>Ga0131853_10000138_pt1 | contig 118294 bp, 97 predicted proteins | sample TergutLab28metaG_FD_92764 | JGI IMG/M metagenome (GOLD analysis project Ga0131853, IMG submission 92764) | Labiotermes labralis P1 segment gut microbial communities from Petit-Saut dam, French Guiana - Lab288 P1 (version 2) (version 2) | ecosystem: Host-associated > Arthropoda: Insects >...
ATAAAAATCGAAGTTAAGGATAAAAAAGTAGGGGTGGTAAACGGGCTTGCGGTATACGACAGGGGCTTTTACACATTCGGCCGCCCTTTTCTTGTGTCTGCGACTGTAGCTCCGGGTAACGAGGGGATAATCAATATTGAGAGGGAGGCAGGGCTCTCCGGGGAAATTTACAACAAGGGAGCAATGATAATCGAAGGTTTTTTAAGGGCTTTTTATGCCAAAGATTTTCCGTTATCTTTGTTTGCAAGTATTTGTTTTGAGCAGTCATACGGGGAAATAGAGGGTGATTCTGCGTCATCTACAGAGATATTCGCGCTTTTGTCTGCTATTGCTGCAGTGCCGTTTAATCAAAATATTGCGATAACTGGTTCTGTTAATCAGTTGGGGCAGATACAGCCTATAGGCGGGGTTAATGAAAAAATCGAAGGGTTTTATTCAATATGTGAGAAATTTGGTTTAACAGGCACGCAAGGTGTAATAATTCCGGATTTAAATGTTAAAAATCTTATCCTGCACCAAAATGTCAAAGATGCTGTTAAAAAAGGGACTTTCCACATTTATCCAATAAAAACCATAAATGAAGGGATAAGCATATTGTCGGAAATGGAGGCAGGGGAAATCAATAAAAAGGGCGGGTTCCCTTCCGGCACATTTAATTACCTTATAGAGAAAAAACTTAGAGCTTTATCCAAAAAAAGCAAAAACTTATGTAGGTGATAATTGCTTACTTGCTTTCCAGGTTGACAACGCCGTCCCAATTTTTCGGGGGCGGATTCTCTTTGTAAGCTGCGCAGCGTTTCAGAAAAATCCCGGAAGGGGCGTCATTCGGGCTAATCTCAAGTACGCTCTGAAAAATCTTTGCAGCATTTTCCCATTCTCTGTTTTCATACAAGTCTAAAGCTTTTTCAAAGCGCATAATAGTCTCTTTTTGTTTGTCTGTTGCATCTTCCATGGTTTCCACAAGCTCATAAAGTTGCACAGGTTCGTGAATGCCCACTACCCTCACCCTGTCGAGCCTGCGGCTAAGAATATGGCCTCCGGTTTCATCAATGGTCGGCTGGCTGGTGAGTATAAAAGTTCCATAGAACTTGTTTGCCCCCTCAAGCCGCGCGGCAAGGTTTACAGTGTTCCCCATAATCGTATAGTTCATTTTATTTTCCGTACCCATGTTACCCGCTACCATGCCCCCTGTAGTGATACCAATACGGGTCAAAAGCGGAAGAGAAGAAAGATTTTCTTCCAAAACGATCTTGTTCAGCTCCTCTTCTTTGTGCCTCATGGAGATAGCTGAACGGCAAGCGCGCAAAGCATGATCCGGAAGCTCCAGAGGAGCGCCAAAGAATGCAACGATTGCGTCACCCACATACTTGTCAATAGTTCCCTTTTCATCCAATACCACATCGCTCATGGTAGTAAGGTAACGATTCAAAAGAGCAACCAGAGCTTCTGGTGCAAGTTGTTCCGAAATGGTTGAAAAACCCTTTATATCTGTAAACATGGCGCTCATATGACGCTTTGCACCTCCCAACTGGAGCCGTGAAGGGTCTGCTACAATTTCCTTAACAACATCAGCAGAAACATAAGTGGAAAAGGCCTTCTGTATAAATTGCCTCTCCTTGTCTGCTTCTATATAAGAAACAATCTCACAAACAACCGTGGCACAGATAAGAGAAAAAATCAGATAGATAGGACCAATAAAAATCCCTGTAAAACGGAAGAACAGGAAGCACAATAAAAAGAGCGCCAGCGCGCAGCAAAAGCTTACAACAGCTCTTCGGCCAGGAGAAAGACGGGTAGACAAAATTATCACCAATGGGGTAATTAAACATAAAAGGACACCTTGTCTGGCAGGAAGCCAAATCAAAAAAGACTGTGAAAGAATAGTATCCAGTACTACCCCATGTGTCCCTACATTGACATATTCATTGTGAAAAGGGTTAACGCCAATATCAGTTGTTCCTGCGTCGGTTTGCCCTATAATGCAGAGCTTACCCCTTAATGCAATACTTAGTTTTTCATGGATCATCTCAAAATTGTCAAGAAAACCAATTAAGTTATGCGCAATCTCTCCAAGCTCGCGACTTTCCTCCACAATCATGTCTGCCTGGTCAGGATGCAGGTTTGCCACCTCTATGCCAATAGCTTCTATTCTTTCGGGAAACCCCAAGTCCCTGAAATAATGAAGCTCTGACCAGGCTTTATTCCTAAGAGTCAGATGCCTTTCAAAAGCTTCTTCCGAGGTTTCCGCAAGAGCCCTGTCGCGCTCGTTATTCGCAGCAGCAAACAGCCCCCTGGCATAGTGAAGGAGTCCCGGCACTTCCAGCAGAACATCGTCGAGAGAGGTAAAAAAACGGAGGTTTGGCGACCCAATCAGCCTGCTTGTCAGACGCTCAATTTCACGCCAACTGCGCTCCAACTGGGTAAGGGCAGAAAAAGAAATATGTGTATAGCTATCTTCATAACTTGTAGTGGGCCAGTCAAGGAGCATACGCCCCTGCGCATCCAATGGAATGCGAATATCCCTTATTTCTCCTGAAGGGAGCCTGGCATCGCGCAGGATAAGCCTGTTTCTTTTTAGTTCCAGCGCAGGGTTGCCCAGAAAGTCTACCAGAGGAGCAAGCGCAAGCTGGAGATACCAGTGCCCATGAATTTTCTGCACCATATCAATGCGTCGCCTTACTCCATCTGCATCAACAAAAGCCCGCGTAAATCCAGCGCCCCTGGCTCCCTCTACCAAAGGGACAATGGGCGGCAGAATATCAGCAAAGAATTCTCTCCGGTCATAAGCAGCCTTAACAGGGCGCGATAAAAACTCCTCTGCTACAGCGCGAAGAGGAGCGCGTTCATCATCCAGAGGATAAGTTCTCAAATTTAAAGTTATCCATGTTCTGCCAAGCAAAGCTGCTGCGCTGGCAAGATATTCATCGTTATCCCTCGCAACCTCCAGCGCTGTGGCAAGCAGGTCATCCAGCTCATCTGCTATAAAGTCGGAAAAATGCTCCAATGCCTCGGCTCTGCTAAATCTGTTTTCGAGCAGAGCATTGATCAATTCAAAAGTAGCGCTTTCAATTTCCGAAAAAGTTCTGGAAAAATTTAAAGGGAGATCGTCTAACCTAATACTATCCAGCCCACGAGGGCTTCTTTCTATAAATTCAATATCAAAGATAACCGCTGCAACATCGAATTCCTTGAGTCGAAAAAGGCCTTCTGCCATAATGGAGCGAGGCCAGGGGAAAACTCCGTTCATTGCAATAGCTTGGTCATCAACATCCAGAAAAAGCACGATATCTGCCCGTTCACGCTCTGGTCTTTGCCCAAGGAAAATATCATAGAGCCTTTTTTCTATAGAATAAAAAAGCCCAAGTAAACCACAAAAAGCAAAAAAGAGCGCGGAAATAAAAGCTATAATCGCGCCTTGTCTGAGATGTTTCATTTTTTAGAAACCAACAGAAATACTTACTGGAGCATTGATTTCCGCAGGTATAATCGGATCTGTTTGCACTGCGTCTATAATACCAAGAGGAAGATCTGGTCTTAAATCCGCTATAAAGGTTTCTGTAGGCGAAGCAATCCGTCCCGAGCGATCATCAACAAAACTCGTACTGCCTGTATCAACAAAAACAGGAACTCCTGCCACACCGGAAAATGCTACTGTCCCTTCGGATACTTTAAGATTGCGTGTGTCGAATTCAAAAATCGTTCCACGCACAGATGCTGTGGCAGAAGTACTGCGGACAGTAAAATCGGTCCTGACCCCTTCGGCAGATCTGACCTCTGCCCGCACTCTGCCGGCAGTAAGATTCAGTTCCACTTTTTCCTCGTCCTGTGCTCTGGATAATTCAGCCAACGAAAGTCGTGTGAGAGGTCGTACTGTAAGGACAGAATTGCCAACAGCAATAACTGCAGTACTTCTAAAACCAGTAGAAATTACAGTATCTGCTGTTAGTGTTGCTCCCCGGGTAGCTGGTTGCCAGGCTGCTGAGCCTGGTCGTTGTATCTCCACAGTTCCTACCAGGTCACGGATTACAGCCTGAGGCGCTGCCTGGGCAAAAATAGTGGTTGTTATAAAGAAAAATCCAATTGTTAAAATCAAACATTTTAAATTTCGCATTTTATTAAACTCCTTTTAAAGTGAGAATATTGTTCCTATGTTTATGGACCACCTGACAGGTGCAAAAGTATCCATGGCTGCTCCAGTTCTTGGTATAAAAGCTCCTCCGCCAAAGGTTAGCGAAAGATCGGAAAAGGGCACCCAGAGCAAAGATCCGCCCAATTCCATGCCTAAAGAATAGAAATCTTTTTCTATACCTGAATCAAAAAAAGTATCAGTATCTGTTCTAAAAAAGTATTGTCCATGCACCTCTGCTGCAAGAGCGTGGTGAAGGCGCACTTCGTACCTGGCAGCCAGGGCCATTATTCCGCTAAAGTAGGGCTTAAGTACCCGACTCTGCTCTTCCATTACTACAGGGAAAAAAGCTGCGGTATTCGGCCCTTCGCCCGAAGCCCACTTTGCGCCAAGTGAAAACCTGTCATTGACAGGAGTAGGCAGCCGCATACCACATTCCACAGAAGTGGCAAACGCAAAACGTATTCCATCAGCGTTTGTATTTTCCATTCCTGCTACGCCAGCTAACTTTAAGTCAAATCGCTTATAACTCATGGTATGGCGAAGGAGGAGATATTGCGTATGAAACTTTTCATCTGCTTTGGAAAGGTCAAACTGCGCCATAAGCCCGGCAAAGGTTGTTCCACGGGCATACGGGAACCCTGAAAATTCTCCGTGAAGAATTGTTAACGCTCGTCTGGGGGCAAAGTAGGTGTTTGCAAAATCGTTTATATCAAAAGGGGCTACATAATACATTTGCTTGGGATCAGTTGGGCTGACATTTATGCTTGCTGTATCAGAATACAAAAGGCCAGTGTAAAAGGCAGCAACGCCCACTCTTGCGCGTCCCATATCGTACAGAATATCTGCTCCATCAAAACTGCCTCTTGCAACCAGACGGGAAGGGTCCTGCCAGAAAATACGTCCTGCCCTGATGTCAATCGAATCGGAAAGTCTTGCAGAAAGTTCGAGCTTATATAATTCCGGGATAACGCTCATCCTGTCTTCCCAGGGGATCATATTGTTACTATCGCCTGTATAATCAAATTGTACTCCAGCGGAAACATAAAAATCTGCTTTGCCAATGGGCGCGGAAAGCCAGGGCGCAAAAATCCCGACAAAATTGTCTATCCTGTTACCTGGACTGGTAGTACTTAAATTTTCTGTAAGATAATTCCCGCTCAAGGTAGCTCCAAAATCAGCAGCAAAAAGTGGAGTAAATGCAATGGAAAAAATAAATACAAAAATATAGATCCGTTTCACCTGATGCCTCCGGTATTTTGAAGTAATGCGTCCATAAGTTCGTTTTCACCAGTATGACTCAAGGCGCTGCCAATGATTTGCAAAAGCTGTTCTCCTGAAACTTTCATGGATGGATACGCGCGGCCCTGTATTAGTCTGCGGTAAACCATTTCCCGGTAAGCATAACGGGGAGCTCTGGTAAATGAATACATAATGCCGCCTCTTATTTCAAAGGCATTCATTACCAGAAAAGCTGCGTCCCTCAGGTTAATGGGGTCTGCTGCTTCCTTTGTTATCCACCTGTTTGTTCTTGCCATATTATAAGCTGCGTTTTCCGCAGCAGCGCCGGAAAGTCCTGGTGGCAATAACTCCGCTGCTCCCAATACAAAGCGCGCTGCTCCGGCAGCAGTAACTGCTTCTGTTTCAAGCAATCTGTCCAGCTCCGCAGCTGTTTGCGCAGAAAGGGCTAACGCTGAAAACAGGAAAAAAATCAAAACCAATAATCTATTTAACATCCTTTTTTCTCCAAAGTATTTTATTAAAAATTTATTCCTGCTATGGCTGCACTACTGGGTTCTGCGTGTGAGTACCTGGCATATCCCTTAATATTGGCAACCTATTGTTGCTAATATCCCAAATAGCTGTATCTAATCCCACTGTGTCTCTCCACCATGAGAGCCCACCTAGCCACTGGTTAAGGCCAACATTTAAGCCGTGCCGGTTTGCAAGTGTGCCGACTTCGGGAGGATTAGCAGCAGCGATTGTTAAACCATTTACAAGCATATCTATCCGCCCATAGTTGTTTGAAATGGCTCCTTGCGCGCTCGTGATGTCAGTATTAGATGACCAGGCAAATACACGCCCCCAAGTCGCACCGGGGGCAGTTACAGAGGAGTTCAGCGCCACACATCCTCCTACAGTATAAGAACCAACTGGAGGATTAGCTTGATTCCACCAATTTCCTACAACACCGCCGACATTTGTGAATCCCTGTACAGCTCCAATAGCGTAGCAGGATTGTATAATACCTCCATACTGCGACATCCCTACAACACCGCCGACATTAGCACCAGCGGCAATGTCGCTTGCGACATCCCCTGTGGAGTAGCTGTCTCTCACTTCCCCACCAGCTTCAGTCGCACTCTCACCATTCAGCCCCACAATACCGCCAACAGCAAAATCTGTACCTGTCACATTCCCTGTGGAGAATGTCCTTAGTACCCTACCACCGTTGCCGCCTGGTGCAACGTTGCGCCCCACCACACCTCCAACGTTGGAGGCGCCGTTGATATTTCCTGTTGAGTAGCTGAACCGTACTGTACCTTCATTATTTCCAACAACTCCACCAACATTATCAGCTGTACCTGTGACATTCCCCGTAAAGTAGCTGTATTCCACCTCACCACCTTCATTATTTCCAACCACTCCACCAACATTAGAGATTGCACCTGTGACATTCCCTGCGGAGGATGTCCTTCGCACTATACCACCGATGTTGCCTGCTGCAGGAATATTTTCACCCACCACGCCGCCGACATTCTCTTGTCCGCTGACAGTGCTGGTCGCATGACTGTTTTCTATTCTGCCGGTGTTAAACCCTGCCACACCGCCGACATTCTCTTGTCCGCTGACAGTGCCAGTCACCTGGCTGCTTTCTATACTGCCGGGGTTGGTATTCGCTCCTGCTATGCCGCCGACACTAGCAGCGGTTGTTCCGCCGATAGCGCCAGTCACCTGGCTGCTTTCTATACTGCCGCCGTTATGCCCTGCTATGCCGCCAACTTGCTGAGTTCCGCTGACAGTGCCAGTCACCTGGCTGTTTTCTATAGTGCCATCGTTACGCCCTGCCACGCCGCCAACTTGCTGAGTTCCAGTGACAGTGCCGGACACATGGCTGTTTTCTATAGTGCCATCGTTAAACCCTGCCACTCCGCCGACCTGCATATTGCCAAGTATGTCAACATTAGTCAGAGTCACATTTCTAACTATCCCTGCTGCACCAATCCCTCCTGCACCAATCCAGCCGAACAAGCCCCGATAATCATCTGTAGAAGCACTGATTCTGAGATTGTTGATGGCATATACATTACCATCAAATACGCCAGTAAAGTGGGCACTTTGCGAACCAATCGGCGTCCAGTTGTTGGAATTGCCCGCGTCAAGATTGATGTTTGCCATTAGCCTGTAATGCGCATCGAGAGACCATGGATAGCCGTCAAAGGTTGCGCCGCTGCCAACCCTGCGAAGTTGAGTTTCATTAAAAATTTGAAACGGGCTACCCGCTGTACCATTCCCAATGGCAGGTGGTACTACCCATTGTCCTCCGGGGAGAGTACGGGTGTAGGTTCCAGCTCCAAAATCTATATATATGTCTGCCAAATTTCCAGGAAAAGCATTTTGGGCAACTGCCACGCCAGTTTTGCTAAAAGTAACGCTTTCAAGCAAATTATTATTCGCAAACGCCATATTCCCAATATGATCAACATTGTTGGGAATAGTAACACTGATAAGTTGAGTGTTTTCAAATACATGATTTATAATATCAGTAATACCATTGCCAATATCAAGATGGCGCAGGTTGGGAAAAACAAAGGGTCCTGATGTTCTTATGCTTGTTGCTGCTTCGGGTAGAGTAAGAGACACAACTTGCTCCATGAGTGGAGTCGTGCCACCAGCAGGAGGCATTGCAACGTCAAAATTTCCATTACTCCACAGCCTGCCTTCTCCTGAGGAGTCACCAGAGCGGGTACAGCGGGACAGATTAAGATTTACGAATTTTCCCCCAGTAGCTGTAGGCGCTTCGGTAAGGGCATTATATATAGCTGACCAGTTGGCGCTCGTTAATGGCATGTACAGATTAAGATTTATTGGATTGCTAATCGTTCCTCCTGGTTGGCTAGCCAGAAATTCTTCTATAAAACCCACATTGGTTATGTATAATTTTATTTCAACGTTGTTGTTTCCTCCTGCCCGTACTTCTACGATGTTGGAACCGCTAGCCACAATCTCATTCTCATTATTCCGGATGCGACTGGTTTCTACATTTATTGTCCACCTGCCGACTGCTACATTGACCGTAACAGTTTCTCCGTGCCTTGCGGTTATTGTAAAACTTTGCGCTCCAGGACCAGTACCGGTTACTACATGGGTAAGACCTGCTCCTCCAGTCCCTGTTGAAAAGCTTCTTTCAGTAAGAGTTATGCCAGGAAGAGTTATACTAAGTGTTGCTTCTCCCTGACCACCATGGTAGTCCAGTGGGCTAAAACAAGTGGTTAATATAAAACAAGCAAATATAAGAAAAAGATAAAAACTATGACATTTTTTCATATAATACTCCATCTTTATTATATATGCATATACATATATCTGCAAGAGTTTTGCCCCTGGAAGCAACTCCCAACCAAAACCGACCACTGACCAATATAAGCAATTAAATAGTGTATAGCAACATGATGCCTGTTCTAAATTTTGGCTATACAATGATTGACATTAAGAAAAATCAAGTACTATAATCCTAATATAATAAAGTGTTCTCAAATAAGGAAAGAAAAAATGTCAGTTACTATTGATGTGCCTAAAATTCAAAAAGCAGCACGTAATTCCTTACCTCTTATAATTAAAACCAATAAAATTAATCATGAAATAGAAGAGCAACTCGAACAAATTCTTGCGGTTTTTCTGGAAGAATTCGGGCAAAAAGAAATATTAACCCAAATATCCTATTGTTTAAGGGAACTGGCTGTAAATGCCAATAAGGCAAATACAAAAAGAGCTTACTTTATGGAAAAAGAGCTTGATATTGACGATGAAGAAGATTACCAGGCAGGAATGGCGTCTTTTAAAGCAGATACTCTGAATAATATTGACTACTACTTTGAAAAACAAAAAGAAGCAGGATTATATATAAAAACCGGCTATCATGCAGCAAATGATGAGCTGACAATAACTATAAGAAATAATTCAAAAATTTCGAGATCAGAGCAGATGAGGGTTTATGACAGGATTGCAAGATCAAGAGCTTTTAATTCTCTTGAAGAAGCAATGGTATCTGTACTGGATAGTTCCGAAGGCGCAGGTCTGGGGCTTGTTATTCTTGTTTTAATGCTTAAAAAACTGGGGCTAAACGAAGAAGCTTTTGATTTGGATATAGAAGGTGAAGAAACTGTATCAAAACTTGTAATCCCTTTTTCAAAAATACATAAAGATAATATTAATGAATTGTCCAGAGAAATTGTTAAAGAGATCGACAGCCTGCCGCAATTTCCGGAAAATATTGTGCAACTTCAGAAAATGATAGATGATCCTGAATCAGAGATAACAGATATATCAAAACATATTGCAATGGACATGAGTCTTACTGCAGATCTTTTAAAAATAGTAAACTCTGCTCAGTATATGCTGGCTAAAAAAGTTGACAGTATAACAGATGCTGTAAAACTTGTAGGGTTAAGGGGCCTTAAAAACCTTCTATATTCATACGGAACACAAAAAATATTAAAATCCGGATTAAAAGAAATGTGGAATCATGCTAATAAAACAGCATTTTACGCATATACGCTTGCAAAAAACTATATAAAGAAAAAAGATTTGCTTGATGATGTTTATATAGGCGGTATTTTGCACGACATAGGGAGAATCATCTTTTTTAGCGCGCATCCAAAACTTGCCGGGAAAATATCTGAGCTTGCAAAAAGCAGAGATATGGGGCAAAACATATTCGAAGCTCTTTCTGCGGGGTTAAATCATGCAGAAATTGGCGCTCTTATTGCAGAAAAATGGAATTTTCCGGAAGACCTTATAATATCAATAAGATATCATCATGAACCTAATGCAGCTCCGGCAGATAAATGGGAAGCTGTTGCTACGATTTATCTTGCTAACTGTATGGCAAACTTTGAAGAAAAAGAGTGTTCATTTGAGCAAATATCAAAAAGTGTTCTCAAGCGCTTTGGAATAACAACAGAAGAACAATTTAGCCTTCTTTTAAACAAACTTATAGAAAACTACGACAGAAACTATGATAAAGAAATTATAGATGTTGAAAAAAAGAATTAGAATTTTTCGAATTTTAGTTTATTGACCCAACAAAAAGAGAGTATTCCAAAAGCAATACCAACATTCAAAGAGCCTTTTATACCATAAAGAGGTATTGAAACAAACCCCAAACTTTTTTTAACTGCATTAATAGCAGCGCTGCTTATCCCACTTTCTTCGGATCCTATAATAACTGTGCCTGATTCCGGGAAAGCAAAATCAGCAACAGACAAGCTCCCTGTTTCGAGCGCAAAAATGGGCTGTGGCAAATCTTCTATAGAAGTTCTGCTCCACTTTACAAGCTCAACTGCTCCCATAGAACTTCTTTCTGCCCTTTTATGAACAGGAGAAGGGGTATGCTGTGATAAAAAAATATTTTCATAACAAAATGATTCTGCTGTACGGAATATTGATCCAACATTAAAAGGGGATCTCAAGTCATCAAGATAAACATTTATTGGCAAAACTTCCCGCTCTTTTCTGGCTGCTCCATCAAGAGACTGCAGCAAGGAATTGCTCATATCCCAGTCCGCAGGCTCTTTCCCAATACTCGCGAGAATAATATGCCTAAGATTGCTTAGGTCTCTAATATTTTCGGTTGTAAGTGTTTCGGGGATTCTGGATAAAGAAGAGATAAACAACTCCTGCCATTCTGCGCTTATCTCTTTTTCAATAATAGAGAGGATATTTTTTATATAAGAGGAATTTATGATTTTTCCGCAGCAAAGCTGCTCCTGCGTTTCCTGGATGATCAAAGCTGCTTTTTTAGCTTTCCCACTAACGCTCATTTTTCTGATTTTTCGTTCTGAATAAAACATTTTTATAATGCGTTATACAATATCGAAGTAATTTTACTTTCTTCCAGATTACAACTGTTTTTTATTATATCAGGATATTGACTTATAAAAGGTATTGTATTTAAAAACTTGTCTTTTTTGATATCTACTTCCGAAAACCGCATTGGTAAATTTCTTTTTTTTATTATTTTCCTAAGCGTTTCAACAAAATCTTCAATATCAATAGATGGATCATTATATATTTTGCCAATAACAGACTTTATTGTTTCCGGAGAAAACTCCGAATAATATTCAATAATATGTGGAAGTATAATCGTTGAAGCAATTGATACAGGAACACCAAGCATGCTATTTAAAACAAGAGCAATATAATAGATTATTCCGGGGCCGTGGATAGAATATGCATAATCTGAACATAGCGCAATATTTGAGTGGTCATCCATTGAGAGATAGTCTTCTTTAACTAATGCATTAAAAAGCTTGATTAAAGGTTCTGTTACAAGTGAATTTGTAAAATAGTGTTTTTCTTTTGAGACCAAAACTTCAAACATAATTAAAAAAAGTTCAAAACAAATTGAATCAACTGAAACTTTTGGCAGTTTATCAAATATTGAAGAGTCTTTTATAATAAGACCAGGGTGGTTTTTTATGTCTATGATTTTAAGAGATTTGTTTCTGCTGTCTGTAACATATACAAATGGGGTAAATATGAGCGGATTTCTTATTGATGAAGGAATTTCTATATAATCAATAGTTTCTTTGCTGCTTTTTAAGTTTAAACCAGAAATATTGGCAGTTCCATCCAAAATATCATCAATGCTCAGGTTATTCGCTGCGGCAAAAGTTGAAATTTTTGCAATATTAACAACTGTTTGCCCGCCAAACCCTATGACACATTGTACAAATCCTGTTTTTATAAAATTTACAAGAGTTTCTGCATCTCTGGATGTAGATTTTGATGTAATATCAGTATAAAAAACACAATCTACCCCTTTTTTAGGTAATATAGATGATATATCAGCAGCAATATCCTCCGGAGTATTTGGATCCCGGACAATTACAACCCGTCTGCAATCTTTTCTTAGAAATCCTGGGAGTTTTTCTATTTTTCCTCTGCCTGATAAAAAAGTGCCTTTTATATTGATATTTAATTCTGCCATGCTTCTTTATTCTCCCTTCCGAAACAAGTTGCTTGCTCTGCTGCAAAAAAAAAGCAGAGATATGTCCTGCACACTCTCTGCTTTATTCTGCCTTTAGGCTGATTAGTCCATATTATACTTTAAAAACATCATCCATTATTTTATCTGCTACCATACTTATAACTGCACTATTTATATAAGAAGGATCTTGCATTTTTCTTCTAACTTCTTCTACCCTGTCGTGTCTGATATCATCGGCATTTTTTACAATTTCAGATACTTGATAAAGCTCTCCCATTGCCCGCGCTTCGCTTGATACACTTATAGAGTCATGCTCGCCTTTAGATGCAGATTTTGCTGCTTTTTCCGGTCGATTATAATGTTGTAGGGGGTTGATAGATCCTAGCTTATCAATTGTCATATTTACCTTCCTTACATTAGGTATATCGACATTCTTTTCCTTGAAATTTACACATATTTTTTTTCACATATAAGGATAGAGAATTCTCCTTGAATTTTACCTCTAATACTCAAAATGTCAATAATAGTTTCTGCGTTTCCAGTCAATATTTCCTCAAATTTCTTTGTAAGCTCTCTTCCAACCACTATTTTCCGGTCAGGAGCAAGTTCTTTTAGCTCTTCAAGCACTTTTAAGACCCGAAAAGGGGATTCATATATAACAAAACTCTCTTCCCGTTCAAGAAGCTGGGTAAGCCTGTTTTTTCTTTTTCCTTTTTTTAAAGATAAAAACCCTTCAAAAAGGATGGTTTTGCCTGGAATTCCCCCTATGCTTATCAGCGCTGCAAATGCAGAAGGGCCGGGAATCGGGATGATTTCATGTGCTTTTTCCCTTACTTTTCTGACAAGATATCCACCCGGATCGCTTAAACCAGGTGTTCCTGCATCGCTTACATACGCCACAGATTCGCCTTTATCAAGCTTTGATAATATGCGGGATACCCCTTTTTCTTCTTCAGCAGCATAATAGCTTATAAGGGGCTTTTTTATCTCATATTTATTTAAAAGCCCTAAGGTATGTCGTGTATCTTCGCACGCAATTGTATCAACATTTTTAAGTGTTTCAACTGCTCTGTAAGTAATATCATCAAGATTGCCAATAGGTGTGGCTACAATATAAAGGGTTCCCATAAAATTACTTTAATCATTAGTATTATAAATGTCGAGTTTTATTACATAATTTACACTAATTCTATTTTGATGGATAATCATGGATAAATTATGGAATATGTTGTTATTGTTTTTCTTTTAGCTGTTATTCTTATACTTTTACGCTTGGTGTTTTGGTTTCCTAAAAGAATTAAAGAAGATAAACAGGAAAATTCAGAAGAAAATGGAGAAAAAACATCGAAATTCTGCCCTTTGTGTAATTCATCATTATCAAAAGGGGAAAATGTAAAATCAAAAACTTATCCTGCTTCGCCAGGAAGCTCAGATACGCTTATGGATGTTTTTGGATGCCCTAAGTGTATTCCTCCTGTTGGAAAAGAGGATAGGGTTTGTCCTGTTTGCAAAAAGAAAATCCCTAAAGATGGATTTGTAATAGGAAGGTATTTTATAAAACCTGACAAAAATCATCTTCATGTGCTTGGCTGCACCTTATGCCGCAAGGCAAAGTGAGCCAAACCAGTTATTACCGAGCTGCCGGACTAAAAGCTACTCGGCAATAACAAAAGCCTTAACTTGACACTTCCTCGCTCGGAAGCCAAAGTATTCTCTCTGCGATATAAACAAGATGTCTGTTAACTATTGAATAATAGTTAACAATATCAAGATGTATAGTTGTTGTATTGATCGATACTTTACACCCTTTAGTAAGTCTTTCAATATGTGAAATCTGATACTCTCTCTCATCAATATCTGAATATACATTTAATAATTCTTCTGTAAGTTCAATATTTTCTTCTGTAAAAGCTTTAATCATTCTATCAACATTATCCATTACCTTGTGATGAAGTTCTGCAAGCTCATCGCTGCCCTGCTTTGGAAATGATAAATCATGGGTTATCATCTTTTCTGCCAGGGGCATAAGGTTTTTATCAATAATATCTCCAATAGATTCAAGTTCTTTTTGTATATATAAATAATTCATGCTTCTCTTGGCTTCTCCTTCGCCAAGTTCTTTAGCAGCTACTTTTGCAAGATATAGAATTACAGCTCGATGAAGGATATCGACTTTTGAGTCTGTTGCCCGAATTTCATTTATCAGCTTTATATCTTTATTTTTTAATGCCATATCAACCTTTCCAAGCATATCCTTAACAAGATCAGCGCCAATAAGGATCTCTTTTTTTGCCATCTCAAGAGCTATATCAACATTTTGACCTATAAGGCGGTCCTGTAAAAATGTTACTTCAAAAGGTTTTTCCTCTACTGCTTTGTCTTCATTTTTACCTTTTATAAGCCTATTAACCAATCGGATCATTGGGTTAATAAAAGGGAGACAAACAAGCCCCAGTATTAAGTTATAACCTGTTTGAAAAAATGGGAGTTGCCAGGTCTCTGGGACCAGATTCATGTAGGCAGGGAGAAAAACTGGCCGCGCTGTCCATAGAAGAGCTGTAAAAATCGTTACCCCTATGAGGCAGAATAGCAGATTCGCAATGGCCATCCGCTTGCCTTCTGTATTTGCAGCAAGAGCAGCTAAAACCGCTGTGCTTGGTGTTCCGGCATGGGCTCCCATTGCTATAAATATTGCGCTGCCAAAAGGCATAAGCCCTTCGGCGATTAGTGTATAACATATTGCGACTGTAACAGTGGAGGATTGAATGATTATAGCAAAAATCATCCCTATCAATACCAGCAAGAGAGGGGCATCTATTCTTAGAAATAAATCAATAAAAAATTCCCTTATTTCCGGGCTATCCCTGAACACATTGCTCATAAGATTGAGTCCAACGAACACAATGCCAAAGCCTATTAAAAAGTCAGCGACATTTAATATTTTTCCTTCTTTTTTTATGAGTTTTATTAGTGTGCCTACAAATATCAATGCCATGAAAACAAATCGTATGTTAAAAGTGGAAAGCGCTACCAAATAAACAGTAGAGGATGTGCCCACCCAAGCTCCTAACACAATTGAAATGCCTTGAAATAAATTGATCATACCTGCATTAACCAGGCCCACAGCCATTACTCCAACAGCAGTTGAGGATTGGATAATAGAGGTAGCCACAGCTCCAACACCATAGCCTGAAAAGCGGTTACCGCTTATTGCTTCAAACATTTTGCGGGTTTTTTGTGTAGCGTTCTTCTTCAAACTCTCGCTAAACATAACAATACCGACCAAAAATACACCCGCACCGATAATCAATGATAATACATCATAAAACATGCTCATTAGTGTCTCCTCCTATAAACAATATGCTTTGATGGAATATATTGCTTATGGAAAGTTTTGTCAATGTTTTTTAACCATTTTTTAATTAATTTTTAACTTAATTTTAGTTTTTGCCTAAAATTTTAATTATTTGTTAGCAATCTGTTTTCTTCTAGCACAATAAAAAAGGGCTGCCCTATTGGACAGCCCTTTTTGTTTAATTGCTTCACTTCGCTTCCCCGTACAATCTTATGGAACAAAAGTAAACTTATTCCTAAATCTACGGGATACGCCTTCGGCTACTAAGCAACTTCTTTCTTTGTTAGCCAAAGTATCCTTTCTGCTATAAAGACAATCTCTTGATTTATTCTTGTATATAAGTTTACAACATCAAGATGCACTGCTGATGTATCAGCTGATTTCTGAATCCCTTGTTGAAGCCTGTTGATATGTAAAAGCTGAAATTTTCTTTCTTCAAGATCTGAATACACATCTATAATTTCTTTTGCAACCAGAACATCTTCGTCTACAAAAGCTTTAACCATTCTATTAAAATTATCCATTACTTTTCCGTGAAGCTCTGCAAGTTCCTGGCTGCCCTGATCTGAAAAAGCCAAGTTATTGTTTATCATTTTTCTTGCCAAAGCCATAAGGTTTTCATCAATAATATCGCCAATGGATTCAAGTTCATTTTGTATATATAGATAATTTATAGTCCTCTTGGTCTCTTCGGAGCCAGATTCTTTTTCAGATATTTTTGCGAGAAATGGAATTATAGCTCTATGGAGAATACCCACTTTTACTTCTGTTTCACAAATCTCATTTATTAACTTTACATCCTTGGTTTTGAATGCCAAATCAACTTTTTCAAACATACTTTTTACAAGATCTGCAGAAATAAGAATCTCTTTTTTAGCCATATCAGTAGCTATGTCAACATTTTCGTCTATAAGTTGTTCCTGTAAATATGTTACGCCAAAAATCTTTTCTTCTGCTGTCTTATTCTCTTCTTTATCTTTAAGCATTGAGCAAACCCACTTCTGCATTGGGGTAATAAACCAAATTTTAATAAGGCCCATTACAAGGTTATAAAATAGCTGAAAAATCGGGAGTGTCCAAACAGGAGCAATGTGTGCCACGTACTGAGGAACAACATAATCTTTTAGTGGCCACATAAAACTTGTAAAAACAAATACCCCAAAAAAGCTAAAGAATACATTCATAAGGGCGAGCCGTTTACCATCTGTATTGGCAGCAAGAGAAGCTAAAACTGCTGTGCTTGAAGTTCCAACATGCGCTCCCAGAAACAGAAACATCGCGCTTTCAAAGGGCAAAACCCCCTGCACGATCAATAGTAGAAGTATAGATGCTGTGGCTGTGGAGGATTGAATTATCATTGTAAAAGCTGCTCCCAATAAAAGCAGTAGAAGTGGAAAGTTTATTCTTATAAATAGATCAATAAAATATTCCCTTATTGCCATATTATCCCTGAACACATTGCCCATAAGCATAAGACCCACGAACACTAAGCCAAAACCAATAAAAAAATCAGCGAGAATCAATATTTTACCATCTTTTTTTATGAGTCTTATTAACGCTCCTGCGAATATCAACCCCATAAAAAGATACCGTACGTTAAAAGTGGAAAGCCCAACCAGGAAGAGGGTACTGGTAGTACCCAAGTGAGCTCCTAAAACAATTGCCATAGCCTGAAACAAAGTAAGCATACCTGCGCTTACCAGACCTACTGACATTACAACTGTAGCTGTGGAAGATTGGATAATGGCAGTAGCCACTACACCCAAACCAAAAGCAGAAAACCGGTTGCCTCCTATTTTATCAAACATGGCACGTGTTTTCTTTGTCGCATTATTCTTTACAGTCTGGCTAAACAAAGCGAGACCAAATAGGAATACTCCTGCGCCTATGAGTATACCTAATAGCGCATAAAACATTTCCATAATCGAGACTTCCCCTTAAATTTTGATTATTTGGAGGAATATAGTACTTATGAAAAACTTTGTCAATCTTTTCGAGAAATAAGATTACTTTTATTTTGAGGCGTTATACTTAATAAAAATTTGAGGCAGCAATAGTTTGCGATAATCTCATCCAGGGTAATTGTCCCCGCACATATTAGCTAAATTTCATGTAACGTCCTCCTAACAATATAAAAATTTCGCAAAAAGCCAGCCACACTAGCAACGCAGTATGGCTGGCTATCTTTTCATCCCACACAGACTTATAGAACAAAAGTAAGATTGCTCTCAAATCCGCGCAGGATTAATTAAATCTATCCCGCAGCTTAAACACGCTCCTTTGTAAGCCAAATAATCCTTTTTGCAATAGCAACAATATGATCATTTATTCTCGCATAAGAGCTAATTACATCAAGGTGTGCTGATGATGAATCGAGTGATACTCTGACCCCCTGATTAAGCCTGTCGATATGTGAGAGCTGGTACTTTTTCTCTTCAATATCTGCATACACAGATATTATTTTTCTTGCCCTGCCAATATCTTCTTCTGTAAAGGCTTCAATCATTCTGCTGACATTGTCCCTTACCCTTCCATGAAGTTCTGTAAGCTCATAGCTGCCTTGTTCTGAAAATGATAAATCAAGGTCTATCATCTTTTTCGCAATAGCCATAAGTTCTTTATCAATAACATCTCCAATAGATTCAAGTTCATTTTCTATATATAGATAATTCATGCTTTTCTTGGCTTCTCCCTCGCCAAGCTCTTTGCCTGCTACTTTTGCAAGAAATATAATTATTGCTTTATGAAGGATATCTACTTTTAAATCTGCTGCCCGAATTTCATTTACGAGTTTTATATCCTTGCTTTTAAATGCCATATCAACCTTTTCAAGCATATTTTTTACAAGATCAGCGGAAATAAGGATTTCTTTTTTAGCCATTTCAAGAGCTATGTCGACATTTGAGTCTACAAGCTGTTCCTGTAAATATGTTACGCCAAAAGGTTTTTCTGTTTCTCTTGGGCAGAACATTTTTTCAAACACTGCAATAGCCCCATCAAGTAATTTTGGAATACCAAAGAGCAAGATACATTTAATTAAAGGGATAAGTGTAAAACCTACTGCAATTTGTCTCGCAAGGTCATCTGTGCGGAATACAACAGCAGTAACCCATTTTGTAAGCCATATATATAGTCTTTCTCCGCCAATAGCGTCAAAACGTATCAGCAAAAGCGCAAAAACAATAACTGCCCCTATTAGTTGGGAAAATACGTGCCAAAATGCAGTTCTTTTGGCATCCCAGGTTAATGCAAGGCTCGCAAGAAGCGCTGTAAGAACTGTTCCTATAGATGCCCCAATATTTATTGGGAGAGCTTGTTCAAGTGTTATAGCGCCGGACATAGCCATAGCTATGGTAAGACCGCAGGTTGCGCCTGCAGATTGGACTACAAGTGTAAACATAAGTCCAAAAAGTATACCAAGAATTGGAGCTTCAATTTTTGTCATAAAATCAAGAAAAGGAGGATAGTGTTTTAAAGGATCAACAGATCCGGACATCATATCCAGTCCTAAAAAAAGAAGACCAAATCCTAAAAAAACAAGAGCAATATTAATACTTCTCTGTTTTTTAAGTATTAAAGAAGCAAAAAAGCCGATTCCTATTATTATAGGTGCAAATTTGGAAATTTTTGGAAAAGCCATAATGTGAGGTAAAAAAGTTGAACCAAGCTCCGCGCCCATTGTAACAGCAATACTTTGATAAAAAGTCATCAATCCTGCGCTTACAAGTGCTACTTCAAGCACTGTAGTTGCTGAAGATGATTGATTTATCATTGTAATACCTACGCCTGTAGCATACCCCCGTGGCCTGCTCTTTGTCAAAGTGAGCATTACTGACTTCATTTTCTCACCTGCAATTGCAGTGAGGTTTTTATTCATCGCTATAATTCCATAAAGAAATATAGCCAACCCGCCTATAAGGCAAAAAACATCCCACATACTCATTTCACGCCCCCTCATTTAAGTTTTACCTTTCGGTAATTGTTTGCAAATTGTTTTTTAACACAATTTTAATAAAAATAATCTTTTTATCAAAAAAGGTCAATAGTTTTAACCGAATTTTAATAAAAAAAATTCGCTTTCTATAAATAATTAAATGGAGTAAAAAAAGGTTTCCAGCTACTATTTTAAGGTCAATATTTAGATCAATATTTAACTTAGGAAGGTTTATTGCTTTTATGACTGAAGAAATGATCCAGCTATGTGATGCTGATGGCATCCCTCAAGGGAGCGCCTCCCGCAGTGTTTGCCACAAAGACCCCTCCATGATCCAGATGGTTATCCATTTACTGATATTTAACTCAAAAGGGGATATTTTTCTGCAAAAAAGGGCTAAAACCAAAGAAACATACCCGGATATGTGGGATACAGCGGTGGGGGGTCATGTGGCAGCGGGCGAAGATGCTTATACAGCTCTTGTCCGGGAATCAAAAGAAGAGCTTGGGATTGACCTTAAAAATGCGGAATTTATTTGCAAACAGCTTAATAAAGATAATACAGAAACAGAACTTTCTTTTGTATATAAGATGATTTATGATGGCCCGTTTCACATAGATAATAATGAAGTAATAGAAGGGTGTTTTTTTTCTATTAAAGAGATAAAAGAAAAACTGGGAAAAAATATTTTTACCCCTAATTTTGAAAAACAATTCAAGACATTGGCATTGGGCAAATAGAAGGCCATTGACGCACAAGTTCCAGAAAATCTTTAAGTGGTTTTGAAAAATATTTATCGCTGTGGTGGATCATATAATATTTTCTTTTAAAATCTTTATCTTCAACAGGCAAAGCAAGTAATCTTCCTGTTTTTACTTCTTCACTTACTATATTGTTGGATATAAAAGCGATCCCCAATCCTTGTTCCACAAGTCTTTTTATGGCCTCATTATTTGATATTTCATAATGTATATTTGCATCAAGGTTATTTCTTTCTATAAAGCTTTCTGTTATTTTCCTGGTTACAGAGCCTTTTTCATGAACAATAATATCACGTCCTTTGATATCTGCTATTTCCAGGCGATCTTTTCGTGTAAGCGGATAATTGTTAGGCACAATACATACAATATTATCTTCCAAAATTTCCTGTCCTGATATTTTTGGGGTTTGGACGGGTTTTGATACAAATCCTAAATCATTATTAAGCTCAGCAATATTTTCAATAATGTTTTCATTATGTCTTATAGTCATGGAAATATTTATACCCTTATTTTGTTTATTATAATATTTAATGATATAAGGCAGATAATAAGCGCCAAAGCTTTCGCACGATAAAATTGAAATCTTCCCTTTGTTAAAATGCTGAAAATCTCTAATACTTTCCTCTGCCTGACTTTCCATATCAAAAATTTTATCTGCAATAGAGTAGAGGCGCTCTCCAGCATCAGTAAGGATAATTTTTTTACCGATAATATCGAGAAATTTCAGATCATAATAGCGTTGAAGTTGTTTGATCTGTTTTGTAACAGCAGGCTGGGTAATACATAACAGATCAGCTGCTTTTGTGAGGCTTTTACATTTTGCGGTATAATAGAAGGTCTTTAAGTGATATAGATTCATAACTATTTTTCATGTTAATAATTACTTTATATCTGGTCAATATCTATACACCTGATTTTCAGGTTTCTTTTATCAACAAGCCAGCTTCAGGAGGATGTTGTTGCTTTAATAGCAAATATAGTTTATTTTATTTGAAAATAATAATTATCACCAAGAGGTATAAATATGTTTGTGATTTGTCTTGATCTTGAGGGGGTTTTAGTCCCTGAAATATGGATAGGAGTATCAAAAAAAACAGGGATCGATGAGCTTAAACTCACGACACGCGATATTTCTGATTATGATGTGCTTATGAAAAAAAGGATTGGGATACTGGAGCAACATAATTTAAAACTTAAAGATATCCAGGATGTTATTGCTACAATCAAACCAATGGACGGGGCAAGAGAATTTTTAGATACTCTTAGGGAAATGACTCAAGTTGTAATTCTTTCAGATACTTTTACACAGTTTGCTGCCCCTCTCATGAAGCAGCTCGGGTGGCCTACACTTTTCTGTAATGAGCTTATTATTGATAAAGAAGGCAAGGTTGCAGACTATAGATTGAGACAAAAAGATGGAAAAAAATATGCTGTTATGGGGTTCCATTCAATGGGGCTTAAAGTAATTGCAGCAGGCGATTCTTACAATGATCTTTCAATGCTAAAAGAGGCAGATGCAGGTATACTATTTTGCCCGCCAGATAAAATTGTTGAAGAAAATCCAGATATTCCTGTTTCGCTTGACTATGATGATCTTTTAAAGAGAATCAAAATGTTTATGGAAAAATTGTAGGATAGAAAATTATTTCTTTCAAAGGTGTTTTTGGAGCGCAGAAATAATTTCTTTCCTGAGTTTTGGATATAGTAATATAAGATTTTTTAAATTCTCAAAAGACGCAGATAACTCGTTATTTTTTGCGCTTCTCTCAAGTTTTTCTGCAGCATTTCCAAACTCTTTCATTGAAAGATTCAGGGAACCTCCCTTGATTGTATGCGCTTCTCTTCTTAATGTTTCAAAATCTTTGTTTTTGAGAAGAGCTTTCATATCTGATAGTTGAGCCCTGACTTTTTTTTCAAACTCTTCCAATACTTCATGAAGTACATCTTTCTCTCCAACAAATGCTTCAAGCGCTTTGTCATAATCAAAGATTTTTTTATTTTCTGTTATATTTGGGGCAGCAGAATTATTGCCAGCAAAAGCTTTGTTATCTTCTATATTACCCTCTTCATGCGGGGGAACTTGAGCAAGTTGCAAATTTTGCTCTTCAACAGGCCCAAGTTCTTCCAGGTTTGTAAAATAATCTTCACTTATGATCCATTTACTCAGAAGTTGTGTAAGATCGTTTTTCTTAAATGGTTTTGAAAGAAAATCATCCATGCCTGCTTCGATAATTTCTTCCATATCTCCTGCAAGCGTATTTGCTGTTACAGCTATTATAGGTGTTTTAATCCCCATTTCGCGAATCTTTCTGGAAGCATCAAGACCGTTCATAACAGGCATTTGTATATCCATCAAAATAATATCAAATTTTTTTTCTGCAACAAGCTCAACAGCAACGAGTCCGTTATCTGCTACCTCGACATCAATGTGCAAACTTTCAAGAATTGTTTTAAAAAGCTTCTGATTTATAGAATAATCTTCTACTACAAGAAACTTTTTTCTATTTGAATACATAAATTCTTTAATAATTCCAAATTCCTGCTCTGTGTCAGTATTTTTATCTTCCTCTTCAATGTCAACAACTATATCAAGAGCTTTAAAAACAGCAGCATAAAGAGAATTCTTTTTGACTGGTTTATTTATATATCCATCAAACCAGTTAAGAAGTTTCATTTTTGCTTCATCGCCGCCCATTCCAATTGGAGTCATAAGAATTTTTTTAATATCTGAAAACTGTCCGTCTGTATTTATTTCGCTCGCAAGCTGCCAGCCATCCATTCCGGACATTTTCTGGTCAATAAGCATAAGGTCAACAGGCACAGTATCGCTATTACGGAAAAATTCAAGAGCATGTGCCCCGCTTTCAGCTTCGTGAATTTCTAAACCAATTTCTTCAAGATAACTTTTTATCTGCTTTCTGCTTGTTTCATTATCATCTACAATTAGAACCCCTGTTTTTTGTGAAAATTTAGGCACTAGAGCAGAAGTATTTTCCGGTAAAGGGGGTTCTTCGAGCTTAATTGTAAACCAGAAAACAGACCCTTTTCCATCAACACTTTCAACTCCAATCTGCCCACCCAAAAGCCCTACAAGTTTTTTGCTTATGGATAAACCAAGACCTGTGCCACCGAATTTTCTGGTAATGGATGAATCTACCTGTGTAAATGCATTAAATAAAAGATGTTTTCTGTTTTCAGGAATACCTATTCCTGTATCTCTAACAAAGAATTTTAAAAACATTTCTTCGGAAGAAGAATTATCTAAAAGGACACTAACAACTATTTCCCCTTCTTTTGTAAATTTTATTGCATTGTTAAGGAGGTTCATAATAATTTGCCTAAGCCTTACAGGATCACCTTTGATTATTTTAGGTACTTTTGGAGAAATCGATAAAACTAATTCAATCCCTTTTTTATGCGCTTCCATTGCAACAAGTGTTGCAGCATCTTCCAATGTTTCGTGAAGATTAAAATCAATTTTTTCAACCGCAAGCATTCCTGCTTCAATTTTTGAGAAATCAAGAATATCATTTACAAGACTTAAAAGTACTTCGCCGGAAAAAAGAATTTGTGTTCCATATTCTCTTTGCTCCATATTAAGCTCTGTATCAAGCATAAGCTCTGACATTCCAATAATAGTATGAAGGGGAGTCCTTATCTCATGGCTGACATTAGCAATAAATTCAGATTTTGCTTTTGTAGCCTGCTCCGCAATATCTCTTGCTTCTTCTATTTTTTTCTCTGCGCTTTTAAGTTCTGTTATATCTTCAATAAAACTTATATAAAATTTTCTCCCATTGTGGACAGGTCCCAGATTTATCATTATTGAATAACAAAACTGTTTACCATCAACACTTGTTATCCATTTTTTCTGACTTATAACCTTTTTATTATCTTCTTTTAGTTGTTCAAAAACACTTATAAACTCACGATAAAATTCCCTGTTCATGGCTGCAAACAGCGGACAAGAAAAAAGAGTTTCCCTTTTTTTTCCTGTTAACACACAAAAAGACTGATTCACTTCCTGTATTTCAAGATATTCATTGAAAATAAATATTGAAAGAGGAGAATTTTCCAGAAATGTTAATAAATGTTTTCCATATATCATCTATAAGCCTACTATTAAAACCCGGGGTTAAGAATTTCTGCTGTTTTTCTTTTTATCAAAGTAGGGTTAAGAGGTTTACCCATATAACTTTTAACACCATATTTTACAGCCTTAAGTACTGATTCTTTTTCCGAAAGAGCAGAAAATATTATTACAGGTGTTTTTATTTTTTTCTGATCGATAAATTCAAGTACTCCAAAACCATTAACTTCCGGCATCATAAGGTCAAGAAAAATAAGATCATACTCTTTATTATCGGAAAGAGCGTCTATAAATAGCTTGCCATTTTCAAACATATCTATCTGCCAGTCAAAAGCTTTAAAGGTTGTCTTCATTAGTTGTCTAATAACAAAATCATCATCAACTACTGCGATTTTTACATTATTGCCAATTGTGTCAAGTTGTCTTGTGAGACCTTCAGTTTCAAACCGCATCTCTATTTTTGTTTCTTTCACGGATTTTGGATTTAACAGATTTTCTTCAACAACTTTGTCCTGGGCAAAGTTATCTGCTTTCTGACCAATAAGGTCATCAAGAGCATCGCTTAAATTATTTTTTACCCGAATACTTTTATATTCAGCAACAGAACCTATATAATCTTTTATTGTCTTTTCATTAGCCAATACAATTATTTTATCAGAATTATCTTTTACAGTTTTTAAAACAATATCAAGAAGTGTTCTGATTTTATAAATATCTTTGTCTTCAATTACTACACCACTCATCATAATAAGCATTTTTGGAACAGTTATATTGTAGATTTTGACAAGTTCTTCCAGCTTGAATTTAAGGATTTCTATTTTTTCAATATTAAGACCCCGCGCTATTTCTATAAAAATAATTTCATCATTAAAATTTGCTTCAACAATACAGGGGGTTTCATCAAATTCAAATGTTGTTCCAAGAACCTCAGATATTCCTTTTAAAAGAGCATCTATTTTTATTGGTTTGGAAAATAATTTTTTTACTCCATATTTTGCGTATTCAGCAATTTTCTTTTTCTCAATTTTATTTGTAAGCATAACAATAGGTATAGCTATGGTATTTGGATTTTCTGCTTTTTCCACAAGAACTTCACGACAGGTTTTTCTTGTCAAAATACTATCCATTACAATAAGATCAGGAATGATTTTTCTTAACTTTAGGGACCCATCAAGGCCATTCAAGCCTGAGGTAGCTTCAATGCCATGCCTTTCTATTTTTTTACGCAGATATTCACGAAATTCTTCGTTTTCATCTATTACTAAAACTTTCTTCATTACTTTTCTCCTGATTCAATTAAAAAAATATCAGTAAGGATTTCCCTCGTAATTGCATAAAGAGGCGGAATTCCCTCAGAAAGCTCCATAACCGTAGAAAGCTGACTTCCTGAATCAGCAGGGATATCCGAAACATAATAGTAGAAACTGGTAAAAAGATCTTTCGGAATAAGCCCATGCTGGGTCCCTTCGATTATTTGCCTCAAATAATATATCCCTTCCATTTCGAGCCCAATACAATCCCAAATATGCCTGTAAAAAGAGAGCATCATCGAGTTTTGAAAAAGTGTGCCATCTACTGTAAGCATAGGGCCTTTATGTATTTTAATTCCATCCAGCCTTTTTTGCAAACGTTCTATTTTAAAAAGAGCTTGATTTTCTACTGGCTGAAAAAAGTCTTCTGATTGTCCAATAAAAACATCCGGAAGAAGAATATCCCCTCTTTTACCAACAAGAGCGCCTGCTTTGCCCATAATATTTATACTGGCTAAATTTTTTCCAAACTGCAAAAGGAGGCTTCTCATAATTTCTTCTGCCTGCTCGCCAAATGCATAGTCTATATTAATAATAATTGCATCTGAATCATTTGGAACAGGCGGAAGACCTGGATCGATTTTTTTCTTCCCAAGCTTTTTTAAGCTAAAAAGCTGCACCTGAATTCCTGTAGATGCTGTTCTTTCAAGCCTGATAACGCCTTCGTAATTTTTAATTTTTTGTATGTCATTTTCATCTTTTTCACGTATAAAATCTTTTGCAAGAGCATAAAGCAGATCATGTTTGTTAAACCATTTCTGCTTTAAAGCAGGATGATTGGTTTTTTCCCCCCACGAAATAATTTCATCAATTCTTGAAATCAATTCATGGTTAAGGCAGTTTATTACAGAATGTGTATTACTGCTTATAACATGAACTTTAACATTTTCCGGAAGCTCACTCACCTTATATCCTGTAAGATCTTTTACAGAATTCCCTATTTGCGTAAGCCACATTTCAGCTCTTCTTGTATTATAAACATCGATCTGTTTTTTTATAATAAGATTAAAGATTCCACTATGGATAGCAACATTATAAATGTATTTTACAGTATCATCAGGCCAGATAATTTTAAGCCCTGCAAGTTCTTTTTCAGAAAAAGGAAGTGTTTTCAGGAAAACTGCATCTTCCTCTTTTTTATCTTTTTGAGATTCATTTTTCGATATGTGATTTTTTATCGAAATTAGTATTCTATGTTCCAAAAGCTTTTTTTGTATCTTTGTTACTTCTACTACAAACACACAAAGACAGGTAATAAGGTCGAGAAGATCTGTTATGCCTGGCCTGTAAAGCATCATTGTCTGGCCGCTTAGCATCTTCCACTCTCTTCTGCGTCTGGCAACAGCAGGAACAGGTTCAAAAAGCTTCCATGGTTCTGGTATGTGGTCGTAAAGCTCATCTATAAGTATATAAACAAAATTTTCCGTAACATTTGAAGGCAGCCTTTTTACAGCATAATCAAGCACTGCTATGTCAACTTCATCTTCCATTGTCAACAGTTTGTGCATAGCCGGCATCATATCTTTATAATATGGAATAAGTTCTTTTATCTGTATATGGCCTCTGGTTATTCCCTGGAGAACTTCTGCTTTAAATCTGTCAAATGCTGAAAAAATCCCCTGCTTATCGCGCAGTATTGTACTCATGGCTTTTGAAAAAGCTTTTGAAGAGTGGATAAGGTTTCTGAAATTTTTCCCCGAAACACTATAGCAGGTGACATCGGACAACGCTCTTACAGTATTGATTCTTTTTTGATTAAAGAGCGCTGCCCTTTCTCCAAAATAACGGCCTGCTGTTATGGTATTTAATCTTACAAAACCTGAGTCGTTATTATCTAAAGTTTCGACAGTGCCTTTCCGTATAAGAAAAACACTGTCGTCTGTATCACCTTTACTATATATTATATCTCCCCTGCTAAAAGAATACTCTTTTAGGGTTTTAACCAGTTTCTTTTTATCCTGATTACATAAAAACCTGAAAGGAATTACAGTTTCGATAAACGCTGCAGCAGGATTATAACTCACAGCCATACCTGCTTTTTCCTGCTTGATACTCATATAAATCCTTTTTTAACAAAGAAAAAGTTAAAATTTATATCCAAATTTTCTAAGGATTTCTTTTCTCGATTTTTTGATTTCTTCAGTCTCAATTCCTTTAGGAGAAAAGCCATCAACAACACCAAGAACTCCACGGCCTTGAGAAGTTTCACATATTATAGCCTGCAGAGGGTTAGCGGTTGCTGCAAATATTCCAGTCACTTCATGGCAGTCTTTTATTGCATTAAGAATATTAATAGGAAAAGCTTTTCTTATAAATAAAATAAAAGCATGACCAACGCCTAGTAGTTTGGCATTTTCAGAAGCTGCTTTTATTAATTCTTCAGAGTTGCCCTCGGTTCTTATAAGACAAGGACCAGAAGCTTCGCAAAAAGCAAGCCCATACTCGATCCCGGGAACAGAAGATATTACAATTTCTGATATATCTTCTACAGTTTTAATAAAATGAGACTTCCCAAAAATAATATTTGCCTCATTAGGGATACTTATTTGTATAACTTTTACTTTTCCGTCTTCTTCCATAATTATTCTCCTTTTAAATCCAATATTAAATCGAGATTTATTTCACATGCAGCGCATGGAACGCCAATACCCCAGCTTTCAAGAACAAGTGGGTTAATTTCCCCTACTATCCCCACACTTTTGCCTTTTAAAATAATTTGTGCACATCTCCCCTTTATAAAACGGGGATCTTCTACTTCCGCAAGAGTATAAGCAGCAGATATATAAAACATTATAGCTGAAAGTTGGGAGTTTACAAGTGTAAAACCAGCATCTTTATCTGCAGATAAAAATCCAAGTGAATTAATAGTAATAGTTCCATAATTTTCTTTGCTGTCTTTTACAGCAATTTTGCCTGCTTCAAAGATTTTATGCGGATAAACAGCATTTCCAGAGACAGATTCCGAATTAAGCAAAGAAGGAATTACAGAAGGTCGCAAAAATTCAAAATTTTCGCTCATTGGATTTAAAATTTTTACAACATCATCGCCTTTTATATTCATTTTTTCTATAAAATCTTTTGAAGAGCCAAGATAATTGTAAACCATTTCCTGAAATCCCAGACCTATCATTATATTTTTTACTTTCCTGCCAAATATAGTCGCGTCAGAAAGTTTTCCCATTGTAAAATCATCTGTCATTATGGGTTCAAAAGTGGTAAGCCCTTTCCCTATCATTATATCTTCTACTATATCTACTGGATGGAGAAAGTCATTTCTATACTCTGCGGGATAAAGCACAAGGTTATTACCATCTCCTTCGATTTTGCACCCCATTTTTGTTCCATAAGATATTGCTTCATTTACTTTAAAGTTTTCGCCAAGCAACTTGTTGACATAAGAAATATCTGCCTTAACAGGCTGCTGAAAATAAAACGGAGCAGTGATTTCTCTCCCAAGCGGCGTATCATAAGGATATATTGTTTTTACAGGAAGGATCTCATAACCTGCATCGTAAAAGTCGCAGGCAACAATAGATGTTGCAAGCATAAGTGAGTAAATATCTGTTCCTGTCATTTCCACAAAAAGTTCTTTGTCTCCCTCAACAACAGCTCCAATATCATTACTGTTGATTACAGGGGTAAGGCTTAAAGCTTTTCCATCTGAATCTGTAATATATGGATATTTATCAAGTCCAGAAATAATGGCTCCGAATTCATGGCCTTTGGGGTGTTGCTTTATAACTTCTCTTAACGTTAGTTTTTTATCAAAACCAAGCGGAACAAAAGACTCCTTGTCCGGATTAGCAGCAGTATATTTTACCGGGTATTTAAAAAGATCGCTTCTGTAAATCCCCATTGCTATACTTTTTCTTTTTTGCCCATAATTCCAGCACAGCTTTTCCTGTGTCTGGATAATATCTTTAAGCAATGCTTCGTCAACACCTTTGCCTTTTACCGCAAACCCGGTAATATAAGGTCTTGAGTTTTTAAGCTCAGGGTCAACTTCTATTACCCTGTTTCCACACTCTTTCGCGCTCCCTTTTGCAGAAAAAAACTGATACTCTTTTTTCTCTCCGCCAAGATAGATCCTGAGTTGTCTTCCAAGCCCGGCTGTTGACCATAAGTCCGGACGGTTAGTGTCGTTCAACTCTATTTTAAGAACATCCCCTTCCCTGCCGTCAAATTCTGCTTTGGCAACAGAAAGAAGTTTTACAAACTCATCTCCAACTATTTTTTTTCCAATATATTTATATAACGCATCTTCATAAACTTCTATTTTAGGCATTGCTATTTACTCCTTCTGAGTCTTACGTTTTCAATATTGCTGGTAAAAAGATCTCTTAGGTCATTAAGCCCCAGCGACATCAGCGCCATTCTATCGATTCCAAGCCCCCATGCAATAACAGGCACATGCACTCCAAGTGGCTCTGTTACTTCGGGACGGAAGATTCCCGACCCTCCAAGTTCAAACCACCCAAGAACAGGGTGCTTTATATGAATTTCTACAGAAGGTTCTGTAAAGGGGAAATACCCGGGAACATACATAACTTCGGTTGCTCCTGCAACTTCTTCTGCAAACATTTTCAATAGCCCAAGCAGTGTTTTAAAATTTACATCTTCTCCAAGCACAATCCCTTCTGTTTGATAAAAATCCGAAAGGTGAGTCGCGTCTACTTTGTCATACCTGAAACATCTTGCGATCCCAAAGTATTTTCCGGGAATCTTTGCATTGGGAAGTGTCTTTGCGGAAAGAACTGTTCCCTGACTTCTAAGAATAAGTCTTTTTGTAAATTCCTTGTCAAAGCTATATCCCCAACCGCGGCTCCCTGTTTTCCAGCCGTTTTTATGAGATTCTGCAACCTGGTCAAGGTATGGCTGCTGAATATCCTTTGCTTTTCTTGGGTCTTCTACATAGTATACATCGTGGATATCGCGGGCAGAATGGAACTGAGGCATAAAAAGCGCATCGCTGTTCCAGAACTCTGTTTCAACAAGCGGTCCGTCAAATTCTTCAAACCCAAGCGAAACAAGTTTATCTTTTACACCATCAAGGAATTCAGAGTATGGACTAAGCCTTCCCAACAAAACTCTTGACGGCGGAGTATTTACGTTATAACTTCTGAATGTCGCGTTTTTCCAGCTTCCGTCTGCAAGCATTTCCGGAGTAAGACTGCCGATCTCGTTACCGGAAACCCCTTGTTCTTTTAGTTGCTTCTTTACCTGCTTCCCTTCGGGAGTCATTCTGTATACAACATCTTCTCTTTCTACTATACGAAAAGGGGCGCTTCCGCCTCCACGCTTTTTACTTATTCCGGATATTGCCTGTTTTTCATCCGCAGTCAGGGTGCTTTCCTCAACTTCGCCAGCCGCTGCCCCTTTGTCGAGCAGAGTTCTTACTGCCTTCATTAGAGGGGAAACTTCTTTGCTTTTAGTAACGACCTTTTTTTCTTCGTTAAGCGCCATTATCCCTTCTTTTGACATTTGACCAAAAGCAGCGCCTGTATCCTTATTTTCCAGCGAAAGAGTTTCGCTTACTTCGGAAAGGGTAAGCGCCCCATCTTTGTCTTTAACAAGATTAAATATTTTTTCTGCTGGAGTATTGTTTTTTTGATAATCACGCCCAATATCTGTTATTTCATATATTAGCCTTTGCGTTTTCTCTTTTTCCTCAATAAGTTTTTTCGCAGAAAGCCAGCTAAATGCCTGGTTATATTGACCGGGCTTAAAAGCCAGTTTGCCCACAAGGTTTTCTGCTGAAATATTTTCTTCTTCTGCATTTAAAAGCAGTTTTATTTCAAGAGGATGAAGTGTTTTTATATCGTAGTCCATCTAAATCTCCTTCTATTTAAAATCCGGAACACATTTTTCTGCCAGAGCTTTTAAAAATAACCCTACATCGCTTACAATCCCCATAGCCTGGCTTGAGCCTCTATCGGAAAGTTTTGTAACAACTGATGGGTTTATATCAATACATACTGTTTTTACCCATGATGGGATCATATTGCCTGTCCCTATTGAGTGTAGCATTGATGATAGCATAATAACCATTGAAGCTCCTTCAATAATTTCCGCATATTGAGATTGCGCTTCTATCATATCAGTTACTGCTTCGGGAAGAGGTCCATCATCCCTTATAGAACCTGCAAGACAATAAGGGGTGTTGCTTTTTACTATTTCATACATTATGCCGCGGGTAAGAACACCTTTTTCTACAGCATTTTTTATGGAGCCGCACAAGTTTATCCTGTTGATTGCCCTCATGTGATTTTTATGCCCTTCATTGGCAGGTTTTCCTGTTTTCTGACAAACTCCAAGCGAAGTTCCAAAAAAAACAGATTCAATATCGTGCACAGCAATAGCATTTCCCGCAAGCACTCCGCTAAAAAAGCCGCCCCTTATAAGAGCTGAAAAAGCGCGCGAACCTCCTGAATGAACAACAACCGGGCCTGCTACCACAACAACTTTTTCTTTTTTTTCTTTCATTTTTATAAGTTCAGCAGCAATTTTACTTGCTACAAAATCTGTAGAGCGTTCCGGCGAAACATCTCCGGACATAAAGCCAAAATCTTCAGAACCTCTTTCCCTTGCAGGGGGGAAAACCCTTACAGAATCAGAAGAGCAAAGCACTTTATCGTCTTTTTTTATATCTCTAAGTTTTACGCAAAAAAGACCTTCTTCAGTTAATACAATTACAGCATCCATTCTCTGGTTTGTAACCTGATGCCACTTTTTATTGTAGAAAACTTCTGTACGGTGATTTGTTGTTGAGTAAAAATCTTCGGGAACACACTTATCGTCCGAAGCGACTTTAAACACAGCTTCCGGAGTCTTTTTTTCATAGCTCCCATAGTGGACAAGTTTTGGAGAAAGAGCATTGATCTGTTCCTCTGTTTCACATATAAGATCGATCTCAATAACAGATTCCAGAGCATTTGTTTTTCCTACCTTAAATTCGATTATTTCGTAGTCTGCTCCTTCGGAAATAATTGTATTTAAAGTGTTGGTAAGTATCCCTGAATCAATAAGATGCCCTTGTGATATAAACCTTCTTCTTTTCATTTATAATAAACTCCTTCGCCTCTCCAATCCAGGTTTGCCGGCCTGCCCGCAGACACTATTTATTTTTTTTTATTATCCAGCAATGGCGCGAGTATCCTTGTCTTTTAAAATCAGGAGATACTGTTTGTTCTGTAATATTACTGGTTAAAAACAATTTACTTATGCTATCATCTAATTTAAATTTTTTAAAGTTACTTGAAAAAATAATTATGCCATCTTTTTTCAGCTTTTCAGCAGCCCGGGTAATCAAACCTGGGTGATCAGCCTGAACATCAAAAAAATCTTCCCTGCTTTTTGAATTTGAAAAAGTTGGAGGATCTATAAAAATAATATCATATAATTCTCTGTCTTTTACAAGAAAATCCATACAATCTGATTTTATTATCTTATTTTTTGCAAGGCTAATTTTATTAAGGCTAAAATTCCTTTCTGCCCAACTGCAGTATGTGGAATTTGCATCTACACTCGTTGTACTCAAAGCGCCGCCAGCAGCAGCATAGAGAGAGGCTGTCCCTGTGTATGAAAAAAGATTCAGCATTTTTTTCCCTGCAGAAAGTTCCCGGATCATTTTTCTTATGATTCTATGGTCAAGGAAAATGCCTGTATCAAGGTAGTCGTGAAAATTTACATAAAACAAAAGTCCGTCTTCCTGTATTACATCAAAAATACCTTCATCTCCACTTTTTTTATATTGCTCTCCCCTTTTTTGCCTCTTTTTTTGCCTTACATTAATATTTTTATAATCCACCCCTGTTACATTTTGCGCAGTATAGACAAGCTCCTTTAGCCGCCTCTCTGCTTTTTGAACTGGTATTTCCGCAGGCGGAGCATATTCCTGGATGTAGAGAAATTTATCTTCATACAAATCTATTGAAGCTGAATATTCCGGTATATCTGCGTCATAAATTCTATAACTGGTAATACTTTCTTTTGCTTTCCATTTTTTTAGCGCTTTGATATTTTTTTTCAATCTATTCGCAAACATTTCAGAAAAATATACTGATGATGGGGTTTCTGTTTTTCCGGTTTCAGTAAAACTATTTTTTTCCCTGTACCTGGAATCAATACTAAATATTGCGGAAACTGATTTTATTGAACCGTTATATACAGTGTTTACCTGAAGCGGTTTCATTCCGAGATTTCTTGAAAGCTCTTCATCTCCGGACAGAGCAACTACTTTGAACCCTTCAAAATTCTCTTTTATTTTTTCTCCTGCAAGCTGATACAACTCCGGAAGATCTGTGTCGCTTCCCAACCTTTTTCCATACGGAAGATTAATTGCAACAAGCCCTGCCTTGAAATTTTTATCAAGTTGTTTTTCAATATCTGCGATATCGCTTTTTCTTACATCAATAAAAGGAGAAAATCCTGCTGCCTTAATATTTTCTTTGGAGATTCTTATGGCTTTTTCATCAATATCAAAACCAAATATCCGCACAGGAGAAAGATTTTCAAGATTTCTTGCGTTACATGCTTCATCGATCAATGTTTTCCATTCTTCATTTTTGAATTGCCGCATATGCTGGAATGAAAAATTTTTTCTCAATAAGCCCGGAGCTGTGTTGGAAGCAATCATTGCAGCTTCAATAAGGAATGTTCCGCTGCCGCACATGGGGTCTACAAACGCAGGCTTCTCATTAGTATTGCTTTCTTGCAAAGCCATCTCGTTCCACCCTGCTCTTTCAAGAAGCGCTGCTGCCAGATTTTCTTTTAACGGCGCTATTGCCCCTTTTTTTCTGTACCCTCTCTGGTGAAGACTCCCCCCTGAAATATCAAGGCTTAATGTCGCGCTGTTTTTTGAAACAAAAAGATTTATTCTTATGTCCGCGTCCTGCTTGTCAACATTAGGCCGGCTTCCTGAAAGATTGCGGAAATGGTCAGAAATACCATCTTTTACAAGAAGCGAAAGATACGAAGAGTTGGTAAAAGTTTTGGAAATCAATGTTGTATCAACAGCTATTGTTTTATCTTTGTGAAAAAAATCTGACCACTTTATCCTCTTTGCCCTTTCATATACCTCTTTTTCATCGCTACCATGTCTGAAATCTTCAAGAGCCAAAAGCACTTTTCCGGCAATTCTTGACCAGAGACATATTTTTAGGCCATCGGAAAATGGACCTGTAAATTCCGCGCCCCCCTGCTTTTGTTCTATTGAAAGAGAAGGCTTTATATTCCTAAGTTCTTTAACAAGTTGATGCTCAAATCCGGAAGAGCATGAAACAAAAAATCTGTATGATTTAGCCATAATATACCGTTACTGTTTTTAAAACATTAAGCTTTAGATATTGATCTTATACATTAAACCTGAAATGCATTATGTCTCCGTCTTTAACCAAATACTCTTTACCTTCTACACGGAATTTTCCAGCTTCTTTAACTTTTTGTTCTGTGCCGTATTTGGCTAAATCATCATAATGATACACTTCGGCTCTTATAAAACCTTTTTCAAAATCTGTATGGATAACAGATGCAGCTCTTGGAGCCTTATCCCCATCATAAAAAGTCCATGCTCTTGCCTCAGGATCTCCTGCCGTAAAATAGGTGCGCAATCCCAAAAGGTTATAACCAGAGTGAATAAGTTTTGTAAGGCCAGATTCTTCAAGCCCAGCTTCTTTTAAAAATTCTGCGCGCTCCTCGGCTGTTTCAAGCAACGCGATATCTGCCTCAAGCTTTCCGCAGATAGGGATTGCAAGAGTCCCCTCTTTTTCTGCGTGCTCTTTTACTGCATCTATGTGTTTACTTCCTGTTCTTAACACTTCTTCATCAACATTGCACACATATATCTGCTTTTTCATTGTTAAAAGGTGGAGATCACTGATAAGCGCTATCTGCTCTTCTGTAAAACCCAAAAGTCGCGCCGGAATCCCATTCCCAAGCTCTTCCCGAAGTTTTTCAAGAAGTTCAAGCAGGGCTCTTGTTTCTTTCCCACTATCTTTGGTTGCCCCTTTAAGCAGCTTTTCCAGTTTTTCCTTCCGTTTTTCAACTGTTTCAAGGTCTGCGAGGCTAAGCTCTATATTTATAATATCTATATCCGAGGCAGGATCGATTTTACCGCTTACATGAGTTACATCATCATTTGTAAAGCATCTTACAACATGGACAATTACCCCAACTTGTCTTATGTGGGAAAGGAATTTATTGCCCAACCCTTCGCCTCTGGAAGCTCCCTGAGCAAGCCCTGCAATATCAACAAACTCAACCACTGCTGGTGTAGTTTTTTTTGGTTTAAATATTGAGGCAATTTTATAAAGCCTTTCGTCCGGCACATTGATAATACCAATATTTGGTTTTATTGTAGAAAACGGATAATTTGCTGCTTCGGCAGGCGTAGATGTAAGCGCAGAAAATATAGTGGTTTTTCCAACATTTGGCAGCCCAACTATACCGCAATTAAGTCCCATTGATTTTTCCTTAAATTAATTTTATCTCTTATGCTATTAAAGCGCTGTTAAAGAGTCAATAACTGCTTTGGTTATTTAAAATCGGGCATATTTCGGAGAGGCTTTGTGACAGAGTTAATCCGTGTTTATCTGCGGACTATTTTAGCTCATCTTCAAATTTGTCGATCACAAGCACGTCTTTAAATCCTTCCTTGCGGTCTGGATACTCAATCTTTGCAAAAAGATTAGGTATTAAGGACTCAGCTACAACTTCTTTAGCTGATTCTCTCTCTTTGTTTCTTTTTAAACATGTTGCAAGATCTGTATTTATAAATATCGCAGAAATTGTTTTTTTACTCCTATGAGCCAGTGTTACATAAGGTTCTCTTGATGAAGAATTGAGGCTCATATTATCTATAAGGAGTGGTTCTCCCAACTGAAAAAGATGTTCTATTATCTTTTTTTCAAGATGCTTTACAAGATTTTCATCAACAGCAGCAAATTTATCTTCTGCCCATTCCTCATTGAACGTAAGCATTTCATAAAGGTTCTGCATTATCTCTTTTCTGCTTACCCTCTTGCGTCCTGATTTTGCAAAGTATTTTCTGGAAAAAAAGGATTTCCCGGATCCTGGTAATCCGCATATGAGTAAGATATCGCATCTTCTAAACTGTTCCAGCATCATTTTTCACTCCTAATTACATGATTCAATTATAATTATCGGCAATTTTTTTAGCTTATTAACTTATTAGCTACTTAGTTATTCTGCTGCAAAACAGTTGTTTTTAGTTTAAATAATATTTCTGCTTCAAAAGGGTTTGTTCCGCGCGAGTGGTAGGAGTATCTGTATAATCATCACTCAGGTATCCAAACACCGCTAGCACCCCGTATATAAGTTCCTGCTTGCTCGCCGTTGAGAATATAGGCAGCCATAAAATTATACGGAAAAGCATCTGCATGATAATTTTTATTTTCCCCAATAGTAATGCTGGTCAATGGGTTGCCCAAGAACGCATCATTATCAATGGTCGTAACATTGTTGGGGATAATAATGCTGGTTAGTTGATTGTTCTCGAACGCTTCCGCCCCAATGAATGTAACACTGTTGGGAATAATAACACTGGTTAGTCGATTGCCAGCGAATGCATACTCCTCAATGGTTGTAACACTGTTGGGAATAATAACACTGGCTAGTTGATTGTGAGAGAATGCACCCGACCCAATGAATGTAACATTGTTAGGAATAACAACACTGGTTAGGTGATTGCCACCGAATGCAGCCAATCCAATAGTTGTAACACTGTTGGGAATAACAACACTGGTTAGTTGATTGTTAGCAAACGCAGCCAGCTCAATAGTTGTAACACTGTTGCCAATAACAACACTGGTTAGTTGATTGTTCTCGAACGCCCTTTCCTCAATAGTTGTAACACTGTTACCAATAATAACGCTGGTTAGTTGATTCCACGCGAACGCACTATCTCCAATGGTTGTAATGTTGTTGCCTGTATTAATATGATGCAAGTTGGTAAAACCGGAAAAAGTGGCAACATTCGGTGTCCCTGCAGCAATGCTTGTTGCTGCTTCGGGCAGAACAAGGGATACAATTCGATCCATGCCATTAGTGTTGCCACCTCTGCGCGGATCAAATACTCCGACCATACTAAGCCCAGCTACATCTGCGGTTACTCTGGAAGGGGTACAACGGGACAAGTTAAGATTTACATTTCTTCCCATTCCGCCAATCGCATCAAGTATAATACCCCAGTTAACAGTACTTAACTCCATATCCAGATTAAGGTCTATTGCAGTGGGAAGGTTTGGACTTCCTGCTGCATGGCTACCCAGAAATGGTCCTACAAAACTTGGATTTGCTATGACCAATTGTATTGCAACTGCATTGTCCTGCCCTACCCTTGCCTCTATAATACCATAACCAACTGCATCAGGCACATCAACATCATTGCGCCTGGAAACTACATCTATTCTCCAATTGCCAGGAACTACATCCACTGTAATAGTTCCCCCATTAGTAGTTACGCTAAAGTTTCGATCTCCAGGACCAGTAAAAGTTAGTGTATGGGTGAGGTCTATCGGAGCTTCTATTGAACTCCTCATTGGGCCGCCGTCAGGAAGAGAGGAGACTCCGCCAGGAAGAGTTATATTAAGTGTTGTATCCCCATTGGGACTGTTATAATCCAGAGGGCTAAAGCAAGTTGTAAGCAAAAAACATAATACACATATAAAAAACACATTAAGAAGTTTCATTATTATCCTCTTTTTTTCCCATACAAATTTGTGGGGCAAAAATAAATTGTGCTTAAATCTGCTGGACGCAGTTTTGTTTATCTGAATTATAAGCATCTGCCCACTGTACCATTATATCTATAAAACTTTTAAGGTTTTCGGAAAAATATTTATCTTTGTGATATATCATATAGAATTTTCTTGTTAAAAAAGAATCGTTTATATGTAAAGCAACAAGCTCGCCCGAAGCAACTTCTTTTTCAACAACTTTTTTTGATATAAGAGCATAACCTGCTTTATGCATGACCATATTTTTAACTGCTTCGCTGTCGGAAATCGTGCATATTGTTCTAAAATTTATCCGGTTTCTCCTCATGAAACCTTCTGTGCTATACATTGTGCCACTGTCTTTTTCAAACAAAATCATTGGAAGATCATTAAGCTGAGCTGGCTTGACTCGTTCTTTTTTCGCAAGGGGCAAACTTGGGGAAGATATCAGTACAATTTCTTCACAAAACAACTCGCGTGATATAACTTTGGGTTCTTTTACTTTATGGGAAACAATCCCAAAGTCATTTTCAAATTTGCTTGTTGTGCTTACAACGCTCTCTCCTGGCATTGCATTGACCAAAACTTTTATTTCCGGGTATTTTTCGATAAATTTTGGCATGAAATCCGGGAGATAATAAGAGCTAAAACTACTTATTGTATTGATAACAATGTTCCCTTTTTTTTGCCTTTTATAATCTCTTATGTTCTCTTCAATTTTTGATTCGATTTCAAAAATAGTCTCTGCCATTGAATACAACATATTTCCCGCATCTGTAAGTATAAAACTTTTGCCTGTTTTGTTTATAAGCGCGAATCCTGCCTTTTCCTGAAGATCTTGCACCTGTCTTGTGACAGAAGGCTGGGTAATCCCAAGAAATTGAGCAGCTTTTGTAAAGCTATTAAATTTAGCCGTATAATAGAATGATTTTAAGTTATCCAAATTCATATTAGCATCACTTTCGTATCAATAAGAAAATATAGCTTCTCTTAATGTAATATAATATAATATAATACAATATACTATAATATGATAAAATATGTTAATTATAAAACTTATTTTTATTAATTCAAAAAATTTTTATTTTAAAGGTAAAAAGTATGGGAACTGCAGATAGGACCATAAAAATTCTTATTGTTGATGATTCACGTATAATGCAAAATATCCTTAAAAATTCTTTTGATGAAAAAGAAGCATGGGGTAAAACGGAATTTTTGACTGCTTCTGATGGAGAAGAGGCCCTTGTGGTCATGGATGAAAATACAATTGATGTTTTATTGCTTGACTGGAATATGCCAAAGCTGGATGGCCTTTCTGTTTTAAAAAAACTAAGACAAACTGATAAATACAAAAAACTTCCGGTAATAATGATTACCTCAGAAGCTGCAAAATATAATGTAATAGAAGCTCTAAAAGCAGGGGTAAGCGATTATATCATAAAACCTGCTTCAAGAAAAATATTAATAGACAAGGTAAAGGGATTTATCCTTGGCGAGAGTTAAAATCGCAAATCAAATTTCCTAACAAAGGACAGACATTATGAAAAAAGAATATATTATGCCTTTTGTTGAGGCAACACAAAATGTTTTTCAGGATTTTTTTGGGGTTACCCCGGAACTTGATACTCCATATATTGTAAAAAAAGAAGAAACATCAAACTGGGATATATCCGGAATAATTGGGATTGCAGGGGAGTCAAAAGGTGTTATTGTTCTAAGTATTAATGAGCAACTTGTTACAGCTCTTACAAGCAGACTTGTAGGTAGAAAAATTACAACTTTGGATGATGATGTTATTGATACCATAGGAGAAATTACAAATATAATCGCAGGAAATTCTAAAAAAGGGTTTGAAGAATATAGGTTAAAAATATCCCTCCCGTCAATAATCAGGGGAAGAGAGCATACGGTTTTCTGGCCAAAACAGGATATTCCTATATTAAGTATCCCTTTTTCAGTCCCAGAAGGCAAATTTATGCTTTTTGTAGGACTTGAGAAAAAAATTACCGGCGATATACTTACATAGAAGATGAGGGAACATGCATGGGCTTACGAGCAAAATTTATTTTATTACTTATTCTGTTAAATGGATTAATTTTAGTTTTTTGCCTTGCTTTTTATCTTAATATTAATAGAGGCAATATAATCAGACATGAAATTTCCATAATTGATGCTGTAAAAACAGCGTTGCTTGAGGAAAAAATTGCTGTAAGAGGAATGTTCATTTTTCCTGTTTCAAGCCAGGTCGCTATTATGGAAAATGCTGAACGTAATCTGGATCAAAACATAGCAGACCTTCTTACAATAACATATCTGACAAATCTAAGCCCTATAATTGATAATTCGATCAGAGATATAATCACAGAAAGATATGCTTCCCGTATGGCCGCGTCAGAGTTGTATAATGTTACAGACAGAATTATTGTTGGAGTTGGCAGTACAATCCGTGCTACAGCAAATCTTGAAATGATCAATCAATATGCAATAATAAATAACAACGCAATGTTAAGAGAGCGGACTCAGGAATTCTCCGACCTTCTATTTGATATAGAACGAAATATTGAGAATGCTCTTGCCAATTTTGACCTTCAATATCAGACAATCGCAGATGAAAGAGTAACAATAGAGCGCAATGCAATTATTACTTTTATAATATTCTTTTTGACCATTACTTTACTTTCAATTACAGCAGGCTGGTTAATTGCGAGATCAATTATTAACGTCACTCACAGCCTTGACAGGGCCAGTAAAGAGATAGATGTTGTTTTTAAAAATATTCATGAAGGTATTTTTCACCTTGATGAATCTTTAAAAATAGGGAGCTTGTGCTCAAAACACTTTGAAGATCTTTTCAGGAATATTGATTTTAAAAATATATATTTTAAGGAATTTCTTAGAGATATAGGAGTATCTGCAAAAGATATTTTAGTTACAGATGATTATCTGAATTTATTTTTTGACGATAAAATAAACCCATCTCTTTTGAGCCAGGCAAACCCTCTCGACAAAGTACATATTTCCATAATTGGTGAAAATAAAAAAGTGCAAGAAAAGTATTTGAGTTTTATATTTTCGATGTTTACCAGTTCGAGTAATGAAAAGGCGATTCTTGGAACAGTTAAGGACATTACAGAAGAAGTTCTTTATGCAGAAGCATTAAAAGAAGAAGAAGAAAAAAGTAGAGAAAAAATGGAACACTTGGTCCAGATTATGAATATAGAACCTCCAATCATGGAAGAATTTCTTGAAGATTCCCAGGATGAAATAGATTATATAAATAACCTTCTTAAATCCAACAGGCCTGATTATCGCAGAGTGGTTAATGAAATCTATCTTGCAATTCACTCTGTTAAAGGTAATGCACAGCTTCTTGGGCTAAAAAATATTTCAAATCTGTTAAACAGAATTGAAACCAATATTAAAGACCTGCTTGAGACTCGCGAAATCAAATGGGAAAATGTTCTTGAATCTACAATACAGCTTGGAACTACCCAGGAAAATCTGGATGACCTTAAAACCAGGGTAAAAGAACTTATGACTTACCAAAGCAAGTTTAAAAACCTTCAGGAAAAAACAGGGTTATTTGAAAGAACTCTTAATAAAATTTTGGTAACAGAAGGGATAAAAGAAGGTAAAATTTTAAATTTGGATTGCGCTAATTTTAATTCAAAAAATGTGCCTAAAGAGCATAGAAAAATAGTCAAAGATATTTTTATGCAAATGGCAAGAAATACTATACATCATGGAATTGAAAAGCCAGATGAAAGGGAAAAAAGAGGCAAACTCCCACAAGGAACAGTTCATATATCGCTTAAGAAAGATACAGCAGGAAACATAATATATAGCTTTAAAGATGATGGTAATGGAATAGATGCGGAAAAAATTGCAAAAATGGCGCAGAAAAAGGGATTAGCAAAAGCAGGTACTGTTATGGATCTTTCTGAGGCAGTTAAATTAATTTTCAATATGGGCTTCTCTACTGCGGAAGAAGATTCAGTTCTGGCAGGAAGAGGGATTGGACTCAATCTTATAAGGGAAAAAATAAGCTCTGCAAATGGGAAAATTAAGATAAGGACAGAAAAAGGGAAGTATTGTGAGTATATAATATTCCTTCCCTATAAGCCTGCGGAATAAGAGATTTTGTTTTGCAACAGAATGATATGAGATTACAGCTTAGCTAAAATTTTCTGATAGATAATGGAAAACTTCGCCAAGATCTTCATATATTAAAGTAGCTCTTTCATCCAGATAAGTTCCCATGTTGTTTACTATTACAATTTTTCCACCATTCTGCAAAGTATAACCAGGCACCATTGCAGCAGGATTAACAACAAGGGTAGAGCCAAGTATAAGCATGAGGTCTGCTTTGCTTGCTTCTGTTCTTGCTTCCAGAAGAACGTCTGTAGGAAGAGACTCTCCAAAAAAAACTATGTCTGGCCTGAATACTGCATTACATTTGCTGCAGCAAGGGACTTTCCCGGTGTTTACGATTGCTGCTACTTCTTCAAAACTAATTGTAGCGCTACATTTTATACATATATGTTTGCCAAGAGAGCCATGGAGCGGAAGAACTTTTTTAGACCCAGCTTCCTGATGCAGAACATCAATATTTTGTGTGATTACAGCTTTTAGTTTCCCTTTTTCTTCAAGTCTGGCTAGCTCTTTGTGGACTACAGAAGGAGATACATCTTGCATATTATATAAAAAATCTTTTGCTGCAGTGTAATAAATAGAAGGGTCTTTAAAAAACCAATCAATATCGAATATTTTGTCTGCATTTTTTTGTTTGTAAAGCCCATCCTTTCCTCTAAAATCTTTTATTCCGGAAAGAGTAGAAATTCCAGCGCCTGTAAGGGCAACAACATATTTTGATTCTTTTAACAAATTCACAAGCTTATCCACAAAGCGACCCCCTATTTTTTTTAATGCTTAAACATAATGTCGTCCCAACATTATATATTATCTATATTAAATTTATTAGAAATTTTTGGCAATTACCTTAAAGCTCCTTCTTTGCGCATTGCTATTGTGTACAAAATTGCAAATTGATGGTATATATCAGTATAAAGAAATCAACAACTCGGTTAAGGGGTAAAATGTGATAATAAAAAAATACATGCTTGGCAATATTCAGACAAATTCCTATCTCCTTTGCTGCGAAAATAAAAAAAAGGCAGTAATAATAGACCCAGGCGCCAAAAGCGATAAAATTATTCAGTTTCTTTCTAAAGAAGGTTATGAGCTTTCATACATAATCAACACGCATGGGCATTTTGATCATATTGAAGGGAATAGTTTTTTTCATGAGCAAACAAAAGCTCCAATAGCTGCGCACAAATTGGAATATGATCTTATGACTGTTGGAGGGGGCGCTTCTTTTTTTGGGCTTAAAAATATAGTATCTCCGATGCCAACAATAGACCTTTCAGAAATGGATAAAATCTCTTTTGGAGATATTACGCTTGACTTGATTTATACGCCAGGTCATACGCCGGGACATATATCTCTATATCATAAAGAATCTGCATCACTTTTTTGCGGGGATGTTCTTTTCAATCGCGGCATAGGGCGAACAGACTTTCCGGGCGGAGATTATGATCAGCTTATAGCTTCTATACAGAAAAAACTTTTCGTGCTTCCGGATGAAACTATAGTATATTCTGGGCATGGGGACGAAACACAGATCAAATATGAAAAAAAATCAAACCCGTGGGCAGCTATTATGTAAAAACCAGAACTATTAAAATTGATGCGCTTTTTAGGGGCGTATCTTTTTTAAAAAATTAAAATCTTAAACATTACAAGTAGATATTTTTATATTATAATGTCTATAGAAAGGAGTTTTAAATGTTTCCAGTAGTGGTGTTGTTGGCAACAGCGTTTACATCAATAATCATATTTCTTGCATATATTTATCCAAACTTAAAAAAACCAAGTTGGGAAAGAAAAATAGTATCAGCTAATTACCTGAGGGTCAGAGACAGAGGCGCTATTGCTGATGATATTCTTATTGCGGCCATCCATAAAGAGCCTCATGCCTGGCAGCTTTATAAAAATCTTTTTGCTTTTTATGCCACGCCATGGGATATGAAAAAATTATATGATGCATTATCTTTTGGCGCCAAGGCAACAGATAATCCAGCTATTGTTGCAACAACAGCATGGTGCCTTATAGAAGAAGGGGAATTTGAAGAAGCAGAAAAGATGCTAAAAAGAGAAGATGTGGAAGATGTGCTTCTTGAATATTGCCTTAATTATCTCCCACTCCTCTATTTCAAGCAGGAAAAATATCAGATATGTGAAGATGCTTTTTTATCTTTTTATAAAAAGCTATATGCCAGCACCAGTCTTGATGAAACCTCAAACGAAAGCAATGAAAATAAAATTTTCGCAGACTTAACGCCTGATGAACTTATAATACTTATTATTGCCAGAAAAAAACTTGACAAGAGCTGGATAGGGACAGCAAAAATACTGCCCCTGAATTCTTTGCATGAAGAAAAAAACTGGACAACTTATTATGAAAGACTGACTAAAGAAAAAGATGAACTTAAAGTTGAAACAGGCATATATGGTCCGCCGGAAAAACTTTTAGCATTACGGGAAAAAGAGCTTGATGAACGGATAGAAGCTGTAAAAGATTGTTTAAAAAAATAAATATTTTGGTTAGGAGATTTTTATGCTTCCTCAATGGATTTTTAAAAGTATAGCAGCCCTCAATGCGAATAATCGCCCTCAGGAAGTTGCTGCTGCAATAACAATAGGCATAACACTTGGGGTTATTCCTGCCGGGAATATAACATGGTTTGTGCTTTTAGGTCTTACTTTTTTTCTTAAAATAAATTTTGGCGTTCTACTGATTGCTATTGCTATCATAAAACCGATTGCCTATCTATTGGATTTTCTTTTTGATCCTGTAGGCTACTGGATACTAACAATGCCTGCGCTAGAAGGAATTTTTACACAATGGAGCAACACGCCAATCGTACCCTATACAGCTTTTAATAATACTGCTGTTGTAGGAAGTATTATTGTAATGTTTCTGCTTTTTATACCGCTCTGGATTGGGATAAGTAAACTGGTTAAGCTATACAGGGAAAAAGTAAGAGACAAGATTATGGCAAGTAATCTTGTTAAACAAATTACAACGTTACCTCTTATATCCAATATAATAAATATGGTAACTAAAGTAAATGAACTTAAAAAATTCTGAGGTTTGACATGGCAAAAAAACTTAAAAGCTTTTTCAAGAAAAAATATAAAGCAAAAACTTTTGAAAAAAAACTCCTAAAAAAAGTTTTTATAAAAAAAGACAGAGACCTTCTTGTTTCTGTATATGAGAAACAAGATAATGAGTATCTGTTAAAACCTGTTGATGATGAGAAAAAAATAGTAGAACTAAACAAACTTGCTTCTCATATTAAAAGAAATTCAGGGGCGCTTGGGATAGGCAAGATTGGAGCAGCTATTGTTCTTGTCTCGATTTCTGTCTTTTTCTTTGCTATCTTGCTGAATCCACTGGCACACAGAGGAATGGAAGCAGGTCTTGAAGGGATATTTGGGGGAGAAACAGAAATAACAGGCTTTAGGCTTGATATTTTCGGGGGATCTATCAGATTTAATACTCTCCAGGTTGCAGATAAAGATGATTTGGACAGAAATCTTTTTCAGACAGGAAGAACTGTAATTGATTTTAATATGCGGGAAATTTTAAAAGGAAAATTCAACGCAAATGAGATATCACTTGAAGATTTCGCGATTGGTGAAAGAAGAGCAACAAGGGCAAGGCCTCTTGCAACAACAGGAAGAGAGCCTGCGCGCCGACAACAGCAGCAACAGGATGGGGGACTTGGCTTACCCACTTTACCCAACTTGCCCACATCCTTAGACGATGCAAGAGATGCTGTAACTTCACTTTTGCCTGATATTCCTGACCGCGAAACTGTAAGAAAAGTAATAAACGATAATCTTAATAGATTAACAACTCCTGTTGTTATAGAAGAAAATATTAATGCAATTACTTCTGGAACAACCAGAATAAGAAGCAACGCAGAAGGCGCGAGAAGGGATATTGAAACTCTTACCAGGGAAGTAAATGAAATATCAAGAACCAGAATAGCTTCTCCAGCAGATATTGCCATTGCAGAGAGAGTTAGAACTGCAAACAACACCTGGAATTCTATTAATTCCAATATAAGTTCTACAAGAGATGAACTTTCATCGCTTGAAAATACTATTACGCAAAGCGCGAGAACCATCCAGGATTCTCTTTCCGCAGATGTAAATTTTATTACTTCGCTTTTTCCCAGTATAGATAGTTTTAGGTTTTCTTCTCTTGTAGAACCACTGATAATGGAGCAATTACAGCCGTTTATAGAAAAATATGGCACAGCATTCGACATTGCCATGCAAATTATAGAGTCAGGAAGACGCGTTGACACTTCCAGAGAGGAAAGAACCAGACCTGTGACTGTAAAAAAACGGCGGGGAAGGGATGTTCAGTTCCATGCTGTCAACACTCCATCGTTACACATCGAAAAAATTTCCGGTTCTTTTTTCACAGGCAGGGAAAGGCAGGCGCTTAGAATAGATGATATTACAAATGATCAGGAGCTTTTAGGACGGCCTCTTGTTTTTCTGATTGATTCAAATATTCGGGGCATAAACACAAATATTGATGGGCTTTTTGATACAAGAAGAGCTGCGCGGGATTTTTCCAATATCAATGTATCTGTAGTAGGAAACAGTTTTTCAAATGCGGAGTTTTTATCTGCAGTTGGTATAGACAGATTCGGTTCTGCGCTTGATTTTAATGTAACTTCGGCTATTTCGCCGGAAAGAGATTATAGGGGCACTACAGGAATAACTTTAAGAAGCCTGGATATGGAACCCAGAAACAATGTGGGCAATATTATCAGAAACATTATTGGGGAGAGCAATATTACTTTTGATGTAATATATCAGTATGTTAATCACAGGCTTTCTCTTAGGCTAAGCAGCAATATTGATAACATTATAGCAAACGCGATTTCACCTGAGCAAATCGCAGCAGAAATAAGAGCATTTGCTCAGGATGCGTTACAAGACTTAATACAGGAAAGAATGGCTTTTATTTCAGATGCCAGGGGAGAAATCAATAATCTTAGAGCCCAGGTAGGTGATTTTGAAAACCAGTTAAGGGAAAGGAGGCACGAACTTGATGAAGCGCTTAGGTCATCTGCGCCTGTACCGTCCTTACCAGTGCCATCAGGAGCCACGCCATCTCTGCCTACGCATACTCCACCGTCTATAAATATTCCCGGGCTGCCTGGAAGACATTAGTTTAAAGCCCCGCTGTTACAAACCTGAAATCTACAGCGGGAATCAGAAGTTGCAAAAAAAGGGCTCTCATGTTAGGCAGCCCGTTGCGTAGTTATTAAGAGTCCTGCACGAGCAGGTCTACGCTATCTCGTATTATTTTTAGCCTAAATGCGCCTTATCAATCCAATAGCACTTTCCAAACAGCGTCGGCTGGCTGTGTTTGAGATGCTGCGTAAAAAAGATAGTAACCTGGATATGTCGCAGATACAAAATTCCATCCTCTCTTTAAAGAAACATTATTAAATCGCCAGTGACCTTCATCATAATTTAAAACTACATCTTTATCTGCGTAGAATAAAAATGTATAAATATCACCCTCACTGTCGGAACCTAACATACACAAGACATACCATTGAGTCGATTCCCAAAAACCATTTATATCAAGAATCTTTGCATCAGAAGGAGTTGCATATGTTGGACCGTATTCAAACATCCAGTCAGCTTCTGGTTGATCCAGTTCTATGGTCAGCCGTCTGTTGCTGCCTGCGCCTGTTATCTGTACTTTCGGTGTTCCGGTTATTACATCGCTAAGCTGATAGAATCCTTCCAACCAAAAAAATGAAAAGTCAGTTATATCGGTTTCATCCAGGAATTCTATTGGCAAATTAGATAATCTTAGCCTGCTTGGGTCAACATTAACGACACTACTGGTTTTGCTGTTATAACCTGTTGCGCTTACAGTTACAGTATAGTCTCCTGCTTCTGTAGGCATGAATTTGTTTGAATTTGTGCCTACATTGGTTGCTCCTCTTTTCCACTGGTAGGTAACAGTTTCGCTTCCGCTGTAAGTAGCAGCAAGTTCTGTGCCCATGCCTGCGCTGGTTGGGGTGACGGCGATTGATCCTTTAAGGTCAGGGGTGCCTTTATCATCATCGTCACCGCAACCAACCATTGAAAACCCGATTATCGCTGCAAAGGCAATAATCCCGATTAGTTTGAATGTGTTTTTCATAAATATCCTCCTAAATTTTTCTTAGAATAAAATCATAGTACTCAGTACCTAAAAGTAAAATTATTTAGAGAAAACGCATTTGCCTAGCTACTAAATTTAGTAGGGTGGTAGTTTTTGGAGGATTTGCACCTACTAAATTTTGTAGGTATCTGGTGTATACTCGAACTTAAGCAAGTTGCAGATTACTTCCCGGCACCCCTGCCAAGAACAATTTTAAATGTTGTGCCCTTCCCTTTTTCCGAAGTTACAAAAACATCCCAACCATGACTTAGAAAAATGGATTTTGAACTTGAAAGCCCAAGCCCCATTCCCTGCTCGCGCCTGGAGTTAGTGCCCCTGTAAAAAGGTTCAAATATATACTTGAGATCTTTTTCATCGATCCCATTTCCGTTGTCGGACATTTCAATTACAGGAATATTGTTTTCAATATAACAATAAAGAGTTATTTCTGCACCGTCAAAAGTATAACGGATCGAATTTGTAAAATGGTTTTCAAGAGCGCGCTCAAAAAGAACAGGGTCACATACTATTTTTAAAGTGTCGGGAATAGTGTTTTTATAAATAAATTTTTTATTCATAATATCACAATCTTCTTGATACACCTTACTAAGTGTATCAAGAAACTGCTTTAAAAATACCTCGCGGGTTTTTAATATCTTTTCCCCTTTTTGCATTGCAGCAAAACTTATTAAATCCGATATTCTTTCTTCCAGAACATTTGCTTTATTCGAAATTATATCAAAATATTTTTTAGAACTTTCAAAATCAGAAGCTATCCCATCATTTATTGCTTCGATATATCCTTTAATACTTGTAAGCGGAGTTTTTAAATCATGCGAGATTGCCATAAGAAATCTTGACTTTGCTTCCTGTTCATCTTTAAGCGCCTGCCTCATCTGGTCAAAAGAAGCTGTAAGAAGAGATAACTCATCATTTCCTTTTACATTTAGCTTAAAATCAAAATCTCCCCTTCTTATCTTTTCAATTGCTGTTCTTAAATTATTTATAGACTTTAACACAGAGCCAAGAAAAAAGATCCCAAGAATTACACCCAGAGCAATGGTAAAAAGCATAAATTCCAGCATCTTTTTTAGCGGAAAATATTGCCTCCTCCCAAAATCAAATGTATCTCCGTCATACATAATAAAAACATGATAACTTTCATTATTGTAAGTAAATTTTTCGGTAATGGAATTATAATCTTGCCCATGCCTGCTTTTATAATATAAAGGAATTGTTTGTGAAATATCTGAGCCTATTGGTATTTGCGTGATATTTGAATATTGCACAATCCCTCTATCGTCTATTATACAAATATCCATACCTTTTGGTATTTCAAGCTTGCTAAATCCATCTCTATAAACAGTGGGGTAAAATTCTTTTCTCATCCACTGTGAAACAAAAAACCGCTGCAAATTATTTTGATTGTAAAAATCCATTTGCCTGTTAATAAAAATCATGAAGCAAGAAAAAACCAGAGGGAAAAAAGAAAATGCAATAATAATTCCCAATATTTTTGTTTTTAAAGTCAAGAAAGCATCTCCTTTCTGACGATATACCCCACGCCATGAACTGTTTCTATTATCTCAGGCATTGTAGATTTTTTTTCAAGTTTTTTCCTAAGCCTCTGGATATGAACAGCAACAGTTGTAAGATCTCCAAAATTATTACCCCATATTGCTTTATAAATATCTTCGGGAGTTTTTGGAAGCCCTGCATTTTTAAGAAGATATAAAAGAACTTCAAACTCCCTTGGAGAAAGAGGGATTTTTTTATCCCCTTTTTTAATTAAATATGCTTCGCTATCAATAACATAATCCTTGAATTTTATCTGCCTCACTTTCAGCTTTTCCGACTCTTCCGGACTCGTATAACGCCTCAAGTTGGCTCTTACTCTTGCCGCAAGAACTTTGGGAGAAAATGGTTTTGTTACGTAATCATCAGCGCCTGTTCCAAGACCAAGGATCATATCATTGTCATCCTGTCTTGCGGAAACAATAATAACAGGAATATCATATTCTTTTCTTATTGTCTGGAGAAATTCAAAACCATCCATTCCAGGCAGGTTAATATCAAGAATAATCAGATCTATATTTTTTTCTTTAAGTATTGTAAAACCTGCTTCTGCATTATCTGTATGAAAAGCATCAATCCCTTCGTTGTTTAAGTAAAGTTTTATGAGATCAGCAATTTCTATTTCATCTTCAATAATAAGGACAGAAGCTTTCATTTTTACAAGTGCTCCACTTCGGTGGCATAATACTTTATCCCTTCTTTGGGAAAATATTTCTTTAGCTCTTTAATTTTATCTTTAATAATTGGCACCATATTTTCTTCAATGTAAATTATAAGCATGAAATTTTCTTCGGGCCACACGCTATCTCCCTGCTTGGGATTTGAGTTGCCGGCTCCATGTACAATAGGTATTTTGGTAAAACCTTTTACGCCAGCTTTTCTAAGCATATCCATTATATCTGCTTCAACCGATAAATTAGCGATTATTTCAATCTTTTTCATAGCCTTCCCGCCTTCTGCATCCTTCTCTTGTTAAACACATAGTACATTACAGGGATAAAAACTAACGTAATTACAGCGCTTGTTGTTAGTCCGCCAATAACTGTTTGCCCTATGGGCTGTACAAGTTCGGAACCTTCGCCCGGGAAAAAGGCCATAGGAGTCAGACCCAATACTGTGGAAAGCGTAGTCATAAGGATTGGCCTTAATCTGTTTACTCCCGCTTCAATACAAGCTGCTTTAAGCGAAAACCCCCTATTTACAAGAAGGTTGGTATAATCAACCAAAACAATTCCATTACTGACGACTATGCCAACAAGCATTACAATGCCAATTAATGAAAACATGCTGAATGGTTTAGCCAGAATAAGGTGAATAAGAACAACACCAATAATCATAAACAAAATACTAAGAAACATTATAAAAGGGTCTTTAAATGATTCAAACTGGCTTGCCATAACACCATAAACAAGCAGTAAAGCAATAATTACAATTGATATAAGGGCTCTTCTGGTTTTTATAAGTTCGCCATAGTCTCCGGCATATTCGATCCTTACTGCATCATTTGCAATCAGATTTGTTCGGATAGTTTCTTCTATTTTATTCTGCACCTCACTAAGTACGGCGCCCTGGTGAAGCCCTGCACGAACATGTACAACTCTTGCCTGATCGCTACGCCTTATGGTTACAGGACCATATCCTATTTCCATGGAGGCAAAACTTGACACAGGGATATATTCGCCTCTGCTGTTGGTAACATATATTGCTTTAAGATCCGGAAGAGCGTTTCTGTCTTCTTCCCTTAGTATTACAACAATATCAAGCTCTTCTTCTCCTGACCTGTATATAGATGCAGTTATACCATTTATAGCTGCCCTTATTTCGCGTCCAACTGCTGCTGCTGTAAGACCAAAATCATAAAGCCTTTCCCTGTTGTAAATAATACTTACCTCAGGCAAACTATTATCAATATCTGTTAATGGTTCGGTTAACTCGGGTATATTTGTTTCAAGAATTCTTTTGATTTCAACAGCTGTTTCCATCATAAGATCAAGGTCATTGGATTTTACCAGGATTTCAATGGGAGATGGGGCTCCCGGACCTCTCCCTTGTCCTGTTCTAAAATTAAATCTAACTCCAGGGAACTGATTAAAATGGGCGCGTAATTTATTTCTTATGCTTTCTGCTGATTCAATTCTATCCCTGTATTGATGAAGACCTATTACAAGTTCTCCCCTGTGCGATCCTCCGACTCCACCACCGCCAAAACCTCCGGGAGTTATTCCGGAAGTTTTTATAATATTTTTAAACCCTCGCACCTCATCAATAACTATTCTTTCAAGCCTATCCATAACAGCTTCTGTAGTTGCAAGAGTACTTCCTGTTGGAAGTTCAACAGATAATCTTACTTCATCTTCTGAAGGAGCAGGAGTAAACTCAATACCAACACGAGGTACCAACGCAACTGAAATAACAAAAATCAAAGCAGCAACACCAATAGTTGTTTTTCTTTTTTTCAACACAACATTAAGTATATCTCTATACAATTGTTCCATTCCGGTAAAAAAGCGCTCAAGCACTCTGTCGATTTTCACTAAAAATTGGATTTTTATTGGTCTCTGTTTCTTTGTATATATTTTAAGATATTTACTTGAAAGAACAGGAACAAGAACAATTGCAACAAAAAGCGCAGACAAAATGGCAACAACTACAGTAAATGCAAGATCCGTAAACATTATCCCCATTTGCCCCAGATCTGCCCTAAATAACAGGACTGGAAGAAAAACACATATTGTAGTAATTGCCGAAGCAGTTATCGCATTCCCCATTTCCTTGCTTCCCAAAATTGCCGAAGTTTTAAGCTGTGCCCCTTTTTCCCTGTATCTGAATATATTTTCAAATATTACTATAGAGGCGTCAGTAACCAGACCTACCCCAAGAGTTAACCCTGCAAGGGTAAGAACATTTATTGTTAACCCCCCAAAATATATACAGGTCATGGTTATAAGCAATGAAACAGGAATTGAAAGTCCAATAATCATTGTACTCTTAACTGATCTTAAAAAAACAAAAAGAATAAAAATTGCAAAAATACCGCCGATTATTGCAGAAGAGCTTACCTGCCTGATTGAATCTTTAATTAGTGTGGTTTCATTTCTAAGAACTTTTACATTTACACCCAAAGGGAGTTCTCTATTTATCCTGTCAAGCTCTGAAATAACAGCATCTGCAGTTGCAACAGAATTTGCCCCACTTTGTCTTCGCACATTAACATAAATACCCGGAAGACTATTGATAAATACTGTTGTAGTCATATCTTTATAGCCTTCGAATATATCCGCAACATCGCGAAGCCTTATTGGAACAAGAGTCCCCCCCGGATATGCAGATCTTCTGGCAACCACAACATTTGTAATTTCTTCAATGCTTCGAAATTCACCCCTGCTTCTTACAAGATAATCAAAAGAGTCTGATTCTATACTGCCGCCGCTTATGTCAATATTTTGGGCAGCAAGTGCAGCCGCAATTTCCATCATTGTAAGATTGTAAGCCTGGAGTCTGTTTTTTGATACTTCGACCCTTACAATTTTTTCCAAACCACCTCTAATGAGTGCCTGTGCAACACCCGGAATCTGTTCAATTCTGGGCAGTATCATATCTTCCGCGATTTTTCTAAGCTCTGCAAACTCCCTTGCACCTTCCACTGTAAGATAAATTATCGGGGTTGCAGATGGATCAAACTTAAATACCATGGGGGGGTCTACCCCATCCGGAAGCCTGCGCTTTAAAATCTCAAGCCTGTCTCTTACATCATTGGCAGCTTCTGCCATATCTTTGCTCCAGTCAAACTCAAGCGTAATTACGCTTCTCCCTTCCGAAGAATTTGATGTTATTTTTTTTAGATCAGAAACAATGGAAAGAATACTTTCCGCAATTCTTGTGATATTTTTTTCTACATCTTCCGGCCCTGCGCCTTCATATGTTATTAAAACCACCAATCTCGGCGGACTAAATCTGGGATAAAGATCTATGGCAATTCTTGGAAAAACAAAAGCCGCTATTGTCAAAAGAAGTGAAAATATAATTACAACAGTAACAGGACGGTTGATTGCTAATCTGGATAATATCATAATTAATCGCTACCTCTGTCCGTGCGCTCTCTGTTCAAAACATTGACATCAACGCCATCATCAAGAAGGTTTTGCCCTCTTACTACAATTTCTGTATCTACGGGAAGACCAGAAATTATTTCAGTAATCCCGTCGACACTCAATCCTATATAAACTTGTGTCAGAACCGCTTTATCATCTTGGACAACAAATACAAAAGTTCTCCCTTCTCTTCTTACAACAGCAGCAGAAGGGATAAGCACTACATCCCTTCTGGTTTCTGTAAACAACTTTATGGAAGCAAACATTCCTGCCATAAGTTCAGGATAATTTCTGTCAAACTCAAGTCTTACACTTGTTGTTCTTGTAAGAGTGCTCACAATAGGGCTTATTTCAACAATACGAGTATTAAAAACTCTTCCGGGCCACGCAACAAAAGAAACTTCGGCCCTTGTACCTACCCTGACTTTTCCCACATGCTGCTCCGGAACTTCTGTCCTGATCTGCAAAAGAGAAAGATCTCCTACTGTAGCTACAACGCTGGCTAAAGATATAGTTGCGCCCACTTCATGCGGAAGAGCAGTAATTGTCCCTGTTATTGTTGACCGCACAGGGTTTAATGAAAATGAAAGGCCAGGTCTTGAAGGATCTATTTCCGCAAGAACTTGTCCTGTACTTACACTATCTCCAAGCGTTACTGCAAGCCTGCTTAGCCTTCCCGCAACATCGGGAAAAATATCTACTTGCCTTACAGGCTCAATATTTCCGTTTATTCTTACAAAGTCTGCAAGATCACCTCTTGTGCTTCTTGCCGACTCTACTGCAAATACTGTGGGAACCCACCTGCCTCTTCCCCGCCCTTGCCCGGATCCTGCATCTTGCCTCATATAAATAGATAACGCAACCAATGCAGATATGATTATTATACCTATAACCAGTAAAACCGTAGCTCTTTTCCTCATTCAAATTCCCTCCAGCGATCTGTTGATTGCATATTCAAAATCAAGAAGCGCAGCCTGATAATTAAATTTTTCCTGCAAAATCCTAACCCTTGCTTCCAAAAGCTGGTTCATTGCTCTTTCAAGAGACAATAGCTCTACAGTGCCTGCGTTATAACCCTGGGAAGCAAGTTCGTATGTGCGCAACGCAAGCCTTTCATTCAGCTCCAGCGATCTGATTTTATTTATTGATTTTTCCATATTCATCGCAATTGTTCTTATTTCTATTTCCGCCCGTCTTATTGCGCTAGACAGCTCTATTTCATATTCCTTTATTCTTTCCCTTTTATTTCTAATCTCTGTACTTCTGGGCATAAAAGGCAAAAAACTCATCACATCAAGAGATAACGTAATAAAAAACCTCCCGGTATCACGCCAGCTATCCGTCGCCATGATATTATCTCCAAATGGATTCTCTACAAACATCATATTTTTAGAATATCCCAAAATAAGAGAAGGGATTCTGCTGTTTCTGGATGCAGATAGATCTGTATTGGAAATTTTTATCAACTGCTCAAGCCTTCTAACATCAAATCTGCTTGAAAGATATGCAAGTACAAGATCATCTATATCCAATTCATAAACTTCGGGATCAAGCACGCCTTCTAACGCTATATTATCTTCTATGCCAAGCCCCAGTATCTCTTTAAATAAAAGCATGGAGTTTTGGTATGTGTTCACCATTTCAACAAAATCCGGCCTAAGACTTTCAAGCGTTACTTGCGCCTGAAGCCTGTCAAGTTCAGACACAAGTCCGTATCTGAAATTAATATCTGCCTGCATGAAACTCCTTTCAGCAAGCTCTATTGTGCTTTCCATAACCTTGATGCTTTCTTCCATAACCAGTAAAGAGAAAAACAATTTTCTTACATCTCTCTTTAATCTGCTTTTAAAATCCGCATAATTTATGCGCCCAAGTTCATAATCCTGTGCAAGCAGCTCTATTCCATTAAATATGGAAGCTGACAAAACAAGCTGCGTATTAAGCTGCCAGGATACATCCCATCGGCCAGGAGTTGGTATGAGTATTTCATTTGGTCTTGCAAAAGTTGAAGAAAGCGTAGCTGTAGGCATAAGAGCATTAAACCTTGTATCATAGCTTCTTCTTCTTGCAGAAAGTGAATGTTGTTGCGCTCTAAGCAACAAATTTTCAGAAATAGCCATTTTGACTGCTGTTTCAATATTAATAACTTTTACTCTATCCAGTTGCTCATTATTGATCCTTTCCTGGGAAAATACAAAAGAACAGTACAAAAATAAAAGAATAAACAACAGAAAAAACTTCATAAAAGTCGACCCTCTTCCATAATATTCCTGATTTTATCAATATTATTTGATTTTGATACAAGCAATAAATTATAAAATATGACATTTTCTATGATAAATCTATAAATTTATCCTAACATTTGCTAACATTTTGTTTAAATATGTAACAAAATAATTATTAGACAATTTTTAATTATGTTTGTATCTTTTACATTAGATATTCAAATCTAAAAAAAATAAATTAGGATATAAATTATGATCATTGCAAAAATCAAGGAGCTCTTTAAGATGATAAAATCCAAAAAATATTCTGGTGTTATACTATTATTCATAGCTGTTTCTTTAATAATTTTCTCTCAAAGGATTTTTTCTTCCCCCCCAAAAGAAACACAGCTATCCCATACCGAAAACAATTTTAGAAGAGTTCCGGATACCAGAGAACAGGTATTTTTTTCATTCAGCACTGTTGCAAGACAGGTGCTCCCAACAGTTGTTCAAATCAATACAGTAGAAGTAGTAGAACAGACAGCTCCTGGTTTTAGAAGTCCATTTGATTTTTTCTTTGGAAACCCGGCTCCCAGAGGCAATGAGCAAAGAAGAGAATTCAGAAGACCAGGGCTTGGCTCAGGAGTTATTGTAAGACAGGACGGAAGAAGGGTATATGTTATTACCAATAATCATGTTGCAGAAAGAGCGCAGGAAATCAGGGTTAAACTCAATGATGGAAGAGAGTTTGATGCAAAAATAATTGGAAATGACTCAAGAACAGATCTTGCTCTAATAATGTTTGAAACAAGAGATAGTGTTCCTGTTGCAGTATTGGGCGATTCCGATGACCTTGAAGTAGGAGATATTGTTCTTGCAATAGGGAGCCCTTTTGGATTTGAGTCAACAGTTACAATGGGCATTATAAGCGCTCTTGGAAGGCATGGCCCAAGAGGCATTGCGGGATTCACAGATTTTATACAGACAGATGCATCAATAAATCCGGGAAACTCCGGCGGAGCTCTTGTAAATATGCGGGGCGAAATCGTAGGTATTAATACATGGATAGCCACACAATCTGGTGGAAGCGCTGGCGTTGGGTTTGCGATCCCAATAAATAATTCCAAAAGAGCAATAAATGAATTTATTGCTACCGGAAGGATAACGTATGGCTGGCTTGGCGTAAGCGTAGGAGATATTACCGGCACAACAGCAGAAGATGTAAGAAAATCTCTTGGCATTGAAGAAAACAGAAGAGGCGCCATGATATTTAATCTTTTCAGGAATTCTCCGGCATTTAAGTCAGGGCTGCTTCCGGGCGATTATATAATTCAAATTGATAATGAAAGTATTGAAAGTGCGGATCACCTGACAAGAATAGTAGGAAGACTCGCGCCGGGCGCCAATCCTGTTTTCAGAGTAATAAGAAACAGAGAAGAAATAACGTTAAATGTCGGGATTGAAGCAAGAGCAGATGAACGGGAAATCCAAAGAAACAGGGATTTATGGCCAGGGATAATTGTCACAAACATTACTGCTGATATGAGGAGTGAATTAAATACAGACTCTTCTGTTAACGGGGTTGTTATCACTTCTGTTGTTCCGGAATCCCCTGCTGCTATTGCAGGTATAAGAGCAGGCGACATTATCCAGGAAATCAATGATGCCCAAATTTCAGATATAGGGATGTTCTATACCAATCTTAACAGCCCTGGGGCAAGAAAGATTTTTCAGATCCATAGACAGGGTAGTTCTGTCATGATTGGTCTTGTAAAATAGTAAAAAACCATTATGCTGCGGAACGCCTTACACGAAGCTCATCAATACATAGTTTGATCATAGGCTCAAGTTCCAGCACCTCAAACCCTATGTTCATTATCTCCCGGCTGGAAAGGCTATTGCCCCAATCAGGAGATATAACATTATAATTATCTGTAATAAAAGTTGTTATTATATGTGAAGCGCCCTTAAGTAAGTAAGGATCTTTTTTTGCCCCTTTTCTCCAGTGCTGTGTAAGATATTTTTCAAGATGTTTTGGGAGAAGCTCGCTGAATTCGTTATGCGCATCAAAAGCATCTCCGAGGCAAAATTTCTGAATTCTGTCACGCAGGGAATACACCTGCGCATCTGTCTTGTATCTTATATCTCTTAATCTTTTGACTTCTGCTTCTTCCTGTTCTTTATTTTTTTCCCTCTTTACCAAACCTACTTTTGCACTGACTTTTTTCTCCCGAACAACCTTCTCCTCTTTCGCAACTGCCTGTTTTCTTTTTTCAAGAGCAATGGAGCTTGCAGTTTCGACAAGATCATCAGGCCTTACCTTCTTCCATACTTGCTGCATAAAAAGATCTTCTTTAAGACTATATTGATAACTGCTTGAAAGAAGAGAATATATCTCAAGAAGAATAACTTCGTCAGCCATTTTTCTAATGCGGCAGTTTTTTATTATTTGAAAAATCCTAAAATGGTTTGTGTTATATTTTTTTGAATAGAGAAAAATCTTTTTTTCAAAATCATGATTAAATATCTGCCGCCAGTAAAGTCTGCAATAGGAAAGAACCTGAAACGATCTTGATTTTATATCATTATTTATACAGATCATCCTTATTTCTTCATCTGTAAAAACAATTTTATCAAGGTCAATAGTTACCTTTTTCTTTTCCTCTTTTGGATAACTATACTGCGCGTCTAATTTTAAATTTTTTGACTTGTCTTCTATCTTTACTTTCACAAAAAGCGTGTTGTCAAAATATCTTCTTAATATGTCCACCGCAGTATTAAATTTTCCTGGCATATAGTTAAGAAGCACAGAATATGTTCCAAGTTTTTCTACAAAAGAGATTCCTTCCCCTTTGGCATGGGGAATAACCCTTAATGAAACATCAATTTTCTTCAAAATTTCATAAGGATTATTATTAGGACCTTCAAATATGGAAGAAATATGGTCAATAAGCTTTTTTACAGATACAACTATTTTTTCAAAAATTTCTCTTACAGCTCCGGTATAGATTTCCTGAAAACGGATATCGCCTTTTCTGTAATATCTTATAATGCGGATTCTTATAAGCTCATCGGGATAACGGGGTATTAAACGTTTTTCATATACAAAACATGCTTGTTTATATTGCTTCCCTTCAATTAATGAAATGTACAGACTAATATCTTTATCAAATCCATTCTTGTCAAAGGAAGAACATTCATTTAAAAGAATTGTTTTTATAACTTCTGAGTTCATAATATCTGCTCGGCACAATAACGATTATCTTAAGCCTATTGTTATATTTTTCTATTACCAAGTGCTTTTTTTGGCAGTTAGCAGCATTTATATACAACTATTTTCCAAGTGCATCAAATGCTTTTTTAAAACCAGCAGCAGCTCCTTCAATAACTTTATCAGCAACACAATAAGCTATTCTAAAATATCCTGGCGTGCCAAATCCCCTCCCTGGAACAACCAGAATTTTTTCATCCCGAAGAGCATCTACTGCTTTTAGATCATCTCCGCCAGGGGCTCTTACAAAAAGATAAAAAGCGCCCTCTGGTTTTTTAAATTCGTACCCTATATTTCCAAGTATTTCCGAAAGTCTGTCTCTTTTTTTCTTGTAGAAATCTATATCAACACTTTTCCCCTGGAATTCCGCAACAATTTTCTGCATTATCGCAGGAGCATTTACATAACCAAGAATTCTATTGCACATTATCAGCCCGCCCATAAGATTTTCAATATCTTCTGCAGCAGGATTGACCGCAAGCCACCCTATTCTCTCACCTGGAATCGAGAGGTCTTTTGAATAAGAAGTTAAAATAATACTATGCTTATATGCCTTAATAACAGACGGAACTTTGACCCCATCATATACGATTTTTTTATAAGGTTCATCGCTTAAAAGATAGATAGCCCTGCCCCGTTCATTACTTTTTCTCTCAAGCATTGCAGCCAATTTATTTATTGTAGCCTCGTCATATACTTTTCCCGAAGGGTTATTTGGAGAATTGATAATTACCCCTTGAGTTTTATCATTTATTGCTTTTTCAATATTTTCGGGAATAAGATTAAAATCTTCTCCGGAAGGAACAAGGACAAGTTCGCCACCATGATTTGCAACATAGGCATTATATTCTGCGAAATAGGGGGTTATTGTAATGATATTGTCCCCAGGATTAAGAATGGTTTTTAATGCTACATTCATCGCCCCTGCAGCGCCGCATGTCATTACAATATTAGCTGCTGGTATTTCGATTTCTTCTGTTTTGCTTAACCATGAGGCAATTTTTTCCCTTACATCCTGATATCCTGCATTAGGCATATACGCGTGCATGCCTGGTTTTACATTTTTTGTATATTCTTCAAGCGTTTTTGCAAACTCTGCCGGAGGATCGATATTTGGATTCCCAAGACTAAAGTCAAACACATTTTCTGCACCATATTTCGACTTTAAAACAGCTCCTGTTTCAAACATTTTTCTTATCCAGGAAGATTTTTCCATTGCGCCAATTACATTTTTTGAGACTGCCATCCAAGCCCTCCGAGTTAAAACTTATTTAACAATATTGTTACTTAATTATAGATAAAAATAAAGAATTTTCAAAATTATAACCCCTGTACTGACTTTTTTCAATTACTTCCCAAGAAAATGTAATTGATATTTAGAGCAGAAATAATTAGGGTATTAGAGTATGATAAATAAATTAAAAGTGACAGCTCTACGGCTTTTTCAAACACGGGACGAACTGACCTTTCGCAATATCAGGGGCAGTCTATGGCCTGTTTTTTTAATATTTCCTCTTTCGGTAATCATGGGAGATCTACGCTACTTTGATTTGGGCATTACTATGGCAGGCTTTGAGTCTTATGAGCTGATGCTTTATCCCCTGGGGCTTGGCTGGCTTGTCTTAGCCTTTACACCGAAAAACCATGTGCTCCCGCTCCTCCGGGCAGCTGCTATGATTTGCGCTGTTTTGCTGCCATTACAGATTTTCACGCCTAGCCCAATAGGACAGCTTGCATTTTTTATGGGCTTCCAGTTTTTAAATGGAATATGCGCTGCTGCTGCATTTTATCTGTTTTGCTTTGTTTTGAATAATGTTGAACGTCTGTTTGGCATGATTATTATCCAGTTTTACTACGGATTCTATTACACGATCTGGAGGGCGTTCCCCGCTGTTCAGGAGTTAGGTATAACCTGGGTCGCTGCTGTAGTAATGGTAGCTTATATTGTCGTGGTCTTTGCATGCCGCATGCCGCGGGAAGAAACTTCCACCTGCAGTGATGGCAAAGAATCAGGAGTCCCCTTTGTTATTGGTTTAGCTGTTGTGTACTACATGATAATGTGCATGATCAATTACATAGAATGGATGGAAGAAAGTGTTTCCAGTTTGGCATTTGGTATTGGTTCTTTTGCTTCTATTGCCCTGATTATTTTTATCCAGGTGCTAAGCAATCGCAATGCCCTTTATATTTGGCTTTTATTTCTGGCCCTCTCTTTGCTGGGGCTCGGCATTCTCATATACGATTCACATAAAACCATGCTGCTCGGATCATTCGCATATGGATTGGGAGACGGCTTGGGCTATATTATTATTTATTATATATGCGCAGGAACTATAAAACAGAGCAAGTCACTTAAAATGTTCAGGCTTTTTTGTTTTATAATGTTTGCCTCGTATTTCATTATTTCCGGCATATTCTCACAAGCCTTTACTAACTACGCTGGACCAAACCACTTTTTGGCTTTCGGTGTCGTATTGGTTTTATGTTCCGTCTGCTTCATATTGGTGCCACTTATGCAAAAAAAGCTATTTGAAGTTAATTGGACAGATGGCCAGCACTTGCGGGATATGGCAGAGTATTCAGATTCTCTTTCTGAAATAAAAAAAATTGATAAAAAAAATGAACTCAACCTGACAGATCGCGAACAAGAAATGTTTACGCTGCTCTTGAGCGACACATCTCCAAAAGAAATTGCTTATAATCTGATGATCAGTTACAACACAGTTAATTTCCATATAAAAAACCTTTATCGCAAACTTGGCATCCAAAGCAGAACCGAGTTATTTTCTAAATTTTCGCCAACCTCTGGACAAATTCCACCTTCCCCCTAAGACTTAGTAGGTCACTTAACCGCCAAAAATCACCCCCCTACCAGATTTGGTAGGGTGACAAGTTTTATTTTCACAATTAACTTTTTTATATGAAATCTTTAAAAATACCACTTACAAAACTTACTACCGATCATTCAGATTGGAACATATTTAAATTCACCTTTTTTTGCGATTGTTGCGAAAATGGCTGGGTTAGTCCAACGTTTCCATTTTCATCTGACAGGCCTGCTGCCATTAAACAAGAAGACACAATAAAACAGATTTGGGAGCAGGGACGCAAAATGGCATTTGAACAAGCCAATCTACAAGCTCATTTGTACTTTAACAATTGCTCCGAATGCTGTAGATGTGTTTGCGATAAATGCTTTGGAGCAAAAACCAAAAAGTATTACGGCCTTTGCAAAGAATGTTCAGAAAAAAAAACGAACAAAGAGTTTAGCCTGGAAAAAACATAGATAAGGAGAATTTTTATGGTAAGAAAAACAGAAGCAACCACCAATGTGTGGAAAAACAGGCTTATTATAACTGACCTGGCTACCGGTAATGTTAATAGGGCATTACAAGCGGATTATTATATAACCACTAATACTATTGGCGGAGAGCCAACACTGGACACAACTGCACTCTTCTTCCCTCACTCCAGTACCCGCCATATCCCCCCGAGCCGCGAAGTGCCCACCATGCTGGTGCCAGGTAATTTTATGGCAAGCTATAATAGCTTGCCTGGGCTTGCATACAATTTAATTGCGAATTTTGAAATCAATACCCCAGGCAGTGTTCAGTTTATAGATTGAAATTTTTCTGCCGTGCGGGTTAGATAGCGCGCCCTTACGGGCAGATAAATTTCTTAGGTTTCTGCGAAACCGCAAGGGGGAGGAAATGGATTTTTCTAAAGAGGGATGGAAAAAAGAATTTGATTAGGCAAATAATTTGCGCAATAATCCTTGGGATAATCGGAGCAGTATTTTTGGATGTTCTTGGGTTTTTAATCTTTGGAACAATCGGGCTCCTCGCAGGATATATTATTCTTGCGAAAGTAAAAGGTACTGAACAGAAACTGAACTCAGAAATAAAGCTGTAGACGCTTGATTATGAAGAAGCACGACTGGTCTTGAAAGCCCTAATTTAGCAGCAGGCTATCAATACCATTCCTACCTGAAAATATATTCAGGCCCCATATAGAGCGCTTGATTTTCATTAAAAATATGTTCAAAAATTATATCAAAATTACCCCTTCTCCCTGAAAAAAGAGGCGCTACTTTCCCTATAAAATCATGAAGCTTTGCACTTATCATGCCTCTGTCAGATATTGCCACTCTTCTAAGACCACTCAATATCGTAGTTCTTAAATTTTCTTTTGGCTCATAAAAATCAACACTATAGTTTAATATTCCGCTTTTTTGAGCTGCAAATGCAATTGCATCTTCCAGCGTCCCTATACGGTCCACAAGATCTTTGGAAAGCGCAATGTTGCCATTCCAGATGCGGCCATCTGCTACTTTGCCAATTTCGCTTAACTGAATATCTCTTGAAGTGCTTACAAAATCCAAAAACTTGTTGTAATAATTTTCAACATTTAGGGTCAATATTTTTTTCATATCTTCTGTAAGATTAATATCAGGACGTAAAAAGCTTGAAAACTTTGTTGTGCCATATCCATCTGTTGTTATTCCAGGATATTTTTCAAGAAATTCGCTGATATCAGGAAACATTCCAAAAACACCTATTGAACCTGTAAGAGTTGACGGCATAGAAAATATATAATCCGAAGCAGTCGATATCCAATACGCCCCCGAAGCAGCCATAGAACTCATAGATATAACAACAGGTTTTCCTGTAGCCCTTATATCCTGAAGCGCGCGCCTCAAAGATTCAGAAGCTCCCACACTGCCTCCGCCTGAATCTATGCGCAATACCACAGCAACGATTCTTGTGTCATTTTTTATACTCTCCAGAATAGACAAGTATGAGGATGCCCCAATTGTTCCTGCTGGTTGCCTTCCAGGGACAATTGGTCCGGAAGCAATAACTACAGCCACTCTATCCCTTGCCGGCCTTTCTCTCCTTTGCATAGCCCTATAATAATCTCTCCAATTGATATGCCTGTCTGATCCGGCAAGATTTAATGCTTCTCTATAAACTGCGATAGTATCCACAATATTATTTTCTTTTGCAGCGATTGCAGCATTGCCTCTATGCCTCCCAAGTATTGTGGCATAACTTGAAATATATCTATCAATATCCCTTCTGCTGATATTTCTTTCTCTGGTAACAGCAGCAAGGTATTGGCTCCACAACTCGTCGAGATACTCTACAGTTGCTTTTCTTGCAGGAGCAGACATCCTGTCAGAAATAAAAGGTTCAACTGCGCTTTTATACTCTCCTGCCCTGAACACATTGACTTTAATGCCTAATTTATCGAGCCCTTTTCCAAAATAATTCTGAAAACCACCTACCCCTCTAAACATCATCTCCCCAAGCGGGTCAATAACAATATTGTCCGCATGGGCCGCGAGAAAATACCTTGCCTGAGAATAGGTATCGGAAAAAGCTATTACTTTTTTGCCTGCATCTCTGACCCTTTTAATAGCTATGGCAATTTCCTGAAGCATACTCAAGCTGCTTCCATCAAGCCTTCGGAGGTCAAGAAATACTGATGAAATATTGTTATCTGTTGCTGCTGCATTTAAAACAGCTATTATCTCTCTTAGAGTAGTGTCTATCTGCGCATCATCTCCCAGAAAAATATTTGCTGTAGCAGGTGGTGTATAATCAATAATATAACCTGTGGGGTTTAATATAAGGACAGAACCTTCCAGAACTCTTGGGACATGAGAATTTCTTACAAAAGCTCCTATTATTAGTAAAATAATGCCCCAAAATATCAGATTTAAAATTATTCTTCTAAAAACATCAAGAAATTTAAAAAATGGAATAATGGCAGATTTCACAATTCTCTCCTTGATATAATTCTATAATAAATATATAAATTTTATAACCAGAGGTTAACAATGACAGAAAAAAAAGTACCATTCACTAAAGAACAAATTGAAAAAATTATAGAAAAATACCCAACACCTTTTCATCTTTATGATGAAAAAGCAATAAGGGAAAATGTAAAAAAATTCTATAAAGCTTTTTCATGGGTACCAGGGGGGTTTAAAAACTACTTTGCAGTAAAAGCTCTTCCAAATCCCTATATATTGAAACTTCTTAAAGAAGAAGGAATGGGATCTGACTGTTCTTCGCTTCCTGAGCTTATTCTTTCCGAAAAAGCAGGAATAAAAGGTGAAGATATAATGTTCACTTCAAATAATACCCCTGGTTATGAGTATAAAAAAGCAATGGAGCTCGGAGTAATTATAAATCTTGATGATATAACACACATCCCTTTTCTTGAAAAAACAGCAGGCCTTCCCGGCCTTCTCTGCTTTAGATATAACCCAGGTCCTTTAAAAGAAGGCAATGCGATTATAGGAAACCCCGAAGAAGCAAAATATGGGTTTACAAGACCTCAGCTTTTCGAAGGATACAAGATTTTAAAAGATAAAGGGATAAAAAGATTTGGGCTTCACACTATGGTTGCTTCAAATGAACTTAATCCTGACTACTTTATAGAAACCGCAGAAATACTTTTTGACCTCATTGCAGAAATATCCGAGAAAGTTGGAATAACTTTTGAGCTTGTGAATCTTGGCGGCGGTATTGGGATACCATACCAGTTGGATCAAAAAGCTGTGGATCTTGAATATGTGTCCGCAGGGATAAAAAAAGCTTATGATGAAAAAATAAAAGCAAAATCTCTTCCTCCATTGAAAATAGTAATGGAGTGCGCAAGAATGGTTACAGGCCCGCACGGATATGTTGTTACAAAAGCTATTCATACAAAAAATACTTATAAAAAATATATTGGCCTTGATGCATGTATGACAAACCTTATGAGGCCTGCCCTCTACGGCGCGTATCATCATATTACAAATCTAAGCAACCCGGACGGGAAAAAAGATTTTGTTTACGATTTCACAGGTTCGTTATGCGAAAACATCGATAAGTTTGCAATCAACAGGGAAATGCCTGAAACAAAACCCGGAGATATTATTGTGCTGCACGATGTAGGCGCGCACGGATACGCAATGGGATTTAACTATAATGGCAAGCTTCGCGCTGCAGAACTTCTATTTGCTCCTGATGGCTCTGTAACAAAAATAAGAAGAGCTGAAACTGTTGATGATTATTTCGCAACACTCGACTTTAGCAATCTTTAAGCCCAGTTTCCCACCTGTCGCGCTACACGCAGCAGGGTAGTTGCAAAAGAACGCCGGAGGTGGTTGAGACAACTACCCCGCAGCATATAATTTTTATTTTTTTAGCATTATCTTCCTCCAAACACTACCTTGCCCTCATTATTTTCCCCCTCACCTACAAGATTTAGTAGGTATAAATCTTCCAAAAACTGCCACTCTACTAAATTTAGTAGCTAGGCAAATACATTTTCTTACAATAATTTTACTTAGAAGAACTGCAAATGTAAATTTTGTAAATGGGTCAGGTAGCGGTACTTATGCCCCTGAACATTGATTAAAGTGCAAACTTGCGGTGGCAGCATACATCCCCGCTAGTCATATCTTGTCGCTGTATATTCTCCTGTACGGCGACATTCTTTTTTAACATATGTTGTATAAAAAAATAAGCGCGCTGCCCCATATTGGCTTTAAAATATTGAGTTTTGATAATAAATCTGATAAATTTAACCAACTATGAGAACAGAAGTATTTTATAAAAATCCGCAGCTTGACGGAAGGGCAAAGAAACTGTTAAAGCATCTCAAACATTCAGTTTCTTCATCAATCAGCAATATCAAAATCGTAGATATTTATATAGCAAACGGGATTGACCGGTTATCCAGCGACATGGCAGAAAAACTTTTTTCAGATCCTGTTGCACAAAAGGCAATTACTCAAAAACCTGCGGCGCTTGAAAACGAACTCGCAGGCTGGCGCTATCTTATTGAGATCACATATAAACCCGGTGTTACAAACCCTGTTGTTGTTACATCAAAAAATACAATAGAGGTTGCCATAGGGGAAAAAGTTCCCGAAGATGCAATAATACAGATAGCAACACAATATCTTATAGAGTCTCCAAGTCTTGAAAAAAATCTTGTAAAAAAAATGAAAAAGATTTTTTTCAATCCCCTTATACAGCAGCAGGAATTTCGCGAAGGAAGCCCCGAAGAGCTTAAAAAAAATCCTCTTCCCGATGTTTACCCACATAAAGTTGTAAAAAGCGATGTTATTATTGAAAAAATTCCAATACAGCAAATGGAAGAAAAAGAACTCCAGGAAATGTCGGAAAAAAAGCTCCTGGCGCTTACTCTTGATGAAATGAATACAATCAAAAAATATTTTTCAAATAAAGATACAGAAAAAATAAGAGTGGAAGCAGGCATTGGCAAGGAAGCAACAGACGCAGAGCTTGAAATGATTGCCCAGACATGGAGCGAACACTGCAAACACAAAATTTTTCAATCAACCATTGAGTACAAAGATAATGAAACCGGAAAAACAGAAACCATAAAATCTGTTTTTTCAAGCTATATAAAGCAAGCAACAAAAGACCTTTCCGAAAAAAGGCCATTTTTAAAATCAGTATTCCATGATAATTCAGGTGTTATTGATTTTGATGAAGAAAATCTTGTTTGTTTTAAAGTAGAAACCCACAACTCTCCATCTGCGCTCGACCCTTACGGCGGAGCAATTACAGGTGTCCTTGGTGTAAACAGAGATATTATGGGAACAGGAAAAGGGGCAAGACCTTTTTTCAATACAAATGTTCTTTGCTTTGGAGAGCTGGAAACCCCTGAATCTGAAATCCCCGAAGGGCTTCTTCACCCGAGAACAGTAATGAATGGAGTACACCTCGGAGTTATAGACGGAGGAAATCAGTCTGGAATTCCCACAGTAGCAGGCGCCCTTCTTTTTGATGATAGCTTTACAGGAAAACCCCTTGTTTTTTGCGGAACAGGAGGAATTCTCCCCCGGGAAATTGGCGGAGAAGGGAGCTGGATAAAACATATAGATGCAGGAGACCTTGCTGTAATGGCAGGGGGAAGAATAGGCAAAGATGGGATCCATGGCGCGACATTTTCTTCAAAAGCTCTGGAAGATGATGCCCCTGCTTCTGCTGTTCAAATAGGCGATCCAATAACACAGAAAATCATGCTTGATTTCCTTCTTGAAGCAAGAGACGCAGAACTTTATAAAGGGATAACAGATAATGGCGCTGGAGGGCTTTCATCTTCGCTTGGCGAAATGGCAGAATATTCCGGCGGAGTCAGAATAGATCTTCATAAGTGCCCTCTTAAATATTTGGGTCTTGCTCCATGGGAAATTCTTGTATCAGAATCCCAGGAAAGGATGAGTCTTGCTGTAAGCCCTGAAAAAATAAATGCTTTTTTGGAACTTGCAAACAAACGGGGGGTTGAGGCAACTGTTGTTGGAGAATTCACAAATTCAGGGTTTGTAGATATAAGATATGGCAATGAACGGGCAGGATTGCTTTCAATGGATTTTTTGCATAGAGGAAATCCGGAGATGAAACTAAAAGCAGAATGGAACAGGCCAAATTCACCTGATGTTACTTTGCCTGAACTTGATTGCAATACAATGCTTAAAAATCTTCTTAATGAATCAAATATAGCGTCAAAAGAGCCATTTGTAAGGCAATATGACCACGAAGTAGGTGGAATTTCTGTTGTAAAGCCATTTACAGGAAAAGAGAGCGATGCTCCTTCGGATGGGGCAGTTGTCAGGCCTGTTCTTAACTCAAAAAGAGGTATAACAGTTACACATGGTATATGCCCCAGATACGGAGACCGCGATACATACAATATGGCAGCATGCGCTGTTGATGAGGCTTTCAGGGCACACATTGCGCAGGGTGGCAATCCTGAATATGCTGCGATTCTGGACAATTTTTGCTGGCCAGACCCAATTGAATCAGAAGCAACTCCAGATGGAAAGTATAAACTCGCGCAGCTTGTAAGAGCTTGCAAAGGCCTTTACGATGCTGCTATGGGATATATGCTCCCTCTTATCTCCGGAAAAGATTCAATGAAGAATGATGCAAAAATAGGGGGCAAAAAAGTTTCAGTTCGGCCAACCCTTTTGATTTCCCTCATGGGCATAATAGATAATTTTGAAAAAGCAGTTACTACTGATTTTAAAAATGATGGGGATCTTATTTATATAATAGGCAACACAAACGGCGAGCTTGGCGGAACTTTTATTGAAAAATTATTAAAACAAAATCTTGGGAAAGCGCCTTTGCCGGAAATAGAAAATGCTTTTAAGCTTTACAAAAAATTGTATAAAGCAATATCCGAAGGGCTCATAAAATCATGCCATGATATATCTGATGGCGGAATTGCTGTTGCTTTGGCAGAATCTTGCCTTGGAGGCAGGCTTGGAGCAGATGTTTCCATAGATGCGTTCCCTTTGAAAGATAAAAACATGGAGACAGCAAGAATTCTTTTTTGCGAAACTCCTTCACGTTTTATCGTTACTATCAACGCTGAAAATGCCAAAAAATTTGAAGATATCATGAGCGATGATTGCGTCAAAAAAATTGGAAATACAACAAAAATTCCTGTTCTTAAAATTGCAAAAAACAGGAATTATGTTATTGAAATGCCAATAAGTGAAATTGACAAAGCATGGAAGAGAGAGGATTTTAGATGATCGTAAAAACAGCAGTTATAACAGGATTTGGAATCAATGCAGACAGGGAACTGGAAAAAGCTTTTTCGCTTGTAGGCTCTGCTGCAGAAAGAATACATATTCAGGATTTTATAGAATCTACTGCAAAGATTCATAATTATCATATATTGGCATTTCCCGGAGGATTTTCATTCGGCGACCATTTTGGTTCAGGAATTGTGTTTGCGAACTTGTTCAAAAAAAACCTTAAAACAGAACTCGAAAAGTTTATTAATAGCGGAAAACTTATAATAGGAATTTGCAGTGGTTTTCAGGTTTTGGTAAAGATGGGAGTCCTTCCCAACTTCAAAGGGGATTGGACACCTGAGGTTTCTCTTATCCACAACAATACAGGTATTTTTGAAAACAGTTGGCTTAGAGTCTCATTCAATAAACAAACAAAATGTGTGTGGACAAAAGGGCTTGATGAGATGGATATCCCAATAAGACATGGCGAAGGGTGTTTCGTAACTTTATCAGATACGATTCTTGATAAAATAGAAAAAGAAAACCTGGTTGCGCTAAAATACTCTGACAGGAATCCAAATGGCTCTATAAACAACATTGCAGGCATTACAGACAACACTGGCCGCATTTTCGGACTTATGCCCCACCCAGAAGCATTTATGTACCCTGAAAACCATCCACGATGGACCTCTGAAAAAATACCGGAAGGTGAAGGGATAAAAATCTTCAAAAACGGTGTAAATTACATAAAAGAAAATTTCTCTAATTAGCGTCTGGCTGTAATGTATCTACATTATAGCCAAATTCCCTAAATACTTTTCTCCACAAATTATTCAGAATAGAGTCTGCTGCACAGCACTGCATCCTATGCATTCCAATATATGGCACATAAAAAAACTGCCCGAATCTCGATTCCGAAGAATCAAGACTGCGGGCAGTCTTTTTATTAAAGCCTTTCAAGCCTTAGGGTAATATCAAGAAACCCCACTTGGCTCATGAGAATAATCTACTCTCTGAGGTTTAACATAGCCTTTTGGTTCTTTCTTGTAAATGAACTGCCATGCGAGCATCACGCAGAACATAATGAAACCAATTATTGTAAAATGCAGGGCAGGATTTATTAAGAATGCCCCTGCGAATCCAAGGACAATTCGTTCCCACCAGTATAACTTCCGCTTCTGGTAGCCCGCCATGACAGAGCCGAAGACGACCGTGCCGAATATCGCAGTAACTACGACAAGAATGAGTTTTGGGTGGAAAGGATGCTGTCCCAACAAGAGGGTTGTATTGTACACAAAGAAGTAAGGTACAATATAAGCAACTGCAGCAAGTCTTGTTGCAGCGAATGTGGTAGCCCAGAAGTTGGCCCCTCCAATAGCAGCCGCAGTATAAGATGTAATAGCTACAGGTGGTGTAATCTCAGACATAATTCCAAAGTGGAAACAGAAAAGGTGCGCAGCCATTGGATGTACACCAGCGTTTACCATGATTGGAATCGTAATGATTGACATAAGAATATAGTTAGCAACTGTAGGAACACCCATACCAATAGCAAGACACATCAACTGTGTCAGGATAAGAGTAATAAGGAAGTTATCCTGTGCAATTACTGCAAGAGCTGCTGCTAATTTTGGAGTAAGACCTGTAAGTGTTGCTGTACCAACAACAAAACCAGCAACCGCAGAAGGAATAGCAACTATTGTAAGCGTTTGACCTGCTTTGCTAAGTACGTTCCAGAATTTCTTAGGATTAAGTCTTGTTTCTTTTCTTAACATTGAAAGAGCAATACACAAAGCAAATCCCCAGAAAGCTGCCATTGCCGGCGTCCAACCCATTAGAAGCATCGCAATAAGAACGATCAGAGGCGAAGCCAGATAACAGCGCGCAAGAGCGTATCTCTTCCATGGTGGAATTTCGCTTTTATGAAGACCAAAAGCACCTATTCTGTGTGATTCAAAGTGGATCATAGCGTATACAGAAGTATAATAAAGTACCGCAGGAAGTGTTGCTGCCAGCGCTACCTCAAGATAGGGCACCCCTAAAAATTCTGCCATAATAAAAGCAACTGCTCCCATTATAGGCGGAGTAATCTGCCCTCCCATAGAAGAAGAAGCCTCAATACCAGCTGCAAAGTACCCAGGAATACCTGTCTTTTTCATAAGTGGAATTGTTACCGGACCAGTTGTAGCAACGTTTGATGTTGAAGAACCGCTTATAAGAGCGAACATAGTACTTGCAATAACTGTCATCTTCGCAGGACCACCAACCATTGTTCCGAAAATACCTTTTGCTGTTTTAAGCATAACTTCTGCAAGACCAGAAGCATGTAGAGACGCTCCCAGCAAGAGGAAGGCCGCAATATAACTTGCACAAACTCCAAGAGGCGATGACCAAAGACCTGAGTCTGTAAGGATAAAATGTCTTACGATCATCTGGAGATTAAAACCAGGATGCCAGAACAAAGATCCAAACGGAAGAAGGTTTCCAAATCCGCAATATAGAAGCATACCAAGACCTATAAACATAAGAATATATCCAATAGACCTTCTTGTTGCTTCAAATACAGCCAATATAAGGAAAAATCCTATGATTTGGTCCTGAACAAAAACTATACCAGCTCTCTGGAAAATTTGGTCTGCAAATATTGCAATATACAAACATCCTATTATACCAAACGCCAGGAATATATAGTCATACCACAAAGGAGCGCTTTCAAATTCTTCGCCTTTTTTGATTCTATACTTTTCAGTAAGAATTCTACTAACATAAAGAATAGCAAGCAAGGCTACGAATATACCTATTCCTGCAAAGCTAGTCATTGTTATGCCCAATGGAAGAATTATTGCTGCCCAAAAACCTATGGCAACAAAAAGATACGGCAACCATGGCTCTTTAAGACCCTTATTTTTATTTGCAGAAAACTTAAGTAAACAAATTACTAATGCAAAAACAAGGTGAATTGATCTTTGCCTAAGAGCTGTAAGGCCTCCAAAAACATTATAAATCTGGAAAACTGAAAACAAACCACCAATAACCAGAACAGCCATTAAGCCTATTTCATGCAGTGATCTATGACCAGACGTTTTTTTCTGAATTGATTCGGCTCTAGCCTGAGCTTCAATGACTTGCTGTTTTTCATCTTCTGTCATGCCTGAAACATCAATGCCACCGATCATCATCTTACTATTATCACTCATTAATTTTTTCCTTTTTGTAAGAATTTATGTTTCTTTGAACCAAAGAAAATTTACAACCCCCTATATTTTAAGAAAAAATATAAAAGTTATAAATAAAGCCACTTAATTTAAACTTCCTCAAGTAATTAGATTTTGAAGAAAAATTAGAGTATTTGTCATTTTAATACTTCTTTATGGTCTTTTGTCAAGGATTATTTTTTTACAAACAACTTTAAAATTATTCCCCAAATTTTAGCGCTCCATAAAGACCCTTATTTGCCTAATATTTTCTATTTTTTTTAGCCAAATAAGGTCTTCATAACAATATAATATATATAAGTAGATTTTAAGCAAAAATTTGCATTGTTTTCTATTTAATTTTTAAATAAATAGGCCATCGGGATTGACTATTATTTTCTGATTGTTAGAATACGAAATTGATCATAATATATTTATGGGATTATAAAATCAAGGAGAACAGAACTTATGGTACTCAAAGAACAAAAAGTATCTAAAACAGTAAAAAGAACAATTCTTTTAAACCCAGGTCCTTCTACAACTACAGAAACAGTAAAAGCATCGCTTATACAGGATGATATTTGTCACAGAGAAGAGGAATTTGCTCAAATTGTACGTGGTATTTGTGATGACCTCGTAAAAGTTGTGCATGGAAAATCTGACTATTCAGCAGTGCTTTTCGCTGGATCAGGAACTATTATTATTGACGTAGCATTAAACTCACTCGTTCCAGATGGGAAAAAAGTGCTTGTATTGAATAATGGTGCATACAGCCAGAGAGGTGTTGACGTTTGTAAATACTTCAGAATCCCTGTTATTGATATGAAAATTGATATCCTCGATACTCCAGACCTCGCACTTGTAGAAAAAACTCTTAAAGAAAATCCAGATATTGCTGTAGTATTTACTGCGCATCAGGAAACAGGAACAGGTCTTCTTAATCCAATAAGAGAAATTGGTGCCCTTAGCCGCAAATATAAAGCAATATTTGTAACAGACTCAACATCAACATACGGCGTTATGCCAATGAATGTTTATGATGATAATATTGATTTCTGTATGGCATCTTCACAGAAAGGTCTAAATGCTTTCACAGGTTTATCATTTATCGTTGGAAAAACATCAGAAATTGAAAAAACCAAAGATTATCAGGCAAGATCATACTATACAAACCTTTGGAGACAGTATGACTTCTTCAAGAAAAACAAACAAATGCACTTTACACCACCTGTACAGATTATGTATTCACTCGCACAGGCTCTTAAAGAGCACTTTGCTGAAGGCGAACAGGCAAAATGGAAGAGATTTAGAGATGGATACAAAGTTATTCGCGAAGAAATGGCAAAACTTGGATTCAAAGACATTCTTCCTGAAGACAAACAAACAGGACTTGTTGTTGGTATTCTTAATCCTAAGGATCCTAATTTTGATTTTAACAAAATTCATGATTATTTATATGAAAAAGGCGTAACAATCTATCCTGGAAAAATTGCAGACCTCGAGACATTCAGAGTTTGTAACCTTGGATCTCTTGGACCAGACGATATAAGAGATGCTTTTAAGGTTCTTACCGATGCTCTTAAAGCATGCGGTGTTGCATTACCTGTAAAATATTAGTTTTTTACAAATAACCTATATTTTTCTAGTAGTAAGTTAAAAATTACTACTAGAAATTATAAATAATGGGTTAAAAAATTTTTACTTGCAAAAAAAACGTTTTCAAGTAATAATTTATTTGATATATTTTATATAATTAAGGTTGTTAATCATAATCACACGGTTGTGTTTATCAATTTCTTAAATCTAGGAGGAGAAAATATGGTTAAGAAAAAGGTGTTACTTATTGCTCTTATCTGTATAGCTGGTTTGATACTTGTTTCTTGTGGTAGAAGACAAGAAGAACCAAACCCAGATAGAGATGCTGCTATGGCTCTTTTAAGTGAAGTAAGAGAACTTAGAGCAGAATGGTTGAGAACTGGTACCAGAGATGAGACAGCGGAACCATTTGGTAGAGCAAAAGCTATATACGATCTTTCAGTAATGTATGTAGAAAGAGGAATGTATGCAGAATCAATGGATGGTCTTGGACAAGCTAGAACTTATTATTTAAGATTCTTGGGCCGATAGTTTTTATTCCTAATAATGAAAAGGACAGGAGGATTTCTTCTGTCCTATTTTTTTGGTATATATTCTCCAGATTCAATTTTAAATCTATATCTGTCACCCCTAAAACAGGAATAAAGGACTTCAACAGGAAAATTATTGGTATCATAAGACACACTTTCAACCAATAAGCAGGGGAGAGGCTTATTTAAACCAAAAAGCGCTATTTCCTGTCCTTCTTCTGGCAGAAGTATTGAACTTAAATATTGTGTAGATTTTACAAGGAGTGTGTCAAATTCCTCAATAAGAACACGGTACAGCGACCCTTTTATTTCAATATTCAACAATTTTTTAAATCTTTCGTATGGCAAAAAGCTTCTTTCAATACAAACCGGTTCATCTTCTGCATATTTGATTCTCACTGAATGGATAACCTTTGAATCCTCCGAAAGATTCAAGAGCTTTTTTACCTTCATATCTGCTTCTATGACTTCCAATGTTTCATTTTTTGTATACGCATCAATTCCGCTTTTTTCCATAGATTCTGTAAAACTTGATATATTATTAAATTGCCAAATATAACCCACTGGGTCTTTTCTTATAAGAACAGTTCCAAACCCCCTTTTTCTTTTAACCATTTTTTTGACAACAAATTGATCTATTGCCTGCCTTACAGTCATTCTATTAATGCCGAAACTTGCAGCAATACTTTCTTCTGTAGGCAATTTATCTCCGATTTTTATTTGTTCTGTCTTAATTTGTTCTTCAAGCCACTTGTAAATTTTTACATATTTAAGATTGGTATTAAAATTCATGGGTTTTCCCTTCTTACTTGATATAACCATACAAATATTTTCAATCCATTACAACACAACTTGAAAAAGTTTTTTTCAAATGCTAAATTATTTTTTATTATGAAATTTTTAAAACGTACATACAATTGCGGGCAACTAATAGCTTCCGACAATGGGAAAAAAGTTATATTAAACGGATGGGTACATAAAAACAGGGACCACGGTGGTATCCACTTCATCAATTTAAGGGACAGATATGGCATAGTTCAGGTGGTAATTGACGAAGACGCCAGCGACCTCCTGAAAAAGACTGCTTCTGAGCTCAAATTTGAGTACTGTATCGCGGTTTCCGGGGTTGTAAGAAAAAGACCTCCAGAAATGATTAACAAAGAAATGGCAACAGGGGAAATCGAAATAGCTGCAGAAGAAGTGACAATCCTTTCAACATGCGAAACACTCCCTTTTATGATAAACGAAAAAGCAGAAGCAAGAGAAGATTTACGGCTTAGACACCGTTTTCTGGATCTACGCACAGAAAAAATGCAAAAAAACATAATGCTAAGGCATGAAGTGACCTTTGCTGTCCGCGAATATCTTAATAATCTTGATTTTTTTGAAATAGAAACACCTACATTTATTAAATCAACACCAGAAGGGGCGCGGGATTTTATAGTACCTTCAAGGCTGTATCCTGGAAAAGCTTTTGCGCTTCCCCAATCCCCTCAAATTTATAAGCAACTTTTAATGGTTTCGGGGTTTGACAAGTATTTTCAGATAGCGCGCTGTTATAGGGACGAAGATGCGCGCGGAGACAGGCAGCCGGAATTTACGCAGATAGATATTGAAATGAGCTTTGTTGACAAAGAAGATGTTTTAAAGCTTATAGAAGGGCTTATGCAGCATATTTTTTCCAAAACAATATCTATAACGTTGCCAACAGCATTCAAGAGGCTTACATACTTTGACTCCATGAATTTATACGGAACAGACAAGCCTGATCTAAGATTTGACCTTGCAATTGGAGATTTTACAGATATTGCAAAAGAATCTGAATTTTCTGTTTTTCGCCAGGTTGCAGAAAACGGAGGCGCTGTTAAATTTATTAACGCAAAAGGGTGCGGTAATTTTTCACGCAAACAAATTACAGAACTTGAAGATACTGCAAAAATATACAAGGCAAAAGGGCTTGCATGGATGAAAGTAACAGAAGCAGGTCTTGATGGCGGCATCTCGAAATTTTTTAAAGATAGCGAAAAAAGCATAATCGATAAAATAAAGGCAGAAAATGGCGATTTGCTCCTTTTTGTAGCAGATACATGGAAAATATCCTGCGCATCGCTTGGAGCTGTAAGAAACAAGCTTGCAGCAGATCTTAATCTTGTGGATAAAGGGAAATTTGAATTTGTCTGGATCATTGACTTTCCATTATTTGAATGGAATGAAGATGAAAAAAAATGGGACCCTGCGCACCATATGTTTTCAATGCCCCAAGAGCAGTATTTAAATACAATGGAAGCAGACCCTGGTCCGGTAAAAGGGGAACTTTACGACCTGGTTTTAAATGGATATGAAGTTGCATCAGGCTCCATAAGAATTCATAGCCCCATAATACAAAAGAAAATTTTTAATATCGTAGGGTTTTCCGAAGAAGAAGCCATGAGCAAGTTCGGATTTTTGCTTGATGCATTTAAATACGGCCCTCCGCCACATGGGGGAATAGCGCCAGGTCTTGACAGGTTGCTCATGATAATGTGTGAAGAAAATTCCATAAGAGAAGTAATTGCTTTCCCCAAAAATACTGCTGGAATGTCTCCGCTGGATTCTTCTCCTTCAGAGCTTTCCAAACAGCAAATGGAAGAATTACATATTAAATTTATAGAATAAGCCGTAAAAGTTTCTTGCAGGAATTATGTTTGCTTATAAACTGCAAGAAAATCTTTAAGCTGTGTTATTGCATATTCCAGATCCTTAACTCCAGGCAGAAAAACTATTCTAAAATGGTCAGGCTCTTTCCAGTTAAAACCTGTTCCTTCAACAAAAAGGACTTTTTTATCATTAAGAAGGTCTAAAATAAACTTTACATCATTTTTTATTCCAAATTTATTAACATCTATTTTTGGGAACATATAAAGCGCGCCTTCTGCTTTAACACAGCTTACGCCAGGAATATCATTAAGCAATTTCCATGCCATATCCCTTTGCTCCCTAAGCCTTCCCCCTGGCTCAACAAGGGCTTTAATCGAGTCATCCAGGTCAATAGCTGCTTTTAATCCAACCTGCGCAAGAACATTACTGCAAAGCCTCATACTTGAAAGAACTTTGAGGCCATCAATAAAATCAGATGCCCCTCTTTTATTTCCATTCAAAATCATCCATCCAAGCCTAAAACCGCAAGCTCTGAACACTTTTGAGAGTCCATTAAAATTTATGATAAGAATATCATCTGCAAGAGCAGCAGGCGATATATGCTCTTTGTTGTCATAAACAACTCTGTCATAAATTTCATCAGAAAAAAGGACAAGGTTGTTTTGTCTGCATATTTCTATGATTTCTTCAATAATCTCTTTTTTATACACACTCCCCGTAGGATTGTTGGGATTTATAAGAACAAGTGCTTTTGTTTTTTTTGTAACTTTCTTTCTTAAATCATTGATATCAGGATTCCAGCCTGCTTTTTCATCACATATATAGTGAACAGGATTTCCGGACGCAAGATTTACAGAAGCTGTCCAGAGCGGATAGTCAGGAGCTGGAACAAGAACTTCATCACCTGGGTTTATCAAAACCTGGAGCGACATTGTTATAAGCTCGCTTGCTCCATTACCAATATAAATATCATCTTCTGATACTTCTTTTATCCCTTTGGCAGTATTATATCTTTTTATGGCTTCCCTTGCTTCGATCAGCCCTTGAGAATGGCAGTAGCCCTGTGCTTCGTTAATATGCTTAATTATAGCGTTTTTTATAACATCGCTTGTATCAATACCAAATTGCGCCGGATTACCAATATTTAGTTTTAATATCTTCTGCCCTGCTTTTTCAAGCTCATATGCAGCATTGTAAACAGGTCCTCTTATTGCATAATTTACAGACTTAAGTCTTTCAGATTTTTTTAATTCCATAATAATTCCTTAATTGAATATAGCGCACAGATGTCTAGCAACTTATATTATTTTTACATATTGATATTATCGAGTCAATATATTGCCATCGGGACGTTGGCTCTTCCATATAGCGTGCGCATCAACGCTTAAAGCCTCCTGAGCATTGCAAGGAAGTCTGCGCCAGCAACACGTTCGTGAGGCATGAAGTTTCTTCCATCTGGCAGAAACATGAACCCAAATTCAACGCAGCCAAGAATGGAGTCAACAAAGGGTGAGTGAATGTCAAGGTCGAGGATAGGGCTGCGGGGGTTTGTCATTGTAGCAAAGCGGGTGGAATACCTGGTAAGGAGATCACGGTTCGCCCGGTTCTCTGCGTTCAGGTGCCACAGGAGCCATGCTGCGCCTGCGCGGAGCACCACATCTGTCGGAGCAGGCCTTGTACCGGGCCACTCAGTAAGTGTTGCATCCTGAGTGCGGGGGATAAACCCGCGGTCAAGTAGCTGCGCAAACAGGGTGTCGCTAGAAAAGTTCCTTCCTGCTGTCATAAACCTCAGGAGGTCTGTCTCGCTCTGCGTTATCTCGATTAAATCTCTCCAGGTGATTTCAGGCTGCAGGACTATGTCCATAGTGCGTCTGGCAACAGTCTGCTCCAGACTCCTAAGCTCCCATGCATTGTCCCGTTGCGCCCTATAGACATCTTCGTAAAAAGGTTTCGCGACAAGGAGGACAAATGCTGTATCAAAGGCTGCCACAGATTCGGAAAAACGGTTCATCTCAAACAGCGCTCTGCCACGTTCGACAAAAAGCTCCCCGCTGGACCTTTCTATCGCAATACTTCGGTCGATCATGGCAAGCCGCTCCGGGAGATCCCTTTCCAGCCTAAAAGAAAGCACTTGTGCAGGGACATTATGCGGCGAAACAGACTGCGACCTTTGCAAGTCGCGCCTGGCATCGCTGGCTCTCCCTTCCATAAGGGAAAGCTGGCCAGACCATGCTGTAAGGATACCGTCAATGGCAGAATTGACAACGCTGCCTCTTAGGGCAGTTACTTGCTGTCTGGCCTGAGCAGTATTCTGACGGCTTGCAGGCGCGTTGTCGAGGCGTACGATAAGCTCTTCGAGTTCCAGAAGCTTGGCATGGGTTTCCTCATCAGCAACTGAAGCAATAATATCTCTTTGAAGAGTCTGACATCCTGAAAATCCCAGGATCGCGCCACAAAATACTACAATAAGAAAAAATGTTTTTGCATTCTGATTTTTCATCGTCTCCTCTCCTGTCTGAATTGCCACATATAGAGCCTGTTATCCATGCCCACTCCAGCAACTTCTCTTTCCCTGCTGCCAAAAATGTCTCCGATAACAGGTCTGCCCCATACTGGCAAAGGAAAGCCATACAGGGAATTAAAATGCAGGGAATATCCGTGTAAGGCATTGCCTGCTCCTGTAAAAAACAGCTCGTTATCTGAAACCATTATATAGCCTTCCTCCCTTACTGAAAGGCGCGGAACTTTCTGCGAGAAAACTTCTCCGTTAAGAGTTATATGGTACAAAGTCCCTTCAGACTCGATTATCCAAAGGTTTTCCCCATCAAAAACAGGCTGCAGGAAAAACACTCCGTCAAGCTCCAGCGGAAACCCCGGAAGCTTTTCCGCAGCTTCGGTGTAAACTGTAAGCACACCAGCTTGCGTTATAAAAGCTGCAAAGAAACGCGCTTGCGTGCCTGGATAACGTGCGCTGAAAAGCAATGGCGAACCAAAAGCTATGCCTGGCGCGTGGATCGGCCAGTTTGGAAGTGGGTTACCTGTCCCGTCAAGTATAAAGATTTCTCCGAAAATTATATCTTTGGGGTAAATACCAACAAAAGTCCTGTTGTTGAAGTTCAGAAAAGAGGGCGGGGAGCGCAGGGCAGAGGAAAAACTCTTCCACAAACTCACTGTTGCTCTGTTGTCCACAGTATAAACCGAACCATCCTCACTGCTAAGAAAGAGCTTTTCTCCCCATGCTTCAGGCGCTGCAGAAAGCCGTATGCCTGTACTAATTGGAAATCCATGAGCGCTTTCCATATCCCTGTTCACAAGGTTCACATGGCCAAAAGAATCAACCACCCATACTTCTCCGGCAGCAGGATGCCTCAAGGTCTTGGGTATGGTATAGAGAGTTGCATGAGGAGAACCAAAATCCCTTAATTCTCTGATGCTTCTGTCAAGAGGATTAATAGAGAGTACATCCCTGCCTCTGGTTACAAGCAGCCTTGGGTTCCTGCCTGGGGAAACAGCCAAAAGACGATTTCCAGGCGTGCCTCTGCCTGGACTCGTGAGATCTATTGGATAACCCGGGACTGGGACTATACCGCCTCCAACACCAGGAATAATCGACAGAGTAAGATTTAGTACACTGTTCTCCAGCGAAACCCGCACAAGACCTTGCCTATAAAGCCTGAGTATTGCTGTCATCTCATTGTTACCCCTAAGAAAAAAAGGGAGGGAGCGATCCAAAGAATAAAAAAGAATAATAGACGATGGGCCTGTCCTGTCCTGCGAAAGGGTTCGCCAAAGCTCCTGCCTTGGCAGCACTTCGTTTCGCCTAATAGCGTTAATCGCAGCAAGAAGGCTTTCAGCTGATTCAGAAATGAGCAAATAGTTATTATGCACTGCATAAAAAGGGGATGGAATATCCGCGCCCAATAATGATAAAAGCGCATTCAGAAAACCCGGCACCTGTATTCTTGGAATGCGATTCCCATCCAGATTGAGTCTTATATTCTCAGACAGAAAAACTGTTCTAAAGGCTCTGTCAAAAACTTCCCTGCGCTTTGCTTCATCCGCAATCTCCACGGCAAAAACCGGATGGGGTCTGCCCTCAAGCCCATAAACCGCAAACTGGGAGCCTGTCCAGGAAAAGAGCAGCTCATCCAGACTCATGCGAAGAGTCATTCTTGCTGCGCTGTTTGCCCGGCGCATGGTAGTTTCCAACTCAACCCCGGCCGGAGTCCCGTGGGAAATGGCAGAAACCCCATCCAGGAGCTCCTGAAGGTTGCCAGCAGCAAGCAGTGTCATATACTGAGCATCCCATGGAACAATGGATAAAAGAGGCGCTACCCGTGAATTTCTTTCTATGATCCTTCGCAGATCATCGTTACCCGTTCCCAGAGGCGCCAAAAGATTGAGATTAAGCTGGTTAGGCATAACTGAAAGGCTAACTTCGACCTTGCCGGAAAATTCGAGCAAGCTAAGCGCAGAAAGCATCTGAGGGTCTGTTTCGCCGCTCTCCAGAATATTCAGCAAAGCATGAGGAGAAAGGAGCAAAGCAATATCATAATTCCTGGAATGAAAAGTTCCAGGGCCAGCGCCCCCACTCCGCGTGGCGTCATTCACTACAGATTCAAAAACTGCCAAGCTATTCGAAAACACAAGCAGATTCCGGTGATTCCCAATAAAGAACACTCCGCCATCATCCAGGCGGAACTCAAAGCGGGAACGCCCTCTCTCTTGCACATAAGAAAGACCAGGCACATTGAGCCTTTTTGCCACTGTTGGAAGAACCCTCAAGAGAGGCGACAAAATCCCGGTATCCCAGACAGCAAGCATACGCTCTTCGGGCAATATCGCAGCCTTCAGCCGCTGCCCCGCAAGCATGCGAACCAGCCTGTTCTCCGTGACCCCGGAATTCCTTATCTGGTTAAACACAGAAATAAGCGGGGCAAGCTCTGACAACGCCATAATATCAGGTAGCGCTTCGTGCCTCACCACATTCTTCACAAGCCGCATTGTATCCGGAACACTCACATAAAGGTAAAACTCCTCGGGAAACACTGAATCAGGAGCAACCCTCCCAATAAAAGAAAGCCCCACCATAAGAATGGGGAGCGCAATAATAACGCAAAGTATAATAATGATGATTTTAGGCACCAGGGATTTTTTCTTTTTGGGAAGCGCTTGATTGTTATCCATGAATCCATTTTCATAGACAAAAGAGAAAAAAGTCAATAGCGCAACAGGAAGGAGGAAGAAGCCACATCAAGTGTTCACTGTCATGCCTGCTGGGCCAACACATTACGCACGCAAAAAAAGTCGCGCTGGCAGCCTAAAAGAATCTGTATGCTTCCACATCCACGATATCGACTTTTATCCTGACAGAAGCTGTATATAATCCGGCTGCATACCTGATAACAGGCGGCTCAGCAAAAACAAAACTACCAGTAATTGTCCTCGGCTTATTGTGTACCCGCCTTCTCATGTAACTCCTTACACTCTCTTTCACAGCCTGCTCTATAGCCTCGATTCTCGACTCTGCCCCAATGTTCGCAAAACTGGTCCCGGATCCACCAATCACAGGAAAAGCGCTGCTGTTCCAGAAGTTCAGCCATGCCAGGTGGCGCTCTTCGCACCGATACTCAAGCCTCACAAAAGTCCTTGTATCGTCCCGCCTTGTCCCCCTCACACGCATCGCAGGATCCCCAAATCGGATCGTCGAAGTTGGAACAATCGAAAATTCCTCCCCCACGCCCCGCCGTAAATCGCTCGGCGTATAAGAAAAACTAAAACCATATATCATGCCAGAATAGACAAAAACCGCCTCATCCAGAAGATCCTTTATCCTGTTAGTCGCCTCTTCTTCCTGCGTAGCTCGATTTCTTTCTATATTACCAAACACAGGGCTGTTTTCCGCAAAAAACCAGAACTCACTACTGAGTATAGGCAAGTCCCTGATCTGAGCCCACCCCAACCCGCAAAAGAGAGTCAAAAGTATCGATAAAATTAAATATTTTTTTATAAAAACCACAGATCAAATCCTTTATTTCCACAGTTGCGTTTGACGCCTTTTATATTATCGGCTCATGGATAAAATCTGTTACCTTCCCCGAAAAAAAACATCAGCTGGATTTATTCCAAGGCGTATCCATATATACAAATATGCAAAAGCAAATCCTGCAAGGTGGGTAAGATGAGCAACTCCCGAAGTGGTACGAGTGAGTTGTGAAAAAATTTCTATACATGTATATATAATAACCAACCAGGTTGATCTTATAGGGATAATTCCCATTACATAAATAACTGAATTCGGAAAAAACACTGCATATCCAAAAAGAACTGCGTAAACAGCCCCGGAAGCGCCAAGCAAAAAGACCCCGACATTTCCTGTTGATACATAAAAAAAGAAGGAAAAAATACCTGCTGCAATGCCGCAGAAGAAGTAAAAAAGAAGAAATTCTTTGCTGCCGAGTTTTCTTTCAAGCGCAAACCCAAAAAAGAAAAGAGCGAGCATATTAAAAAGTATGTGCGTGAGGTTTGCATGGGTAAACATATATGTTATAAACTGCCATACAAAGTGAAATTCCATAATAATGGCAGGGTTCATTGCCAGGTAAATTATATAGTTACGATTAAAAGATGTTAAAAGAAAAACAAGAAAATTAATTGTAATAATAAATAAAGCAAAGTTATTGTAATTATAATCAAATGGTTTTCTGATCGGATTTTGCATAAGATTCCACCTCGTATTATGTCATACCAGCAAAAAGCCGGTACCTATATTATTTAAAAGAATCAAAGATAAAAGAAATAAGTTCTCTTGCTGTTGATTTTTCATACCTGCTTTCAATTGTTTTCGCAGAACGTTCCAGTATATCCAAAGCCTTTATCTTTGCTTTTTCTATAGAATTATTTTTTTCAAGAAGACTGATTGCTTTCTCAACAGCCCTATCCCTCTTCTCTGTATCTATGCTCGCTGCCTCATTAAAACATAAAGCAAGCGCTTCGATATCCCCTTTATCCTGATTAAAAAGTATTACTGGAAGGCTTTTTTTCCCTTCTATAATATCATCTCCCCTTTTTTTACCAGGATTTCCCTTTGTAAGATTTATCACATCATCAATGATTTGAAACCCTACCCCCATCTCTTCGCAAGCGCGGGCAACTTCACATATCTCCCCCTCGCTGCTTCCGGAAGCTGAAAGCGCAATCTCCGCAGAAAGCCTTGAAAGCGCGCCAGTTTTGAACCTGCACATCTGATGATACTCCTCTTCCTCTGGGAAAAAAGAGTGGTCATTATGCCATTGTATATCAAGCCCCTGCCCTATATGGAGACGGGTCATTGCTTTTGTATAATAACAGTAAAACAAAAACTTCTGCGAATCATCAAAATCAGACTTTTCAATTGCATCAAAAGCAAGAAAATAGAGAAAATTCGCACTGTTTATCCCCATATCAACGCCGTGCAATATATGTATGGCTGGCTTTCCCCGCCGCAAATCAGAATTGTCTTCGATATCATCTACAATCAAACTTGCATTATGCGCCATTTCCACCAATGATGTTAGCGGGATTATTTTCGCTGCATCACTATTTTTGATTTCATACAGAAGAGACATAAGCATTGGACGCCATCTTTTTCCGCCCCTTTCCAACAAATCAAGCAGAGGAGTATTTATGTTCCAAATATATTCCATAAAACTTTTACTAAAATTATCTTTAGAAATCCCCGCTGTATTTGCAGCCCATGAAACATCTTTTCCTTTTGGTAAAATAGTATAAAGATGTTCTTCTATTTTTTTTAGCCTGAGGTTATAATCATTAATCATAAACATACTTTAAAGGGAAACAAAAATTAGCTCAATGGGTAAAAAAGAGAATCCCCATACAAACGACCATTATGCCATAAAAGCAAAAAAAGAGGGATATCCTGCGAGGTCTGTATATAAACTGATGGAGATTCAGCAAAAATTTAAAATTATCGATAAATCTTCAGGGGTCCTTGATATTGGGGCAGCTCCGGGAAGCTGGAGTCTTTATATTCTTAAAGAACTTAAAGGTGGTTTTCTTGTTTCTGTCGATATTATAATGATGGATATTGGCTATAAAGGAGATAATTTTGCTTTTCTTCAGGGTGATGCTTTTGCAGAAGAAATGCTGACTAAAATTAAAGAAAAAGGGCCTTATAAAACTGTTTTAAGTGACGCAGCCCCTTCTACAACAGGAAACAGGACAGTAGATACAGAAAGGTCTCTGCAATTGGTAGAATCTGTTATTGATTTGGCGGAAAAAACACTTTCACAAGGGGGCAACCTTGTTGTAAAAATATTCCAGGGCGGTGGAGAAAAACAAATTACAGAAAGAATGAAAAAAATGTTTAAAAGTGTTAAAATATTTAAACCAGATGCTGTAAAAAAAATCTCATTTGAAACATATTTAATAGGGACCGGAATGACCTACCCCGGCGATCGGGGACACCTCTGCCGAGAGGATAGGAGCAGTCATTGAATAAAACTATATCTATTTGCTGTATTATAACATTTATATCTCTTTTTATTGCTTCCTGCATAACAATTACAGATAACACAGGAAACACAGCCAGAAACAGCTCGCCCTCCGAGAGAAGTATTTTTTCAAGAGAACGGGGGTCCTCAAATACTACTGCCAGAGACAATAGACTTGTCAGAAAAAACACGAACGAAGTTGAAAACATCAGAAAAAAACTTGTTGAAGGGGCACACAAGTTTAAAGGGGCAAGAAGCCTTGTTGTAAACGGCAGAAGATTCAATATGGATTGTTCCGGAGTTGTTGCTGCAATTTATTACTATGCAGGGATCGATTTACAGAAATATTTTCCTTATCACACTGGATCTGGAACTGAAAGAATTTATGCAATCCTTCGAGAAAGAAGGTTAATCAAAAAAACATGGTTGCCAAAACCAGGCGATATAGTTTTCTGGGATAATACTTTTGACAGAAACAGGAATGGCAGAGCAGACGACCCTCTTACCCATGTAGGAATGGTTGTCTCGGTTGACAGGCAGGGAAATATTACATACGTTCACCATAATTACAGACGTGGAATAGTTTTTGAATATATGAACATCCGCCAAAAAAATGTTGAATCACAGATAATCAATGGACAAAGAGTTATTATAAATTCACCAATGCGGGCAAGGGAACACGGAACCAGAGGAAATAATCTTTGGTTGTCTGGCCAACTTGTAAACTCTTTTGGCGAAGCATATCACCTTGAGTAGCGCCCCTATTCATTTTGGGCTATAACACCCCCCCACTGCGGATGGAATGTTATAGTTCTCTATCGTCCCTTCTGCACTTCCTGCTCGACCCTTCCAGCCACATAAGCTCGCAGGTCTTTAACAGTAACTATAGCATCTATTGAGCCCACTTTTTTAGCGCGCTCTACAGAATGTATCTTATCAAATTTCTGGGCTAAAGTTGCCTGTTTTTCGTTGTGAACGCGGCGGAATACCTCATTGAAATCTTTTTGAGAAAAAGGGTGATCTGATTTTAGCATTTCCTCTGCTTTCATCACCTCTGGGTCCTGATATGTTTCCTTGAGAACAAGCGAAGAGAAAACAACTGCTGCTGCTGGCGCGCCGCCAATAACCGAAGCATACGCTCCTTCCAGCGCCACGCTATGCAAACCTGGATTCAGGTGCCGTGAGAAAACAACGTAAGCGCCTCCGTGATAACGCGCAATAACAACAAAGATAATTGGTCCGCGGAAGTTTACAACAGCCCGGCCTATTTCCGCTCCATACTCAAGCTGAAGCTTTCGCAGAGATTCAGGCGAACCATCAAAACCAGAAAGGTTTGCCAGAATAACCACAGGAAGGGCACCGGAAAAAGCATTGATTCCACGAGCAACTTTTTTGGAACTCAATGGGAACAATGTTCCCCCTGACCATGTTTCCGGACCATCATAAGGGATTTCGCCATGCCTTGGAAGCACGCGGCTTTCTATACCAATAAGACCAACAGCGTAACCCGCTATTCTGGCTTCCCAAACTACAGCTGTTTCTGCATCGCGCATTCCGCCCCATCGTTCCAGATGAGGTGCATCCTGGTCAACAAGCGCAGCCATAACCTGCCTGATATCAAAAGCCTTTTTGCGCTCAGGATTTAATACCGGGCTAAAAATGTCGCTTATTGAGGCAAATCCCTGACCCAGGGTATCGTGATATGGGTGGTTGCCTATGTCTCTGGTCACAGGATCTGCTGTGATGATTCGCGCAGGGAAGGGTTTGCCTGGTTCCTTGTAGGTAAGACTGTAATGTTCCATCAGAACAGCCCAGGCTTCTTTGATATTTTTTACGCGGATTTGCGCTTGTCCATTAGGCTCCATAATCCTTGTGACTCCGCCAATTCCAACATTGTCTTCTGCAGAAACCGAGCCGGAAAAATCCAAAGCCTTTTTGCCAGTCAAAAGCATAGCTGCGTCTTCGGTCATAATGAGCAAGCCACGCGTGTGCATCAGCATTGTGGCTTCTGCGTTCCAGTAACTCTGAGCGCCCACATTTATGCCAGCCACAATTACATTCAGCTCTTTTCCAGCCTGTGTGTATTTTATGATACGGCGAAGTGTCCTTGCAGTCCAGTCAAGGTTTTCGGTTCCGGAATCCATGTCAATGCGCGCGCCAGAAGAAACAGGGAGAAATTCCGCAGGTATATCAAGGTCTTCTGCAAGATCCAGAGCTGCGTTGATACGGCAACATTCTGTTTCAGTAAGCGACCCGAAATCTCCTGTAGAGTCTGATATTATAATGACACGCTGTATATTTCTCTCATCCGGCAAACGGTTTGTTATTAGACCAAAAACAATGTTTCCAGTGTTCTGTCCGTAAGGGCGTCCAGCCACAGAGCAGTAAGCTTTACCCTGTTTTCCCCCATCTCCTGAAAGATCGAACTCTTCAAACTCACCAGGAAGGGTTCCAGAGGTTACCATGCGGATAAACTCGTAAGGATAAAAAGTGTTTCTTTGCCGCGAACGGACAACCCTGGCAATGTATGAATCCATTGGCTGTATGGAGGTATATACTGGCTCCCTGCTGGAGAAGGTAAAGCTTGTTCCCACGAAATTTTCAAAAAGAAGTTCTTTTTCCTCTATTTGTCCTGTTTCCTCAGAAAGCAGGCGGCAGTAAATTGAAAGCTCTTCCAGACCAAGGTCTGTTGTTCGCGCTGCAAGAATCGAAGCATAGTCCTGGATTTGGCGCAGGGAAGCGATCATAACAGGCTGTATATGAATAACAATTCTATTCCAGTGCAAGCAATTGCGGCGACGCATCTGCTCAGCACGGAAAGCATGTACTGCATCCATAAAGGTTTTTTCAAACGCTGCCATGCGGTCAATAGCCCCCTCTGGAGTCATTTCTACGCGAATGGAGGAAACCTCTACAAAAGCCACAAGCCGCTCATCACGCTTGTTTTCTTCGCTCGCGCAGTGCACGAGCCAAAAACCTGCGCCAGATTGCAAAAACTCTGTGCGAAAAAATTCAAGCCGCCGGATACCCAACTCCCTGTAGGAGAGTGGGCTCATTGTGGAGTGACGCTCATCAGTCTTCCACGAAGTATTTTGCGGAATAAAGGTGTTCCATTCAATTTCTCCAGTGCTGATAAAGCCAACACTAAGGTGTTCTGCACAGAGAGGGAATTTTTCAAGGTCTTTTGCAATTTTTTCAGCTGCGGCATTTTTATCCGCGCTTTTTACAAACACAATGATTTCCCTTTTTTCTTTTGCCACTTGCGGCGCGCTGCCAAAAACATTCGCAATCCGGGATAAGTTCTCTTTGAGCGCTGCTTCTTCTGTTACAACAAGAAGCGCTTTTCCAGAGGACCCGGGGGCGCCATGTTCTGTGAAAGAGAGCACACTCAGGCAACCGCTGTTATTTTCCATGAGTTTCACATCTTTGCAAACTCTGTCGCGGTTCATCCTTCGGCTCAAAGCTTCCATGGCTATATCAGATGTTTCTTTTTCCTTTTTATTCAAACAAAAAGAGACATATTCCGGAATCAAAGCATCGCCCAAGTCCAGAAGTCTGTTCCAAAAAATATCCTCGCTGCGCTTTGCTAGCCGGGCTTTCTGGATAAGATCAATAGCCCGTTTTACCTGAGCTCGCTTTTGCTCCTCAATATTTTGGAGCCGTTCCCGGTCAAAAAGCATATATCGTGTATTAATAGCAACAGAAGCAAGAGCTGGAAAATTACCTTGTGACAGAAGAATAAGTTCATTCAGGAGTCTTGCGCTTGCCTCATCTGTCGATAGACAGCTTGTTTTGGAAAGCACAGAGACAAGGAGTTTCTGTTTCAAGTCATTCCCTGCCCGGGAGCGAAACATATAAAAAATATGGCGACGGCATCCTTCTATGGTGTTATCCGCTGCATAAAGTTCAAAAACTTCAAGAAGAGCTTTTACAAAAGATTCCGGAAGCCCTTTTTCCCTGTCAACACTCCGTTTAAAGTAGTGGGATAAAAGTTCCTGGGAAGGGGAAAGTTGCGGAGAAGATATAAAATACTTAACTCTGCCTGAAGCAAAAAGCCTTTCAAGAGCAGCAAAAAATTCAATGCTTTCCCGAATGAGTGATAGAAAAGCAGGGTAAAACTCCTGATTTTCTTCAACAAAAGCAATCAGCATATCCAAAAGCCCTGCAGCATCCGGAGATCTGTCAAAACCTGCGAAGATCGCGCGGAACTCACGCCTTAGGATATCCCACTCCCCTTCTTTTGCAGAAGGGTAAAAAGCAGCAAAAGAGATTTCAGAAGCAGCTTCCGATGCGTTGCCCGAAGCCTGAGCCTCTACTGCTTTTTCTTTAGCATCAATAACATCTATAATGATGAGCGGCTGCCCTGCTCCAACTTGTTCACCTACTGTGACCCGGATTTCGCGAACAACACCTGCCAATGGAGAAGAAACAGTCATTACCATTTTCATAGCTTCCAGAGTAAGGAGTACATCCCCTTTCTCCACACTTGTTCCGGGAGAAACAGGAACAGAAAGCACTAACGCAGGCGATGGCGCTTTTACAACGCCGCCAGAGTCAGTCTCAAAGCTGTATGGAACTCCGTCAATCTCAACATAAGGGGAACCGCCCCTTTCACCTGTCTGAACATGACGCCTTTTTCCGGCAATAAAAAGAAATCCATCATCACGTTTTTGCGCATAACGCAAAGGGAAGCTGTCTGCGCCTTCCGGCTTTACAAAATACCAATCTTCCCCAAGATAACGCACCAAAAAAGTATATGGCTTACCCAAAGCGCTTATCTGCACTTCGTGGCCTGTGCCTGGCGCAAGGTCGCGGGGCAACCCAAAGGTAAAAATCTGCTGGCTAAAATTGGCAAAATCTTCGGAAAAGCGCTGGCGATACTGCTCAACCGCAGCAACAACAAGAGCTTCTGACCATGAAGAACGCTCCAGAACACTTTTTTGTGAAGCAAGAAGCTCTTCCACAAACCTGGTATGCACACCTCCAGCCTGTATATTGGGATTTTCAAGGAGGCTAAGGACAAAAGCCCGGTTAGTGGTTCCCCCTTCTATCTTTATGCGCATTTCTCCCAATGCTCTTTTTAACCGCGCAAGAGTTACTTTTCTGTCTGAGCCAAACGCGATGATTTTCGCAACCATTGAATCAAAATCCGGCGGGATCACGCTTCCCTCTTCAATGCCTGAATCAACGCGAATACCTGGTCCTGCAGGGAACCTCAAGCGCAAAACCTTTCCGGGCGCTGGACGGAAGCCCTGATCAGGGTCTTCTGCATTAAGGCGCACTTCTATTACTGCGCCACGAGGCGTGGGGTTTAAGTCTTCGAGGTTTTCTCCCCGCGCAACCCGGATCTGACCATGCACAAGGTCTATGCCATAAAGCTGTTCGGTAATTGTATGCTCTACCTGAAGCCGGGTATTTACTTCCATAAAATAAAATTCTTTGCGAATGAGGTCATAGAGAAATTCCACTGTACCAGCGCTTTCGTAACCTGCTGCTTTGATGAGCCTGCGGGCTGCTGCTTCCATATCTGCAATAATGGCTGGGTCAAATCCCGGTGGTGGGGTTTCTTCAACTATTTTCTGGTTTTTTCTCTGCACAGAACAGTCGCGCAGTCCAAAAGTTTTTACATTTTCATGTTTATCAGCAAGGGCTTGTACTTCCATGTGACGCCCTTTTTCCACAAGTCTTTCTATAAAAACAACCGTGTTCCCGGTTACGCGCAAAGTTTCTTCTACTGCGGATTTCCACGCTTCTTCAAGGCAATCAGGAGTCATAACAAAGCGTATGCCTCTGCCTCCGCCTGCGTTTGCAGCTTTGACAATCACAGGATAGCCGATTTTTTCTGATATTCGTCCTGCTTCTTCGAGGCTCTTTACAGGCCCCTTGCTCCAGGGGCAAATGGGAACACCGCTTTTTTCAGCAAGCTCCTTTGCCTGAATTTTGTCTCCTAAAAGACCCATGGCAGTGGAAGAAGGGCCAAGAAAAACAAGCCCTGCTTTTTCTGTCATTGTCACGAATTCAGCATCTTCCGAGATAAAACCCCAACCAGGCCACAGAGAATCGCAGCCCGAATTAATAAGCGCCTCCAGCATAAGGCGGCGGTTTAGGTAGGGGCTACCTACATTTTTTGCGAATTCAGGAAAAGAGGAAAGAGCATATGCTTCGCCAGCCTCTTCTGTGAAGAGGGAGCCACTTTCCTTATCCAAATGAAAGGCGATGGTTGTCATTTTTGTACCATAAAGCTGGTTATAATCGCGCACAGCGCGTATAAAACGGAGAGCAGCCTCGCCACGATTTACAATGCCAATTCGGGCATTATCTTTAAGAATATGAAAGCTTTTCAACATAAATCATAGTCTATAGTAAAAGTTTGTTAAAAGGTCAAGAGTTTTTAGGTAAAATTTGCAAATCCGCCCAAGGGAATTATAAACAACTGATATGGATGTCGCCATTAAGGTTACGCAGGGCTGTAACACGGATGTTACGTCCTGCGGCGCGACATGGATGTCGCCATTAAGGTTACGCAGGGCTGTAACACGGATGTTACGTCCTGCGGCGCGACATGGATGTCGCCATTAGGGTTACGCAGGGCTGCAGCATGCCCGTTGATCTGATGAAAGCCATTACAAATCCCTGTAGAAATTTTCATGTGAGCCAAGGGCAACAAAAGTAAGCATTGTTTTTTCAATATTATAACCAAGCAGTGTTAGTTGTCCGAGAACCATACTATTTCTTCCTGAATTCAAAAGATGAAACTTCTCCGCGCTCCATTTCGCCCTTTGCCTCCAGGACATTTTTTATAAACTCATATTCTCTTATTTTGATTTCAAGAATTTTCCGAGCCTCCTGCATAAGCTCTTTTTCCTTGCCTGCTTCAATTGTAGTTGCAGCAGCGATAGTATGACAGGCATCAGCAAACCCACCCAAGTTATTTGTAGCCTCTGGAAGGAATTCATTCATACCTGGCATTTTTTTATTTATTATTTTTGAAGAAAGCTTGCGGGAACTTCTCATTGAAACTTTTGTCTGCCCCATTTTTACATTTCCAAATCCAGGAACATTGTCAGGAACAAGCATAAACCCCGCCAGATATTTGTCTGGGTCAATAAAATCCATATTAACAATTTCTCCAAGAAACAGACCTATCATTTTTACCCCCATAGGAGAAAAACGGTTTTCTACATCAAACCACTGGATATTTCCTGTATCATTTAGGCTGCTTTTTTTTAGCCTTTCAAGCTCTGCATTAAAAAGAGAATCTTTTATTTTTTTAAGTTCTTCCAGCTTGAAGAACTTCTCATCTGTAAGCCCTTCAAGAAAAATAGATATTCCAAGCTCTGGCCCTTCATCATAAAACCCTACGCCGCCGGCAATATCTATCATTGGATAAAAATCAACAACATTTACCTCTTTTTCGCCAAGTGTTATAAAAAACTGTTCTGTGCCATTTTTATCTCCGCGTCTCATTAGACCTGCTTTAACTGCATCTTCAAAGCAGAGCCTATTATAAGAATGTAATTGATTATCAATATGGTAAAAATCAGCTATTCCGCCAAAAGCAGCAATATGGATAAGATCTTTATTTGCATTATCAAGCTCTTTTGCAAAAGAATAACACACGCAAGAAGCTGAAATATCTCTATCCCCTCTAATCCCAAAAAAATCCGGATTAAGGTTTATTACTGAATCATCACCTGATTCTTCTGCTTTATGATGATCAAGGATAAGAACAAGATTTTTCTTTTTGTTAAGCGCAGCTATCATTGGAGCAATTTTTCCTGCGAAATCGGTAAATACAATTATTTTGCCAGAATTTTGAGCAAATAATTTTTCCAGAACAGCAGGATATGGTTTCTCAAGTGAAAATCTTTTTACATTGTACCCTGCTCTTTGAAATATTTTAAGAAGTATTGCGCCGGAAGAAATCCCATCAGAATCATTATGATGAAGAAGGATCAATTCTTTGGAATCATATTCCTTCATTATTCTTATCCCTTCTCTTACGCTTTCAAGATATTGCTTAAATCTTTCCATAATCAGCGCAGCATCTCCCAGACTATTTTTTTTATGCTTCAAAAATATAATATCAATTTGAATCTATAATAAATATACTGTTTTTCTGAATAAAATTGTGTTGATTTTATAAAAACCATTTTGTCATTTTGGTCTTCTGTAATATATTTGATATACTGTATGTAATTAAATCTGGATTATTTATTATTAAAAGGCTTTAAAATATCCCTATAATAGAGGTATAATAGTTGTTGGAGAATATCTGCTTCTGGAGGACAAAAACATCATACTATGCGGAAAAAAATACTAGTTGTTGATGATATAGAAATCAACCGACTGCCTCTCATCCACCTATTTAGTGAAGAGTTTGATGTACTGGAAGCTGAAAATGGTCGTGCTGCTATGGATATTCTGGAAAAACACAGAGAAGAAATATCAATAGTATTACTCGACCTTGTAATGCCTGTCATGGGTGGGTTTGAAGTTTTGCATGAAATGAAAAATTCAGGAATTATCAGAACTATACCTGTAATTCTTATAACAAGCGAAGAAGGGGATGAAAAAACCCTTTTGGGATATAAACTTGGGGTTTCTGATTTTATAAAAAAGCCTTTTAATGCTGATATTGTATACCGCAGAGTTAACAATGTTGTTGGTCTTTATTCGCATAAAAGAAATCTTGAGGAAAAACTTAGGGAACAGAGAGAGAAACTTGAAAATCAGGCAAGAAGGCTCAAACAGGCGAATCAGTCTGTTATAGATATTCTTAGTACTACAGTTGAGTTCAGGGATTTTGAATCAGGGGAGCATATAAAAAGGATCAGGTTGATAACCCATATTTTGCTTGAAGAAGCAAGCTCTTATTACCCTCTTTCAGCAGAAGAAATTGAAATAATTGGAAATGCATCAGCAGTACATGATATAGGGAAAATAGCGATACCCGACTCTATTCTCTTAAAACCAAGCCCTCTAACGCCAGAGGAATTTGCAATTATGAAAACCCATACCATAAAGGGGTGTGAAATTCTTTCCCGCTTGACCCAAATACAGGGAGATGATTTTTATACTTATTGTTATGATATCTGCCGTTACCACCATGAGCGATGGGATGGAAAAGGCTATCCTGATGGGCTTAAGGGAGATGATATTCCTATATGGGCGCAAGCTACTTCGCTGGCAGATGTAATTGATGCATTAATATCAAAAAGAGTTTATAAGGCTGCCTTTTCTCATGACGACGCAATAAAAATGATACTGGATGGAAAGTGCGGGGTTTTTAACCCAAAACTTCTTGAGTGTTTTGTACGCGTCAAAGATACTCTTTTTGAAAAAATCAACTCTTCTCATTAAGAGAAAAAATATATTTTTTAGGGGGTAAGCTGCTCAATAACTTTCTCTGTGTAATCACGGGTTTTTACCAGGATCTCCCTGTAGTTTTTTAAAATTTGCTCATCTGGAACTTCTCCAGCACGCATCTGTATCATTAATTTTGAACTTTCATCAGCGAGAATAGTCATTCCCAAATTTCCAGCCATTCCTTTTATACCATGAGCAACTTCTGAAGCTTTTAAATAATCGCTTTGGGAAAGAGCATTTTCAAAATCAGCAAATAAATTGTTTTGTAAAAACAATCCAAACATTCTTTTAATTATAGCTTTGTTGCCTTGCACTCTGGCGAGCGCTGCATCAAGATCAATATATTTTTTTAGGGTTTCATTATCTTCCACAACAAAACTCTCCTTATCTCTTTTGATAATATAAATTTAAATAGTTATTTTAATATAACACACTTATCTTTGTTTGTAGAATTAATTTTTTAATTATCCATAAAAAATTAAGATGCTGACAAAAGATTAACTCAATTTTAGAATGCTCTGCCATACTGCTTCCATATTTTAAAAGCAATGCTCATTGGCTTTATCATTGGAATAGTATAAGTAGGAAAATCTTTTTCATAAAGATATCTTCGTGTGTTAAAAACATAATTGGAAAATCCTCTTGGGGAAACAAGCATGGGCTTTGTCATGGATTTTTTTAAATCAACAAGTTTGTCTGGAAGATACTCTGAAAGATATGGCACTTGTAAATATATTGCTGTTATTATCCCATCAACATTTGGATCTTTATCAATAATTCTTATTGCCTCAAGGAGCCTTTCGTCATCGCTGTCTCCAAGAATATCTACAGGGTTTGTCCCAAGTAATTTTTTTGTTTTTATTAAATTCTGCAGCGCATATTTTGTTTCTTCGCTAAAAACAGCAAGAGTCATGCCAAAATCTGTTACCTGATCTGCAAGCAAAATCCCGGCGCCCCCTCCAACACTTACTATTGCAACTCTATTTCCCGAAGCCACGGGATTTGTAGTAAGAAGAGATAATATATTAACCAGAATTTTTGGGTCTTCTGTCATTTTATCAATTAAATAAAAACCTGCCTGCCTGCAGCAAGCCCTAAAAGCATTTACATTTCCCGCAAGAGTTGCAGTATGCGACATTGTTGCTTCTGCGCCTCCGCCAGTACCACCTTTTATAATAAGCACTGGCTTTTTCTTTGTAACTTTTTTACCTATATCAAGAAATTGTCTGCCGTTTTTTATCCCTTCCAGATAAATACCAATTACAGAAATATCCGGGTCTTCCCCCATATTGTCTAGAATCTCCGGAATACCCACTCCACTTGCATTTCCTATTGAAACAAGTTTGCCAAGATTCATGTTATCCGCTTTCATCATTTCAATAATCTCCATGCCGATACCGCCGCTCTGAGAGATTATTCCTACACCGTTTGGTTTTTCAATATTACTTGTTCTGTGCTCAGGGATAAAAAAACTGTTTAATCCTGAAAAATTATTTATTACTCCCAGGCAATTTGGGCCGATATATGCAACCCCATATTCATTGCTTAGTTCAAAAAGCCTGTCATCAAGGTCTTTTCTCCCTGCTTCTGCAAAGCCATCGCTAATAACAATAGCACCCTTGCCTCCAATCTTACAGAATTCCTCAAACTCTTGCACAACTGCTTCTGCTTTTATTAAAAAAACTCCAACATCCGGAGGTTCTGGAAGATCTTTTACGGTTCTATAACATTTTAGTCCCTGTATATAATCCAGGTTAGGATTTACAGGATATATTTTTTTTATTCTTAAACAGTTTTTTAATACAATGCCACCTATCTTTCCAGGGTGGGATGCTCCTATTATTGCGACAGATTCTGGATTAAGTATTTTGTTTAAACTGTTTTTTCTTTTTTCCGGAATTTCAGGAGCAGTTTCCATAAAAGCCGGGATCCCTTTTATTACTCTTACATCAACAAGTGAAAACCCTTCTTTATATAGAACTATTGGATTTAAATCTATTTCAAGAATATCTTTATTTTCTGCCATCAAGCGGGATATATTTATTGCTATTGATATAACTACTTTTTCATCAAGAGGTTCTCCCCTGTAGCCATCAATTATTTTTCCTGCTTTTGTAAGGGAAAGCATCTCTTTTACATCTTCTTCTGTAAGAAGCCCTATGCCCGGAGCGCTGTCTTTTAATAACTCAACATATTTTCCGCCGCTCCCTACAATTATTAGGGGGCCGAAAATAGGGTCCTGATGCGCGCCCACAAGAATTTCAAACCCAGGCTCTGCCATTTTTTGCAGTAAAAATTCTTTTTGTTTTTCATAGCCTGCTTTTTTTATATTTTCTTCTATTCTTTTAACTGCTTCTTCAAGTTCTTCCTTGTTTCTTATACGAAGAATTACTGCTCCAATATCTGATTTGTGGACTATTTGTTCTGAATTTGTTTTTAGCACTACAGGATAGCCAAGCCTTTCTGCTGCACTTGAAAGAGCATCTATATTGTTGCTGCAAATTTCTCCTGAAACTTTTATGTCATATTTTTCAAGAAGTTTTTTTGCATCAGAAAAACATATTTGTTTTCTATCTGTCATGGAACGCTCCTGTATATAGTTATAAAATTGGGTTGCTATCCATTATACAACTATACTTCCGGTAAACACAATAAATTTCGTGGTCTGCAAAACATCAGGATATGCGTCTCCAGGTAATGTCTTTACTTTTTTTCCGCTTCGCCAGCTTTTAAACTTCGTATGTGGTCGCCTATCTTTTTGTCTTCATTTTTTATATGCTTTACCAGCCATCGTGCCAGAATTTTATTTAAATCGCGGCTTAATTCAGCAGAAGAACCACTATCTTTGAACCTCTGCACAAGTTCGCCTACTGTTTCCTTAAAATCATCATGCATTTTCTTGTGACTTTCGTAACCTGGATAACCACACTCAAGCTGCAGAACCTCTTCATCAGAAAAATGGCGGACAGCATAATCTACTAAAAACATAAGTGTGTCATGTAACTTTGCGATATTGCGCCCCTCTTCGCAGGCAACAATAAGATCACTCACTTGCTTAAATAATTGCTGATGTTGCTTATCTACCAGCTCATTTCCCAGCAATAGGCTGTCATCCCATGCAAGACCATATCTTAACTCATTTTCATTGTTCATTTTGCTAATTTTTCCTCCCCAAATATGCTAAATATTTTCTCATCTTATAGAAAAAAGTCAAGCAGTTAATTTAAGTCATCGTCGACTATATACAGATATCGCAATTTATAACTCCACTTATTGCAAAAAATAAAGTAAGTTATAAAAGTACTTATAGATAAATAATTGACCTTTTTACAAAATACAGCGAATATGTTCTATAAAAAAATATGAATATAGAAAAACTTAAAAAATATAGATTTAAACTCCTTGTTTTATTTTTAATCTTTTTTATTGTTATATTACCTTCAATATATGTAGCCATATCACTTGCTGGAAAAATTTCCGCTGGGGCTGTTATTCCAGGCTACTATAATGCTTATGCGCATATCCCCAACCCCATACGCACGGCTGACAAGCTGTTTGCTCATGAGCTTTTTTCTGATATTCTCGCTACTCACTCTTTTTATGAATATCTTCCTGTAGTTTCCAACATAAGAGAGAGTGGTATTCTGGAAAAAAAACGAGTGCGGTTTGCTGGCAGGGGGCCTCTGGATTGGGCTCTTTTTTCTGATGGTAAATTCATTGCAACATGGGATATGGGAATTCTTGCTCCATTTGTCCGTTTTTTTGTAAATCTTTCAGATGATTTCCCAGACCCTAATCTTCATTATGTCCGGGCAGGAAGGAAATCCAGATTTGAATACAGGACAGCCAACAACATTACTTATATTCAGAGATATAGAAACCTATTGATTATTTCCAATAACTTAGAATTGTTTGAATCTATTATTGATGGAACATTTCGCAATACAAAAATAGGAAGAAACCCATCGAAAAAATTTATCTCTACTGATTTTGACGCAGGCTTTCTGGTTCTTTCAGATGATGTCAGGACCAGAATTGCTACTTCCCCAATGATTGGAGCTTTTTTGGAAAATTTAAAATTCTCGGATTTCTCCGAGATTGCATTATCAATCTTGCCAGCCCAAATAGATGCTTCTATTATATCTTCTATTACTTCGGATAACGAGCGCCTCGGCAATTTATTATCAAGAGATTCCAAAGTTATTGGGCTCGCACAGCATCTTCCTGTAAATACCCGAAACAGCGTTATATATTCAATTGGCTCTATTGAGGAAATTATTAATGCATCACTTGCTGTTCATACGCAAAGGGCGCCTGTTAATTTAAGACAAATAGACAGGAGCGCCCGTATTTTTCTTGGAACAGGGCTCAATGATTTGCTGTTTTCATGGACAGGAACAGAAATCGCTGTATTGCAACTTGAGGGCAACCCGCTTCCTGTTTTTGTTTTGCAGGTAACAGATGAGCAAAAACGCGAAGAAATATTCGATAGAGCTTTTTCACCAGTAATAACAACTGAAAACGCATCTCTGACTATGGATGTACCCGAAATTACCCAAATTACCTTGCCGAGATTTCTGAACCTTCTTCTGAATATGTGGGGCATAAATTTTCTTGAGCCTTATTTTATTGTTCAGAATGATTTTTTATTTATCTCGGAATCAGCAGAAAGTCTGGTCTCTGCAATTAGTTCCATACGCAAAAATAATGTGTTGTCTGAAACAGATGTTTGGCACTCTTTATCAAAAGCTGGTTCTGATAAATCTTCACTTACTTTATTTTATTCGCTTGGACATTCTCTCCCCTCTTTTTTAAGCGGGGAGAATAACTTTGCAGATATATTAAGGTTGTACAAACAGGGCCTTATCCGGGCTAATATTACTAACAATGTTCTTACAGTTAAGTTGTCGATTGCTCAGTAATACGCTTCCAATTTATTTACCAAAAATTTTTTCTTTTAACATTATACCGGTTGGGGTTGTGGCTAACCCTCCCCTGGCAGTTTCACGCAGATCAGCAGAAATACTCTCGCCTACTTCGCGCATGGCTGTAACAACTTCATCAACAGGAATCACACTCTTGACACCAGCGAGGGCGATGTCTGCCGCGCAAATAGCGCACATAATTCCGCCTGCATTTCTTTTCACGCATGGAACTTCCACAAGCCCTGCCACAGGGTCACAAACAAGCCCCAACTGATTTTTGATCGCTATGGCACAGCTATCTGCCACCATGTCGTTTGTGCCGCCAAACATTTCCACCATAGCGCCGGCTGCCATTGCTGCGGCTGACCCGCACTCTGCCTGACACCCGCCCTTGGCTCCGGAAATAGATGCTTCATTCGCTATTACCATGCCAATGGCGCCGGCAGTAATTAAAGCCATAACAGCAGCTTTTTTCTCAATACCGTGTTCTTCCATCATGGTAAGCAGCGCTGCCGGAATAATACCGCAAGCCCCAGCAGTAGGCGCAGCAACAATCTTCCCCATAGAAGCGTTATATTCCGCAACAGCAATAGCCTTTGCAATTGCCTTTGTACAAAAGCTGCCGCCAATTGTTTTACCAGCAGAGGAATATTGATTTACTTTATAAGCATTGCCTCCAGTCAACCCACTTGAAGAACGAGTATCTTTATTCATTCCTGCTTTGACAGAAGCAATCATAACATCTAACATTTCTTCCATTTGCTTAAACAATTGTTCTTCAGAAAGCCCCAGTTCTTTGGCCTGGTCATTAAGAACCACTTGCGAAATAGTAACTTTTTGCTCGTTTGCAGTTTTTGCCAACTGCGATATTGAATTATAATTAATCATTATAGATACCCCTTAATGCGCAGCCATATATACAACATTACCCACATCATGCAATCCTCTAAGCTTGCTTACCGTAGCTTCATCAATACCAGTGTCTAATTCAATCGTCATAACTGCCTGCAACCCTTTTTGCGGACGGGATAATCTAAAACTGCCGATATTAATACCATGCTCAGCAAGTTCTGCAGTGATCATCGCAATCATTCCGGGCATATCTTTATGCGCAATAATTAAAGTATCCTGCTCTCCGGTAAATGCAGATTCCATTCCATTTAGTTTTGTAATAACAATATTGCCACCACCAACAGAAGCACCCTGCACAATGCACTGAGCGCCACTTACACCTGTTAGCTGCAATATTGCGGTGTTGGGATGAGCCTGGGATAATTTGACTTCAGAAAAAGTGAAATCCAACCCAGCTTCTTTGGCAACTTCAAAGCTGCGGGGAATTCGCTCGTCATCTGTTGTCATTCCCAGAATGCCGGCAACAAGAGCTCTGTCAGTCCCGTGTCCTTTGCCTGTCATGGCAAAGGAGCCGAAAAGTCCTATCTCTGCTTTGACAGCTTTTTCGCCAAGAATTTTCCAACCAACCCTTCCGATCCTTACAGCTCCGGCTGTATGGGAGCTTGAAGGGCCAATCATTACAGGTCCAATGATATCAAAAATATTAAATGGCATTTGCGCACCTCCGCCACAAGCTATCAGGATTTTTTGATATTCTTTTTATAATACATATCAAGAACCGGCGAAACAGCGTTATCCGACGAAACATTACAAGCTGTTCCAAAACTGTCCTGGGTAATATAAAGAGCTATGAGCAAGCTGGCAATGGCGCTGTCCGGAGCAATCCCTACAATTACCAAAAATGGGAGCGCAGACATAATGGATCCACCAGGAGCTCCAGGAGAAGCTGTAATCGCTATACTAAGCATCATAATAAGCTGAATCATTAAAAGGAAATTATGAGGCATGCCATACATCATAAGCACAGCAGTCACACAACAGGTAATGGTTATCATAGAACCCGGCATATGGATATTAGCGCACAACGGTATCATGAAATTACGAATCTCTTTTGATATACCATTTTTTTCAGCACACTGAAGGTTGATTGGAATAGTTGCAGCAGATGACTGTGTACCTATTGCTGAAAGGTATCCGGGAATCTGGTTCTTCATGAGAGTAAGTGGATTTCTCCCACTGATAGTCCCGCCTATAAGATAGAGCGCAAGTAAATAACTCAGATGCAGGATAATGACTGTCAAGAACACTTTCCATAGTATTCCCAGGATAATAAATGTTTGCCCGCTGACTGTCATGTTTACAAATGTTCCGCATATGTAGAGTGGCAGAAATGGTATAATAACACTTCGCAGTACCATGCTGATTACTGCTGAAAATTCGCTGAAAGCATCATGAAGCACGCTCCCTATTACGTTTCTGCCGCGAAGTATACTGATGCACGCGCCAAAAATAAAAGCAAGAGTAAGCGCTGCTATTACATCAAAAACCGGAATAAAACCAATTGAAAAAAATGGGCTTAACATACCCTCTTCCGGGTGGCCTATGGCGCTGACTAAATCACTGTGGATGAAGCTGGGGAAAATAGTGCTGGCAGTGATGTAGGCGATAGTTCCGGCTGCCAAAGTTGAGGCATAGCAAATACATACGATAATACCCAGCAGCTTACCTGCTCCCTTAGCGAGGTCCGCAATTCCAATTGTCACAAAAGCAAGAATCATTAAAGGAATGATGAATCTTAATAGGCTGCCAAACAACGTCGAAGCTGTAATCACTGTCCTGTTTATTACTTCAGGAGCAAAACTGCCAAGCAGCACTCCAACAATGATCGCGATAATCAGCCTTGGCACAAGGCCCAATTTGCTTTTCTTTTCTATAGTATCCATATTCAAATCCACTCCTCTTACACGTTTTGTTTATACAATGAACATAACACAATTATATGCTGCTGGCAAGAAAAGATAATTTTCAAGTGAATTTTTAGGCGCTGCTTACTGATTTTATGATTTTTTGGGTCGGTTTTTGGTTTTTAGATGATTATGGCCATGAGAATGGCTCAAATTTGGGCAAAAAGGCAAAGAGATTTGTAGTATCTCACCATAATTTTATTCACCAGGGTTTTTTACCATATTTTTCTTGCCCATTGAATATGATCTTATAATAAACATTTCAATTATATTTTTTACATTATCACTGCTTTTGCCAAGTACCTGATTTGACAACATAATCAATTCTTCTATAACATTAGCAGAATCAATCTTTTCCTGTAATTTATCCAAATTCATATTTTCTCCTCGTTTTATAATACCATTAAAATTGTTTTTGTTAATACTTTTTAAAATTATTATACGGAATTTAATCAGGCGCATTAAGAATCCCAAACCGCCGCTGCACTGTGTTGCCAAAGTTATCTACTCAGAAAGCAGGTGGAAAAATATTTTACAAAACCATTAAGTTCTGCAATCAATAGGCATTATCTATGGAAGAAGGATGTGTAGTACTTATTGGCGTACTTATCAAGCACCAGATAAGTTTTTAAAGAAGTATGCTTTAAGGATGACGGGTTTTTGCAAATGCAAGGGCAGTGATAAGGAGAAAATAATGAGAAAATCTATTTGTGTTTTAATTTTATTTTTGGCAGTATCTTCTTTGGCTTTTTCGCAAGTCATTTCAGAACCACTCATGGCAGAAACAGTTATTAATAACTCGATAGTTAGAATCTATACTGTAAGAAGCAATTACGACTACCGGAATCCATGGCAGAGATTGGGTCAATCAAGCGGAACAGGATCGGGCAGTATAATAGACGAAAACAGAATCCTCACCAGTGCGCATGTGGTAAGCAACAGCACATTTATTCAGGTAAGAAAAGCAGGCGAGGCAAGAAGACATACTGCCAGAGTTTATTCAATAGCACATATCAGCGATCTTGCGATACTTAAAGTTGATGATCTGTCCTTTTTTGAAAATTCAGAGCCGCTTCAAATAGGCGAACTGCCGCGCATAAGGGACAGGGTTGCTGTTTATGGATTCCCCACAGGCGGAAATCAGATGAGCATTACGGAAGGCGTAGTATCAAGAATAGAACATAGAAGTTATGTTCATAGCAGCGCAAATCTCTTAACGTGCCAAATTGATGCCGCCATAAATCCGGGTAACAGCGGAGGGCCGGTTATTTTTAACAATAAAATTGTGGGCGTAGCTTTCCAGGGTATTACAGGTGCTCAAAATATCGGCTACATGGTACCGGCTCCTCTCATAAATCACTTCCTGACAGACATAAGCAAAAACAACGGAATATACAGGGGATTCCCTGAACTTGGAGTACTCACCCAAAGTCTGGAAAATCCCGATATAAGAGAAAAATTTCAAATGGAGCAAAACCAAAGCGGCGTGCGCATAATGGATATATTCCATGGAGCCGCCGCAGAAAATATTATAGAGATAAATGATATAATGCTGTCGATTGAAGGTAAAGAAATAGAAAATGATGGCTCTGTTGAATTTAGACCCGGAGAAAGGACATCTTTAAACTATATAGTTCAGAGAAAATTTATAGATGATGTAATAACAATAAAAGTTTTAAGAGATGGTGAGATTAAAGATCTGGAAGTAAAGCTGACAGTTCCGATGAATTCCACAAGGCTTGTTCCGCATGAGCAATATGGAGTAGCTCCGACATATTTTATAACAGGGGGCCTTGTTTTTGCTCCATTAACAAAAAATTATCTCCATATCTGGGGAAGAGGATTTGCCACGAGCGCTCCTTCAAGATTGGGTTACTTCTATCAGAGTGGCAGGCGGACAGAAGACAGGAAAGAAATTGTACTGATCACAAGAGTATTGGCCGATGAAATAAACCTTGGTTACCATGGCATAAGCAATGCTGTAATAACAAATATCAATGGCAAAAATATATCTACGATGAAAGATGTTGTAATAGCCATTGAAAATAACGAGGGAATTTATCATGTAATTGAAGAAGCTACAGGCAGAAAAATAATCCTCAGAAGAGAGCAGGTTGATAAATATAGCAGCAGGATTTTGCAGACGTACAGGATTGGCTCAGACAGATCTGACAATCTTAAGTTAACGTCAGGAGAATAACATCGTGTTGAAAAAACACATGTACTCTGTTCTCGATAAAGAAAATAATCCCGAAATTTTTCAATAAAACCATTAAGTCCTTTAAAACTTAAACATTATATAAGTTAAGGGGGAAAACCATGAGTAACATACACAGACCAGTATTTTTATTAGTTATTGCATTTTGTTTATTTGCTGCTTGGAGTACGTATAATGCGGATATAAGACGAAGTGCGAGAGGTAACGCTTCGCTAACATCTGTACCACAAGCAGTTGCAACACCTAATATGACTGTTCATCAAAAGATAGGCCTTGCTCTACAGTTAACTGGTGCTGATTTAAGGCGCAGGGTAGATGTTAACAGAGATGGGCGGACAAATTGCATAGATGCAGCGGTGTTATTTTATGGGCATTTTCCAGACACAGAACGTCATGCAGATGGTACGAAAGTTAATGTTAGAATAATGCAGAATAATAATCCAAATACAAACTTTAACCATTTGTTTAATGTAGTAAAAGTTAATGGAATATGGAGAGCAGTTGAGCCTCAATCACGCTGGCGAAGAGATAGTGGTTCATATTGGATGAGAGATGTATGGGGTGCTAGATATGACCATACTATAAATACAGATGAGACACAACGATATTTACGATATGTTAGGAGGAGTAAAAGATGACAGATTGCATCATCTGAATGAAATCTACAGAAACCAACATTTTTATTATGGAGGAAAATAATACTGCAAGCATGGTTAGGACTTGCACCTATACCAGCTATTTTTTGAATTTTTATATAAATTTATCAGGAGTTTCAAAATGCATGAAGAATCATTTATAACTCCAAAAGACAAATTGGGCTATGCAGAAGAATATATAGTTGTAAATAATCAGTTATTAAAATATTCTCTTTCCAATAGTCTTGAGGATATTGAAATCGCAATATATGCAAGAACTGGGCATAATGTCGATTTAAAAAAAGAATTTTGGGAACAAAACCCTTCACTATCTGCAAGTGTAAAGCATTTAATGAATAAGCATCATGTTAATCATTCAATGACAATATTAAGGAAAAAAACAAACAGAAAGATAATAATCAATATGCGTGCCAGTGATAATTGGTATATTACAGAATTTACTGAACATGATGGGGAATTTCTCGGTATGAATTTTCTTTTCAACGGGTTAGCAAATTATTTTGATAGACATTCCAATGATGATTCTGAATGATATATAATCTTATCATAGCACAGGCCGAAGAGCTAGTTTACTTTATACTCGTTATCTGCCATATTGTCTTTTCCGCAATCTCGTTATGCGCAACAAAAAGGTTGCGCTGCAATTAATTTATCACTATTCAATAATAAATCCCAATTCTTTTGCTTTTTCAATAAATTTATTTATATTTCCTGTGCCCCATTCTGTTGAAACAACAATTTTTTCACCATTATTTAACATCACAGCATCATTTAAAAAATGTCTTTTATGTTTAATATTTTTATATTTTTCTAATACAACTTCATATTTACCAATAACACCTACACTTCCCTGAATTTCTTTATTAAATATTTTTTCCAATTCATTATATGAATATTGTGCATTATTTTTAACAAAATCATCAATAACTGCTAATACTAACCGACCTTTTCCAAAATACGTATCTTTGAATTTATATTGTGTATGATCTTTTATATTTTTATTTCCATCAGCTTTTTTCTTTATTGTATTCTTTGTTTCAGATTCTATCTCATGTTCAATTTTTTCTGTTACTAATTTTCCTCCTTTTTTCTCACAAACTGCCCGTATAGCAAATAATTGTGTATCATTTATTAAAAACCATTCACCATTTATCCTATCTTTTTGAAACAATTCTTGTAGATTAACTTCAATATCCTTTAATGAATTTTGCGAAAATTCGTATGCAAATTCACAAATAAAGTCTCCAGGCATTTTTAATCCTAACCCATAATATCTACTTTCTACTGTTCCAGAAGTAATACCAATTTTATAAGGCATTTTTCCAGAATTTGGATCACAAATCCATTCATTATAAACAACATAAAGTAAACCAGTTTCCATAATACCCCCCCCACATATATGCGGACTTTATTTATATTATATTGCGAATATTCTGTCAATATCTCAGCTTTTATTTCGCATAACGAAACTACAATAAAAAGATGCGGAGCTGGCATCCTAAGCAAAGTTTGAAAAGAACAATGCTGGTTGTATCACAAACTGAGGCAAATTTAGCGGGACAAAAAATTACTATGCACATAACCAGTTTTGCCGTTACCATATCTTATTCTTACCCAGCCATTATTTGTTCTCTCTAATACTTCAACTCTTGTATTAACTCGAATTGCCTCAATAATATTGTTATTATTAACCGATGACGGTGTTCTGCGAACATTCAGCCAATCGCAGGATACAACAGTCGCAAACATTTGTGCGGTTCTGGCAGAAGTTGTTCGAGATTGGTTTCCTGTAGGCTGCTGATTATTACATTGCTGAAATATTATACCGAATATAGCTACTGCTATTACAATTTTTACAAATACCCAAAATGGATTTTTATCTTTTGAATAGCTGGTATTATACTGATTTGAATTATAATATGTTTGTGAACTAGCAGTCTGTTTTTTAGGCTGTGAAAATATTTTATAACCAGCAATATACCAATTGCTACCAGACCTTTTGTTTATAAATACAAATTCCATAGAACCTTCCCAAAATGAAGTCATGGAATAATTAAGATTATGTTTATTCATTATTTTTTTTACATCAGGAGATAGCGCGGAATTTATATTCCAGGGTATTTGAGATGGACTATCAGGAACAGTATGATGAACACGATTATATATTTCATTTATAATTACATTCAAATTATTTGAAAGAGTATATTTCAAATATCCTTTGCCTTCTATATATATTTCTTCTTCCAAAAAGGAGGGGTGATTGTTTTGACTTGCTGATGATGTATTATTTTTAAATTGCTTCATTAGGTTAGTGTATGCTTCGTTAATCTCGATAGCGAAAAAAGTAGCTGTATCTTCTAACGGCGTACCATGTATCTTATCAGGGTGCAAAGTTTTCATTTTTGCGTGGTATGATTTTTTTATCACCTCTTTTGAAGAATTATTTGGAATACCAAGTATTCGGTAATATCTATCCATAATTACTTCCGTTTATTTGTTGTGCCTGAAAATATCGCTGCAAATAATAACAAAATAGCAGGCAATATTATTAAACTGTTTAATGCCATACCAGCAATACCAAGCCCGGCATTGTGCTTTTCTTCGTTATAGCCTTTCTTTGACAAGCAAAAACCTGTAATTGCCAGAATTACTGTAATGATAAACCAAGCAAAAATTATAATCATTCTATCTTCTTCCGGTAAAACAATAAGCTGCCTGTTCATAAAAACAATAACTACATGTATGAAGTTCAATAACCCGATAAAAAACCCTGTTTTTGAGTTTGATTTTTCCATAATAATCCTCCTAACTTTCAATGAAAATCCATATTATTACAGTTATTAATGCACACGCTAACCAAAAATTATGCATATTGCCCTCCTTACCTTGCATATATGCTCCATCGAGCCGTTTCATCACGATTGAAATTACTATTATATTTATTGCCCCAAACATCACGCATCCAATATGACCTATGATTTATAGCATAGGTTTGAGGTTCAACTGTCCGCCATACACCATCAATTAGAACGGCATTAAATAAATGGTTCATGCCAGTTCTAGGATTTACATTTATTATTATCGCAACGCTACTTCTATCAGGGAAATATTTATAAAACAAAACGGCAGCATCAATGCAGTTGAATAAGCCGTCCCCATTAACGTCTGTGATTTTCCATTTTCGAGCAACTATTCTCAATGTTGCTTCAATATTTGCACGCTGCGAGTCGCTTGTTCTTGTTGCAGCAGATGCTGCTGCCGTTACTGGGATTGTTAAACGCGTAGATGCTGCTGGAGTGGTTGAGACACTATTTGCTAATCTTTCATCTTGCAGTTTTTCTTCCTTCCATGAAAACCATGCCAGAACAAGGAATAAAACTGTAAGGGCTGCAAAGCCTTTGTGTCCCATTGATTTCCTCCATTACTTATATAATGGTTGGAATATATAGAACTTAAGGTTTTATATGAATATTTTGGGTATTCTTTCTCTTAGAGCTGCTTCAAAATTATCTATAAGTTTATTATAAATTGGCGATACAATCTGGTCAGGATTTTCGATATCTCCGTAAAGTTTTAGATAAATCTCTCTGTTTGTTGGAGGTTTACCATGATTTTTGTAATATTCTAAAGTATCATTATCCAAATATTCCTGAATCCAGGCAAATTTATCATATAACCAATCAATATCCGTTTCTTTACTTAGGCATTGGGCTGTAAAAAGAGCACGTCGTAATGGTAAAGTGGGTTTCTTTCCGCTCTTTGCAAAGGCAGCTTCTACGGCTTCGTGTATAATTTTGTTTTTTTCTAAATCATTATGTTCTTTAATAAAACGATCTTCCGGTGTTATCTGTCGCATATATTCATTTTCAAATGATTCATCAAATGAACCAGTATTTTTTAAAACCGCAATACGGTCTACATATTTTCTGATTAAATTTTCCGGTTTATCAAACCATTCTGCTGCTTTTCGAACTTTTTCGTATTCAGATAATTGCCTTTGTTCATCACACTCTATTCTATTAATAAAATCCAAAATATTTTTTAATTTTTTTGATTCACCTTTTGGTATATGAATGATTTTCTTTTCTTCTTTTCGATAATATTCACGCTTTGCATTTAATAAGGCAACTTTAATGTATTTAAAGAATTCTTCTTCATTTTGAAATTTTTCCTTTTCTTGATTAGCTACCCGTAATACAGAATCAGTAATCTCTTTCCAATAAATATATGTTGAGTCTTTGTAAAAATATATTTTGCTCCACCTAAGAATTAGGTCTCGTATCTGCAAAGCATGTTTCTGCCTGTCTGATTCATCGCATAATTCGATATATTTTTTAAATATTAAGTGTTTATACTGTCGTTCTTCCACAAAAACCTCTACATAGCAAAGAAGTCTTTTAGAGTTTCCGTTGCTGTTTCAGCGTTACTAGCGCCCATTGTTCCCATCAATTTGAATAAGTAATATAAGGAAGTTATATCATACAGTTTTGGATTCTCTATATCGCCGTCTTTATTAAATTCGGCTTTACCATAAACAATATACTGAACAATAGCATTGCGGAATTCTTCGACAAAACGGAGAGCGCAAAAAAGAGATAATATTTCAGGCTTAGGGCCATAAGTAATGTCTGTATAGACTTCGGCATTATCAGGAATTTTTTCCGTTAAATCAGTAATGAGCTTATTGTAAGTTTCTTTTGTTGGTTCAAAAGGAATATCTACAGTGTCATAAGAAAAAACAGCTTCTATATCTTTATTGATGTTTTCTAATTCACTGATAAATGTTGTTTTATTTTGCTCACAATTACTATTTTTCCCAGTTGTCATTATGTAGATAATTTTAACTTCATCGTCTTTTTTTAGGGTTTTCGCAAGAATACCGTTTATTGGACAGCGGACTTCTTTTTCATATTCGATTGATTTATTGCCTTCTACAGGATAATGTTTTAGCTTTAAATTATCTGGGTTCATCATGGGAGCTGTTATAATTACTATTTTCACTTTTCTCTCCTTCTAACTATTGTAATATCCGGTTTTCTACAGACTTATGGGTTTTTGACTATTCATTTTATTGTTTCATATAAAAGATCAATATTTTCTAATCCTCCAAAATATTGTTGTAAATACCTTGACCAACCTATTATTTCAATATTATTATAGTTCCCAATATATTTTGTTACATAAGAAGAATTATTAATCACTTTTTTTAAATTGTATTTTTCTTTTTTTAGTTTTATACCAATTTTCATCACTTCTTTAGCAACACTTTCTCCATTTAGAAATATTTTTTCAAAATTATTGTTATCCAACAGCATTTTCAATATTTTTGAGTCATCATTTAAATGTTTTTTTCTAATTGTTTTATTTACATAACTCCAACGTGGATCTGTAGCCCATTGAACTAGATTTAAATGGATACAAGTATTATTATAATACGAATATCCATAATTACCTATCATATATTCAATTTCATTAAACCAATCTAATGGATTTTTTTCAAAATACCTATTACAATAATTTAATATCTCTTTTACATTCTCATCTGTTAATGTTTCGTCATCTTTTTTACCTAATTTTTTTCTTGAACACAGTCTTTCCATTTTACCTGCTAAAATTATTTTATTGTTATCAAGAAATTCTCTATAGCTTGGATTTATTCCTATAGTACATGCTTTTGCTTTTTCATAGTTTCCAAAAAATATAACAGGGGTGGTTTCTGTTGTTATATTTAGATCTTTTTCAATAGGTTTTTTTAATCTATCAATAATTACTTTATCAAAATTAATTTTATCACTCTTTTGATTATCATTATCTGAAATATCTATGCAAGATGATTCTTCTAGTATTTTATTTAATTTATTTGGTATTGGTATTTTTGAAAAAAAACAAATTGTATCAGACATAGCTTGTAAGCAAAATTTATATGTAATAGGTGTAATGAAATTTCTATGTACCGCATCATTTCTGCTTACCTTAATAGTACGTATACATGTAACTATAAATGGAGGTATAAATCCGGTTTTATTTCCATATTCCCATTTTTCTTGATTTTCTAAAAGTTTACCAAATTGATTATAGTATTCTTGTAATCCTGTTATTTCATTTAAGATATAATGCTCCAAATCATGCTGAAAATCATGAACCTTTTTTGTGAATTCCCTATCATCATTATGATATGTAAGAATTCTATCATAATATTTCATAGCGGATTCTGTAGAAAGTCTTTTTATACCAGGTGGAAAATCCATATTAATATTTTAATATATCTATGAAATTATAGCAACTTGTGGAAATATTAACTTTAAAAAGAGAGTGGTTATTTTTGTATTTTCTATCTATTACAATAAGCTTTTCAGTTTGTTTAGGGAATTATATATTCCGAAAACGACTGATATTTCAAATAAAGAGGATGTCTGGGATTTCCTCTTTTAGTCAATTCACCCATCTTAACCCAATTAAGATTTTTTGTTGCCAACTTATTTTTTATCTGGATTAAACAATCTTTTAAATAAGATCTTTTATTTATCAAATTTCCCCAAGCGACCCAGACTGTAGAACCATTTTTTATAATACTCATTATTTTTTGTAAGTTTTTTTTATGTTCTTTCAAATTAATTTTATTACTCAGATAATTAGGATTAGTAGCTCGTTGTGGGTATATATTTAACATAACTACAGAATCAAACCCACTTTTGCAAGCAAAACTTTTAACTTTCTTCATTGTTGGATCATCTTTTTCTGGAGTAGCTATACTAGGATTAATACCAAAGCAATATAGTATTTTCCCCCCTTGTGTTCCAAGGGCATAACGATACTTATTATCCTGGGATTTTAAATAAATCTTTGTAATTTTTAGTTTGTTTCTTACCGTCATATTTTCCTCCTATACATAGATAATGTCTGCAAAACATGAAACTTAACTATTTTTCATAAAAAATATTTTTTTTCCAAAAGCATTAAGTTTTGGCAATTACTCCCATTCTATAAATCAGGTAAGCAGATTTTTTGTTTATAAAAACGATTTCACTGAAGGAGTATAGAATGCCAGACAAAGGAAAAATAATGTCTCAAATCTATTATGAGAGACAGAGCAAATTACTCAATCTGTATCAGGAGTTATATGTCAGAAAAGAAATGGATGATAGTGAAACTGTCGTAGCTCTTAGAATGATTGGCTTTAGCGAAACGATTGCTGCTAATCGGGTGAAAGAATGGGCGGCACTTATTACTACCATTGCGCCTTATACAGACAAAGTTAAAAAACAAAAGCTTAAAGAGCGTGCTTCTTTGGAGAAGTATGTACTCCAAATGCAACTTGGGAAAAAATATTATCTGCGGTTAAAATACAAACGAAAGGAATTATCGAAGGACGATACTGTGAAGAAACTAGTCAAGTCAGGGTGCAAAGAGGAAATAGCTAAGGAGCTGGTTAAGGAATGGGAAGCACAGCGATAATTAAATCTTTATTTTAATAGACATTCCAATGATGACTCTGAATAATTAATATGCTTTAAGGAAAATAGACCCGGTTAGTTCGGCGTCCTTATCAAACATCAGATAAGGTTTTAAGGCTCGTGTCTGATTTTTTGTGTAATTGACAGATTTTCATTAGAACGGAACCAGATAAGGTTTTAGGTCTGTTTTTTTACAAATTCGCTACACACTATGTTCTCGCTCACATTATTTTTTCAAAATCAACATATTTATAAAATTTACTTTCTTTACTTATTCTAATTTCTTCAATATCAAATATTTTTTTATCCGATTGTTTTTTTATAATTTTTTCAATTTCTGGTTTTAATATTTTTAAATCATCAGTTATTATTTCATATACAATAACCAAATCTATTCCAACATAATCATGTATAATTCTATTTCTAAAACTTTTAATTTGCTGCCAATTGATATCAGAATTTTCGTTTTTTAACTTTTCCGTTATTTTTGAAATGTTTTCACCAATATTTGCCAATAGTGTTAATGAAGCATTTAAATTCATTTGCTCATTTAACTCAAACAATTCATCAGCATCATTTATTCCTTCGGTATATTTCCATATCTTTCCAATGTATTCTAAAATATTGATTAAGTACATTAAATCATTATTTTAATTGGGTAACATATACCATATCCTTTTTAGCACGATGCAAAATAATTGGATTTGCGTATTTTTTTAACATAATATCTACTTTTTTTTCTGTAATTTCCTCAAGGTCCTTTTTTAAGGACAGCAAATCTTTGAGGCTATAATTATCCAAGTCTATATAAAAATCAATATCATTTGCTTTTTCACCTCTTGCAAATGAACCAAAAACTCCTATTTTATCTAAATTGTATTTTTTGAGTAAATTTTCGTTTTTAATAGCCTGCTCTAAAACATTAAATGTTTCGATATTCATAATAATGATATTACAATACTAATTAAATTTTGTCAAATTATACACTATCTATCCACGTCCCTGGCCATGCCAGAGTATTTCGCATAACTACATAATACGGATTCCGCATGCGCCTCATCATTTGCATAAAGAATGTTTCGCACCAGGATATAACGCAAAGGAAATCATCCCTTCAATCTTAAAAGCCAATTAATTCCAGATACATTTGAATGGACAATAGATTATCTAATCAACATGTTTTTGATTAGGTCATCTTTTGAAATTAAATGGATATTAATACCTTCAACATTTATTATTTATTTTTGTTTAGACACTGTATAAACTCCAAGAAAAACCATCATTACCAAAATACCAATTCGCTTGTTGCCGTCAAGGAAAGGATGATTTTTAATAAGAGAGAAAGCAAGATGAGCAGGCATTGCCTGAATACTTGGATACAGATTCTGCCCTCCAAAAGTATGAAAAGGCGAATTGATGGATTGGTCCAGCATATGAGCATCACGCACTCCATCAATACCGCCACTTCGAGAAATAAGTCTATTATGTAAGGCAATTACATCATCAATAGAGAGGCGTATGCAGGTCACTTTGCCAATGACTCGAATGCAGCAATATGTTTATTAAGTATTTCATCGCCTGCAGCAATTACTTCATTGGTTGACGCATCTAAGAATTCAGTAGTGTTTTTTTCTGCCACAGGAGTAAAGGTAAGAATTACTCTTCCTGTTGGAACTTCACGAGGAACATCAATTATAAGCCGCCGGTCAGCCGGTATAGTTACCGTTTGTTCAATAATCATGCGTCCCTCCGGTCTGTGTGATGAGCGGAATATATTTATGCGCCACCATACGGCGTCGCGACATCATAAGGTAAGTGTAGCATGAAAAGATACAATCAGCAAGAAAGAAATGTGATAAATGGAAAGAGAACAAAAAACGTGGAGATAAAAAATGAAAGCTAGAAATAAATTCAGCTACCCTACTCCGGGTCTTTGTAAAATTGCACCTTGTTTTCTTTTTATATTTCATCATAAACGACAGAGAAGGCTGCCTCACATGGATCAGCGACAAGACACTGACAAACCTCGCTACCACCCTCAAATCCATAAGTATAAAAGTCTTAAAGAACCTGTTTTTTGGCTTTTTAAGACCTGACTTTTTGTCAACCATAGTTTACCACTTATTATAGGACATAAAATTCAATGATTACCGAATATCAGGTTTTAGAGACTGAAATCTATACGAAATGGTTTTTTCCTCCTTAAAAAAGCGGTAAAACTTGCCAAGGAGGTTTAAGAAATGGCTTTAAAACTTAAAAAGTGGGACGTAACGGAACACATGGATAACGAGGAGTATATTTCCGAATACTTAAAAGCGGCTTTTGAAAGCGGAGACATCTCTGAAATCACCCGAGCCTTGAGCGATGTCGCCCGTGCCCGCAACATGACCGACCTTGCCGCTAGAATGGGTATCAGTCGCCAAGGATTATATAAAACCTTATCCGAAAACGGCAATCCTGAATTTGCCACTATTCAGAAACTTATTACCGCCTTAGGGTTGCAAATGAGTATAATCGCACCTACCAAATCTCCTAGAAAGCGAGTGCATTCTAAACCAATTTCTTGATTATTGGAGTTATAAATAACGATATGTTTTCTGAAAATGGATATAGTTTTTTGAAGTTCCAAATTGGAACCTCAAACGAAGGAAAAGGAGGAAGGCGTTTTATGCCTTTTGTTTTTACAGAACAAGGGGTTGCGGATTTTAATCAATATAAACAATCTCCCGCTTGAGTGTATAACCCGCAGTCCATGTCTGCTACCCCGCGCTTTATCGCGACGTCCATGTCGCGGCGCTATTGCTTGGCAGCATCTCCAATAGATGCTGCCCGCCTGTGGCGCAAAGAAATCCGCACACAGGCGTCCATGTTGCAACTTTGAAGCAAAAACCATCTTCGCACAGTCTATATAAAGAAGAATAATATGGGGCACGAAGATGAATGAAAATAAAGTAATACTTATTCAAAAAATGATTTACGAGATTCGCGGGCAAAAAGTCATGCTCGATAGTGACTTGGCGAAATTGTACGAAGTAGAGGTTAAAGCTCTTAACCGGGCTGTAAAACGTAATGCCAAACGCTTTCCAGATGATTTTATGTTTCAACTTTCTAATAAAGAATGGGAAAACTTGAAGTGCCATTTTGGTACTTCAAGTTTGCGGTACCAAAATGGCACCGCAAAAATGGTCAAAAAAATCAGATACAATCCATTTGCATTTACAGAACAAGGGATATCTATGCTTTCAGGGCTTTTGAACAGCGATATAGCTATAAATGTGAATATTCAAATTATGCGGGCCTTTGTCCAACTAAGACAATATGTTTTTTCGCAAAGCGGAACAAATGACCAAATTGCAGAACTTCGAAAGCTTCTAATGCTTTACATTGAAAAAAATGACAAAAGAGTAAATGAAATCATAATTGCTTTAAATAATCTCATAGCGCAACCACCTGAGTCAAAACGAAAAATTGGTTTTAAACCGGATTAAAGTTGTAGCGAGGGCGGAGGCAGAGGGGTTGCGGATTTGAATACAGCTTATAGTTCCCGTGATTTTGCATAAAGAATGTTTCGCACCAGGATATAACGCAAAGGAAATCATCCCTTCACTGAAGGAGTATAGAATGCCAGACAAAGGAAAAATAAGCATCAATAACGTTACATTTTTTTCCTATTTTGCCAATTTATGTTATAATGATAACGACAACTTAAATAAATTGAGTCACGAAAAAGGTGTGTACTTTGCACGTTTTTCCGAAGAATTTGGTGTATTGATGCCATGAATTCAACATTACTGTAAGCATTTTTCAGTTACTTTACCTTAAGCCGCAAACTTTCTTCAAATTAGGAAAATTAATCGACCGTTTTTTTTACACA
>Ga0131853_10000139_pt1 | contig 118216 bp, 128 predicted proteins | sample TergutLab28metaG_FD_92764 | JGI IMG/M metagenome (GOLD analysis project Ga0131853, IMG submission 92764) | Labiotermes labralis P1 segment gut microbial communities from Petit-Saut dam, French Guiana - Lab288 P1 (version 2) (version 2) | ecosystem: Host-associated > Arthropoda: Insects >...
CGCAATGACGATGTAGGGGCGGAGCGTCCCCGCTCGCCCGTCATTGCGAGGGCAACGGCACTTGAGCATGCAATAACTGCCAAGCTCGAAGCAATCCAGTAGTACAATTTCTATATCGGCGCAGATGTCCACATCCTCGTGGTTAAATGGTTTTAGGTTTTAATAATTGGGTTGTCCGATTCCGCACAAAGATGCGGCTTGACTGGTGATGACGCTCATGATATTATTGTAGCACAAGCTGTTTATAAGGAGGGAATACAATGAAGTCTAAAAAACTGAAGCTAAGAATTATGACCCTGATACTTGCTGGCATAATGGCATTTGTTGCAACCGCTTTCGAAAGTGCGGACAATGACATCAACCGTGATGGCACATTGATTTTTGGCGGCTGGGGTTGGGACTATAATTTCAATCCGCTGTTGAGCGCGAACGCCCCGGATAGTAATATTAACACCCTGGTTTTTGAAGGGCTGCTTTCCGGCAACGAACAGGGCGAGATACCGCTGATTGCAACCCATTGGGAGCGTTGCGAAGACAATCTTACATACACATTCTATATGGACGAAAGAGCCGCATTTTCTAATGGCAGGCCGCTTACGGCCCATGATGTGTATTTTACATTTACAACAGCCGCCCATCCGGACTATATTGGCCCACGCACCAATGTGGTTGCGTCTTTAGAAGGCTTCGAGGAGTTTAATAGTGGCGAAGCGGACAGTCTCTCCGGCATTAATATTATTGACGACCACACAATCCAATTTACACATACCATAGCTAGCCCGCGAAATATCATGAATTTTTCGCTGGGCATACTTTGCGCAGAGCATTATGCCTGGGAAACATGGGATGACTTTTTGCGGCTTGCAGGCAAACCCTTTGGTTCCGGCCAGTTTGTTTTTATCGACAAAGTGATTGATGAATGGATTGAATTTGAAAGAAACGAAAACTACTGGAATTGCGACTGGCAGATTAATTTGGCGGGCATAACAATATACGATTTGCATTTTTCAGACGTGATTACTGATAGTGTTTTGGCAGGAGAGGTGCACATGGCCCAAGTGAATACCAATCTGGAAAATCTTAGATTGTTTGATGCTATGCAGGGCATAACGGCGGTGTCTTTCACGTCAAATAGTATGCTCACTTTAACATTTAACACAACCCGTCCGCATCTTTCTGACCACAGGGTGCGCCAGGCCCTGGTGTATGCTTTTGATACCAGAGCCGCCATTGTTACAGATGCTGGCAGTCCACGCCTGCGTGCAATAGGCGTCGCGCCTTTTTCGCCGGTTTCTTGGGCCTTCCCGCCTGCTGGTACTCTAAATAACTACGATTTTAACATGCAAAGAGCTGCGCAACTGATGGACGAAGCGGGCTGGACAATGGGCGCAAGCGGCTACCGCTATAATGCCGATGGCGAGCGTTTTAGCTTGCATTTTCTGGCCTATCATAATCAATTATGGGTTTATACCCTTGTGGACCAAGTCTGGGATAGCTGGAGCGAGCTGGGTGTAGAGCTGGACATGGAATGGATGGACTTTAACCAGATGCTTGACCGTGTAATAGGCACGCCGCCGGAGGATAGGGTCTTTGACGTCTTCCCGGTGGGCTGGCAATTGTCATCTGACCCGGATATGGCAGACAGCAAGTGGGATTTTAATGCCCACCGGGCGGGCGGTTTTAATTCCAGCGGCTGGTACAACACCAGGTTTCAAGAGCTGATAGAGCTGGCCAGAACAACATTCGACCAAGAAGAACGCGTAGCCTATTATCACGAGCTTGCCGCTATGACAAACTACTACTTGCCTGTTTGGGTTATCTCTACCGGTGTACATCTTTGGGCTGTGGACAGCAATGTGCAAAATCTGGAATTTGGTGCTTTTATGCATCCTTTCCTGGCCATAACGCAGCAGGGTACTTGGATAGATGAATAGACTATAGCAATTTGCATCGATATAGAAATACATTGCTGGTTTGCTTCGGGCTTAATATCCCCGTCTATGTATTTATCATCGCCCTCGCAATGACGTACTTGAAGGTGACGTGACTTTCCTAATGAGACCATAGCGACGAGCAACGTCATTGCGAGATAGGCCGCATGCCCGAGCAGCAGGCAAAGCCTGCGACCAGGGGCAATGTAAGTACAAAGACCATGAACCACCAAGCCCGAAGCAATCCAGAGATGCAAATTCCCTAATGGCGCGGTTGCCACTACTAGGTTGAAAAAATGTTGAAACCGCGCGAAAATTATGATATGTTGAAAATATAAAAAAGATTGGTGGTTGAAGAAATGAAATCAGACAAAATTTGGAATTTAAACTGTGTTTGAGCGTGCATAGGCAGAAGCCGGGGGCTTCTATGCAATGCAAAACTACGGCTTTAACCACCGATTTCCTTTTGATTCCTAGATGCTGGAGACCGGCGGTTGTTTGCGCTAGTCGATAGGCATCTTTTTTTATGCCAAGAAAAGGAGGGAATAGAATGAAGAAAGAAATCAGTATTGAGAAGATACGGTTTGATGCTGAAGAGGCTTTTAAAACGGGAGGATATCTCTGCGCAGAGGCGGTTGTGTACTCGCTGCGGCAAAATGTCGCGCCACAAATGCCGAGGGAGCTTATTTCTGCGGTTACGGGCTTTTCTGTTGGTGTTGGTGGTGCGCGTTGTATGTGCAGCACGGTTTCTGCCGCTGTTTTGTGCCTTGGGTATTTTTTTGGCAGAACTTTCCCGACGACTATCACAGATCCCGAGAGCCAAAAGACGATTAAGCTGGCCTATGAGCTGCAAGAAAGTTTCAAGGCGAGCCACAAGGTTTTGTGTTGCCATTTGCATTTAAAAGGCAAGGAAGTCGGCGAACATGCAGAGCAATGCGCGGTGTTTGTAGGGGACATGGCCGCCAAAACCGCCGAGATTGTAGCGCGGGAGCTTGGTTTGGCAGTAAACGAAAAGGAGGGGACGCGATGAAAAAGGAAATAAGCATAAGACAGGTGCAATACGATGCAGAAGAGGTTTTTCGCATAGGCGGATTTTATTGTTCCGAGGCCATTGTGTCCTCCATTAGAAAAAATATCGACCCCAATATGCCGGTGGAGCTTATTTCTGCCGCATCGGGCTTTCCTATCGGCGTTGGCCGTTCCAAATGCATGTGCGGCGCGATATCCGGCGCAGTCATTGCGCTGGGGTATTTCTTTGGAAAAGATTCCGGCCGGGATAAGTGCATGGAGCTGTCCTACGAGCTGCAAGAGAGCTTTAGGAAGAACCATCAGGGCACTTTGTGCTGTCATATTCATGTTAAAGGCATGGATTTGCTAAGCGGCGAACACAAAAAGCAATGCGTGGCCTTTACAGGGGAAATGGCGCGAAAAACCGCCGAGTTGATAGCTAGAGAGCTGGATTTAAAAGTGCTTTATGATGATGTGGAGGTGCGGTAGATGAAATTTATTAAGACGATACCTATGGCTACTTGCGGGCTTTCGCTGGCCCTGGCCGCCCTGGGCAATTTGCTGATGCCTCTGCCAAATGGCGAGATAATACGATACATATGCGGCGTGTTGTCATTTATTGTGCTGATAATATTTGCGCTGAAAATCATTTTTGACTGGCCTCATGCGCGGGAAGAGCTTAAAACCCCCGTGCCGCTAAGTGTCTTGCCAACATCTACCATGGCAATTATGCTGCTAAGCGTCTATGTGCGGCCATTTATAGGGGTTGTGGCGGTAGCCTTGTGGTATGCCGCCGTAATTGCCCATGTGGGAATTATGCTGTTGTTTGTAAAGCGGTTTGCCTTTGGCTTTAAGCTGGGCACGGTTTTTCCCAGCTGGTTTATAGCGGGCGTGGGCATTGTGGCCGCAAGCGTAACAGCCCCGGCCATGGGGGCGGCTAATATAGGCGTTATAGCCTTTTATACCGGGCTTGCTCTTTATTTTGTGGTACTGCTGCTGGTTGTGTTAAGGATGAACAAAGTGCGGATTTTTCCCGAGCCTGCACGCAAGACGGTTGCTATATTTACCGCGCCGATGAGCCTGCTGGTTGTGGGGTATTTTAGCTCTTTTGTGGCAGATGGGAAACTTGTTAATTTCACTTTAATATACATAATGCTTGCCATAGCCGCTGTCAGCTATATCTATGTATCGTGCATGATGATTTCTTTGCTAAAAATCAAGTTTTACCCTACATATGCGGCGTTTACATTTCCGTATGTTATAAGCGCGTCGGCTTTTAGGCTGGGGGCAAACTTCCTTGCAAACCGCCATGGGCTTGATTTTCTTTTGACCATTGCGGATATTACCATGTGGGTGGCTGTTGTTGTGGTTGTTTTTGTGCTAATTCACTATATTAAATATTTTCGATTTTGGATGAAATTTTAACGGGCGGCATAGAGCCGCCCTTAGGGATGTTGATTTTCCAGCTGTTCCACGCGTTTGCGTAGTAGCTGTATTTCCAGATGCAGAGAATGTTCGTTGTGGATATCGCGGCCGCGCTCGCCTACTACGGTGCTGTTCGGGGGTACATCGCGCAGTACGACGGTGCCTGCACCCAGCTTGCTGCCCGCGCCAATTTCGATAGGGCCAAGGACGGCTGTGCCTGCACCTATTACGACATTGTCGCCTATGGTGGGATGGCGTTTGCCTACATCTTTGCCCGTGCCGCCCAGGGTTACGCCTTGATAAATCACTACATTGTCGCCAATCTCACAGGTTTCGCCTATAACCACCCCTGCGCCATGGTCTATGAAAACAGCATTGCCAATGACCGCGCCGGGGTGGATTTCTATGCCCGTAAAAAAGCGGGATAGCTGCGAGACCAGCCGGGATAGCAGAAACATGCGTTTTTTGTACATCCAATGGGCGGCACGGTGGTATATGATGGCCCAAAGGCCTTGGTATAGCAGCAGTTCGATGTTTGAACGTATGGCGGGGTCGTGTTCGCGTATAAATTTTGTTAGATGACGGATTTTCATTTTGACTCCTCGTTTCTATGCGAACAAATCCGTTGTTAGATAGCGTTCGCCGGTATCGGGGATGATGGTTACTATGGTTTTGCCTGCATTTTCGGGGCGCATGGCCATTTGCAGGGCCGCCCAAGCCGCCGCGCCAGAGGATATGCCTGCCAGAAGCCCCTCGGTTTTGGCCAGCTGCTTGGCGGTTTCTATGGCGTCGTCATTGGTCACTATGATGATTTTGTCGTAAATCTGGGTGTCCAAGGTGTCTGGCACAAAACCCGGGCCAATGCCCTGTATTTTGTGCAGGCCGGGCCGCCCCTGGGAAAGCACGGGGCAGTCCGCAGGCTCTACCACCACAATTTGCAAGTTGGGCTGTCTACTTTTAAGATATGCACCTGCGCCGGATATGGTTCCGCCTGTACCTGCGCCGGCCACGAAGATATCGACATTGCCACCGGTGTCTGCCCAAATTTCTGGGCCGGTGGTTTTTTTGTGCATGACGGGGTTGGCAGGATTTGTAAATTGACCTAGGATGACAGCCCCTGGCGTTTCGGCCACAATCTCATTGGCCTTGGCGATAGAGCCCTTCATGCCTCTTTTGCCTTCGGTTAACACCAGTTCTGCCCCAAAGAATTTTAGCAGCTTTTGCCGCTCCATGCTCATGGTTTCGGGCATGGTGAGGATGCAGCGATAGCCCCGGGAAGCGGCTATGGCGGCCAGGCCTATGCCTGTGTTACCGCTTGTGGGCTCTACAATGATAGAATCTGCATGCAAAAGCCCCTTTTCCTCGGCGTCCGTAATTAGGGCAAGCGCAAGGCGGTCTTTTACGCTGCCGAGGGGGTTAGAGTTTTCTAATTTTCCCAAAATGCGGGCTTTTGCGCCATTTGCCGACGCGAAGTTGTCCAAAGCTAAAAGGGGCGTGGCCCCTATCAGCTCTGTGATGTTGTTGCATATTTTTGACATTTATATCGCCTCCAAAACTGGCGACCGCAGGTCGCCCCTACATAATATGTGCAAATTGTTAATTATGCCCCTGGGCAAATCCTTCCAGCTTGCGCGCCTTGTATGCGGCAAAGTTGCCATCATCCAGAGCCTGTCGCATCTGGGCCATTAGATTGTTGTAGAAAAACAGATTGTGCAACACACATAGCCGCATGGCCAAAATTTCTTTGGCCTTGTGCAAATGGCGCAGATAGGCCCGGGAAAATTTAGCGCAAACGGAGCAGGCACATTCTGCATCTATGGGGGCGTCGTCCAGCTCGTGCCGCGCATTAAACAGGTTTAGCCTGCCACGGGATGTAAAAACATGCCCGTGGCGGCCATTTCTGGCGGGTAGCACGCAGTCGAAAAAGTCTATACCCCTAGCCACAGCCTCCAGCAGGTTTTCCGGCGTGCCCACACCCATCAGGTATGTGGGTTTATTCTGCGGCAAATGCGGCACGGTGGCTTCCAGCACGCCATACATCTCGGCATGGGTTTCGCCCACGGCCAGGCCGCCTATGGCATAGCCCGCCATGTCCAGCGCGGTCAGCTGTTTGGCATGGGCGGCCCTAATATCGTGATTAATACCGCCCTGGACAATGCCAAAGAGCATCTGCCGGGGGTTTAGGGCATCGCCGGCATTAAGCCTATCCATCTCGTCAATGCAATCATCCAGCCAGCGGGTGGTTCTGTCCACAGCGGCTTGAATATAGGCGGGTTCTGCCGTGGCCGGCGGACATTCGTCAAAGGCCATTGCGATGTCGCTGGCCAAATTGGACTGTATGCGCATGGATTCCCGCGGCCCCATAAAGATTTTGCGGCCATCTATATGGGACGAAAAATGTACGCCACTATCTGTTATTTTGCGCATGGATGCCAGCGAAAACACCTGAAAACCGCCGGAATCTGTGAGGATGGGTTTTTCGTAAGCCATAAAGGGATGCAGGCCGCCCAGCCGCGCCACGACTTCGTCTCCGGGGCGCAGATGCAGGTGATATGTGTTGCACAAGGCCACCTGGCAGCCGACCGCATCTAAATCATCGGAGGACAGGCCGCCCTTTATAGCCGCCGCTGTGGCCACATTCATAAATACAGGGGTTTCGACCGTGCCCCGGGGTGTTTCCAGCCTGCCACGCTTTGCCAAACCTTCTGTTTTGAGTAATTTATACATAATAGACCTACTTTCGTAAAACTTTTGTAAAAACTTCTTGAATATTATAACATGTTTTGTTATAATTAGGAAGCTTGGATAAATTTTAGTAAAAAATGGAAGGGGTGTAACGATGGCGTATAAAATATTTAATGTGATTTCTGATACCAATTTTGGTGGTGCGGGCCAGTGGCTGCTTAATTTGTTAGGCAATGTTAATCGCGATGAATTTGATATATCCGTTGTTTTGCCCACAGATTCTCTTTTGGCGCCCGAAATAGAAAAAATTGGCATACGCACCATCGAAATCGACGGCATTTCCGATAAATCCTTTGGGATGAGTGCCGTTAAAAAACTGTCACAATTGTATAAGGAAGAAAAACCGCTGATTGTTCATACCCATGCAGCTCTTTCGGCGCGGATGGCGGCCAAGCTTAACAAGATAAAGGTTGTGCATACGCGCCACAGCGTACACACCAGTCAACGGCTATACAAAGAACCCGGCTACAAAAAGCGTTTTCCGTACAAGCATCTCGTGGGCGCGTTAAACAGCTATCTTTCTGACACTATAATCGCCACATCGCCTGTTGCGAAGCTTTCTATGGTGGAGACTGGCACAAGCCAACATAAGACAGTTATGGTATATAATGGAACAAATGCCCTAAAGCCTCTTACAGACAAACAAAGGCGCGATTGTCGTGCGCATTTTTACCTTAACGATAACGACTTTATCTGCGCCGTAATAGCACGGCTGGAGAAGGTTAAGGGCATAGAATACATCATCAAAGCCGCGCAGCTGTTGCAAAAAGAGGATAGGTCAATAAAAATCCTGATTGTGGGCACGGGCAGCGAAGAGGACGCGCTAAGAGACCTTGCGGACGAGCTGGATGTGGAAAATGTGATTTTTACGGGCTTTGTGGAGGAAATACGCTATATAACAGGCATGATAGACCTGAACCTAAATGCATCTCATACAGAAACCACTAATCTTGCCCTGCTGGAGGGCCTAAGCCTTGGTGTGCCTGCCGTGGCCAGCGATTGCGCCGGAAACCCCTATGTTATAAACGATGGCGTAAATGGGGTTTTGTTTGAAGAAAACGACTACGTAGGTCTTTCTAAGGCCATACTGGAGCTAAAGAGGAATCCCCGCGAGCTGCATCATCTAGGCAAACGTGCCAAGGAGATTTTTGCAGAGAAATTTGATTCTAGAGTGATGACGAGACGCGTGGAAGATATTTACAGAGAATTGATTGGGCAAATTGATGTTAAGGAAAATTTGGAAATAGCTAAAGAAGAAAGCTAGAAAGGCGTGAAAATTTGGTAGAACAGAGTTTCTTTTATTGGCTGGCCATGCGAGCAAAGGCCTGGCTGGCGCATATTTTCGCCCACAGCCTTGTTGGGCGCGGTTTTGCGCGCCTGGCGACGTTTTTTGGCAACATATGGGGAAAAAGCGGCGTGCGAGGCATGTTTTTAGAAGGGTTTGCCATGCAAACCAGCTTTAATAGAGGTGTTTTTGGCAAGATCTTTAGGGCTTTTTGCGGTTTTTCTACAAAGACATCGGGGTTTTTCGCGCCTATTTTTGCACGAAGCAGGATTTTGGCGTGGTTTATTGATTTTTGCGGCAGCCTTCCGCATATCAGTCTGCGCAGCTATGGCGTGATGCTGTTTATAATGGGGGCGACGCCCACCGCCCATTCCTACATCTCTCTTGGCTATGTGCCGCTGCTAATGGCCGCCCTGGCCGCCCTTGGCCTGCCGCTAATGCTGATAAACCGCAGCTTTGCGCGCATATGCAATGGCAGCTGGGTGCTAAAGAAGGCCTTTGGCTTCTTTTTTGTGGATACCATAGTGGTGACGGACAAGCCGCGCCAATATCTGCCGCTGTTTATCATACTGGGCGTGGTTTTTGGTGGTCTTGCAACCCTGTTGGAACTACAAACCTTTATAATGATTTTTGGCGGCACAATAGGCGCGATTTTGGTGCTATACAAAACAGAAATCGGCATCTTTTTCGCCGCGCTGCTAATACCGCTAGTGCCTACCATGATGGTGCTGGGGCTGTTTTCCGTCATCATTGCCTCGTTCTTGGTAAAGGTTTTTATCACAGGCAAAACCACCCTAAAATTCAATGTGATAGACCTCTTTGTGCTGTTTTTTGGCGGCATTGTGGCCTATAGCCTGGCCATTAGCTACTATTTTGCCTCTAGCCAGCCCGTGGTGCTGGTTTATCTGCTATATATGATGTTCTATTTTGCGACAAAAAATACCATAAACACCCGCCAAAAGCTCTTCGCCGCTATTTCCATCATTGCCGTGTCGGGCCTTGCCGTGGCGGCCTTTGGCATTTGGCAGCGTATAACGGGCAATTTTGTGATGACAGAGGCCTGGCTGGATACCGATATGTTTGATGCATCAATGGTGCGCATATACTCTACGCTGGAAAACCCCAATGTGCTGGGCAAATACCTGATTTTTATCGTGATGATTGCTTTTGGCATGGTTTATTATTTTAAGGATTATCTGCACAAAACCGCGGCCCTGGGCATTATGGCCACGGCGGGGCTGTGCCTTGTTTTCACCCAGTCTCGCGGCTCTTGGCTTGGCGTAATTTTGGCAATGGGCGTCTTTGCTTTGCTGCGGGATAGGCGGCTGGTGGCTCTTGGTTTGCTTGGCCTTATAGCTGCGCCTTTCGTCATTTCGCCGGATGTGCTGCAACGCTTCCTGTCCATTGGCGACCTTGCGGACACCTCCACAAATTTCCGCGTGTCCATATGGGTTGGTTCGCTGGATATGGCGCGGGTTTTTTGGCCCATAGGCATTGGTTTGGGCACAGAAAATTTCAATATGATTTACAATCTATATGCCCTTAGTGCGGCGCGGGCTCTGCATTCTCATAATCTTTATTTGCAATTGGTGATAGACTTTGGGATTACGGGGCTGGTGACATTTTTGCTAATCACAATCGCCTACACAAAGGGGCTTTTTGCAGAAACCGCACGAAATCCCGATAAACACCTAAAAACCGTGGCGGCGGTGCTTTCTGCGGCCATGCTGGGATATCTGCTGCAAGGTATGACAGACAATATATGGTTTAATTACAGAGTGATGGCGTTTTTCTGGCTGATACTGGCTTTGGGGGCGGCATTGTTTGGTACAATAAAAAGCGGAGGAAATGAAAATGAGCAAACCTAGATTTAACATAGTGGATGCGCTGGTGATACTGGTTGCAATAGCTTTGATAGCCGCTGCCGCGTGGTTTTTTATGAGCGCAACCCCGGGCAATGAGCGATATGTCTATTTTGTCGTAGAATTTCAGGGTCAGATGCCTGATTTTGAGGACAGCATAATCGCAGGCCATGCCCCTGCCGCAGAGGTGCGGGATTCTGTGCGAAACTATTTCCTGGGGCATGTTTGGGATATAGAGAGCCAACCGGCACAGCTGGTAACTTTTGACAATGTGACCAATACCTTTGTAAATCAGATAATCCCCAATAGATACGATATATATGTCACCATACGCGGCGTGGGTACAGAAAATGCGTCCAACATTTTCTCCAATGGGCAGATTGTGCGCGTGGGGCAGGAAATGTTTATACAGGGCATGGGATACGCCGGCAGGGGCTTTATAACGCAAATTTGGACGACTGATAGAGTGAGGTGACAATATGGATAAAAATGGAAAGTTGTTTGGCAAAATTAGTATAGTGGACTTGATTGTACTGCTACTGGTGTTGGCCGTTGCTGCGGGCAGCGTTTGGCGGTTTACGTCCCCCGCGGCGGCTCTGGATCAGTCCGATGCTGCAATCAACTACACCATACGCATAGAGGGCGTGCGGGATTTTACGCTGCAACATTATCATGTCGGCTTGCGGGTTTATGACCGCCAGGCGGCACAGTTTATCGGCACTATCAGCGGCGTGCGCCATACCGAATCCTACGAGCCCCACACGCTGCATGATGGCTCAATAATTTGGGCGCAAATGCCCGGGCGTGTTACTATTTATGTGGACATTGAAGCCAATGGGCGCATTACGCCAAATGCGGTGCATGTGGAGGGCACATACGAGATTGCCGTGGGGTCGCTACGGTATATCAACACAAAATATGTGCAAACATCCGGCAGGATTTATTCCATTGACATAAACTAAGAATTGTTTTAAAATAAGAATAACATAGCAAACAAAGGAGCTGATGTCATGAGATTTACATTCACAGGCAAGAATCTGGTGGTCTCGCAAGATATGAAGGACAAAACCGAGAAGAAAATTGGCCGCCTATCGCGCCTTTTTCCCGAAAACACAGATGTTTTTGTCACTTTTTCGGTTGTGAGGGCCGACAATAAAGTCGAAATTTCTATTCCGCTAACAAACAAGCGTCTGCTGCGCGCAGAAGTGACCGCACCGGATATGTATTCTGCCGTAGATGGTGCTGTGGACGTGCTTGACAGGCAAATGGCAAAATACAAAAAGCGTCTAAAAGACAAGTCCCGCCGCGATAATTCGTTTAAAGGCGAGCTGGAGATGCTTAACACCGTGGACGAAGCCGCCTTTGCCGACGACGAGGGCAAAGACGAAATTACAATAGAGCGTCGCAAGCATTTCCCGCTAAAGCCCATGGATCCTGAAGAAGCGGCTATGTCTATGGAAATGCTGGGGCATAATTTCTATGTTTTCCGCAATAGCGCTACGGATGAGATAAATGTGGTTTACAAGCGTAATCAAGGTACTTATGGGCTGATTGACCCCAACGACCCGGTTGATGATGACTAGGACAGACATTGTTCTGGCAACGCATAATCAAGGAAAAGTCAGGGAAGTCAAGAAGTTTTTTGCGAATAGTTCATATAATATATTGTCGTTAGCCGATATTTCCGTAGACATTGATGTGGTTGAAGACGGCGACACCTTTGCGGCCAATGCCGCCAAAAAGGCGCGCCAGATTTGTGATGCCACCGGAAAGATGGTGCTGGCGGATGATTCCGGGCTGGTGATTGATGCGCTAGACGGCGCGCCGGGCGTGGATTCTGCCAACTATATGGGGCGCGAAACCCCCTATCCCGTGCGCAATGCCAAAATATTGGAAATGATGGCTTCGATGTCCGAAGAGGCCAGGGGGGCTCGCTTTGTGTGCGTCATTGCCATTGCCCGGCCAGGGCATGGGGACATTATGCTTGCAGATGGCACGATAGAAGGTCGCATTGCCCACGAAATCGCGGGTGCGGATGGCTTTGGCTACGACCCTATATTTTTTGTGCCAGAATTTGGCAAGACAATGGCGCAGATGAGCATTGATGATAAAAACCAAATTAGTCATAGGGGAATGGCTTTGCAAAATGTCCTGGAAATGTTGGAAAAATTATGAAAATACTGGTATTAAGTGATAGCCATGGCGTTACAAAGTTGATGGCCGAGAAGGTTGCCAAACATATTGACCATGTGGATTGCGTGATGTTTTTGGGTGACTATTTGCGCGATATAGGAAAAGTCGCAGGCCAGTTTCCAGGCATGGTTTTCCATGTAGTGCCCGGCAATTGCGACTTCATGAGCAATCTGCCCGCAGAACTGACAGTGGAGGTTGGCAGCAAAAAAATCTGGATGACCCATGGCGACCATTTTGACGTAAAATCGGGCTATGGACGCATTGAAGCCGCCGCATCAGCCAGGGGTGCGGATATTTGCATGTTTGGCCATTCTCATGTGGCGGTTGAATACGAAAGAAACGGCATAGTCTTCCTTAACCCGGGCAGCATCACAGAGCCCAGGGGTTCGCGGGGGAAGAGCTATGCCATTGTGGAAATTGTTGGAAAAGCAGTCTTAACAAAAATTATGGACGCCTAATTTTCCGCGCTAGCCTGCATCAATGCGTTGTTTATCGCATCCAGCAGTATGCGGCTGGTTATAGCGGCCTCGGCGGGCCCTTCGATATTGGTGGTCTGCCGGTCTATCACCTCTTGCGAAAGCAACGCCATTGTCGGCCTTATTAGCGGGTAAAAGACCTCTTGGCTTTCTGCCATCTCCGAAAGCACAATGTCGACTATCTTGCTTTCGTCCACCGTAACCGAAACGCCGATGGGGCGGTTGTGGATGATGATGTATGAGGTGTAGGTGCCGGGGACGAAGTTGCGCGCGCCCATGTCTGACGCCGCGCCGCGCGGCATGATGGCCCAAATTAATACAATCAGTAAAACAAGGCCGATGATGACGAAAATCCCCGTGCGCACTATATCTTTCATTTGTAATACGACAAATCTTGATTTTACCATGCTGTGCCTCCTAATAGTCAAGCTTGTTTTATACATCATATTAAGGCCTGTGCCATTTTATACTAGCAATCCTAAATTTTGGGGGCGATAATTATTCGCGTACAATTTATTCTTGGCAAGCCCGGCACGGGCAAAACCACTTTTTGCCATCAAGAGATTGCGGCAAAGCAAGATGACAATGCCAGCAACTCTTTGATACTAATAGTGCCGGAACAATTTTCTTTTCAATCCGAAAAAGCCCTTATTTCCGCGACTTCTGGCCGCGGTCTTTGGCGTGCGCAGGTATTATCTTTTCACAGACTATCATACTATGTGTTTGGAAAAACCGGCGGCATAGAAAAGAAAATTTTGGAAGATAGTGGAAAACATATGCTGTTGCGTAAAATTATTGGCGAGAATAAGAAGCGGTTGGTGTATTTTAAGTCTGGACAGGAGAAAAAGGGCTTTGTAGAGGCGTTGTCATCGTCGATAACAGAATTCTATCAGTATGGCATAGAGCCTGATGAGATATTGGCACGCGCAGATGCGCAGACGGCAACAAATCTGCGGTTGAAGCTCTTGGACTTGCATTTGATATACAAAGAGTATAAAAATTATTTAGAAAAAGAATATATCTCTTCTGACGAGATTCTTGATATTTTGGCACAAAAAATCCCACATGCCGATTTTTTGCGTGGCGCGGAGATTTGGCTGGATGGCTTTAAAAGCTTTACACCCCAGGAAAAAACGATTCTTTCCGCGCTGATTTCTGTAGCCGGTTGTGTGAAAATAACACTATGTGTTGATGTAGATGAGAGCAACGCGAAGCAGGGGGGTTTTGAGAAGTTTGATGCTTTTTATGAGGCTAAAGACACCATGCGGCAGATTAATGAAATGGCCGAAAGCTTGGGTGCGAAGGTCGATACAGCGATTATGCTACACAAGCCAATGCGCTATCAAAATGCCCCCGACATTGCCTTTTTGTGCGACAATTTTCTTGGATTTTCCAATAGAGTATACACAGAGTTGCCGAAAAATATCCGGATTTTTTCTACAGAGAATGTCCATGAAGAGATTGCTACATGTGCAAAAACGGTTGCAATGCTAACACGCGATAGGGGCCACAGATACTGCGATATTGGCGTGGTTGCGGCGGATTTGGGGCGATATGAGAAGTATATGTCTGCCATCTTTTCCCAATATGATATTCCTGTTTTTGTGGATGCTCGACGCGAGATCATGGGGCATCCCCTGGTAGAGCTGATTTTTGCCGCGCTAGAGGTACTTGCCACAAATTGGCAATACGAAGCTGTTTTTCGTCTGCTACGATGTGCGATGTCGCCAATCGACAGGCAAGAAGTGGATTTGCTGGAAAATTATGTGCTTGCTTACAACATAAGGGGAAGGGCGTGGCTGGATGGCTTTGAATTTAGCGATGATGCGGAATTTGCAAATACCCTGCGTGCCAAGGTAGCCGAACTGATGTCACCAATGTTTACTGTGGGCAGCCCCCGAAAAGCCCATAGGGTGCGGGATGTGGCATCTGCCCTGTACCAATTCCTAGAATCAAATGGCATCGACCAAATTTTGGCAAGCAGTATTGCGGATGCACAGATGCGCGGCGACAACGAGGCCCTGCGCCAGCACGAGCAGATTTGGGGTAAAACCATAGGTACGCTGGACAAGCTGGTGGAGATTTTGGGCGAAAGCAGCGAAACCATCGGGGATTTTGCGAAGATTTTGGAGGAAGGCATGGCCGACCTGGGGCTTGCGCCGCCATCGCTGGACCAACTGGTGGTAGGCGACCTGCGCCGCAGCCGCTTTGGTGAGCTAAAGGCCCTGATTGTGCTTGGCGCAAACGAAGGGCTATTACCATCGCGGCCGGAGACCAGCGGCCTGTTGGATGATACTGACAGAAGCATTTTGGCAGGTGACGGCATGAAGCTGGCCAAGGATCATATTGCAAAAATTTACGAAGAGCAATTTCTAATTTATGCTAACTTTGCCAAGCCTAGGGAATATTTGGCGATTTCGTATCACAATGGAGATTTGGAGGGTAGTGCAAGCACGCCAACGCGGCTAATAGAGAGGATAGCGGAGCTTTTTCCGCGAATCAGCATCACTAGGATTGATGAGATACCGCAGGGCTCTGTGGCGCGCATTGCTGCTCCTAGAGTGGTTTTTGGCGATATGGCGGTAAGTATGGCAACAGGTCAACTATCGCCCATTTATGCTGATGCCCACGATTTTTTCCGTGGCAAACCAGAATTTGCCGCTAAATTAAGGAACATAGAGGAAGCGGCCGCTTTTTCTGCAAGCACTCACGCCCTTTCGCGGAGTACCACGAGAGGTCTCTATGGCCGCAATATGCGCAGCTCTGTGTCCAAATTGGAGAGGTATATTAACTGTCCGTTTTCGTATTTTGTGGAATATAATCTTGAGGCCAGGCCGCGCAGGATATACGAAGCTACCCCTGTGGATATGGGCAATATCTACCATGATATCTTGTCGCAATTTGGATCAATGATACAGCAGGTAGGCAATTTCAATGATATAGATGAAGGTGTAGTCGCTGAAATGGTAGATGCTGCCATTGAACAAACCTTCACGAATCCACAAAACAAAATTTTGGAAAGCAGCGGCAAATACAAACACTATGCACAGCGGATGCGGCAAATCAGCCGTATTTCGGCCGAAGTGCTGGCAAGGCACTTGCAAAGTGGGGATTTTGCTCTGGCATTTAACGAAGTCGCCTTCTCTGACTTTACAAAAAATGACAGCGGCCTGTCTCTTGGGTCTATAGAAATCCCGCTGGATCACGCCTCCATGCTGCTTGATGGCCGCATCGACCGCGTGGATATAGGCGAAATACAAGGCGACGAATATGTCAAAATTATCGACTATAAATCCGGCCAACGGCAGTTTTCGCTAAGCGAGGTCTTTCATGGGTTGGATATGCAGCTGCTAATATACCTCTATGCCTTTATACAGAAGCTTTCCGAGGCGCGGGGCGGGAATTTTTCTAGCAAAATTCTACCGGCAGCGGCCTTTTATTTTAATCTGCTAAATCCTGTGGTGGCCTATGGGCAGGGCTTTAAGGACAATCCTGATGCCATCAAAGACGAAATCCTAAAAAATTTCAAGATGAGCGGTATTGTGTTGGAGGAAGGCGATGTTATCTATGCCATGGATAGGGATTTGGACAAGAGTTCCCAAATTATCCCTGTATCGCTAAAAAAAGGCAGCACTCGAGATGAGCTGTCGCTGAAAAAAGAAAGTACGACCATAAGCAGCGAGGGGTTTTTCGCTCTAATGAATCACGTGCTGTCCACAGCTCAAAAAGCGGGACAGGAGATTTTGAGTGGCAATATAGCCATAGAGCCCGCCAAACATAGGGATAAACAATCCTGCCGATACTGCGATTATCGCTCCATCTGCAAGTTTGATGCCGCTGCAAATTCCGTACGTGGTGGGGGATACCGGCATATGCAGTATCTGAAAAACGACGAGGTTATTGCGCGCATATTATCTGCTAAAAATTGACTTGCGCAGGATTTGGAAATATGCTACAATGATATGTGATGAATTTTCACAACCGAAAAAATATATTAAAAGGGAGTGTTTTTCATGAAAAAATGGGTTTGTAAGCCATGCGGTTATATTCACGAAGGCGAGCATCCGCCGGATGAATGTCCACTATGCGGCGTTGGACCGGAGGAGTTTGAGGAAGTTGAAGAATAAATCAAATCCAGCCTGCCTTGAATTTTAGGGCGGGCTTATTTATTGGAGGGCACATGCATTGTATTAAGAAGGTTATGGACAATTTACTGTGGGTTGGCGCGAATGACAGGCGAATGGCACTTTTTGAGGGCATATACGAAATTCCCGGTGGCATGGCGTTTAATTCCTATTTGCTGCTGGATGAAAAGACCGTGCTATTTGACACAGTAGACAGGGCTGTACAGAGCCAGTTTTTGGAAAATATTGAGGCCGGGTTGGATGGCAGGCCTCTAGACTATCTTGTGGTACATCACGTAGAACCCGACCACAGCGCGGCCTTAGAGGCTGTTCTGGCCAGGTATCCCGAGGTTACGCTGGTGGCCAACACAAAATCCGCCGCTTTTGTGTCGCAGTTTTTCACTATTGATGAATCTGTAAAGACCCTGATTGTTAAAGAAGGCGATACGCTGCGCACGGGCAAGCACAATCTGCATTTTGTGATGGCGCCAATGGTGCATTGGCCAGAGGTTATGGTGACTTATGACGAGACCTCACGGGTGCTGTTTAGTGCCGATGCCTTTGGCAGCTTTGGCGCGCTTAATGGCGCGATTTTTGCAGATGAGGTTGATTTCGAAAGAGACTATCTGGACGAAGCACGGCGATACTACACCAATATTGTGGGCAAATATGGCCAGCAGGTGCAAACGCTGTTAAAGAAGGCCGCCGGGCTGGAAATTGAAATGATATGCCCGCTGCATGGCTTTGTTTGGCGCAAGGATTTGGGCCAGGTTTTGAAATGGTACGAGCTGTGGAGCACATACGAGCCGGAACAGCAGGGCGTGATGATTGCCTATGGCTCTATTTATGGCAACACAGAAAATGCGGCAGAGATTTTGGCCTGCCGCCTGCGGGATAAGGGCATTAAAACCGTGATGTTTGACACATCTGTAACACCACCACCGCGCATTGTGGCAGAAAGCTTTAAATGGAGTCATCTTGTTTTTGCGGCGGCAACATATAATGCAGGCATTTTTGTGAAGATGGAAACAGTGATAAACGATGTTGTGGCGCATAATATCCAAAACCGCAAGGTCGCGCTCATCGAAAATGGCTCATGGGTGTCATCTGCCGGAAAACTAATGCGCGAGAGGCTGTCAACATGCAAAAACATCGAATTTATAGGCGAGATAAATATAAAATCCGCAGTAAAACCGGACAAGCTGGAGGAAATATACGCCTTGGCGGATGCTATTGCAGATAGTTTTTAGATAAATAAAACAGGCCCGTTCGTAAGATTTTACGAACGGGCCTGTTTTATTATTTTCTGCTAATTTTAAACTGCCCTGTTAGCGACCTTAGCATGCTGGCTTGGCTGGATAGCTCTTCGCTTACTGATGCGTTGTTTTGTACCGAAGACGAATTTATGGAAGTGCCGCTGTGTACGGCTTCCATGCTGTTTTGTATTTTGCTTATTTCGTCTGCTTGTTCGCTCGAAACCTGAGCTATGTTTGCCACAACATCGGCCACATTGGCTGTTGTGTCTACAATTTCCCGCAGAGCTTCGGCTGTTTGTGTAGATTTTGCGACGCCCAGGTCTACGCGGCTCATGGATTCTTCCAACATTGCCGCCGTGTCCTTGGCGGCAGCGGCAGAGCGACCAGCCAATGTGCGCACCTCTTCTGCAACCACAGAGAAGCCCTTGCCGTGCTCGCCGGCTCTGGCGGCCTCTACAGAGGCATTAAGCGCGAGAAGGTTGGTCTGGAAGGCGATGCTTTCTATAATGCTAACCACTTTCGCAATTTCAGCCGAAGACTGCTTAATTTCTGTCATTGCGGCGGACATATCGGCCATATGCTGCGTACCGGTCGAGGCAGCCTGTTGTACCTGTTCGGACAGCGCGTTTGCGGCTTGAGCATCTTCGGCATTTTTCTGTGTCTTTTGCGTCAAAATGCTTATGGCATCTGTCACTTCACTCATTGCGGCGGCCTGCTCTTCAAAGCTGGCCATTAGGCTCTGTGTAGATTGCGAAATCTGGTCTGCGCCTTGCTCTACCTCTGCTGATGCTGTTTGTATCTCATGCACTAGTGCGCTGACAGACTCTGTGATCATGACGATAGAATCCTTAATAGAGCCAAAGTCGCCTACATAGTCTCGGTCTATTGTAATATCAAAGCTATTATCTGCAATTTCTCGCAATTTATCTGTAATTTCGTCCACATAGCTCTTTATTGTGCCTATAGACTGCCCTATGGTAGCCTCTAAAGTATTATGCTCTTCAGCTACTGTCCTAGAAGCATCATCATAATAATCATCATTTGCTATGAAGTTTACATCCAAATTGCCGCTTTCTAGGGCGCCAACAAGGGTGCTGGTGAATCTATCGTTAAGTTTTTCTTGATAGACACTTAACGTCTCTATGCCTCTTTGGATATCCCTGATACGGGTGATATCTGCCAGTTCAATTAATGCACATACAACTTTGCCGTTATACTCAAAAGGCACAATGCTATAAGATATGTCGAAGAGCTTTTCGGGATTAAGCTGCAATTGTACATCTATTCCCTTTTTCGCTTCAGATTGTGTAAATGCACTTATTGTGGCACTATGCCCCGCTAGGTCATAGTTTACCACATCGTTTATATGCACCCCCAGCATATCTTCCTTATCAATACCCGTATGCTTTTGCATAACTTGATTGGCATACAAAATTCTGTGATTACTGTCGATATACAAGAAGGGTTCCGAAAGAGAATCAAAGGTAAGAACAAATTCGTTTTTTATGTCATTTGTTAGCTTCAATAGGTCTGCAAAAGTACCATGCAATCTTTCATCTTCCAATTTGAAAAGTATATCGCCATGCAGCATGGCATAGGAAGATTTTTGGTAGTTCTCCAGCAAAATGTTTAGGCTTTTTACAACTTCTGCAAAAGAATCGGCAAGCTGACCAATCTCATCTTTAGGAGCTTTATTGTCGAAATTTACATTAACATTACCTTGTGCAACATCTGTTGCGATTGTAACCAAGCGTTTTATGGGTTTTAGGATGCTGCGGGGTATGAGTATGCTAAGGATTATAAAGGTCAACAAACTAACCGAGCTAATGACGACGATAATTATGCCGGTATTGACAGCCCAAACAGCTGTAATGTCTGCCTGCGCTTCCAGAAGTTGTTCAAAATGATTACTTAGCGCGGTTAGATGATATATAGATTCGTAACCGGCGGGCAATACAACATCATGCATAAGCTGCATTGCTTCATCATGCCTGCCTTCTGCACGCAATTGCAACGCAAGACCGCCCTGCACATGCAAATCCCTATGGGGCTGGTCTATGGCCGCCAACAGCTCTAACACACGGTCGTCTTCAACTTGTTGCGCGTAGCCTTCGTGATACCAGCGGCCAAAAACGCATGCGTCCGGGTTTAAGCCTCCCGCAAATTCCTCGTCATAGGTAAGGGCAATAAGGAAGTTGTACAGCCATTGTTGGTGGGCAATAACATGACCCTGAACATCGCTGTGTAGCCTTGCAAGCAAATCTCGCTCTTCCCTAAATGAGCTTAGCTGCACTACGGATAACAAGCTGAATACAGCCATAATAACAGCCAATAAAAAAACGCACAACATACCTGATCTTATTTTGTTTTTAAGTTTCATGATACAAGCCTCCTTGGCAATTACATTCCTTAAATTAAACTACTTGGTTTATAGTATCACAAATTTCTGACAAATTCAATCAAAAATTGAAATTGGAAATTTTATTTGACAAATGATGCTTTTTTTGATAACATATCTGGTTAGTAGGAAATAATAATACGATAGGGGTGGAAGTTTGTAATGAAAAAATTTTTGTGGGTATTATCTGTATTTGGAATTGTGGCTGCGATGACGGCATGCGATGGTGGGGCATCAGAACCTGTGGGAGACTTGCAATATCATGTCAATATGGCGGTTTTGCCTGGTCCTTCGGCTCTTGGTGCATTATGGCTGATGGATGCCGCAGAAGCCGACCAAACGCAAAATAGCTACGATATTCAGGTGCTTGGCTCGCCGGATGAGGTTGTGCCGATGATAGTGCAGGGCACGGTAGACATTGCTGCTGTGCCTACAAACCTAGCATCCGTGCTGCACAACAACCCCAATGTGGATGTGACGATGCTGGCATTAAGCACCATGGGTGTGCTGCATGTGATAGATACCACGGGGGAAATTGGGTCTATTGCCGATTTGGCGGGGCGCACCGTACATCTTTCCGGCCTTGGGGCAGCACCCGAGTTTGCCTTTAACTATGTTCTGCGCCAAAATGGGCTAGAACCCGGCGTGGATGTTTATTTGGAATTTCATGCAGAACAACCGCAGATAGCGGCATTGATGGCAGAGGGCATTGCCCAAATCGCGTTGCTGCCGGAGCCTTTTGCAACGACTGTAACAATGCAAAATGAGGAAGCAACCCATGCGCTGGATTTGACCCAGGAATGGAATCGCGTGCAGCCGGACTATGGGTTGGTGATGACAGCCATAATCGTGCGTAGTGAATTTTTAGCAGAAAATCCGGGGGCTATCAGCATTTTTATGACAGAATATGAGCAGTCCGTTAATTTTGTAAACAGCAATGTTGGGGAGGCCGCAGAGATGGCCGTTGAATTTGGCATTATACCAAATCCAAATATTGCGGCGCAGGCCATACCGCGCTCTAATCAAGTGTTTATCACAGGCGAGCGCATGCAAAACTATATGCAGGGCTATCTGGGCGTGCTATACGCGCAAGCGCCCGCTTCCATAGGGGGAGCGTTGCCAGATGAAACGTTTTATTTCATCCCTTAAATATCCTTTTGCGGTGGTTTTTTGGCTGGTTGTTTGGTATGTGGGCAGCGTTATCATCGCAAACAATATCATAATTGTGTCGCCAATAGCCGCCTTTGCGCGGCTTTTTGAGCTTGCCCAGCAAGGGCATTTTTGGCAGTCCATCGGATCATCGCTAATGCGCATAATGCTGGGGTTTGTGATGGCTTTGGTAATAGGTGTGGCTATAGCGGCATTAACATCCAGAATCAAATTTTTGTATACATTAACATTGCCGATGTTTAATGTGATGAAATCCATACCCGTTGCGTCTTTCATTATTTTGGCGTGGTTGTGGATGAGCACCCAGAGCCTATCGACCTTTATAGCCTTTGTGACGGTACTGCCTATAGTCTATTTTAACACATACGAGGGCATTAAAACCACGGATGTGAAACTGCGGCAGATGGCCTGGGTATTCCGTGTGCCATGGCACAAAACCGTGCGCGACATCTATTTTCCGGCGGTTGCGCCCCATGTGGTTTCGGCGGCATCCAGCGGGCTGGGTTTTGCCTTCAAATCGGGCATTGCGGCCGAAATTATTGGGCTGGCGCGGGATACCATCGGCTTTAACATGCATACCGCAAGGGTTTTTTTGCAAACAGAAGATGTGTTTGCGTGGACGATAGCCATCGTGTTGCTTAGCTATGCAATGGAAAAGGTCTTTATGCTACTGATGAGGAAGGTGAAATATGATGCCTAAGCCTGAATTTAAGCACATTTACAAAAGTTTTGGTGAAAAAACTATTTTTACCAACCTTAACCTTGTGTTTCCAGAAATGGGTTTTACTGCCATAATGGGCCCTTCGGGCTATGGCAAAACCACCCTGATCAACCTGATTTTAAGCATAGAGCAGCCCGACCATGGCGAGATACTGGGCTTTGACGATATGCAGATTGCCGTGGTGTTCCAAGAAGACAGGCTGCTGGAGCACAAAAGCGGGCTGGATAACATCCTGTTTGTGCTGGGAAATACGGTGCAAAGCAGGGATGCGGCATGGGAACTATTGACGCGCACAGGGCTGGCAGAGGATGCGCACAAGCCCGCAAGGGACTACAGCGGCGGTATGCGGCGGCGGCTGGCCCTTTGCCGCGCGCTAGTGACAAATTTTGACATGCTCATTCTGGATGAGCCTTTTAAAGGTCTTGATGCCGCGCTAAAGCCCGAGATTATGGCACTTGTGAAGGAAAGATGCCGAGGCAAGTCGGCTATACTAATCACCCACGATAGGGACGAGGCGGAATTTTTTGACAGTAATATTGTGGATATTTCTAATCTTCCATTAAACTAAAAAACTTTTCATATTGTTACCAAGTTTTGACAAATTATCTCCACGCGCTTGTATATAATTATATGCAGGCGCGTTTTTGCGTGCTTTTACAAAAGACGGAGATGGTACGATGCACATAGAAAAAGAAAAGGGCGCAATGCCCATAAAACTCAACTTTAGCCGACCCGTAGTGGTTAACTTTTTGCTGGTGGCGGGCAGCTTTTTGGCTGCGCGGGCTCTGGTTTTTGATGCCGCCAGCCCCTTTGCGCTGGCATATATTTCCACATTTCTATTTCGTGGTGCGAAGTTTTATGGTGCCTCGCTTTTTGCCTCACTAGGCATAATAACCAGCTTCCGCTCGGATTTTTCCATGAAATACCTATTGGCCATCGTTTTGCTGTGTCTGGCCAATCTTTTTCTTAGTCTGCGTCCAAAAATGGCCGCACCCTTTGTGCAAGCCGCCGCGGTGGCCTTTGCCGCCGTGCTTTCCGGCATTGTGTTGATGTTTATACGCGGCCAGGGGGCATATCATTTTGCTGTAAACCTGCTGGAAGCCGCGCTGATATTTGCGTTGGCCATAGTTCTGTCCAAGGGCATCGCCTGCGTAGCTCCTCGCGCAAAACGCCGTGCGCTAAGCAATGAAGAGTTGATTGCGCTAACGGTGCTTGCAGGGGTTTTGGCCGTTGGTGCGTCGGATGTGCTCATCTGGCAATTCTCTATGAGACACTTTCTTGCTATACTGATTGTATTATTGGCGGCGCAAAGCGGCGGTGCTTCTATAGGCGCGGTCTGCGGCGTGTTTCTGGGCTTTTTGCTTAATATGACGGGCTTTGAGTACATATATTTTGCCGTGCTGCTATCCGCCGCAGGCTTTGCGGCGGGCAGTACGCGCGGTTATGGTCGCCTGGCGTCCATCTTGGCATTCGTGGTAGTTGGCGCGCTATGTGCCCTGTATTTCGACTTAACCCTGCTAACATGGGGTTTGCTGCTATCGGCAACAGCCGCTGCAATGGCTTTTTATTTCCTGCCGCCCGGTCTGCTGCTCAATATCCACAGCACCGTCAACCCCGCCACGGGGGATTCTGACGAATATATGCGCAAGGCCAAAAGCCGCGTGGTAAGCCGGGTTTATGACTTTGCGGCAGGGTACAGCCGGTTGGCCTCTGTGTTTAACGGACGGTCTCTATCACATCGAAAAATATCCACGGTGAGGCCGGACGCGCTGGTGGAGGCCATGAAAACCGAATTTTGCGAGGGTTGTCATCGGCATGACCATTGCTGGGACGAAAAATCCGCAGAAATGTCTGGGTACATAAAAACGCTGGCGGACAAAAGTGAGAGGGCCGGTAAAATCGGACTGGAGGACGCGCCATTCGGACTTACAACCACATGCATAGCCCCTGTGGACTTCATACGCGCATTGTGGGCACAAATAGGGCGACAGCACATGGCCAAAGACTTGCAGCAAAGGCTGGCAGAGGCCAGAACCCTGGTAGCACAGCAATTTTCGGGCCTTTCGCTGGTGATGTATGAATTTGCAAGCGAGCTAGACGCAACCTTAAACTTCCGTAAAGAGCTGGAAAATAAAGTAATAGGAGAATTAGAAAAACTAAGGATAGAGGTGGAGAACGTGATTGTAATCGAAAACAGGCGCGGCAAATGCGAGATAAGCCTAAGCACCCGGCGCACAGACGACCCGCGGCTGGTACGCGACATAGGCACGGCACTTTCCCATGTGGCGGGCAGGCGCATGGAGCTGGTGGAAGAGCGGTTTGAAGGCCGCATGGTGCGCATGGAATTTTTCGAGCGGCACAAATATTATGTACATAGCGGCATAGCTAAGGCTGGAAAGGGCGGCCTGGCAACAGAAAGCGGCGATAGCTTCTCGCTGGTGCAGCTGCGGGATGGCCGCTGCGTGGCCGCGCTTTCTGACGGCATGGGCAGCGGAAAGCGCGCCAAAGACGAGAGCGAAATGGCCATAGAGCTGCTGGAAGAGCTGATGGAACGCGGCTTTGAGCAAGAAATAACCCTGCGCCTAATAAATTCTGCCCTGCTAATGAAAAGCGGCGACGAATCCTTCTCTACCCTGGACATCTGCGTACTGGACATGAACACCGGCCACGCCGAGTTCATAAAAATAGGTGCAGCCACGTCCTATCTGCTGCGCCACGGCGAAGCCACAGCCATAGGCTCTTGGACGCTGCCCGTGGGCATCCTGGACAATATTGACATAGATGTGCAACAAAAACAGCTGGCCCACGGCGACATCATTGTGATGATGACCGACGGCGTGGCGGATTCGCACACAGGTGCGGCCAGAGCCCATATATGGGTTGAAGGCCTGCTGGAAGGCCTGCCCACGGGCAACCCGCAGGATATAGCGGATGAAATACTGGCGGTGGCCCAAGCTAACTATGGAGATGAGGCGGGGGATGATATGACGGTGCTGGTGTTGCGGGTGCTGGAGCGGGGGTGAAAAATGCCTTCAAGGAATTTCCTTGAAGGCATTTTTGCGCGGGCTATTTGTCGGAATATGATTCGGAGCTAATGCCAGACTTTTGCAATTTGGCAACAAGCCTGTCGATAAGCCATTGGGACACCGACCTAAACCACCGTGCCTTGCCAAATGAGCTTACAAGCCTAGGGCTGATTGCGTAATATGTGCGGATGAATTGCCTGTAACATCATTAAAGAAACATTCGCCCGTCTTTTTCTTTTGCGTAAAATACCCCAAAGACTTAAACCCATCTTGGCCGGGAAGTTTGTAAAAAATTGTTGCTTTGTGTTTGGTATTATCGGATATCACAACATAGTTTGGGATTATGTGCAGATCGTTTGTGGTTGCTGCGGTATGAATGTCCGGGTCGCCAGTTCTTTGTAGCCTGTGCCCTTCGTTGCCTCAGGGTAAACTCCGCGAAAGATCTGTTACTAGCGGCAGAAGATCCTTCGCTTCTTTCAGGAGGACAGGTGAGTAATTGATATTGTGAGTTATCTAATAGTTGCGATTATACAACTGGATTGCTTCGGGCTATAAAACCCCGCCTACATAAGTATTGTAGCCCTCGCAATGACGGGTGTTAGGATTCTGCCCCCACAGGGAAGCTACGGCATTTCGATGGCGTCATTGCTAGGCCGACGTTGATTGTGCATGCGATAGCCGCAAAGGCCGTGGCAATCCAGGTATGCTTGCTTATTTATTTCCAATTGTTGGAATAAAAATTGGAAAAAATGTCCATGCTGTAGTTGATGAAATAAAGAGAGGGGCAGTAGCATGGAACTATACGATAGCAAACGAAAGGTTGTGCTGGTGCGCGGCGATAAGAGCAAGCTTTACGAGCAGGCCATATTTATACTGCACGCCGGGGCAAGCCAGCACCAGATGGACTTTGTAAAAGAGGCCGAAAGAATCATTAATGCATCATATATTGCCGACAATGCCCCGCCTGTGCCCGCGCCGAGCCCGCGCCGAGCCAAAACCACCTCCCGCACCGATGTTATGCTAAACATCGCCCTATTTGCTACAGGAATCGCCATTGTGGCCTTGCTTTTTCTTAATCTCCTATAGAGTAAAGCGCAACAAAAAACACCTTCGCAAAAATCCTGCGAAGGTGTTTTGATGTTGTTTGGTTTCGTTCCTACTGTAGATTCTCTATCATTCGCACGGCGATTATCAGAGCCTGCTCTCGCGTTGCCGTTGCATAGCCAATGGCTTCTTGTGCGCTGGTGACAGCTCGCGGAGAGAACATATTGTTGCCTGTGCCCATAATTATGCCGTTCCATGTCATAAAATACACAGCCTCTCGCGCCCAGCCTGATATGTACGCATCATCGGCGAAAAGCGGCGGCATAGTGAATTGCAGGGGATGCTGATAATCTGTGGCAAAAGACCAGCCCGGTATAGTGGCGCGTTTAAACGCCCGAGTAAGCGCGGTGGCGGCCTGCTCTCTGTTTAGCAGGGCATTAGGGTCGAACTCTGTGTCAGAAACCCCCACCATAATGCCTACATTGTATGCTTTCAGCACGTCAATGTCTCGGGTGTCTACGAAACGATCCACTATTGTGGGCAAAGCCACGGTGTGACCCAAGCTTTCGTATATACGCACAGCAACCCCGGCAAATTCGGCGCGGGTTATGGGCTGTGTTAGATTTACGCTTGGGTCGCGCAGAGAATCGGGGATTAGGTTAAGTGCGACGGCTCTTTCCAGATATTCGGTTGCCCAGGCAGAGTGGGGGTTTTGGATTGTGGCGGTGGTGATGGTGTCTGGGGCTGGGGTTGCGACCGGCGTAGGCGTTGGAGATGGTGTCGAGATAGGTATTCGCTCGGGAACGACATTTACATAAAAGTAGCCGTCCTCTGCTCCGTTAAATTCATATCGGCCAATTTGGCTAAGAACCACTTGCAAGGTTGAAGAGTTTAATTGCGTCCATTCCATGCCGCCTACTGGTGGCCATGACCAATCTATATTTGTGCTTGGTGTGCCAATCATCCACCAGTCTATTGTGCCGAGATTAGGATAGGTAAAAGTGATGGTAGTGCCAATGGGTACGGTGAATATCCAACCATCTCGCCAATCATAACCATCCCTTGAAATTTCCATAGGTGCAGCATCGAAATGGAATTCTCTGCCAAAAATACTTCCTACTTGGAATCTTTCGGTGTGGCTGGCAAAAATGCTAATTATAGGTGTTGCAACGAGCATTAACACCATAAAAATACTAAGCAACCTTTTCCACAAAATTCTTAAATTCATAATTGAACCTCCAGAAATATTTTTGGACACAAGAGCTGCGCCGATTCGACTACATGATAGCAATATATCACAAAAAAAAAAAAAACGCAACCACAAAATTGCAATAGGGGGTGCGGCCGCGGTGACAGGGAATTTGCATCGCTGGATTGCTTCGGGCTTGATGGCTCGTGGCCTCTGCGCTGTCGTTGCCCTCGCAATGACGTTGTTGGAGGGTAATCTGATGCAATAATAACGGGCGGCTACAAGCCGCCCCTACGAATGTGCAAATTCCCCATTAAAAGGAAGGGTGCAATCCCGTAGGGGCGGCTTGTAGCCGCCCGCTATCCGGCTGCGTTGCAGTTATGTAGGGCTATTGCTGCACACGCCCTGCGTATTCGCCCGTACGGGTGTCTACCTTTACAACGTCACCCACATTCACAAAAAGAGGCACGGTGATGACTGCACCGGTTTCTAGTGTGGCAGGCTTAGTAGCACCTGTGGCGGTGTTGCCGGCAAAGCCGGGTTCTGTATCTGTGATGGCCAGCTCTACAGAGATAGGGGGCTCTATGCCAAAGATATTGCCGTTATGGGACATCATTTTTACGGTATCGTTTTCTTTGATGTAGGCCAGGGAATCGCCCACTTTATCGAGGCCAAGGGGGATTTGCTCGTAGCTTTCTACATCCATAAAGTGGTATAGTTCGCCATCGTTGTAAAGATACTGCATGTCCTTACGCTCTATGTGGGCGCGCGGCATTTTTTCGGCGGGGCGGAAGGTTTTTTCTATTATTGCGCCGCTGATGATATTGCGCAGCTTGGAGCGCACCACGGCGGCACCACGGCCGGATTTGGAATGTTGAAATTCCAGAATTTGGTAGATTTCGCCTTCGTATTCAATTGTTAGACCATTTTTAAAATCTCCTGCAGAAACCATTATTCGTAGACCTCCAAATTAGTTTTTATAAGGGCGTGTATGGCCAGGGTGTAGCCATAGGAGCGAAAGCCGCATATCTGGCCAACGCAAACAGGGGCGATGACGGATTTGTGGCGGAATTCCTCGCGGGAATGGGGGTTGGACATATGCACTTCTATTGTGGGTATAGACAGGCTGGCGACGGCATCGCGGATGGCATAGCTATAATGCGAAAACGCGCCGGGGTTGATTATTATGCCGTCGAAGTGTTCCTCGAAGCAATCTTGCAAGATGTTGATGATTTCGCCTTCGATATTTGACTGGAAAAAATGCAAGTCGATTTTTACTAGGTCGATATCGGCGATGGTGGTGGCTTCGGCCGCTATTTGGCGGTTTATTTCGGCCAGGGTTTGGCTGCCATAAACCTGAGGCTCGCGGATGCCGGCAAAGTTGATGTTCGCGCCGTTTATTATGGCGATTTTCATTTTAGGTTCACCTCGATTTCTGTAATTATTTTGTGGCCGGTATTGAAAGCTGCAACATAATCCTCTATCTCCATTTTTCTTTCGAACTCAAAGAAATCGTCGATTAGGTCTCTAATATTTTCGGTAGCTTCTTCTATGGTTTCGCCCTCGGAGCATTGGTGGATTTCGGGGCATATAACCGTAAAGCCGCCATTGGGTTGCGGGTAAAATAGTAACGCAAGCTTCATATTGCCAACTCCTTTCATCTTCCTAGCCATTTTTCAAAGGCTTTCCTATCCAAATCGGCCTGAAGGAGGATGCTTGAAAGAATACCTACAGTCAGGTCTCTATTATGTACCGGTATAGAAACAGTTCGGCCTCCTTTTTTGTAAATATGATGGCTAGTGCCTCTCGACCTTGCAAAAACAAAGCCATGGCTCTCCAGAAATTTAATTAGCATCCTTGGTCTAACAGCTAAACCCATTTTGTCCTCGCAGATATATTTTAAGCAACATTAGTTATATTATATCATCTTATGGCAGAATTGCAAGTATTGAATATATGTATAAATCTGGTCATAAAATTGACAAGGACGGTCTTTTAATTATTGCAAAGAGGTGTAATTTTGGCCAAATTTGATAAAAATGCCATAAAAAAAAGGATAACAACCGCCTTCGAGCTGCCGCGGGACATAATGCTGGACTGGCCTTCGATAAGGATGATGGGCAACGAAGAGCTTGTTTTGTCAAACCACAAGGGCATTGCGGAATATACAAAGGAGCAGGTGCGTATAAAATCGGGCTTGGGCATGGTTAAGGTGGCGGGCAAAGGCCTGGAAATAAAAGAAATTAGTCGTGAAGAAATTGTGGTGGCGGGCAATATTAGCTCTGTGACTTTTAATGACAGGTAGGTTTTGACCATGTTCATAAAAATATGGAATTTTTTGCTGGGATATGTTAAAATAGATATGACCGGGTTTATGGTGGAGCGGCTGATAAATTTGGCGGCCCAGCGGGGCGTTCTTTTTTGGGATGTGCAGCGGGCCAAGGTAGCCATAAGCGCGAAGGTGTCCCGGCGGGACTATGCCAGGCTGCTAGAGATGGCCGTAAGAACAGGTACAAAGCTTGCGGCAACAGGTCATATTGGCTTACCAACCATATTTGGCCGCTTTAGAAAACGCCTGCTTTTGCTTTTGGGCTGCGCGGCCTTTGTGATTGGGCTGGTGGTGCTAACATCCTTTATCTGGCGCATTGATATATCCGGCACGGATAGGCTGGATGCCGATGAGGTCTTAGAGTATCTGGCAGAAAATGGCTTTGACATAGGCACTTTTCGTCATGGCATTGCATATCGCGATGTAGAAAGCCTGCTGATGGCGCGGTTTGAGGATATTGCATGGGTGTCTCTTGTGATTAATGGAACATCGGCGCATATTAGGCTGGTGGAGACCATACCTGCGCCACATATTGTGGATTTATCCACACCTACTGATATTGTTGCGGCAAAAGATGGTATAATTTTACAAATGGCTACAAGCCTTGGTACGCCGCTGTTTGTGCCGGGGGATGTGGTGCGGGCAGGCGAGGTGCTTGTTAGCGGCCGGCTGACCATAGGTGTAGAGGGCGAACCCCAGACCCACGAATATGTGCGGGCGCAATCAGAAATCTGGGCGCGGCTGTATTATGAGATAAATTTCGACATACCTCTGGTTTTTTATGAAAAAACCTTTACTGGACGTGCGCGTGGGGTTTATAGTATAATGGTAGGTGGCCGCCAATTTACATTGCCACATAGGTCTCATAATTTTATTTACTATCAGGCCATCGAAAGCCGCGGACAGCTGGCTTTGGGCGATAGCTATCCCTTGCCGCTGGGGCATAGTGTAGTGCAAAACTACGAGCTGGTGCGCCATTTGCATCGCCGCACGGCAGAAGAGGCCATCGCCATAGGCGAAGAGCTGGTGGCTGGCCGCATAGCAGAAGAGCTGCCAGAAACCGCCCAGATAGTATCCCAGGAAATTAGCTTTGTGGAGGGCGACCATGCTGTTACAATAGAAGTGTTTTTGATAACAATAGAGCGTATTGATGTAGAGCAAGCTATTAGTTTTGACATTAATTAACAATGTTTGGGGGAATGAGATATATTGCAGACTAAAGAAATGGGACAAGCCAATATGTCGGAGGAGCTTCTGCCTGCGATTTTTGGCAATCTCGATGAAAATATCATAAAAATAGAAAAAGCCTTTGGCGTGAATATTGTTAATCGCGGCGGCAGGCTTGCAATTGTTGGTGAAAATGCCGAATTTGCCCGGGAAATTGTACGCAAACTTCTCCATATTGCTGATAGCGGCGAAGAGATTAACGAGACCACTGTTAACTACCTGATAGATTCTATGCGCGATGGCACAATAGGGCAGGTGAGCAAGGGCAATAGCGATGTGGTGATTTTGACGACCACAGGCAAGGCCATAAAGCCCAAAACCCTGGGTCAGAAGAAATATGTAGAGATGATTAAGAAAGAAACCATCGTCTTTGGCGTTGGCCCTGCGGGCACGGGCAAAACATATCTGGCCATGGCCATGGCTATTGCGGCCTTTAAGAAAAACGATGTAGACCGCATTATCCTTACGCGCCCGGCCATTGAAGCCGGGGAGAAGCTGGGCTTTTTGCCCGGGGATTTGCAGCAAAAAGTAGACCCATATCTGCGGCCACTATACGATGCATTATTTGAAATTATGGGTGCAGAGGCTTTTCATCGCAACCTGGAAAAAGGGGCGATAGAGGTAGCACCCCTGGCCTATATGCGTGGCCGCACCCTGGATAACTCCTTTATAGTGCTGGATGAAGCACAAAACACCACGCCGGAGCAAATGAAGATGTTCCTAACCCGCATAGGCTTTGGGTCTAAGGCTGTGGTGACTGGGGATATCACTCAGATAGACCTGCCGGGTAGCACAAAATCCGGCCTAAAAGATGTGCTTACGCTGCTGGAAGACGTAGAGGGCATTGGCACGACGATGTTTACAAATAAAGACGTAGTGCGGCATCCGCTGGTGCAACGTATAATAAAGGCATACGAAAAGCGCGATGCAAAATCGGCCTACAAAGAAAAACGCAAAATCAAACTAAAGACAAGTAAATGATGGGATTGCGGGTCAAGCCCGCAATGACGTGCCTGTATCGTCATCCCGGGCTTGACCCGGGATCTCCTGCGGATGTCACGAGGTAATATATGAACAATAACCCAAACAAAAAAAGACTGTCGCTATACGTAATAACCCTGCTGGCTGTTGCATATTTGGCCAGCATTGCGGTGGTGGGGCTTAGCTATTTTATGCCGGAGGTTTATGACCTAGAGGTGGGCATGCCCGCGCCTATGGAATTTCGCGCGCCGCGGCAGTTTGTAAATTCCTACGAAACCGAGAATTTGCAAGAAGCCGCTGCATCAGCTGTGGATGCGGTTATGGTTAACGATGCCTCTATTACTGCCGAAATTATGCAGAATTTGGAAGATGTCATCGCGGAAATTGGGGCATTGCGGGCATTGCATTTCCCGATATTCTCGCCGCTTTCGCCGGATATTGGGCCGGTGGATGAGGTCGAAGCGTATTTGCCAGATTTTACCAGACTGGCTGTAGAATTTGAACCCTACCAAGCAGAGCGCGTAATTGCGGGGGATTCTGCCACTTTCGCGCATTTTGTGGATATCATCACATCATGGTTTGAAAAGCAGCTGGATAGCGGTGTTAATGCATCCGGCCTTTCTGGTGCGCCCTGGGCTTTTAGCGAGGAGCTATCGGAGCTGGGTTTTGACGAGACCTATGCAAGCATTGGCCATACCATTGTGGCCGCGGTTTTGCGCCAAAACCAGGTTGTTGATGAAGAACTGATGGAGATCCTGCGGCAAGAGGCACGGGACGAGGTAGAGCCTGCCATGTTTGTGCAGGGGCAAACCATTGTGCGCGACGGCGACCTGATAACCCAGGAAGCCTACCGCGCGCTGACAGAGCTTGGCTACATAGGCGGCGACGGCGCGGCCCTGCTTGTAGGCATAGCAGGCACGGTGCTGATGGTGACAATGGTTTTCGCGCTGTTTTTCTTCGCCATTTTTATGTTTAAGCGCGATATAGCAGAAAACAGGCGGCAGGCCATGATGCTGTTTTGCCTGTTTATGCTGACCATAGTGCTGGCGCGGGCAATGTCCCCGCTGGAATATTATTACACACCCATTATGCTGTTTGCCATGCTGGTTGCTATTTTGATAGATATGCGGCTTTCTGCGGTGCTTACGGTTGGCGTTGTTATCATATCTGCGGCAATGGAGCCGGGCAATAATATGTTTGTCATCTTTGGGCTTATTAACGGTATCTTTGCCGCAATGATAGCAAAGCATATAGTGGCGCGAGGGCGCGTGTTGATGGCGGTTGTGTCGCTTTCGGCTGTCAATGTGCTTTCTGTTTTTGCAAATTACTTTATGTTTTCGTCCGGATTTTCTATGGCCATGGTTAATTCTGCTGTGATTGCGTTGTTTGTGGGTTTTGTGACCATTTTCCTTACCATCGGGTCATTACCGTTTTGGGAATCGCTTTTTGAGGTGGTAACGCAAAACAGCTTGCTGGAGCTAACAAACCCCAACAATGCGCTGTTGCGGCGCATGGCGGTGGAGACCCCGGGCACATATCACCATAGCCTGGTTGTGGCCAATTTGGCAGAGACTGCCTGTTTTGACATAGGCGCAAACCACGTGCTATCAAGGGTTGGGTCGTATTATCACGATATTGGAAAGGTAAAGTACCCCCAGTATTTTGCGGAGAACCAAAGCGGCGAAAACCCCCATGATACACTGCCGCCCCGCGCCTCTGTAGAGGTTATTACAGACCATATAACCCGTGGGCTGGAGCTGGCCAAACAGCACAAACTGCCGCAGCCCATCAAGAATTTTATAGAAGAGCACCACGGTACGTCATTAATGAAGGTGTTTTATTTTAAAGAGCGCAGCGAGCATCCCGACGAAGATATTGACGAAAACGACTTTAGATACCAGTTTACAATACCCCAAAGCCCGGAGACGGCTGTGGTTATGCTGGCGGACACCTGTGAGGCGGCTGTGCGCTCTAAAATGACGGTGGAGGGCGCGAAAATAGAGGATATGGACGGTTTTGTGCGCGTGCTGATAAAAGACAAGCTAGAGGATGGCCAGCTAAACGAAAGCGGCCTGTCTATCAAGGATTTGGACAGCATTGCAAAGGCCTTTATGCGGGTGTTTAGGGGTATGTATCACGAGCGTGTGCCGTATCCTAGCGGTACTGTGAAAGAAATTGTTGCAGGGAAAGAATAATTAGGAATTAGGAGTTAGGAATGAGGAATTATGGTTTTTCTGTAGATATTGATGCGCAGGGGTTGGAGATTGATGTGGAGCTGGTGCGGGGGGCTGTTTTGGAGACCTTGAGGCATCAGGGTTTGGGTTTTGATGGTGAAGTAAGCGTGCTTGTGGTGCGGGATGAGGAGATGGCGGGGCTTAACCAGCAGTATCGCGGTAAGGAGGGCACTACCGATGTGCTTTCGTTTCCATTGCATGATGGGGATTTTGGTGACGAATATATTTGTCTGGGCGATATAATAATAAATATTGATGCATCCAAGCGGCAGGCCGAGGAATATGGGCATAGTATCAGCCGCGAACTGGCTTTTTTAACCGTACACTCTGTGTTGCATTTGCTGGGCTATACCCATGACGACGAGGTGCAGGAGTCGCAGATGTTTGCGGTGCAGGAAGAGATTTTGGTAGAAATGGGGCTTGGAAGATAGATGATCAAGAGATTTATGATGATACTGATAGTTGCGGGCGCGCTTGGGCTTGCGGCCTGCGGCGGCGGCGTGCAGGCAGATATGCTGCCCGCGCCAATGCCTACATCAACTCCTTTGTTAATTATTTCACCAATGCCGCCCATACCCATGATGGTGCAGGGAGACGAGCCCGATACGACACCGGAAGGGATGACAATCAGCCGTTTAACAGGCCTCTATATATGTGAAGAAGCGGCGGCCAGGCGACCCATTGCGGTGGTTTACAACAACGAATCCCGGGCCATGCCCCAGTCCGGCCTAATGCAGGCCGATATTATTTACGAGGTGCTGGCGGAGGGCAGTATAACCCGGGTTGTGGCTATTTTTCAGGACTTCGATGCCTCGATGATTGGCCCGGTGCGCAGCACCCGAGAGTATTTTACGTATTTTGCCCTGGATCATGGGGCTATCATGGCGCACCATGGCGGCTCTGTGGGCGGCTACAACGCCATTCGCAACCGGGGCATACCGGCCATAGATGGCATGCGCTTTGATGGCACGGTATTTTGGCGAGACCCGGAACGCCGTGCCAGCAGAGGGTTGGAACATTCGTCATACACATCGGCCCAACGGCTGCTGGATGCCGCCGACGACCTTGATTTTGATATGGACGCCCGCGAAGACCTGGGCTTGTTTGACTTTTTTGAAGAGCTGACAGCACCTGCACCGCAGAATTTGGCACATATTGTAAATGTGCCTTTCCATAGTGCCAACACAACGACCTTTGAATATTGCCCGGAAACAAACCTATACTACAAGTCTATTTTTGGCGGGCCGCATATGGATGCAGAGACCGAAGGGCAGATAGCAGTAACCAATGTTTTGGTGCAAATTACAAGCATGACGGTGATTGACAACGAGGGCAGGCGCAGGGTGACTATGGTGGGAGAAGGCCACGGATATTTGGCTACACATGGTACATATTCCCGGGTTACATGGCGGCGGGATAGTGCCGCAGAACCAACGAGATGGTATGATGAGCATGGCCAGCGGCTGACGGTAAATGCAGGGCGCACGTGGATTTCTGTGATAAATAACGAACCAACTTTTGAGGAGAATAATTAATGAGCGATTTTAAATCAGGCTTCGCGGCCATTGTGGGACGGCCGAATGTGGGCAAATCCACGCTGCTAAATTCGTTTTTGGGCGAAAAGGTCGCGATAATTACAAACAAACCCCAAACAACTCGCAATAATATTCGTGGGGTATTGACCAGCGCAGATTCGCAGATTGTGTTTGTGGACACGCCGGGCATACATACGCCAAAGCACAAGCTGGGCAAAAATATGGTAAAGATGGCAGAAAATACTATGGCTGGCGGCGATGTGATACTGTTTGTAATTGCGCCTGCCATCACCGGCTTTGATAAGGAGATTGCAGGGCGGCTGGCCGGCATTAAGGCCACAAAATTTTTGGTCATCAACAAGATAGACACGATACAAAAGAGCGAGATTCTGCCGATTGTGGATGTTTACAAAGAGCTGTGCGATTTTGCAGAGATTATCCCTGTGTCCGCCATGAAAGGCGAAAATCTGGGAACATTGAAAGATAATATCCTAAGATACCTGCCAGTAGGCCCGCGATATTTCCCGGAAGGCACGGTGACGGATGCTTCCGATGCGTTTATAGTGTCCGAAATGATACGGGAAAAGGCCCTGTATCTGCTGCAAGAAGAGATTCCTCATGGGGTGGCCGTGGAGATAATGTCGCTAACGCGGCGAGAGGACAAGCCAATTATTGATATTGAAGCGACCATGTATTGCGAAAAGGCCTCCCACAAGGGCATTATCATCGGCAAAGGCGGGGCTATGCTAAAGGACATTGCAACCCGTGCCCGGCTGGATATAGAGCGGATTTACGACGAAAAGATAAATTTGCAACTATGGGTTAAAGTCAAAGAAAATTGGCGCGATAGCGACTTTTTTATGAGGACATTGGGCTTTAAAGAGGAAAATTAAATTTGGGGGATATAAAATGGACATACAAAAGATGAAAAGCATTAAAACGCCGCCGCCTGTTTCTGAGCTTCTGGAGAAATACAAAAGGGAAAGAGAAGTTCTGGATAACAATCCCGATACGACCGATATAAACGTTACGGAGCTTACCTTTTTGGCTTATGGGCTGGATTTTATTGATTGGGCAAGGGCGAATTTTGATGTTGCGCTCACTTTGATTGAAAGCGATATTGAAATTGTGGAGCAAATGGCAGAGCAAGCGCATATGGCGTATACATCCGGCAAGCTGCCGGAGGAAGGCCTTTTGGAATTTGCAAAAACTTTTGCGGGCTATATGGGATTGCTGATTCTGATACACAAGGGCGGCAAGTGGGCGCAGGAAGCCAAAACCATGGAAGATTCTGGCCCGGTGATTATGCAAGATAATGGAAAAGTATACCATATATGCGGCCGCACATTCCATAGGATTAAAGAGGGCAGCGAGTATAATCTGCTTCACTATTATCAAGTCGTTGACTATGCTGAATAGGTTTTAAAACCAAGGCTTTGCACGACTTTCCAACAATTTGTAGCATATAGGCCGCCTCTTTTGACAGACTATTTGTGAGGGGGTTTGCGATATATGTACGAAGGCTTTTGGGACTTGTTTTTACGAACAGGCAATATTGGCGCGTATTTGGCCTACAAACAGGCATGGGGCTATAATGACGATGGCGAAGATGAAAAGGAAGACGCATAAATGGCCATAATAAAAGATTTTGGCGTGGTCTTACGGGAATACGAAGCGGGGGAAAACAACAAAAAGCTGGTGGTGCTAACACGCGGCCACGGCAAGATGACGGTGTTTGCGCGGGGCGCACGCCGCACGGGCAGCAAGCTGGCCACGGGACTTTTTAGTTATAACGAATTTGTGATTTTTGAAGGAACAAATTTTTATAGCCTTAATGCCGTGATGCCCGTACATATTTTTGATATTGCTGATGATTACGACAAATTCTGCTATGGGCACAGCTTTTTAGAGATGACAGACAAAATGGTGCTGGCCAGCATGGATACCTCGGAGGTTTTAAACATACTGCTTTGCGCCTTTGTGGAGCTGGCCCGGGGCAGTCGTCACAAGCCATCTGCGGTGTTTGCGGTGTTTGCCATAAAGCTGCTAAAAACAGAGGGCTTCGCGCCCCTTGTTGATGCTGACGGCACTATTAGAACGGGCGAAAACACTCTGGGGCTTACCCCAGAGGCCGCCCAGGCGATTACATATATAATGGAAGCAAATCCCAAGGAGATGTTTGCCTTTAAGGCCTCGGATGATGTGGCAGAGCAGCTATACCGCGCCGCGAGGCTGTTTGTAGCAGAAAATGTGGATGTGAAGATAAAAAGTCTGGAGATGATAGGGGACTAAAAGAGCCGTCATTGCGGGCTTGACCCGCAATCCCCCGTGAGTGCGCACGGCTGCGATGAGGAGATCCCGGGTCAAGCCCGGGATGACGATTTTACGATGATAGGGGATATATGATGAAAATCTACCGAAGACGCTATTTGCCCGAGGAGCTATTGTGGCTTAAAGATGACGAGATACTGTTGGCGGATAACGACCATATTATCACGCGGTGGCGCAGCCTAAAGCCCCGGCCGGACTTCTCCCATGGCTGCTCCTGCTATTTTCTACATAAAAACTACAAAATAAGCAAGTTTTTTGATAGCGCAGGCAAGCTGCTGTATTATTATTGCGACATTGTGAAGCCCGAAATAACAGCGGATGGGGACTATATTTTCTGCGACCTGCTGGTGGATGTGAAGGTGTTTCCCGGTGGCTTTGTAAAGGTGCTGGATTTGGATGAGCTGGCCGAAGCCTATGAAAAGGGGCTTATTTCTGATGGGGACATGGTTTGTGCCATCAAGACATTGGATGAGCTTCTAAATGCGATATATGAAGGAAAATTTGACTGCATTGTAAAAATTTTGGACAATGAGTGATGCGAAGAAAAAGCCCGTAAACCCCAATAGTGGCCATCGTGAAAGGATGCGCGCCAGATACAAAAAAGGCGGCATTGAAGCCATGGCAGACCACGAGATTATTGAGCTGCTGCTATTTTACGCCATCCCGCGCCGCGACACGAACAAGCTGGCGCACCGCATTGTGCGCGAATTTGGCAGTCTGCACGCGGTTTTAGAAGCCGATGTGGCAGAGCTTATGAAGCGTTGTGACCTATCAGAAAACACGGCCACGCTGCTGTCCATGATGCTACCCATGGCGCGGCGTTATGACATATCAAAATGGGGCAGGCGTGTAAATTTTGCAAGCACCAAATCCCTGGCGGACTACGTGAAAACCCTGTTTATTGGCCAGACGGTGGAGTGCTTTTATTTGCTTTGCCTGGACAACCGGGGCAGCCTTATTTCTACCACGCAGCTTACCCAGGGCACAATAGACCGCGCAGAGCTATACCCGCGCGAAATCATGAAATGCGTAATGAATAGCTCGGCAGCCTATGTGGTCGTAGCGCATAACCACCCCAGCGGCAGCTTGGAGATGTCCCAGGCCGATGTGCAGACCACGCAACATCTAATAGCTATGCTAAAGCCTGTAGAGGTGGATGTGCTGGATCATATTATCTGCGGCGGCAAAGGGTATGTAAGTTTTGCAGAAATGCGCATCGCCGGGTTGAAGGGCATTGGCTCTCTATAAAGAACCTTTTGGTTGAGCAACCGACGCAAACGCTGGTATCATCGCATTTAGGCTCGGTTGCTCAACCAAAGTGTTCTTTATAAGGAGGTGATATTCAATCAAACAAAAAAGGCCATGTCATACGACACGACCTTGAATTTCTAATTTTACTAATTTCTTCCTCGTATCAACAAAAACCTTATCAACTGCATAACGGCCATAGTCGCCGCCGCTACATATGTTAGGGCCGCGGCATTTAGCACCTTTTTAGAGCCCGCCATTTCGTCGTCTGTTAGAAAACGGCCGCGTTCTAGCACTTCCGTTGCGCGGCTGGATGCGTTAAATTCCACCGGCAATGTAATTAAATGGAAGGCCACGGTTACGGCAAAAAAGATTATGCCTACATCTATCAAAATTGGCGCAATACCACCAGCCGCGCCCAGCATAAAGCCAATGAAAATCAGCGGAATAGCCGCACCCGATGCAAAGCGCACAATGGGAAAAACCGCGCCGCGCAACACAAGGGGCGAATAGCTTTCGTTGTGCTGGATGGCGTGGCCAACCTCGTGGGCCGCTACGGCCACCGCCGTTACCGAGCTTGTGTCATGCACATGGGCGGATAGGCGAACAACCCTGTGCGTGGGGTCGTAATGGTCGCCTGCATTGGCGTCCAGCCGCTCTATCTGCACGTCGCGTATACCATGGTCGGCCAGTATGGCCGCGGCCACATCTGCGCCGCGCATGCCTTTTTTGGTGGCGACCTGGGAGAAGCGCGAAAGATTGCTGGATACTTTGGCCTGGGCATAAAAAGCCAGTATCATGGCGGGTATCAAAACCCAAAATGACCACATATCAAATAAAAACATATATATCCCTCCGTTTCTAGTATGGCAGAGTTTCGCTCAAACCATATACGTAATTTTTTCTAAGATTGTCTGTAAATTATGTTAAAATTGTGCCGACCTCAATTTTATGCCCCCGCACAAAATCCGCCGCGGCCATTTTTTTTGCATTTGGTGGGGTTAGTTCTATTATGCGAATAGTAGCATCCGCCGCGGCCACAAAAATGCCTTCTTTTGGGCAGACGTGGACAATTTGGCCGGCCGGGCTACGTAGGGGCGGCTCTATGCCGCCCGCTGTCAAAGCGGGATCAACAACCTCTGCTCGCCAGATCTTTATCTGCCTGCCATCAAGCTCCGCAAAAGCCCCGGGAAAGGGGTTGTAGGCACGTATTAGATTCGCAATGTCGGCTGCCAGCTTGCTCCAGTCAATCCTTGCCATCTGCTTTGTGATAAGCGGCGCATGGGTGGCCAGGGCGTGGTCTTGCGGTACAGGCCTGGCCTGGCCGGATTCTATCAGCTGCAATGCCGCAAGCAAAGCTTCCGGCGCGATTTCGCAAAGCTTGTCGTGCAACGTGCCGCCGGTGTCGGTTGGACCTATTGCGACTTCGCGCTTTAAAATCATGTCGCCGGTGTCCACACCCCTGTCCATCTGCTGTATGGTGATGCCCGTGGTGGTTTCGCCATCGGCTATGGCCTGCTGTATGGGGCTTGCGCCGCGGTATTTGGGCAGCAGCGAGGCATGGACATTTATCGCGCCATATTTTGGTATATCCAAAATTTTTTGCGACAGGATCTGGCCATAGGCGGCCACCACGAAGATGTCGGCATTAAGCTGCTGCAACATGGCGATGCCGTCGGCGGTTTTGATTTTTTCGGGCTGCAAGACAGGTATGCCCATTTGTAGGGCATATTCCTTTACAGGCGAGGCTTGCAGGCGTTTGCCGCGGTTTGCCGGGCGGTCGGGCTGGGTAAACACAGCCGCCACATCGTAGGGGCGACCTGTGGTCGCCTGCCCCACAAGGGATTCCAAGCAAACCCGGGCAAAATCCGGTGTGCCCATAAAAACAATTCTAATCGTCGTCATCCTCCTCGCCCTGTTGACGGATTTCCGTCGCCTTTTGGGTGTAAAGTATGCCGTCCAGATGGTCCAGCTCGTGGTTTAAAGCCACGGCCAACTGGCCTGTGCAGCGCATTTCAAAGGGCTGGCCAAATCGGTCCATGGCGCGAACTACGGTGGTGGCGGGGCGTTCTACCTTGCCGGTTCTGCCGGGGATAGAAAGGCAGCCCTCCCAGCCGGTTTGCACGCCCTTATGGCTAACAACCTCGGGGTTGATGAACTCGTGGGGGTCGTCGTTGTCCTCGCTTACATCTATTACCAGCAGGCGGCGCAATATGCCAACCTGCACAGCCGCCAGCCCACAGCCCCCCGCGTGGTACATGGTCTCCAGCATGTCGTCCAGCAGTTCGCGGGTTTTGTCGTTAACCTGCACGACAGGGCGTGATACCTTATGTAGTATATCGTCGTGTGCTATACGCAGGGTGCGCAGTGCCATGAAATTTCCTCCTAAACAATGGGTTAAACTATATATGTGGGATTAAGGGTAAGGCTGATGCTGATGCCCTCCAAATCCTCATTTTCTCGCAACTTATCCAAGCAATAATGTACAAACCTCTTTATTATTTCTTCATCCTCACATTTGACTAGTATTTTCCAGCGATAGTTCTGTCTTATTTTAGAAATAATGGCTGGTGCTGGGCCTAGCATCTCGCAAAGCCCCTTGCGGTTGTAGTGTCGCATAATATCCGCCAAGCGGTGCAGGGCTTGCACAATCTGCCGTTCCTGCTTGCCTGTAAAAAGCAGCATGTAAATATGCGAAAAAGGCGGGTAGTTCATTTGGCGGCGCACCTCTATTTCGTGGGCGTAAAACGCCGCATAGTCGCGATCCTTAGCATAGTTTACGCTGTAATGCTCCGGATTATAAGTCTGGATTATCACGCGGCCAGGATCTACACCGCGACCGGCGCGACCGGCAACCTGAGTTATAAGCTGATAGGCGGTTTCTGCCGCACGGTAGTCGCCGTTGTTAAGGGCCATATCCGCGGCCACAATGCCCACCAAGCTTACACCGGGAAAATTGTGGCCCTTTGCAATCATCTGCGTGCCCACCAAAATGTCGGCCTGTCTGTCCGCAAAGGAGTGTATAATGCGGGAATGGCTGTTTTTGCCGGTTGTGGTGTCCAAATCCATGCGCAGAACCCGCGCCGATGGAAATTTCTGGGACAGATACTCCTCAATCTTTTGTGTGCCAACACCAAAGTGTTTTATGTATATAGACCCGCATGTGGGGCAGTTTTGCGGCATTTTGGCCGTGGCGGCGCAATAGTGGCACAGCAGGCGGTGATTATACTGGTGGTATGTGTAATTTACATTACAATTGGTACAGCCCAGCACATGGCCGCAGCTGCGGCAACTAACGAAAGTAGAGTGTCCGCGCCGATTTAGAAACAAGATGCTCTGCTTGCCTTCGGCCAGATTTTGCCCCACGGCGGCATATAGTGCCGTGGAAAATATTGACTTATTGCCCTCGGCCAGCTCCCGGCGCATATCGGCCACCTCTATGGCGGGCGGGCGGTTGTTTACGCGGTGTTTCAGCGTCACCAGCTGCATGTGGCCCTGCTGGGATTTGTAATAGGTCGCCACATTTGGCGTGGCAGAGCCCATTATAACGGCGCAGCCCGTCAGCGCGGAAAGCTGCAATGCAACCGCAACCGTCTCGTATTTTGGCGTGGTTTCGGATTTATATGTGTTTTCGTGCTCTTCGTCGATAATTATCGCGCCCAGGTTTGCAAAAGGCGTGAAAATGGCGGAGCGCGGGCCTATTATCACATCAATCTGGCCGTCCCTGGCCCGCTTCCATTGGTCGTATCGCTCGCCTAGGGACATACGGCTATGGGTGGCCGTAACCTTGCTACCAAAGCGTGAAATAAACACATCCACGGCCTGGGGCGTAAGGGAAATTTCGGGCACAAGCATGATGGCCTGTTTGCCTCTGCGCAAAACTTCCTCGATGATGGACATATAGACCTCGGTTTTGCCGCTGCCTGTAACCCCTTGAATCAGCGTGGGATGCGGGTTTTCGACGTCTAGCGTGGTTTTGATGGTATCTATCGCCGCCTGCTGTTCTGTTGTTAGCTCAAATTGTGGCGAAGGCCGCAAAGCCGCATCCGGCATAACATTGCGGCGGGTCTCAATTTTCTCCAGCCGCAGCAGCCCTTTTTTTTCCAGCGACATGATTGGGGAGGGAGATATGCCCAACCGCAGCTGGATATCCGCCAGGGATAGGGATTTTGCGTCCATTAGCATTTCCAGGACGGCAGCCTGCTTGTCGCCTTTTTCAAAGACCCCCTCGGCCTCCATGTCAAAATTAGGTAGGTCATCATTTATAAAAGCCGTGTTTATGCGAATAGTATAGTCCTTGGCATCGTAAATATGGCGCAAAGCCACCAAATCCATGTCTGCCAGCATCTGCAAATTCGCCCATGTAGTGCCGCCAAAATTTTCCTTTAGCTCCCGCTCGCTTACAGAGCCATGTGCGGTAATATAGTCAAAAATCTGCTTTTTTCTACCCTTCAAACCTTTGCCGCTTGCGCCCTCTGCAATTTCGGCCACATAGTCGTTTTTCATAGAAATGCCCGCTGGCATAATGGTCTTTAGGCATGTGGCCAAGGGTGCGGTGTATTTTTCGGCCATCCACAATGCCAAATCCAGCATCACAGGCGAAAAAATGGGAAAAGCCTCCAGCACATCCGCAATTTCCTTAACCCTTGATTCGTCAAAGTCGATAGAATCAACAAAATCCACCACATAGCCTTCTGTGCTGCGGGATTTGCCAAAGGGCACAAGCACGCGATGCCCGCGGCACAGCCCCTCCCGCATATCGTCAGGAATGGCGTAGGTAAAGGGTTTATCCAGATCCTTTGCGGTGGAGGCAACAACCACCTTGGCAAATTTCTTCATTAAAGTCTAGTCTTCGTCACTTTCGTCGTCTACAACTTCGTCCTCGGTTTCGTCGTCATCACAGTCTTCCTCGTCATCATAGGCATCTTCGGCATCGGCGTCGTCGTCCATGCTCTCAATTGGTATATCTTCGGACACAAAATTGTCGTCAATGACAGTTGGGAGATTTTGTAAGATATGCTCGCTATGGGGCATCTCGATGTTCTCTGCACTGCCCGGCACAACCCGTATAAAACCGCGCTGAATCTCGTTTACAGCGATAGACACGGCCTTGTCGGTCTTTGCACCCAGGTCTTCATATTCTGCGCCGCCCACAATCTGCCGCGCACGCTTGGCCGCCGCAATCACTATAGAATAGCGGCTTGTGAGGCGGGCATCTGCCCCGACATCTTCGTTAAGAATCTTTATCAAACTGGAATAAGATGGGTTTAACATACTTCATCTCCTTTATGTTATGGTTATCCAATATCGCTGGCATGTATCGCCATTATCGTCAATAAATTCGCTATCTAACACGCCGCCGCCATTAACAATCGTCTTCGCGCTGCCGATATTTGATTTTACACAAGTTACCAATGCTCTGTCAATGGCCAGTTCGCGACATTTCTCAAGTGCCATAGCAAGCATTTGCGTGGCATAACCCTTGCGCCGCTGGGTAGGCCGCACGCCATAGCCAATATGGCCGCCATCGTGCCGCAAATAGTCGTTTAGCTCGTGGCGGATTTGAATAGTGCCTACAATCTCGCCGCCCACCATCGCAAAATAGGCCGTGGCGGCTACAAAACGGGGATGGCCGCTAAGCGTTAGGTCGGCCTTGCGTTGCGCAAGCCAGTCCTCATAGGTTTCGGCATTGTTAAAGCCAGCGCTGCCGTGGATATGCGCCTCGCCATGGTCAAAATGCTCCTGGCGATAGGCCAGGGCGGCCTCTTTCATGTCAACTGTTGGGAAAATTAATTCCATATGTCACCTCACCATTGCCGGTATTATCATGAAAATGACTGATTTTTTCGCTGCTGCGCTGGGGTTTCAGCTTTTCTGCCGCTACAATTAGGTTGATTTCCTCCACAGCGTGGTCTATGACATCATTGATGACAAGATAGTCATATTTTGGCAGCTCTGCCACTTCATCCCACGCCCGGCGAAAGCGTCTGTCAATTTCTTGTTCGTCCTCTGTGCCGCGCATTTCCAGTCTATGCCGCAGCTCCAAAAAAGTGGGTGGCATAAGAAAAACAAGAATAGCCTCGGGGTATTTCTCCTTCACTTGCAGCGCGCCTACCACGTCAATCTCCAGCACCACGGTATAGCCCCGGCGGATTTGATCGTTGACATATGATACTGGTGTGCCATAATAATTGCCACTAAAAGTAGCATGCTCCAGCAGGCCATCTGCATCACGCACCGCCCTAAATTCCTCTTTGTCGCAGAAAATATAGTCCACACCGTGGGTTTCGCCCGGCCGCTGGGTGCGCGTGGTCATGGATATAGAGAGCGCGAAACCCTCGCTGGGCAGCAGGTTTTTGCATACCGTGCCTTTGCCAGAGCCAGATGGGCCCGAAATTATAAGCAACATACCTTCCTGCATTATTGCCACAGCCTCCTTTGTAAATACTGTAAAATCAGTTATTCTTTGGTAGACCTTTATACTGCCATCGTGGTTTGCTGCGGAAAAATACATTGATAGCCCGATGGGGACAAAGATTAACGCAGCGATAGCATATGGTGCAGTTGCTCTTATGTATGACTTTATTTTCCTGAATTTCTAGATTTTTCATTGGGCAGGCGGTAATGCACAAGCCGCATGTGGTGCAGCTATCGTGGATTTTTATACTCCTCATGCCCTTCGCCTCCATTGCCGGCCAAGGCTTGCCTTGGAAACCACCCAAAAATCGGCTAAAGCCCGAAAATCCGCGTCGCTTTACAATGCCGTTGTTGATATCACGGGCAATACGCGCAATCTTGCTTTCGGCCCTTCTCATGCATCTAACAACGCCTCTGGCACTTGTTTTCGGTAGTATGACAAGATTATTAACATTATTTGGCATATATAGATGCTCGGCGTATATTACGTCGAAATGATCACTAGGGAACAAGTCGGTAAAAGCCCTAGCCCCATCGCCGGAGAAAATCAGCTGTGTAACAAGTATCACAACTCTTTTTCCAGCAAGAGCAGCAGCGTAACTGGTGGCGAAATGCCGCATAATCAGCGGAACGCGTGAGCCATAGATGGGATAGCAAAAGGCTATTGTCTCTGCCACAGCAAATTCCGCCATAAAATCGGCCTCATCCTCTATGGACAGGCATTTGCCGCCCATTTGCCTAGAAAATAGCTCCGCAACATAGGCCGAATTTCCTGTGCCGGAAAAGTAAACAGTTAGTATCATTTTACAGCACCCTTTGGGTTATGGTCTCTGGTTGTAACGACGAAAGTATGATGTGTTCGGTGGTTGTAAAGATTACGGCGCGGGTTTTGCGGCCATGGGTTGCATCCACAATGCGCCCGGCCTCGCGGGCTTCGTGTATCACGCGCTTTATGGGGGCGGGTTCGGGGTTGGCAATGGCCACAATTTTGTCTGTAGCCACCATATTGCCATAGCCTACATTAATGAATTTTGTGCTACTGGTAGTATCATTCAATATTCTGCACCTGCTCTCGAATCTTCTCTATTTCGCCCTTCAATTCTATTACAATTTTGGTAATATCAGCAAAATTGGCCTTAGAGCCGATGGTATTGGCCTCTCTGGCCAGCTCCTGCGCCAAAAAGTCCAGCTTGCGCCCCACCGCGCCGCCTTCATTCAATATCTGGGGCAGCTGCGCCAAATGGCTGCGCAGGCGGGTTATTTCTTCATCAATGGCGGCTTTATCAGCAAAATGCGCCACTTCGTTTAAAAATCGGTATTCGTCCACATTGATGCCGACCATGGCGTCTTCCATGCGCTTTTGCAGCTTTTTGCGGTAGTTCTCGGTCACATCCGGTGCTTTTTCTTCAATAATAGTCAGTAGTTGTGCGATATTTTGCCCCTTTTCGCGAATATTTGCGGCCAGAGCCGCCCCTTCGGTTTCGCGCATGGCTAAAAAGCGGTCAATAGCGGCCATGGCGGCCTCGCGCAGGTCATCCCACAGAGCTTCCAGGACGGCATCGCCTAGGTCTCTGTCAATTTCTACCACATCAGGGAATTTCGACACAAGGGTCAAAACCGCGCCATTATCGACTTCTGGCAGCCCAAACTTCTGGCATATATTAGTCAAAACATCAAAATAACTCTGGGCCAGAGCTTCGTTGTAGACAATCCGCGTGTCGCGCGTGGAATTCGTGCGAAAATTAACGGAAACATCCACACGTCCGCGAAAAATGCGCTCTGCAAGCAGTTTGCGCAGCCTGTCCTCCAGCGGATTAAAAAGCCGCGGCATACGAATATGAAATTCGCCGTATTTGTTGTTTACGGCGCGAATTTCCACAGCAAAACTGCGCTCTTCCGCCTGTTTTTCACCCTTGCCATAGCCTGTCATGCTTCGTATCACATGCGCACCTCCCTTAACCTTTCTATATTACCACATTTTGCACAGCAAAGCAACAATTGACTTTTGCCTTTTTTTGGGTTATAATATCTGAGTAAAATGGGCGGGAGGCTGATGAATGCAGGGCGAAAGGGAAGTGGCCGTGCGCGGCTTGATGGAGATTTTTGAAAAAAAAACTTATGGCAATGTGGCCTTGCGGCGTATCTTGGAGCAGCATGGCCATCTTACGCGTACGCAAAGGGCTTTGGTGACGACAATTGTAGCGGGTTGCATTAGAAACCTGCGGCTTCTTGACCATATTATTGGTAGCTTTTCCCAGACATCCCTTGCTAAAATGAAGCCGGCGATAGTCAATATATTGCGCATTTCTGTGTATCAGCTAAAATTTATGGACAAAGTGCCGACTTTTGCGATTTGCAACGAGGCCGTGGATTTGACCAAAAAAATGGGCTTTGCGCGGCTCTCTGGCTTTGTTAACGGAGTGTTGCGCAATATTGCACGCAATTTGGACAAGCTTGATATGCCAAGAGACCTTGAAATCAAGTATTCATGCGCCCCGTGGATTGTGCAACACTTTGTGGACGAGCTGGGCGAGGAGGCGACAGAAGCCCTGCTGGAGAGCATTTGCAAGCCGCCGGACGTGACATTGTGTGTTAATACACAAAAAATATCCACGGATAAGCTTTGTAAAATTCTGGCCGAAGAGGGCATGGATGTGTCGCAGAGCAGCCTGATAGAGGATGCGCTGATTGCCACAAAAACCTCTGATATGGGGGCTTTGTCTTCATTCAAAAAAGGCTATTTTCATGTAATGGACCAGGCGGCCATGCTGGCGGTGCTATCAGCCGCACCCAAGGAAAATTCGCGTATAATCGACATTTGTGCAGCACCCGGCGGCAAGAGCTTTTTGGCGGCGTATTTGGCCAAGGGGTCTCGTATTTTATCGCGAGATATACATGATTTTAAGCTAAAGCAGCTGCGAGAAAGTGCGGCGCGGCTGGGGCTTGAGAACATTACTGCACAAAAGTGGGATGCCACAGTTTTTGACGAGAGCCTCCGCGAAACCGCTGATCTTGTGATTGTAGACGCACCATGCTCTGGCCTGGGCACAATGCGCCGAAGGCCCGATATTAAGCTATTTAAGCAACAGGAGAGCATCGACGAACTCTGCTCTCTGCAAAGACAAATTTTGACAAATTCGTGGCAATATGTAAAACCGAGCGGCAGGCTGCTCTATAGCACATGTACAATCAGTAGCAGAGAAAATGTCGACAACCGTAATTGGTTCTTAGAGAATTTTCCATTTGTGCCGGTGGACTTTAGCACAAGTGTACCCAATATACCCGAGTTTGCCACAGCGAAGGATGGGCATTTACAAATCCTACCACAGCATTTTGGTACAGACGGTTTCTTTATTTCGATTTTCGAGAGGAGCGAATAAACTGATGCAGAATTTTGACATACGCAGCGCGAATCTTGATGAAATCAAGCAATTTATGCTGGATGCAGGCGAAAAGCCTTTTAGGGCAGAGCAGATCTTTGGCTGGATACATGCCAAATTTGCCCAGGGCTACGACGAAATGACCAATTTGCCCATTGCCCTGCGCGACCATTTATCGCAAATTGCGCCCATGCCCCTTGTGGAAATTGTACAGGTGCAAAAATCTAATAACAATGCGACAAGAAAATACTTGTTAAAATTGCACAATAGTGATATAATGGATATGTATGTTGAAACGGTGTTGATGACATATCGGCATGGATTCAGCGTTTGCGTGTCCACGCAGGCGGGCTGCCGCATGGGCTGCGACTTTTGTGCATCAGGCATTTCCGGCTTGCAGCGCAATCTTACGGCAGGCGAAATTGCTGCACAATACTATGCCGTTTGCCGCGATATTAACGACCGCATCGGCAATATTGTTGTGATGGGCAGCGGCGAGCCGCTGGATAATTATGACAATGTACTTAGATTTATACGGTTAATTGGCGACAAAAACGGCGCAAATATAGGCATGCGGCATATTACTGTGTCCACATGCGGCATTGTGCCAAGGATTTATGACCTGGCAAAAGAGGATTTGCAGCTGACCCTTGCGGTGTCCCTAAACGCGCCCAATGACCAAATTAGGCGCAAACTGATGCCAATTGCCCGCCAATACGATCTAGAAGTTTTGCTAAAAGCCTGCCGGGACTATGCCGCCGCATCTAGGCGCATGACCTTTGAATATATCATGTTTGAAGGCATAAACGACAGCGAGGGCAATGCCAAGGAACTGGCCAAAAAGTTAGCTGGAATAAAATGCCATATTAACCTTATTGCGGCAAATAAAGTTCCAGAAAAAGGATATAATAGAAGCAATGCCGCAACCATCGCGGCTTTTGCTGATGTTTTAGAGAAAAGCGGTTGCGATGTTACTATTCGTCGAGAGATGGGCAGCGATATTTCTGCGGCTTGTGGACAACTAAGGAACGAATACAGGGACGTATAGGTCTTTATTCTATGAAAACGAGGTTAGACTATGCGTGGTTTTGGAAAGAGCGATGTTGGTAAGGTTCGCGCCAGCAACCAAGATGTATATTATGTAAATAACGAAGGTCCCCCGCCGCTGAAAAATCTTTTTGTGGTAGCAGATGGCATGGGCGGCCACAATGCCGGCGATATCGCCAGCGATAAGGCTGTTTCGGCTTTTTGCGAATATTTCGAAAGAAATCAAAGTTTTGTTTATACCGAGCAATTTTTGGCCGATGCCCTGTTTTATGCAAATGTGCAGGTGCATAACCATGCGCAGGAAAATCCCGCGCTTGCCGGTATGGGCACTACTTTTTCTGCCGTTACAACAGATGGCAACAACCTATATTACGCCCATGTAGGCGACAGCCGTATCTATGTTGTTACTAAAGACGGCATGGTGCAGCTAACACGCGACCATTCGCTGGTGGCAGAAATGGCCGAACGCGGTGTTATCACGCCGGAGGAAGCCAGAAATCATCCGGAAAAAAATGTTATAACCCGCGCCATTGGCACAGATGGGCATGTTGATGTGGACAAGGGCTATATTCCCCTTGTAGACCTAAAATATGTCCTTATTTGCTCTGATGGTTTGACGGATATGGTTGAAGATTCTGACATTTATGACATTATGGCGGCCGACACACTAATGGCCGATAAAGTTGATATCCTTGTAACCAAAGCCAATGAAGGCGGCGGCGATGATAATATTTCTGTAATTGTAATGGGGTGGGTGAACGCATGATTCTAGAAATGGGCACGATAGTTGCCAATAGATACGAAATAATGGAACTGATAGGCGCGGGCGGCATGTCCCATGTTTATCGTGCCTTGGACAAAAAACTGCATCGCTCTGTGACTGTAAAGGTGCTGCGCGAAGAGTATATTAGCGATGTAAATTTTGTAGATCGCTTTGGGCGCGAAGCCAGGGCTATTGCCAGCCTTAGCCATCCAAATATTGTAAATGTATACGATGTTGGCAACGAAGGCGACATTCATTTTATTGTAATGGAATATATTGCCGGTAAAACGCTAAAAGAGCTGATTATAGACAAAGCACCATTTTCTAACGAAACCATGCTGGGGGTTGCCAGCCAAATTGCCGCGGCCCTGATTCATGCTCACGAAAACGGCATTATCCATAGGGATATAAAGCCGCAAAATGTGCTGTGTATGCCCAATGGTGTTGTAAAAGTAGCGGATTTTGGCATTGCAAAATCTCATGATTCTAAAAATCTGGTGGACGAATTCTCCACAATGGGCAGCGTACATTATATTTCGCCCGAAGTGGCTTGCAGCGACCCCATTGACCCCCGCAGCGACCTATATTCGCTGGGGATTGTTATGTTTGAAATGATGACGGGGGAGTTGCCCTTCGACAGCGACGATGCAGACGAAATAACCATGCTGCATGTAGAAGCCCCGTTTCCTAATATTCGCAAAAGAAATCCAAAGGTACTGCCTGTTGTGCGCGAAATTATTGTGCGCCTTACGAACAAGCAGCCTTTTAGACGTTATCAGAGTGCCAGCTCGCTTTATACCGACATCCAGCGTGCTGTGATGGAATCTGCCGAAGAAGATTATCATGAGGCGCCGCGGGTGGAAAGTCGCCCAAGCCCCTTTGAGCAAAAGCCTAGACCCCATGAAATTCCGCAAGCACCGCCGCGCCCAAGACCCGGGCCGCGACCGGATGTGGCCATACCGAGAAATCAGGGCGGCCGGGATAAAAACCAAGAGCGGCTGATTATCATCGGCGGCGTTATTACCGCGGCAATTCTTATAGCCGGATTGATTTTCCTGGTAAGCTGGCTTTTTGGCGGCGGTGGGGACAATGGGCTTATTCGAGTGCCGCCCCATATGGGCATGGAAGTCGAGGCCGCCCGAGCAGACCTGGAGGACGTGGGGCTGTATCTAGAGATTCATGATGAAATGGAATATAGCGACGACATACCCGAGGGGCATATAACCCAGTCCACCTTCCCGGATGGCGCAAATGTAGAGCCCGGCACGGTTGTGCGTGTTGTTGTAAGCCTTGGGCCGCCTGAAAACGGCGAAAATGGCGCGCTGGTAGAGGTGCCGCATCTTGTGGGTCTGCATTTGGGAGACAGCATCGTTATTGGCCTTGTGGATATTCCGCTGGAGCTGTTTCCGGAGGAGCATCGTGCCGATGCTAATTTCCCCCATAACTATATAATTTCGCAAACACCACCGGCCGGGCATTATGTTGCGCCGGGTACGCAGATACGCATTGTTGTTAGCCTTGGCGAAGAGATGACAATGGTGGAAGTGCCGGAGCTGATAGGCCTGATGGATAGTGCCGCGCGAGCTGCCATTGTGCAGTCGGGGCTGACCATAGGTAATATGCTGACGGTGGAAAGCCTTGTGTATAGCGTGGGCCTCGTTATGGCCCAGAGCGTTTCTGCGGGGACAGAGGTGTTAGCGGGTACTTCTATTGATTTTACAGTATCTGCGGGCATTATCACGCCGCCTGATGACGACGATGATGATCCCGAACCCACCCCTGATCCCGAACCCACCCCTGATCCTGATGATACCAATGGTCAAGATGATAATCAGGACACAACCGACCCTAATGATGGCAATGTAGACGAAAATGGCAATAATGATGTGCCGGATGATGACACGCCGCCTGATAACCAAGGGCAAGTGCCGCCGGACCAGCCACCCGCGCTAATTACGCGGACTCTGCCCCTTGCGCCATTTGTGCCGGCGGATATGACGGTGATGCTGACGCTACTGCAACGCCAGCCGGATGGCACATTGCGCACGGTGATTATGCAGGAAGTAACCGGTGCGGATTTGCCGCTTAATGTGCAGGTGCAAGGCATAGGGAATGTTGAATTTATCATACACGTAAATGGCGAATATGCCGGCAGCCAGTTCATTATGTTTGAGTGATTATGGCTGATAAATTAACTGGGCGTATCATTAAAGGTGTCGGTGGAAACTATAATGTGACCACGACAGAAGGCGAGTTCGTGTGCCAAGCGCGCGGGCTATTTCGCAAGCAGGGCGTCACGCCCATTGTGGGGGATTTTGTCGAGATTTCTGTGGTAGACCGGGCAAAGGCCGTAGGCTATCTGCAAAAGATTTTGCCGAGGCGCAGCGAGCTTGCGCGCCCAAAAGTGGCTAATATTGACCAGGTTGTGCTGGTTTGTGCCACGGTCGCGCCGCCTATAAATTTGGATGTTGTAGATGGTTTCTTGATCGTTTGCGAAAATCAGGGGATTGATGCTGTTTTGTGCATCAATAAGATAGATTTGGATAAGGATAAACAGTATCTGCAAATTGCGAAATCCTTTGAAATGGCGAAATATAAAGTGATATGCGTTAGTGCCGCAGAGAATATTGGTCTGGACGCGTTGCGAGAAGCCATGGCGGGTAAAACGTCTATTTTAGCGGGCCCGTCGGGCGTTGGCAAGTCCAGCATACTAAATTCATTGTACCCACAGTATTCTTTAGAGGTCGGCGAGCTAAGCGAAAAGATCCAGCGCGGTAAGCACACCACGCGCCATACATCATTACTGGAAGTGTCAGAGAATACCTTTGTGGTGGATTCGCCGGGGTTTACATCTTTTTCTATAGCCCATATCGACAAAGAACATTTGCAAAATTGCTACAGAGAGTTTATACCCTATCTAGAAGAATGTTATTATATCGACTGCATCCATGTTAGCGAGCATGACTGCGCCGTGAAAGAGCGTGTAGGGCTGAATATTGATACTGACAGATACGAAAGATATGTACGCTATGTAGTGGGGAGAAATGACGAATGATAAAACTCGCTCCATCCATATTATCGGCCGATTATAACTTGCTTGGGCATCAGCTGGAAATTGTTGCTAGTGCAGGCGCGGATTATGTCCATATAGATGTGATGGACGGCCATTTTGTTCCAAATATTTCCATGGGATTCCCTATCATTCAATCCCTGCGAAAGCAGTCAAACCTGGTGTTTGATGTGCATTTGATGGTGGACAACCCAAAGGCGTTCATTGCACGATTTGCTCAGGCCGGTGCGGATATCATCACTTTCCATGTCGAAGCCTGCACAGATGCCGCCGAAATCTACGAAATTATTGGCATGATACGCGCACAGGACAAAAAGGTGGGGCTTGCGCTGCGGCCGGACACGCCGCTGGCGGAGATTTTGGAGTTTGTGCCCCATGTGGATATGGTTTTGATAATGTCTGTAAATCCGGGCTTTGGCGGGCAGGAGCTTTTACCCGAAAGCTTTGATAGAGCGCGAAAGCTGCGGGATTATGTGGCCGGTTCTGGCCACAATTTGGATATACAAATGGATGGCGGCATTAATTTTACTAATGTGCGCAATGCCATCAAATCCGGCGCAAATGTGATTGTGGTGGGTTCTGCTATCTTTGCCCATGCAAATATTCATGCCGCGACAAAGAAATTTAAAGGCATCTTTGGCGAATTTAGAGAAAATACAACAAAAATCGTCATTTTTACCAATGGTGCTGCCGATGATTTGAATTTTTTTGCACAAGTTGTCGAAGATGCTGATTATGTTATATGCTGTGATGGTGGCGCGCGCTATGCCGCAGAGATTGGAATCACACCGAATTTGATAGTTGGCGATTTTGACTCTATTGATACGGTTACATGGTCTAATTTTAAAAGCAAAAATGTGACTTTTGCTGAATTTTCGACCGAAAAAGATTCTACTGATTTGGAGCTGGCACTGGAGCTGGCTTTAAAGAGGTCGCCGGATGAGATCGTGATTTTGGGTGGCTATGGCAATAGAATGGATCATTTCTTGGGCAATATACAAACCCTTGTGATGGCCGCAAAGGCTGATGTTAAGGCATCTTTGCTTAGCTCATCTACCAAGGTGCTAGTGGTTGACAAATTTGCAGAAATTTCGCGTGATAATTATGACTACATATCTCTTATGCCGCTAGAGGCCGAGGTTAGCGGCATTACCACCACCGGGCTAAAATATCCGCTATGCTCGGATACGCTGCGAATAGGCACTACCGTCGGTTTTTCAAACGAGTTTGTGGATTATGTTGCTGCGATTGCTGTAGAAAATGGCTTGTTATTAGCAATTTGCACAAAGGCGTAAGCATGTATTTTTTTGTAAGTAATGCAATATAATGCCTATGGGGTGATTTCATGGGCAAAAAACCGCTAAAGCCCGGTCAATTGCGTCGCGTTGGCGGCATTATAATGTTTTCTATGGCTGTGGGCATGATGTTTGCTCTATTGTTTCCGTCATTTTCGGTGCTGCTGTGCATTTTTCTGCTTGTTGGCGGGTTCTATTTCCTTTTTATGTAATTTCACATGCCAAAAAAGTCCTTGACAAAGGATTTTTTTTGTGATAATATGTGGTGGTATAAAAATGCGGACGCAAAGCGCGATGCCGCAAGTATTTTTTACCATAGTAGGAGGATGTTTCATGAAGAATGGCGTTGTTAAGTGGTTTAATGCCGAAAAAGGTTTTGGTTTCATTTCCGTAGAGGGCGAAGATGACGTTTTTGTTCATTTTTCTGCCATCAATTCTGATGGGTACAAAACCCTTGAAGAAGGCCAGGAAGTCCAGTTTGAAGTGGTTGACGGCACAAAAGGTCCTCAGGCCTCCAACGTTTCCCGCATCTAACACACCAGTTAATGCATTTAATTCACAAAGTATAAAACATTATGTTTGATATATATTGTTTTCTAATATTTGGTGGTTAAATAGCACTCGCCCTTCATGGTCTCCATGGAGGGCTTTCATTATTAAACGGATACGAAGGGAGAACTCATGAATTCAGCACTTTCCACAAAAATAGGCATAGTTGGTGGTGGCCAATTAGGCAAAATGATGATATTGGAAGCCAAAAAAATGGGTATGTATGTGGCCATATTGGACCCAGACCCCAATTGCGCGGCGCACAGCCTTGTTGACGAACATATCGTGGCGGATTTAAAGGACGGCAATGCCATTTTGCGATTAGCCGAAATTTCTGATGTTGTAACCTACGAAAGCGAGCATATAGACGTTGAGGCCCTGTTTACCATTGAAAAATCCGGCAAGCCGGTATATCCTTCCCCGCAAAGCCTAAAAATTATACAGGACAAGCTTACGCAAAAGCAGGGACTACTGAAAAATGGCGTAGCCGCGCCTGATTTCATGGAAGCGGGGTCGCCAAATGACATTTTGAAAGCTGGTGAGGAATTCGGCTATCCAATGATGCTAAAGGCGCGCCTGGGCGGCTACGACGGCTTTGGAAACTTTACCGTGAAGTCCGCCGAACAAGCCGAAGAGGCTTTTCATGCTCTAAATGGCAATAAAACCCCTCTAATGATTGATAAATTTGTGAATTTTGACATGGAAATATCTGTATTGGCCTGCCGTGGCATCAATGGCGAAATCGCCATCTATCCCGTTGCCCAAAATGAACATAGGCAGGAATCGCTTTACGAGACAAGGGTGCCGGCCAATATTGATGCCGCTATTAGCGATTCTGCCATGGAGGTGGCTCGCAAGGTTATGGAAATATTTGGCGGCGTAGGAATGTTCTGTGTGGAGATGTTTGTCGAAAAAGGCGGCCGCGTGCTCGTTAATGAAATTGCGCCGCGCCCTCACAATTCCGGCCACTATTCCATTGAGGGCTGCTATTCCAGCCAGTTTGAAAACCATGTTCGTGCCATTTGCGGCCTACCCCTGGGCGATACCGCTTTGATCAAACCTAGCGTAATGCGAAATATCTTTGGTGAAGCCGACCATAGCGGACCAGCTTTTGTGCAAGGTGCTGAAAATGTATTAAAAATACCCGGTGCATCACTGCATATTTACGGAAAACAAGAGACGCGGCCCAGGCGCAAAATGGGACATATCACCGTCATTGACGATAGCCTAGAAAACGCTGTTAAAAAGGCTTCGCAGGCCCATGACAACCTAAAAATGATATCGAAGGGATGACGCTATGATTAAACCACGAGTTGCCATAATAATGGGCAGCGATTCTGACCTGCCTGTAATGAAAGATGCTGCCGAAATCCTTGATAAACTGGACGTTGCATACGAACTGACCGTAGTGTCTGCCCATCGCACGCCGGACAGAATGTATGAATACGCTAAGAGTGCGCCGGGCAAAGGTATCTCCGTGATAATTGCCGGTGCTGGCGGTTCTGCGCATCTGCCGGGCATGGTCGCCTCTATGACGCATCTGCCCGTCATCGGTGTTCCTGTAAAATCCAGCAATCTTAGCGGTTGGGACTCCATGCTGTCCATAGTGCAGATGCCGCCGGGCATACCTGTAGCGACAGTTGCCATAAATGGGGCTGCAAATGCGGGTTTGCTGGCGGCAAAAATATTAGCTACAGCCGATGATGATTTGGCTATCAAAGTTATACAATATGCACAAGGCCTAGTTGATATGGTCACAGCAAAGGCCGAAAGACTTGAACAAATCGGATTCAAAGAATATATGAAATAGAACTTCACGAGTAAGACAAATAATCGCGCATCCCTCGGGATGTGAGGAAAGTCCGAGCTCCACAGGGCATGGCGCCGGATAACCCCCGGTGAGGGCGACCTTAAGGATAGTGCAACAGAAATAAACCTCCCAAAATTTTGCAATTTAGGGGAAGGGTGGAAAGGTGGGGTAAGAGCCCACCGCGCGGCGGTTGACTGCCGCGGCACATGTAAACCCCGCCTGGAGCAAGGGAGCAGACGCAAAAAGTGACCCGCTTTGTCTGCGTAGCACCGCTAGAGCCGCCACGGTGACGGGCGGCCCAGATAGATGATTATTTGATACAGAACTCGGCTTATAGTCTTGCTCGTGATGTTTGAAAAAACTTAGATACGATGGCGGAACATTCGGCCTCTAGCACACCGGTGGCAACCTCTACCTGGTGATTAAAGGCAGGATTTTCCAGCAGATTGATGATAGACCCCACAGCCCCGGCCTTTGGGCTTGCCGCGCCATAAACCAGCCGCGGTATGCGGGCTTGCAAAATAGCCCCGGCGCACATGGGGCAGGGCTCTATGGTGACGTGTATGGTGCAATTTTCCAGTCGCCAGTCGCCAATATGCCGGCTTGCCGCATCTATTGCGATGATTTCGGCGTGATACAGGGTGTTTTTGCGCGTGTTGCGCAGATTGTGGCCTGCACCGATGATTTTGCCCTTGTAGACGATGACGCAGCCAATGGGCACTTCGTCCACAGCATAGGCGGCCTCCGCGAGCTTTAGGGCCTCTTTCATGTAAAATTCATCCATGCAAATACTATATCACATTTGGGAGGATGGGTCAAATTATGGACATAAATGTGATTTCGACTTTTGACAATGCACAGACATATTTGTCCGCTGCAAAGCTTGACAATACAGGCATTCCGGGGCTGTGGCACAGCCATATGATAGAGCCTTTTTGGCCTGAAATTGCCAAATACGCGCCTTTTGATCAAGATTTTAAGCAACCCAAGGCTGTCACGGAACTTGATGCATTGGAAAAGCAACTAGACATCCTTTGTAAGCTGAATGTTGGCAATTTGCAATCTAAGTTTGTAGAGATAGTTACGGCGTTGCCACTAGTGGACGACGACCCCATGATTGTCGCGCTGTATCCTCTTTGCAACAGCAATCAAGGAGTCAAAGAGCGGCAAAATGGCGTGCTGGGAGCATCCGTTTTTGGCAATGTTGTCATCAATATTAACCCTCTTGCCAAAGATTGGAAAAATTGGATACCATTTGTGTTTGCCCACGAATATCACCACAATATTTGGGGGCATAATTGGTATGTGATGCACGGCGGCCAAGGCATTGAAGAGACTTATCTTGAAAATATGATTATCGAAGGACAGGCCGACCTTTTTGCCGAAAGTCTGTTTCCAGGCTTGATTCCGTTGTGGAATCGACCTTTTGATCCCGAAGTGGAAAGTAAGCTTTGGGAGCAGATTAAACTTGTGCTTGACAGCAAAGACCCCTGCACGCATCGCGCACATATGTTTGGCGATGAAATGGCAGGACTGCCATGGTGCATGGGTTATTCCTTTGGTAGGGCGATTGTTGCTGATTTTATGCAAAAACATCCGAGCATTTCTTTTGTGGAACTTCTGGACATCCCATGTAGACGGATTTTTGAGGAGAGCAAATATGGTAAAATTTGATAATGACTGGGACGAATATGTGGCCGATGAGCGGCAAAAGCCGTATTATCTGGCTTTACGGCAGTTTCTAAAGCAGGAATATTTTACTAAGACGGTGTATCCGCCTATGGACGAGATTTTTGCGGCCCTGCGGCATACTTCGTATGAGGGCGCAAAGGTCGTTATACTAGGGCAAGACCCATATATAAACCCCGGTGAAGCCCATGGCATGGCCTTTTCTGTTAGCCCTGCCGCCAAAATTCCGCCGTCCCTGCGCAATATTTTTATCGAGCTGACCAATGACATGGGTTGCGATATGCCAAATAATGGATATTTGATGCCATGGGCAAAACAGGGTGTGCTGCTGCTAAATACCGTACTAACCGTAGAGGCCGGTCGCTCTAAATCCCACGCTGGCAAGGGTTGGGAGCAATTTACCGATAGCATTATCACTCGCCTGGCCAGTCGCGAAAAGCCCGTGGTGTTTATGCTATGGGGTCGCGCGGCACAGCAAAAAGCCGGTCTTATTGATGCGGCAAACCACAAAGTGTTGATGGCGGCGCATCCAAGCCCCCTTGCAGGTGGCAAATTTTTTGGTAGCAAGCATTTTTCTACGGCAAATGCATTTTTAACGGAGTGGGGCGACAGTCCAATTAACTGGCAAATACCGAATTTATAAAGGATGGAGCATGATGAGCGAGCAAAAAAAGATATACATAGCCGATGATGAAACCAACATAAGGGCGGCCATTAGGACATTTTTAGAAAATGCCGGATATGTAGTGGAGGACTTTGAAAATGGTGACCTATTGCTGGCGGCTTTTGCTGAAAACCCGGCAGACCTGGTGGTGCTGGATGTGATGATGCCGGGCTCAAACGGCTTTGTGGTCTGTCGCGAGCTGCGCAAGACCAGCACCGTGCCCATTATTATGCTAACGGCCAGAGATAGCGATCTGGATTACGCCACCGGCCTGGATTTAGGCAGCGACGACTATTTGATAAAGCCCTTTAGCCCCATGGCGTTGGTCAAACGGGTGGAGGCCATTTTTAGGCGTATAGAATTCGAACGGAGAGGATAGCTATGAAATCCCGTGGAGTCAAGAAACAAATAAGGCTGCGCAAGCGCATTTTGGCGGCATTTTCTGCTGTGTTGTTCTTTTCGTTTGGCTTCACGGCTATTATCTTCAATATTGCAATACGCATGCTCTCGCCGGCGGATGAATACTATCTTGTACAGCACCAGCAAAGCTTTATTGGCAGGGCCGGTTTAACGCAGTTTGTCCTGGTTGGTATCATGTTTGCGGTGGCTGTCATTGTCACATATTTCCTATCAAATTCCATCACCCGCCCGATAGAAAAGCTGGGCAAGTTCGCGCTGGACGTAGGTTCTGGCAATTTCAAACCAAATGAATATGAATTTAAAGACATAGAGCTGGACGAGCTAAACACGGCTCTGAACAAGTCTGTGAAGCAGCTGGGCGACTATGATAGCGAGCAAAAGACCTTCTTCCAAAATGCCTCCCACGAGCTGCGCACGCCGCTAATGTCCATAAAATGCTATGCAGAGGGCATTTCCTTTGGTATTATGGATTCCAAACAAGCGGCAGAGACTATTTTGGCAGAGACGGACAAGTTGGCAGAGCTGGTGGAAGACTTGCTGTATATCTCTAAAATCGACAGCATTGCCACATCATATACCAAGATGCGGGTTGACTTGGTGGAGGTAATGCGCGACTGTGCCGGCCGCCAGCAGGCCATGGCGGACAAAAGGCAGATTGGTTTCGCTTTTGACTTTAGTGACTCCCAAATCTATTACGAATGTGCAAAAGAGCTAATGTCCAGAGCCATAGACAATCTAATTTCCAATGCGATACGCTATGCTGCCACAAAAATCACCCTTTCTTGCCACAGAAAGGGTGGGGGAATAGAAATTCGTGTGAGTGACGATGGAAATGGTATTGGCAGCGACATTTTGCCCCATGTTTTTGAGCGGTTTTACAAAGGCAGCGGAGGTAATACGGGTATTGGGCTGTCTATTGTAAAGTCCATTGTGGAGCAGCATGGGGGTTATGTAAAAGCCGAAAATGCCGATGATGGCGGGGCGGTTTTTACTATTAATTTGCAAGCTGGTATCAATGTCGAATTGAAATAGTGCCAGCCGAGTTTCTTAGCGTGTCAAAATTTTCGTTGGACAAAAGACTTATTGTGCCGTACGCCCTGCGCACGCTATCATCTCCGTCTACAAATATATCTGCCACCAAAGATATTGATGCAGGGGAAGGGTGCTGGATATCAAGAGATTGTATGAAACTGTGTGAGAAAAAATCATATATTGCCTGTCTGCCGGCAGCTCCATCACGCATAAAATTGCCTAAATGAATTCTTTTTTCGCCTTCTTCCACCTCGAAAAGACTATCAAACATGCTGTATTGAGAATGTTGTGAATCTTCAACTATCTCAAAAGTACCGCTCCACACTACTGTTGTTCGCGTATAGAAATCCAGAAAATCCTGGGAATTATCATATCCAAGACGCATAATACCATCTTCGGGGGTATATGATAACGCGTCGAATAGCGGTTGGAACTCAGATATATCAAGATGGTTAGAGTCTCTGCTTACAATGCCATGGATGGCATCAAGTGTGAACAGAGTTGTTCTGTGAGTATTAACCGTATCTCCGCTAAAATAGAATGTTCTTATCCACAATCCGTCTTGCTCTCTATAATAAGTACCTTCTGGCCCTGTGGCATTGGTTGGTGTCGGTACAGGAGTTGGTGTAGGTGCTGTAGCCTGCGCTCCTAACGAATCCTGCCCTGTACGCCGAATAATCGGCATAGAGCGCATGACTGCGCCATCCCAAGTAAAGTACAATGTATCAAAACCGGGCTCAAAAAACAGCTCTACCTCTGTATTCCAAAAATCATGGCTAATAAACTCTATCCCGTGGTCTATAATTGCATTTTCAACATCGTCGGGCAGCTGCTGCGGCATAATTGGATGCGCAAAGAAGACGCGAAAAGCCTCTACCAAGACCATATGGTCTATGTTAAGGGCTTCCAGGCGTATGGTTTGGGCATCTTCATTTACGCCAAAAACGCTGGCCGAAAAAGGCACTGAAATTGCCATGAAATTCAATGTTTCTTGTGTTTGTTCCAAATTAAAAAGGGCATTTACAAATTCGCTCACCTGATCTGAATTGAGGCGGAATTCGTTTACATCGTCAATCAATTCAATAAGCTGTGCAAAGGACACATGGTGATGAACCACATCGTCTCTAAAGAGCAAAAATCTTATGCCCACATCGCCTAAAATATCGTAGACATAGTACGCCCCGTCTAGCGCGCCTAGCTCGATGGATTCTGGCTCTGGTGGTGGAGTGGGGATAGGCGTTGCGGTTTGCGCCGCCTCTGTCGGAGCTGGCGTTGCTACATCCTCATTGGATGAACAGGCCGCCAGTGCCACCACTAAAATTATCAATAAACCAGGCAGAATCCCGAATCTAATTTTCTTCATCCTTCTCCTCCTGAACTTCGTTTATCAAACTAATACGCAAAGTCCCTCTAAAGCGCGAGTAGATCCCATCACGATAGACCGGTGCGCCGATGTCTACATAGGCATATTGTCCATCGCTTACGATATGGTTTAGCCCCACGCCAAAATGCGCCGGTTTTTCTATATAACCCAGCAGATGCCAGGTTGTGCCCTCGTCGCGGCTATAAAAGATAGAACCCGGGAAGTCGTAGCCTTCGTAGGACAAAAACATAGCGATAACTATGCCATGGGCTGCCACCATGTCGTATGAATGGCCGGCAAAATGCGGTGGCAGGGTTAGGGCGCGGGTTATTTCGCCGGTCTGTCTGTCGTAGCGGGCAATGCCGTGCCATGGGCCGCCGTCCAGCCCCCATAGTATGTGGGTGTCAAACACAAGGCCGCTTGTAGGCTGCAAGCCGCGCACCACGATGTTCCAGGTATAGCCATTGTCCGTAGAGCGTATGATTTGGGCGTTCCAACCATCGCCAATGGATTGATATATTATGCCATTTTCGGTCAATAGTATCTTGTGGTTATGATAGTCGTTTGCCGGGTCGGGCTCAAAGATGGTCGTCCATGTTTCACCAAAATCAAGGGAACGATAAATGCGCCGCGCATTGTTATCAAGCCATTTGTAGCCATATTCGGAAATAAACATAACGCCATTTTGCGATGCAATATTCCAACGCATGGGTGCGCCGGCCTCAATATCCAGCACATGGCGGAAGCTTTCGCCGTTGTCTGTGGACTTGAAGACCTCGCCTGTGGCATAAGCCGCCCAGCGGTCTAGTGTCGTGGCCACAAATAGATTGCCGTGGCCATCGGCATAGATTGCGTTTATAGGCCGCGCAAATCTATAGGCCACCGCCCAGCTTTCGCCTTGATTGGTGGATTTTAGCAGATTGCCCGTGCGAAACTGCATGGCCCAAAGCGCGCCATTGTCATATTCCAAAACAATTATGCCCCAGTCAAGAAAAGCATAGTCTGTGGCAAAATGCCGAAAATTGTCCGCAGGACGGTGATCTATGCCGAATGCTGGAAACAAGCTGATTTGTATGGTGTTTGTGGTAGCACTCCAACCAACATAATAGCCCAGGGTCTCCAGCACATCGCACATGGGCAGCATCGCGGTGTCTTTAATTATCCGGGCGGGTGTTTCCAGCGGGTGCTCCGCGCCGTCTATCGTAAATACATTGCTGCCAATTGTGATAGCCACCACAGTTTCGCCGCGCACCAAAGTAATGGTTTGCACGGCGGGATTCCATTCCGCACGGAAGCCCAAAGCCTCAAATACCTCACGAATGGGCACGAATGTGTGACCATCTGCCACGGTAGGGCTTTGCGCGCTAAACTCGATTTGTTCAAAGCCTATGTCAACATTTATTTCGTTGGCATGTAGTGATGTCGCTGCGGCAAATAGGCCGAGGGACATTAACGATGCCGTCAATAATTTTCTGGTAAATTTCAAAATAATTCCTCCCCTTTGGTGCTCTTATACCAATTCCAATTGTACCATAATTGGGGACTGTGGGTCAAGAAAAAAGCGCAACCCCATGGGATTGCGCCTTGTGTTCTATTCGGTTGCGGCTTCTCCTGCTTGCGCTAAGAAGTTATTGATACCGTCTACCATTTCATCACATTGTTCGGGGCTCATACCATGAACCTGACAAGCCTCTACCAGAGACTCATGCGCGGCGGCCCCTCAGCCCACGCAGTGCATGCCGTGCTGCATTAATATCATGCCGATGCGCCTGTCAACGGCTAAGATATCAGCAATTATCATGTCTTTGCTAATTTTTTTCATTGTGTTTCCTCCTATGTTAATATTTTGCTATCGTATTATACCTATGGATGGGAAATAGGTGAACGCCGCGCGGCCCAGGATGTTTTCCCGGGGCAAGAATGGATTGCTCCAGCCGCGGCTGTCCAAAGAATAATTCCTATTATCACCCATAACAAAAAAGTGGTCTGCGGGCACTTGAAAGCTCATATTCTGCTCGCGTGGCGGTTCTGGCAGATACCATTCATCCAAAGGTGCGATGCCTTGGTTGATAAAAATCTGCCCGTTAATGATGTCTACCGTATCGCCCGGCATACCTATTATGCGCTTAACATGCAGTTCGGATTCATCCTCCGGAAAACGAAAAACTATAACATCGAAACGCTCTGGCTCGGAGAATGTGTAGGACAGGCGGAAGGCCACAAGGCGCGACTGCACGGCTATAGTATCGCGCATAGAGCCTGTGGGCACCTGCGCGTTTACAATAAGCACATTGTTTATTACAAATGCCGCCACGGCCGCAAAAAGCAGCACCCGTATCCAAGAAAAAATCTCCTTGCGAATCATCTGGCCACGGGGCATATCTGTTTGGGTTTCATTCATCTCAGGTTTCATATATTCCTCCGAATTTTTCAATATCTATTTTGGTGTTGATTTCATCAGCATAATTAAACATCAATGTATATGCCTCCAGCTTTAAGCCACCACCACGGTTGCTTCCCTTTAATCCAATCCAGTTGCCGTCAATTCCTAAGCTATTTACCATGTTTTCTTGAAGCTGTCGTTCGACTTGCTCGATAAGAAAGCGATATTCGGTGGATACAACGGGCTTAACACCGTCTTTTTTAACCCGAGCAAACAATACAGTCATTTCTTCGATTAAGGCATCCGCGCTTTTGGTGCGAAGATTTTTTGTTTCAATACTGTCATCGGGTTGCAGAGGCTGTATAAATTTACCTTTGTCCCAATCCATCCTAAAGCAATTTTCAACATCGGTAAGATCATTGGGGTCTACAGGAAGCCAGTAAGACCCGTTTAAATAGCAGTCAATATGCGACCAGTTTCGCCCCAGCATATCATTTCCGATGCCTATGTAGAATGGGATATTAGACTTCCCATACAAATGAAAATAGATACCCCCAAGATTTTCTTGATGCGCAGGGCTAAAGTGTTCGGCACGGTGTCTGTTGTATGATTCGTAATTTGGCTTTTCGCCGTAAATTTCTTTTGCGCCTAGCTCTTTGTGAATCTCGATAATTACCTTCATCAAAACACCTTCCTACATATTGGAGCTAACAACATCGCTGTATCCCAAAATTTCGACCAACTGGTTTATTTCATACACTCCGCCCCAGCCCTTTAGAACGAGCAACTCTCTGTCACCTATTCGTACAACTTCATTCTTATCGGTAAAGTAATATTCCAAGATTCTTTTATTTAGGCTTGGGTTTTTACGGTCACAAATTTGCTGCCAGCCATCTTTTTTTATGTCGGAATATTGGCAGGGTATTTCAGAGTTTATCATGTCCATAAGTTGGTCAGCTGTTTTGTCTGTGTCTTTAACATAATCCAAAATAAGACGCAGAGCAAAGTTGGCTAGGTTCATTTTGTTTGCCCCTCTAGCCATATAGGTATCGCCTTTGTATACGAAAGTAGCTCTTTTCTTGGTGGTAGTTGTGGTCGTAGTTGCCGTTATTGATGAGGAGCTTAGCAATGCCCTAAGCTGGTTTAGCTTGTTATTGTCCACAGTCTCCCCGTCAGTTGCAAGCACTCTATTAAAATGCTTCATAAATTCCTGTATTTTTTCCGGTTCTGCTCCATCTGTTTCTATGCCCTCGCGTTTTAGTAGGGTTTCTATATCCTCGTCATCATTGGCTAGCTGCTCTAAAAATTCCGGTGTCAAATCATCCCTGTTTATCACGATGTGATTATACAGCCCCTCAAAGTGTTGCTGCATACACAGTATGGCAAAAAGAATTTTCTTGCCCAAGGGGTCTTGCATATCGCTGCCTACAACCTTTAGCAACAGCAAAAATGAATTAAAAAGCCGCTTCATACTTCGGGGATTGGAACCTATGGAGGAGTTTATTAGTGCAACAAAATTCTTTGCGTCATAATCCTCGCATGTTAGCTGGGCTACATATTCAAATGTTTTTTTGACAAAATTATATATATCGTATTGGGCAACTGGCATTTTAAAAGGCACTTGGATAATCTTATCGAAAAAGCTTCTGCCTTTGTCGGCCTCAAAATCGGAACCATATTTTTGCTTTACGCCGCTAACAACTACATTATAATCCAAAGCCAGCACAAACACGCATTTTTCGCAGTCCAAGAAAATTTTTAAAACTTCTAGTAACTCAACAGCGCGCAGAGGCTGAAGCCTGTCCAAATCATCAACGAAAACCAAAATCCTGTCGACTTTGTTTTTCTCACAGGCCGCAATTATGCAGTCTTGAAAACGTTCCTTTAGCGTAGATATGGTTTCTACAACAGTTTTATCACCATTGCCAATTTTATCCATGGCATTCCTAACATCGGCCGCCGTCGTAGACCCTACAACAAGCTCCGTGCCGGCCACAAGAGCCCTTTTGCCCACAAATGCCATGGCGTTGCCTAGCTTGCTTATGCCGCTACGCATTTCTTTAACAGAATCGCCATCACCAATGCCTAAATCCTCCACGACGGATTCAATAAAGGCCAGGGACAGGCTTTCGGATGTATTGAATTGTGAATATTGCCATGTGTTAAACCAACAACAATGTACGGCACGTTTGTCTATGCTATCCCTAACCATCTCCATTACAGAAGTTTTGCCGGAACCCCAATCGCCTTGTATAGCAATTGTCATGGGGGTTTCGCAGTCTGCAATAAAATCGCATAGCCCCGATATGTAGCTTGAAATGCCGAACATATCAACCCTTGCCGGCTGATCCGTAGAGCCTTTGTATGCCATTAATGTATCCTCCATTGCCGGATTACTCTTTGTTACACAGAAAAGGACACGCGGTTTTTACCTTTTTCCTTGCTTTTGCGCATAAGCTCATCGGCGCGCTGTATTATAGTTACCAATGTATCCTCGTCTCTTACCACAGTTGTGCCTATGGATGCAGAAATAGAGGCCTTGCCGCCTTCGGTATTGGTGTCTACTTCGGATTTCGAAATAAGCACGCGTATTTTTTCTGATATCAATGTGGCTTCGTGGTCTTGGCCAATTTCAAAGATGCCCAAGAACTCTTCGCCTCCCCAGCGGCCAAACATATCCACATTACGTATTGTATGCATAACACTACCGGCCACGGCTTTTAAAACAGCATCGCCTATATCGTGGCCATAGCTCTTATTAAAAGTGCCAAAATTATCCAAATCTAGAAAGACTACGCAAAACTTTCTGCCAAAACGCTTGGCCTCGCTTAGTTTAAATTCCAGGAAGGTCTCCAGGCTTCTTCTGTTGGCCAGGCCTGTAAGCTTGTCCGTAGAAGCAGAATTGGCCAAATCTTCAAAGATATCGTCATCGTATACCACAGGCGAGCTTTGCAAGAAAACCTCTACACCGCCGATAATTTCGCCATTTTCCTCAACGGGAAACATATTTACCTTTATGGGTATGCGCTGGCCATTTTTGTGGCGCACAAACACATCGCCGGTTCTTTGCACGCCATCTATTATAGTGGCATAAAGCGGGCAGCCCACCTCGCAAAGATTAACGCCGTCTTGGTCGATATGGTTTAGATTTGTGTCTTGGCATTTAACGCCTATAATTTCTTCTTTGGAATAGCCCGTTATTTGTTCTGCGGCGTTGTTCCAAAAAGTGATGCGCCTTTCTTGGTCTACAAAATACACACCATCTTTGAGAGCATTAATAATCTCTAGATATAATTTTTCTTTTTCCATAATGTCACCTCTTATGTTTTTTAGACTTGGCCGCTAACCCATGTTGAACCAATTTTTCCGAGCGTAATTTTCGCGTTTTTTGCGAAAATTTTTGCTGGCAGAGGATTTTGAGCGGTTTTCTCAAAATCCATTGAGAAGCAAAAGCGAAAGAAAAATTGTGTGAAACAGGTTAGGGGAGCATGTCTTTTGTATGCGCTATTGTACTCGCAAGGTAGTGTCAGGCACATTGCAACAACACGACAACTATATTATAACACAACTGCCCTGCTAATTTCAACAAAAAAGTGAGAAGCCCTTGGGCCACCCACTTTTTGGAAAACTATCCTGCAACTTCCATGGCTCCAAGGCCGCCGGGCTGCATCATCATCATTAACAGCAAAAGCATCATCATATTGTCGCCGCCTTTGCACATGGGGCTATCCATCATCATCATTAACAGCAGCAGCATGGGAAGATTGCTGTGGCCTGGTCTGTGCATATGCATATAACACCTCGCAATTTTGGGTTTTGTAAAGCTTATGCTGTCATATTTTGTCCTATTCGAGCCACATCAATCTAATTTCAAAACCACATCGTAGGGAGCGCATTAATGCGCTCCGCAGATCTAAAAGTCAAAACCTTTAACCGCGAATAGCACGAATGAACGCGAATAAAGTTCAAAGGCATTAAATCTTTTATTCGCGTATATTCGTGCTATTCGCGGTTAAATGGTTTTTGGCTTTAATAATCAGGGGATTAGGGGGTAGGCCCGGAATGACTTGACGCGACCACAAAAATAACATATACTTGTCTATAGAGGTGAGGAAATGGATAATTTGGGTAGGCAGATGGCCATCATCAAGACTGTTTTCGCATATAAAATAAATGTGGCCATTGCTGTTATTTTGCTGTTTATTAATGCGCAGACGCTGGTTTCTGTGATTTTGGAAGATGTGGGCACTACAGCCATCCTTACCAGCTCCTTGCTAACCCTGGCCTCGGTGGCTTATGGCCTGCTTTCGCTAAATGGCTATCTGGCAAAAATTATTGTACACGAGAGCGGCTTTGTAATGAAAAGCCTCTTTAGCGAGACCACAATACATGGCAGCGAAATAAAAAAAGCGGTGTTTAACCGCGTTAATCTAAAGAAAATGAAAATAGCTATATTAACCAAAGACGACAGCGAAATAAAACTAAATACCGCAAAATACGTGAATATACTGCCGTTGGTAGAGTTTTTGGCGAATTTTAAATCATAACACGATAGGCAATATGATACCCCTCGCGCCTAAAGCCCAGATGCATCGCCGCGCCGCGCTCTGTAAAATTATCTCTATCTGCCCAAAAGATAAGCTCCTCGGTGTCCGGGTCGGCAAAATTCCTCTTTGCGGCCGCGCTCATTAGAGCTATTTTGTCGTCCATGCTGTTTGCGATTGCGCAATACAGCTCCCAGCCATCGCGCATCAGGGCATAGCCTGCGATTTGCCCATGCCGCTCTATCACAAAAATATCCCAAGAATCAAAATCGGCCAGCAGTTTTTGGCTGTTCCAATACATCTCGGGGTTTGCGGCATCGTGACAGGCCGCAAAGGCAGCAAAATTTCGCATAGTGACAGGCACGGCCTTACTTTCTGTTGCCATATCAATAAAGTCATTTTCGCCAAGCCGCATTATTAGCGAATTTTCCAGCATAACAGCACCCATGTCCAAAAGAAACTTCTCCGGCGCAAGGCTGTTTGTAAAGCAAAAATCCACCACAAAACCCGGGAAGCTGGCCGCCAGCTGCGCCCAAACCCGCTGCACATCCTTTATACCTACATCATTTATCTGGATGTATCTTTCGTTGCCTTCTACAATCATTTCTACGTCATTATTGACCATGCCCTGCAAACCTCCAAATTACCGCCAAAAACTTTCTTTTGATGTAATGAATATTTCGTTTTGCTCCGACTCTAGATTCTGCGCTTCGTTGTTCATGTATTTTTCCGGCATAAGCGTGATAAATGTGCCGCCGCTAGTGCGGTAGTCAATACCATAGCCGTGGTTTGCACCGCGCACTATGCGAATCAGATTCTTCGCCATATAGTCGCAATAGTCTTTAAATGTGTATTCAGACCCGCTGGTTACATCGCGATTAGATTGTCCGTGGTTTGACACTATTTCTCCGCCTGCAATGAGTATCTCCCTAAATTCATCTATGCAAACGATTTGGCCTACAGCATTTTTCAAATACAGATTGCCTGTTGGGTCAAGCATAATCCATTTGCCCAGATGTTCCGAATAGGCCTGCACAACAACATGGCAGTCATCAAAAGGCTCTTCGTAGGGATAACATGTTGCGTGATATGCCTTGATACTATAGGCGCGCAGCAGCTGTGCCAGTATAAGAGACAGACCGCGGCAGTTGGTGCGGCCATCAAACCGGTCGGCAGCAGCCATTAGAGCTTGGGGCGTTCTTTCATCGGGCAGCCCGCCCGGTGGGTTGCCATGCTTGTAATGTCGGTGCAACCAGTCCATTAAAGTAATGGCGACATCCATATCGTTTTTGCCCGCCACCAATTCGTCCAGATTATAGGGTTCTATAATGTCCAGCATGTTCTCTCGCTCGTTCCAAGCGTAAGCGAACTTCCCTTCAAAGCGGATATCACCATATGCGGCGTACTCTCGTAGAATATCGATTCTGGGCATATCCTTTGGTCTAACCATAGCAATCCCCTATTTCTTAAATTTATTGAAAAACCCCTTCTTTGCATCCTCAATATTCTCGCCACCCTGTGCCGCAAACTGCCGCAATAGGTCTTTTTGCGTGTCCGTAAGGCTTTTTGGTACAACCAGCTTCAAAACCACAATCATATCACCGGATTTGCCTGGGTTGTTAATATGCGGCACGCCCTTGCCGCGCAGGGTTATCAAGGCATCGGGCTGCGTGCCGGCCGATAGTTTGTAAAATTCCTCACCATAGGGGGTGTCTATGGCTATTTCGCCGCCCAAAGCCGCCTGGGAAAAGGTGATTTGTTTTTCCATATAAAGGTCACTGCCACGCCGCTCATAGGCCGGATGTGCTGCCACGAGTATGCGCACATACAGGTCGCCTTTTGGCGCACCAACATCACCTGCCTCGCCCTGGCCGGAGTATTTTATGCTCTGGCCATTGTCAATACCCTTGGGCACGTTAACGGAGATTTTTTTGCGCTTACTGGCCTTGCCCGCGCCGTTGCAAGTGCCGCAGGGGTCTTTAATAACCTTGCCGGCACCCCGGCAGGTCTTGCAATGGGCCGCAGTTTCCATATAGCCCAGGGGGGTTTGCACGGTCTGGGTCACTCGGCCGCTGCCGCCGCAGGTTTTGCAGCTTTCCGGTGTAGTGCCGGCCTTAGCACCCGTGCCCTTGCAGGTCTCGCAGTTGTCCTTAATGGCAAATTCAAGCTCGCGCTCTATGCCAAAGATGGAATCGTCGAAATCCACCTGCAAGGTTATTTCCACATCGCTGCCCCGGGCAGGTCCACGCCTTGTGCGCCGCCGCCCGCCAAACATCCCCATCTCGTTAAGGATATCCGCAAAGCCATCAAACCCAAACCCGCCGCCACTGCTAAACCCGCCAAACCCGCCGCCGCCAAAATCAGCACCGCTGGCCGCATGGCCAAATTGGTCATAACGTGCGCGCTTGTCTGCATCTGAAAGCACGGTGTATGCCTCGTTTATCTCCTTAAACTTGGCCTTGGCTGTGGTATCGCCGGGGTTAGAATCCGGGTGATACTTTTTCACCGCCGCCCGATATGCCTTTTTAAGCTCATCCTCGGATGCGCCGCGGGCCACGCCCAGGAGTTCGTAATAATCCTGCTTTGCCATTTAATTTTCCCCTTCTTGCTGCGATTTGCATGCGACAGCGTAAGCTCTATGTGTCTACGTAGGGGCGGCTCTATGCCGCCTGTTTTGTGGTGATGTAGACTATGAGGTACGTCCGTAGAATAGCGGGCGACCACAGGTCCGCCCCTACGTGTATACGTCATTGCGGGCTCGACCCGCAATCCCCTTGCCGTCAGATTTCTACACTTCTTTATAATCACCCTCAACAGTATCATCACCGCCGCCACCAGACGCATCCTCATGATGATGATAATCCCCATCATGTTCCTGCCCCTCGCCTGCCGCCTGATAAATCTTGCCGGCTATGCCCTGCATAATCTCAGAAAGATTGGCAATGTCGGATTTTAGTATATCGGCGTCTGATGCAGTCATGTTTTCGATATTCATGGCTTCATTGCTGGACTTTAGCTTGCCTAACGCGGCCTCTAGTGCCAGTTTGTCGTCATCTACTATAACTTCGGCATTGTCTGCCATCAGCTTTTCTGTTTGGAAAATAAGGCTGTCGGCCTCGTTTTTCGTGTCTACAACTTCTTTGCGCTGCTTGTCGGCCTCTTCAAATTGCTTGGCCTCGTCCACGGCCTTTTGAATGTCCTCGTCGCTCATCTTAGAGGAAGCCGTGATGGTGATTTTCTGCTCTTTGCCTGTGCCCAGGTCTTTTGCGGACACATTAACGATACCGTTTGCGTCGATATCGAAGGAAACCTCGATTTTTGGTACGCCGCGAGGGGCTGGCAGTATGCCATCCAGCCTAAATTCACCCAGTTTTTTGTTGTCCTTAGAAAACTGCCTCTCGCCCTGCACAACCACGATGTCGACGGCATTTTGGTTGTCCGCCGCGGTAGAATACACCTGGGTGGCATTTTTTGGGATGGTTGTGTTGCGCTCTATCAAGCGGGACACAACGCCGCCTAGGGTTTCTATGCCCAAGGAAAGGGGCGTTACATCCAGCAGAACAAGGTCTTTAAAGGCCTCGTCGCCGGAAAGCTTGCCGCCCTGAACAGCCGCGCCAATGGCGACACATTCGTCGGGGTTAATGCCCTTAAAAGGCTCGTGGCCGGTAATGTTCTTCACGGCATCCTGAATAGCCGGTATGCGTGTAGAACCGCCCACCAGCAGCACTTTATCCAGCTTTGCAGCTGCAATGCCTGCGTCTTTAAGAGCGCTGTTAACAGGCTCGATGGTTTTTTCTACCAAATCCGCCGTAAGCTCATTAAATTTTGCACGGGTAAGGCGCATGTCCATATGCTTTGGACCATCTTGATTGGCCGTTATAAACGGGATGTTAATATCTGTCTGCGTAACGGTAGAAAGCTCCTTCTTGGCCTTTTCTGCCGCCTCTTTTACACGTTGCAGAGCCAATTTGTCCTTGGACAAATCTATACCATCAGTATTTTTAAATTCTTTTACGAGATAGTCGATAATGCGCTCGTCAAAATCATCGCCGCCCAGGCGGTTTATGCCGTTTGTGGAAAGCACCTCTACCACGCCATCGCCAATTTCGATTACGGATACATCAAAAGTGCCGCCGCCAAGGTCGAATACAAGAATCTTTTGTTCCTTCTCGTTGTCCAGTCCATAGGCCAGTGCGGCGGATGTGGGCTCGTTTATAATGCGCTTAACATCAAAGCCTGCAATCTTGCCGGCATCCACGGTGGCCTGCCGCTCGTCATCGCCAAAATAGGCGGGTACTGTGATGACGGCCTCTGTTACTGTGCCGCCCAAATATGCCTCGGCATCGGCCTTTAGCTTCTGCAATATCATGGCAGAAATTTCTTGCGGCGAATATGCCTTGCCCTCTATGGTGGTCTTTTGTTTTGTGCCCATGGCCCGCTTGATGGACATTACGGTATTATCCGGATTTGTGATGGCCTGCCGCTTTGCGGCCTCGCCCACCAGACGCTCGCCGCTTTTGGTAAAGCCCACGATGGATGGTGTGGTGCGCCCGCCCTCGCTGTTAGCGATAACAACGGGCTTGCCGCCCTCCATAACCGATACGCATGAGTTTGTTGTTCCTAGGTCGATTCCAATAATCTTTGCCATATTTTTTCTTTCCTCCTGATTTTTTTGATGTATTTGCATGCTATATAGGCACACTATTTTAATATAATTCATCCGGGCAAATGTCTTGGCCATGCAGCCACTCAACACTCAATCCGGCAATTTTAACAGTTTCAAAAAGATATGAACCCTGAAGCTCGTGATAAGCCTTAAAACTAAAATATGGCTTTACATCAAACAGCCGTGTTTCTTGGTTGTCAAAAGTGACAAGCAGGTGATAGTCCGGCTGTGCGGAGACCGCAATTGCCATTGGGCGCAACATAAAATCACCTCAAAAATGCAATATTAAAGGCATGCTTTTCACTCCTTAATCGGCCTCCCGATTTTCATATCCTTACGCCACTGCGGCGGCTCGCCACAATCGCTGTAATACTCATCAAGCTTAATTATTTTGCCATCCACAAGAGTTGCAAAGGACACCACGCAGACGGCAAAACCCTTGCTATCCTGCACCTTTGCCACAATAACCATGCCATTGCCTATTGCCTCAACCCGTTCCAAAGTCCCCCGCCAATCCCCGGGATACTCGCAATTGGCGCGAACATACTCATCCGGCGTAAAACTTTCGTTGCTATCATGCCAGTTTATCATCGCATTATCCGCAAAGAAGCTGCGCAGGGCTACGGCATTTTGTGTGCCAACGGCCTCTACAAATGCTGATGCATCAAAGTTATTTTGCATATACATCCTCCCTAGTTTGCCACAACCACTACCGCATGGCGTATCACAGTATCTTTGTGAATATACCCGCCCTGCAATTCCTCTGCCACAATGCTTTCGCCAAGGGCATCGTCCTTGATATGCGACACGGCAGAGTGAAACTGTATGTCGAATTTTTCGCCAACTGTTGATATTCTCTTAATGTCCAGATTTTCCAGCATGGTTTGCATCTGGCTTTGTATCATCAGCATACCGGCGGCAAAGGGGTCGGCTTTATCTGCATTTTTGGTGGCTCTTTCAAAGTTGTCGATTATAGGCAACAGAGCAGAGGCCACCTCGCGCACGCCTTTATCAAAAATCTGCCCCATTTCCTTGGATGTACGATTGCGATAGTTCTCAAATTCGGCGGCCTGATGCCGTATTTTGTCTATATAGAGGCCGTTTAGCTCTTTGGCGGCGGCCAGCTCCAGGTTTAGTTTTTCTGGCATAGGGGGATTTTCGTCTTCGTCAAGGTCAAGGTCTTCGAGAATAAAGTCGTCCACAATCTCCCCATGCAGCCCATTATAATCCACGCGCCTGTCCAAGCCGCAACGCCTTTCGTTTCCGTCTCGCCTATCTAGAATGATATCGTCCACAATTTCCCCATTAATCTCTTCTTCTATTTTATTTCTAGGATTCTTCCCCATTTTAGTTTTCCTCCATATTATACGTCATGTTTCGCAGTACCGACACCACCTGCGAATAGTCCATTCTAGTAGGCCCTATAATTGCAATATTGCCGGAAAGATGCTCGTTGATGCGGATTTTTGCTTTGATAACAGAGCAATCTTGCAGCATGATATTTTCGTTTTCTGCGCCGATTATAACCTGTATTTCCTCGGAATTGTCAGCCAAAAGGGTGATAAGCCCCTCTTTTTCTTCCAGCGCACCTACGATGGCGCGGGCTTTATCCAAATTCGAAAATTCCGGAAAATCAAGGATATTTTTGACACCGGATGTGTGTATCTTTACATTGTCGGCAGATGACAGGGCCTCTGTTATGGCAGATATCAGCGGCGCGGCTATTTCGGGGGTAACATGCATATCCACCAGCTGCTGTCTGGCACGGCCAATATATAGGTCGTTTAGGTCATCTGCGCCGGCACCGGCCAAAATCTTTGTCATTGCCGCAGAAATGCGTCCGGCGGTGGCATAGCCCATGGTTTCTACATTTGGCAGGGATATTACGCGGTTCTTTACAGCTTTCAGGTCTGTAATCAGCATCAATGCAAATACGCCATCGCCCACGGGTACTAGCTGAATATGCTTTATTTTGTGTCGCCTGGCCAAAAAATCCGCAGCAACCGTGGTGTAATTTGTTAACAAAGATATGGCGCGAGCCACATCGTGCATCAGCAGGTCTATTTGGCTTAAATTCTGGGCAACGGACTGTTTTAGAAATTCTTTTTGCTCCTGGGACAGCCGCTTGTCCGGCATTACCTCGTCAACATACAGGCGATAACCCTTGTCGGATGGCACGCGGCCGGAAGAAGCATGGGGCGCGACAATATAGCCCATTTCTTCTAGATCGCTCATTTCGTTGCGGATGGTGGCAGAGGACACGCCAAGGTCGTATTTTTTGGCGATGGTGCGCGAGGCAATGGGTTCTGCATGGGCGATATAGTCGTTAATAATGGCTTCTAAGATTTTAATTTTTCGGAGGTTTAGCATATAATCACCAACCTTTGTAGTAAATACCACTTTTTTGTTAGCAGTCTAGCTCGATGAGTGCTAATGAAAAATAATATACCATGGTTTGAAATATTTGTCAAGCAAAAATTGAATTTAATTTTTTGCAGTTGAAATTTAGAACAGGCCAGTATATAATTATATGCGGAGGTGTTTGCGTGGCAGAAAATAACAATACAAAAAAAGACGATAAATGGGAGTTTTCGGATTATGCTTTTACAATAACAGGGATATTGGTTGGCGTGCTTCTGGTTCTGCCAGAAATAATGTACGCCCAATTTGGCATCAGCATATTGGGCGGCACCCTGGGCGACATTGATATAGGGCCGGGCGGCAGGTGGACTATTAATGAACTTCGCACACTATCGCCTATGCTTTTCCTTTTAACAACAACCATTGTTTTCTTCCAAGAAGCCATAGTCGCTAGAAAAAGCGGCGGCTACGAAGGCTCGATGTTTACACATACTTTCGAGAGCTTGTTTGAAGATGCGATTTACATGGCTATTACCACATTTATGGTATATGGAGCAGTTCTTTTTGGCGCAATGTATGCATCGTGGCTTGCCGGACCCATAACATGGATTTTGTTTATGTTTATGTTCCCGCTTGTAAAGAAAAAACGCGGCGAAGCATACGAATTCGAGATACCATGGCCTATGATGACTATATTTGTGCTTGGAATTATTATCGAAATTATAACAGGCGCGTGGATTGCTTTTCCGGTATCATGGCTGGTCATCTGTATCTTTAAGTTTATAGGGGCCATCCGTGTAAAAATTGATACCATTGACGATGTCTTTGATATTTTGTATTATGGTTTTTCGATAATACTTATGGGTCTGGGTATAGGCATGGGTCTGTGGATTACATCATGGACGGCATTCCCTATTGCACTTATCATTTGCTGGATACTTAGCAAGTTTAAACGATTTAAGAAAGTGAAATCTGAAATGGAGGATGCAAAATGAAAAAACTTGGGTTAAATGAAATACGCGAGAAGTATCTGAATTTTTTTGAAAGCAAGGAGCATCTGCGGTTGCCCAGCTATTCGCTGATACCGGAAAACGACAAGACCCTGCTGCTTATTGTGGCGGGCATGGCACCCATGAAGGCATTTTTTATGGGGCAGGCCACGCCGCCCAGCAAGAGGGTTGCAAACAGCCAAAAATGCATACGCACGGCGGATATAGAGTCTGTAGGCAAAACAGACCGCCACGGCACTTTCTTTGAGATGTTGGGCAACTTTAGCTTTGGTGACTATTTTAAGGAAGATGCCATTGCGTGGGCATGGGAATTTTTAACAAAACACATGGAAATACCGGCGGACAAGCTTTCTGTAACTGTATATTTGGGCGACGACGAGGCCCATGATATCTGGAGCAAGAAGGTGGGCGTGCCAGCGGATCGCATACATCGCATGGGCAAGGATACCAATTTTTGGGAGCTGGCATCCGGCCCTTGCGGCCCCTGCAGCGAGATTTTTTATGATAGAGGCCCCCAGCATGGCCAGGATGACTTTATGGCCAGCGAAGCCGCAGGGGAAGACCGCTATATCGAAATTTGGAATCTTGTTTTTATACAATTTAATAAATCAGAAGACGGCGAATATACCGACCTGCCCAAACCCAGCATAGATACGGGTATGGGGCTGGAGCGCATGGCCATGGTTATGCAGGGCGAAAAGTCTATCTTTGATGTGGACGTTATGAAAGCCATTAGGGACGAAATTTGCAGTCTGGGTGGCCTAAAATACGGCGCAGACGCCAAGAAGGACATGTCCATCAGGCTTATAACAGACCATATTCGCTCGGCGGTGTTTATGACATCGGACGGCATTATGCCTGGCAGCGAAGGGCGAGATTATGTGCTGCGTCGTCTGATACGCCGTGCGGCGCGCCATGGGCGGCTTTTGGGCATGAAAGACCGCTTTATGGCAAAGCTTTCGGCGGTTGTTATCGCAAATTTCGGCAAGGCATATCCGGAGCTGGCGGAAAAGCAGGACTATATTGCAAGGCTGATAGACCAAGAGGAACAGCGGTTTTATGAGAATTTGGACAGCGGAATGAACCTGCTTTTGAAATTGAAAGAAGATGCACAAAAGGACGGCAAAAAAGTGATTGCAGGGGCGGATGCCTTTAAACTGCATGATACCTTTGGTTTTCCGCTGGAGCTAACCTGGGAGATTCTGGACGAAGAGGGCTTTGCGGTGGACGAAGAGGGTTTTCGCGAAGAAATGGAGAAACAGCGCAACCGCGCTCGTGCAGCGCGGGAAGAATCCACATATGCGGTTGGTGGCGGCTCTGTTTTTGATGGGGTCTCTGCCCCTTTCACAAGCTTCCTTTATGATTCTTATAGTATCAATGATTCTACAATTTTGCATATAGCATCTGGCGACCAGCTTGTAGAAAGCGCGGCAGTTGGCACAGATATCGCGGTTGTTGTAGACAAAACCCCTGTATATGCCGAAAGCGGCGGGCAGCTGGCGGATTTTGCAACGATAACAACCGAAAGCGGCGAGGTTTCTATAACTGATTGTATTAAAACCGCCGCCGGGCAGTTTATGCATGTGGGCAAGGTGGTTTCTGGTGATATAAAAGCCGGGCAGGCCGCCAAAATATCCATAGACAGCACGCGCCGCCTGAACATTACGCGCCATCACACGGCCACGCATCTCTTGCACATGGCTTTGCACAATGTGCTGGGTAGCCATGTGACCCAAGCCGGGGCGGCGAAATATCCGGACCGCCTGCGCTTTGACTTTACGCATTTCGCGCCGGTGACGGCAGAAGAAATTGCGAAGATAGAGGGTGTTGTAAACAACGCAATTCTGCGGGATTTGCCTGTAAGCATAGCGGAAATGCCCATTGCAGATGCAAAGGCAAAGGGCGCGACCGCGCTGTTTGGCGAGAAATACGGCGATATTGTGCGGGTTGTGCAAATTGGCGAGGATTCCATAGAGCTTTGCGGTGGCACACATGTGCAAAACTGCGGTTCCATAGGCTTTTTCAAGATTGTGTCAGAAAATGGTATTTCTGCGGGCACACGGCGTATGGAAGCGATTGTGGGCAAGGCCGCGCTGGACTATTTCCAGGATGCCTGCGCCAAACTGGCTGAAATTTCGGCGGTGCTAAAGACCCAGCCGGAGAATTTGGTCGGGCGCATAGAGCAGTTGATAAACAATGCCAGGGATGCGGAAAAGCAGCTGGCAAGGTTAAAGCAGGCGGATGCTGCCTCTAATATGGATGATATTTTGGCGAACAAAGAAGATATTGGCGGCACAATGGTGGCCAGCGCAACCCTGCAAGGGGTAGATATGGAGGGGCTTCGCGGCCTGTCCGATGCTTTGATGGACAAGCTGGGCAGCGGCGTGGTGCTGCTGGCGGGCATTGCGGACGGCAAGGGAAATATAGTGGTAAAAGCCTCTAAAGACCTGCTTCCAAAGGGCATACATTGCGGCAATATAGTCAAAGCGGCGGCCACAGCGGCTGGTGGTGGTGGCGGCGGTAGGCCGGACATGGCACAGGCGGGGATAAAAGATGCGGCCAAGGTTGATGTGGCTATGGAGGCGGCTAGAACTGCAATTAGGAATTAGGAATTAGGAGTTAGGAATGAAAAACCAGCCGGGGCGTTTTGTTTGGCTGGTTTTTTGATGTTAATATTATTCGGCTAGCATTGGGAAGCCCGGGCTGGCGTCTATTCTGCCTTCCATGAAGGTGAAGCGCAGCGTTAACTCTCCTGCACTGCCATCTGCCGGGTTTTCAAAGTCCACAAAGGGCGTTAGGTAGACTGTTGTTTCTACCACGGCGTGTTGGCCGTCTTGCTCTACAAGCACATGCCTGGCTGTGCTCCAGTCCGGGCGGTGCAGTCCGGGCTGCCTGGTCATGTTGATGTAGAGCTGCCCATTGTGCTCTATAAAGGGCGGATGCTCGCTTGTTAGCAACTGTTCTGCCCAGTTGTCGGTTGTATTCCACGATAGCCTATTGCGAATATGATCTAGGGTCTCAAAACCCGATTGGGGCAAAAGCCTTACATACACGGCGTCTTCGGTTTCGTAAAAGAGATCTTGGTCAAAGCCAATGTTGTTTTGCCAGTCAAAATCTAAATGAAAATTCCACCAAGCCTCCCAAAAACGCCCCTCAAACTCTATTATTCTGCCAAATTGCGCGACATTAAGTGGCAAGGCTTCGAAGACCATATCATCGCTATGCGCCCATGGGCCAAGGCCTATGTCGATTTTGCCGTCTATCAGCGTAAAGCGGTATGTTACCTTGGATGGATAGGCGTAGTCCTCGCCCCTATGCCACGCGCCATGCAAAAAGGTGGTCTCGACCACAGCCCGGTTGCCGTCCTGCTCAATCAGCACATGGGTTGCGTCATCCCATCTTGGACGCGCAAAACCCGCCCTTGTTCCATCTGCATACAGCACGCCGTCGTATTCAACAAACACGGAGAAATCGCCGGATAGCTCTGCATCTACCCATGTCGGTGTGTAAAATTGCAGCAGATAGTCACGAATATCATCCAAACTCTGGAAGCCGGATGCAGGCAGAAGCACGGACATGCCCATGCCCCTATGTTCAAGACCTTCCGGCAGGTCTACAAAGTCAATATGCGCAAATCTGCCATCTAGATTCCACCAATCTTCCCAAAGATTGCCAGCGGAGACTATGACCTGGCCAAGCTCTTCTATTGTCCATTCATTAGCATGATTTTCGGTTTCTGTTTGACGCACATAAATCTCTATTGGCTCATCCGGTTCTGTGCCGCAGGCCACAAGCCCTGCCGCCAAAAGAACGGCGAATAGTGCAAAATACACATTGTGCAGCGTTTTTCTCATCATCAATCCCTCCAATCCAAGTATACCATATCCACCAATAGAATGAAACTGCAATTTGACAGCCCCGGGAATTTTCGGTATAATTATGGAAACGAAAAGGGGTGTAAATATGAAAAAACGTGCGCTATTGGGTGTTTCGGATAAAACAGGCATTGTGGATTTTGCAAAGGGGCTTGTTGCCCATGGGTTTGAAATTGTTTCTACTGGAAACACGCATAAAATGCTGATGGATGCAGGAGTCCCTGCCATTGCGGTGGCGGACGTTACGGGTTTTCCGGAGTGTCTGGATGGGCGCATAAAAACGCTGCATCCCGCCATACATGCCGGAATTTTGGCGCGGCGCGATATGCCTGACCATATGGATTTCCTAAAATCCCACGCCATAGGTGCGATAGATATCGTTTGTGTAAACCTGTATCCCTTTAAAGAGACGATTTTAAAGCCCGGTGTGGAACTGGCCGAAGTTATAGAGAATATAGACATTGGCGGGCCTGCCCAGCTGCGCTCTGCCGCGAAGAATCATGATTCCGTAGCGGTTGTGGTGGATGTTGCTGACTATGATAGGGTTTTGCAAGAGCTTGCAGCGAATGGCGGGGTATCCCACAAAACCCGCTTTTATCTGGCGGCCAAGGCCTTTGCGCATACCGCTGCCTACGATACATTGATTGCGCAGCATCTGGGCAAACTGGCCGGTATGCCCGAATTTCCTGATACCTTGACATTAACATACGAAAAAGCGCAAGATTTGCGATATGGCGAAAACCCCCATCAGGCGGCGGCCTTTTATCGCGAAATTGGCGCGGACGAAACTGCTCTGGCGAATGCCAAACAGCTGCATGGCAAGGAGCTATCGTTTAACAACATAAACGACACCCATGGCGCGCTGGAGCTTTTGCGCGAATTTAATGAACCCACGGTGGTGACTGTAAAACACTCTGTGCCCTGCGGTGTGGGTTGTGGCGAAATCCTGCATCAGGCCTGGCAAAAAGCCTATGCCGCCGACCCTGTATCTATCTTTGGCGGCATAATAGCGGCCAACTGTGAGGTTGATGCCGATGTGGCGGCACAAATCGCCGAAATCTATATAGAAGTCGTAATCGCGCCATCCTATAGCGACGAAGCTATGGAAATACTGACGAAAAAGAAAAACATACGCTTACTGCAACTAGACACCAGCCCCGTAGGGGAGATCTGTGGTCGCCCGGCCTTTGATTTCAAAAAAGTAAGCGGCGGCCTATTGGTGCAAGGTATCGACAACGCCCTGCTGGACGAAGCCGAAACCCTGCAATGTGTAACTGAAAGAAAACCCAATGACAACGAAATGGCCGACTTGCTCTTTGCGTGGAAGTTGGTAAAACATGTAAAGTCTAATGGCATAGCCATAGGCAAAAACGGTGCGTCCCTAGGCCTGGGCGGCGGCCAGGTAAGCCGCATCTGGGCTTGCAAACAAGCCATAGACCATGCCCACGAGTTCTTTGGTACAGATGGCACAAAGGGTGCGGCTCTTGCATCCGATGCCTTTTTCCCTTTTCCGGATTGCGTAGAAGAAGCCTATAAAGCGGGCATTACGGCCATTATACAGCCAGGCGGATCGCAGGGCGATGTAGCCTCTATCGAGGCTTGCAATAGGTATGGGATAGCTATGGTGTTTACAGGGATGCGGCATTTTAGGCATTGATTTTTTAAGGAGGAATATACCATGATTCAAGTAACGATAAATGACTTTGCCGAAAACATTTATGAGTATCTGGAGAATATTGATAATCAGGATATCCAGATTGTGAGAGAAGGCAAAAAGACTATCATTTTGACCGTGTCCGAAAAAAAGACCCCTTCGCAGAGGCTTAGGGATATAGTAGGACCAATTAACCTATCGGACGACTTTGATTATAAAAAGGCTGAGCAGGAGAGGTTGTGGGAAAAATATGAAAGTCTTGATTGATACCAATGTAATTATGGACGTGCTAGAAAATCGACTACCGCATTTTGAGTGTTCAGAGAAAGTTTTTGATATAATTGTAACTGGAGGCTTTGGATTTATTACAGCTACACAAACCAAAGATTTATTTTATTTTGTTAACAGAAACACAAACAGTAAGCAGAGGGCAAGGGATGTAATAAATCAATTAACCGATGATTTTAAGGTTCTTGATGTCCTTACTAACGATGTGCAAAATGCTCTGTCATCCGACATGCCCGATTATGAAGATGCCCTAATAGCCCATTGCGCTGCAAGAAACGGCATGGACTACATCATAACCCGCAACGCAAAAGACTTCGAGGCATCCCCCATCGCGGCCATAACGCCCAAAGACTTCTTGGAGACGAATTTATGAGAGACTATGTAAAGGCCATACGAGAAAAAGTTGGCAATGATTTGATTATCTTGGTAGGTGCTAGTGTTTATGTATACAGCAATGGCAAGGTGCTTTTGCAGAAGCGCAACGACAATGGCTGCTGGGGCAGCAATGGAGGCTATATGGAGCTAGGCGAAACCACCGAAGAGGCTGCGCGGCGCGAGCTATTTGAAGAAGCGGGCCTGGCGGCGGGAAAGCTAGAACTGCTGGGTGTTTTCTCCGGCTTGGATATGATGCATACCTATCCAAATGGCGATAGAGTAAATGTGGTTGATGTTGCCTATGTCTGCACGGAATTTTCCGGCGATTTGCTGGCACAAACGAACGAGGTATCAGAGCTTAGGTGGTTTGGTATCGACGATATCCCCGATAACATCAGCCCGCCGGACAAAAGGCCTGTGGCGGCCTTTGTTGCATGGGCCAGAAAGGTGACGTAGATGAAAAATTATGTGAAATACATACGCGATAGGGTTGGCAGCGATAGGATTATAATGGTGGGCGGCGGCGTATATGTTTATAAAGATGGAAAGACGCTGCTGCAAATGCGCAAGGACAACGGCTGCTGGGGCAACCACGGCGGCTATATGGAAATGGGCGAAACCACCGAAGAAACCGCCAGGCGCGAGCTTTTTGAAGAAACCGGCCTGGTTGCGGGCGAAATGCAGATGCTGGGTACATTTTCCGGCCCGGAGTTGTTTTATACCTATCCCAATGGCGACCAAATTTGTCTGGTGGATGTTGTTTATATCTGCCAAGATTTCTCCGGCGAAATGCACGAGGAAAACAACGAAGTGGCAGAGCTGAGGTGGTTTGGCATTGACGACATACCGGCCAATTTCAGCCCGCCTAACAAGAAGGCTTTGGCGGCTTTTGTTGAATGGGCTAAAAATCAGAATTAGAGGTGGGCAAATGAACGACTATGTGAAACACATGCGTGAGAAGGTCGGTCATGATGTGATTATGGTGGTTGGCTGCGGCGTGTTTGTGTATCGTGATGGCAAGGTGCTGCTACAGCGGCGCAAAGACGATGGCTGCTGGGCTATACATGGCGGCAGCATGGATATTGGCGAAACCACTGAAGAAGCCGCGCGGCGCGAGCTAGTTAGAAGAAACCGGGCTGGTGGCCGGAGAGCTGGAGCTTTTGGGCGTGTTTTCTGGACCAGATATGATGCATACCTATCCCGATGGCGACAAGGTATATATTGTGGGCGTTACCTACATTTGTCAAGATTTTTCGGGAAAAGCCCTGGAAGAGACTGACGAGACTACGGAACTTAAATGGTTTGATATTGACAATCTGCCGGACAATATAAGCCTGCCGGACAAGAGACCCATCGAGGCTCTTGTAGCCCGAGCAAAGAGGAATTAATAGTGAATATTGACAACAAGATTATCAAACATTATCTGAAAAACGTGATGTTTATCAACGGCACAGCATATGCCGGAAAATCCACCATGGCCAAAATGCTGGCCGACGAATTTGGGCTAATTTGCTGCGGCGAAAATTACGAATGTGTGCCCGATGGCATAATAACGCCAAAGACGCATCCAAATATGAGCTATTTTCAAACCATGAAGGACTGGCAGGAGTTTGTAAACAGAACGCCCCAGGAGTATTACGATTGGATTGTGGGGACAACACAGGAGTATATTGAATTTGAAATTACGTATTTGATGAGCATATCCCAAACCCAAAAGGTGGTTGTGGATACCAACATCCCCGCGGCTGTTTTGCGGGAGATTGCGGACTATAACCAAGTGGCGATAATGCTATCGCCGCCGCAAATGTCTGTGGAGCATTTTTTTGACCGGCCTGATGCCGACAAGGTGTTTATAAAGGAGCAGGTAACAAAGGCCGATGACCCCGAGAAGACAATGGCCAATTATCTAGCCTGCTTGGCCAAATGCAACAGCCAAGAAATTTACGATACCTGGGCAAACAGCGGCTTCTTTACAGTATTGCGCGAAAACACAACCTATGACACAAAACGAGAGACAATGGAAGTGCTGGCGAAGCATTTTGGATTGATATAGAAATTAACAAAGGATGATTTTATGCTAGATATAGCCTTAGTAGGCTGCGGTGGCATGATGCCCCTGCCAAACAGATACCTAAGCTCGCTGCTGCTGCGCTATGAAGGGCGCATGATGCTGATAGACTGCGGCGAAGGCACGCAGGTTAGCGTAAGGCAGGTGGGATGGGGTTTTAAGAATATCGACTGTATATGTCTGACGCATTTTCACGCCGACCATGTGGCGGGCCTGCCGGGGCTTTTGCTGGCCATTGGCAACAGCGGGCGCGAGGAGCCTATTACCATTGTTGGCCCCCAGGGTGTTAGGCATGTTGTGCGTAGCCTTTGCGTTATTGCTCCGGAAATTCCATTTGAAATCAATTTTATTGAGATACCCGCCAGAGGCATGAAGGAAATTGCCGTGCCGCTAACGGGCTATTTGCTTTCTGCCACGCCTGCGGAGCATAATTGCCCCTGCTTTGCTTTTCGTGTGGATATAAAGCGCACGGGTCGGTTTGATTTGGAGGCCGCTATGGCTTTGCCCATACCCCGCAACTATTGGAATCGCTTGCAAAGAGGGCAGACGGTGGAGCATGAGGGGCAGATATACACGCCGGATATGGTGCTGGGGCAGCAGCGCAAAGGGCTTGCGGTATCGTATTGCACAGATTCCAGACCACCGCGAGGGCTTGCAAGTTTTGTAAAAAACAGCGATATCTTTATTTGCGAAGGACATTATGGCGAAGACGATAAGCTGGACAAGGCCAAAAGCCACAAGCACATGCTGTTTTCGGAGGCGGCCAAACTGGCCAAAGACGGCGGCGTAGAACAGCTATGGCTAACACATTTTTCGCCGGCCATGCCAAACCCCGAGGCTTATATACAGAATGCACGACGGATTTTTGCGAATAGTTATGTGGGGTATGATAGGATGGTGGCCACGCTTGGTTTTGAGGAGGCGCAATAATGGAGCATGTCAATATTTCTGATATACAATCACTTATTATGAGTGGGGACATTTTTTGGACAGAGCACATGGCCTTGCGCCTAAGAGAACGAAATATAAGGCGTGCCGATGTTATTGCTTGTGTGCTCAATGGAGAGGCAATAGAACAATATCCTGGTGACTCACCATATCCAAGTTGTTTGATACTTGGTGTTTCTAAGAAGGGAAGAGTGATGCATGTTGTTTGCAGTTTAGATTCCGGTATAAGTTGCTGTATGATAACTGCATACTATCCAAATAATGATAAGTGGGAGAATGATTTTAGAACAAGAAAGGTGGTTGAGTAATATGACTAATTGTTTCCGTTGCAAGGGGGATACGCAAGAACAACAAAAGACTCACGCAGTTACTTTAGATAATTGTGTTATAATAATAAAAAATGTGCCTGCCATTGTTTGCGGCCAATGCGGAGAGGTGTATTTTTCTGATAAAGTAATGCAAAATTTGGAAAACATAGTCGATAGACTTGAAAGCATTATCAAGGAAGTTGCAATTGTCGATTATTTAGATAGTGTAGCGTAAAATTGAGATCGGCAAAATGTGCGAGCAGAAGCAGGTTGCAGACTATTTTCAACACACTACGTATCTCTTTGTAAACAACACAAAGAAATGGAGGGGTTGAAAATGAAAAAATGGTTTACTGCGATAACAGCTATCCTACTGGTAATGCTACTGACAGCCTGCGGCACAGCCGCCCAAGACGAACCCTTTGTTTGGCCACAAAGCGTGGACGGCCAAAGCCCCTTCTACGGCGAAACCCTCACGGTTGGCGTGGCATCGGCCCGCGGCGGAGCTACGCGCAATTTTAGGACAATTGCGCGGCTATATATGCACGAAAACCCGGGTGTTACCATAGAAATTATAGATTCGGGCTTTGAATATGATTTTGACCTGGCCAGAGAGCGGGTAGGTTTGGAATTTATGGCGGGAACAGCCCCGATGCTAATAGAAACCATGTTTCTTGATAGGCCCAACCCTTCTCCTTTGGACTACCTTCATCCGGCGATAGCTCAACACTTTGCGGACTGGCTGCCCATTATAGCGGCCGACCCCTATTTTGATGAAGACGACTGGTATATGAATGTCTTTGACGCACTGTCCGCAGATGGGCGGTTGATAGGCTTTCCTATAACATATGATACCATGTGGGGAAACACATACATCGTGGTGAACACCATCGTACCTGGGCTTCTAGAAATGGTTGGGGATAGACAAACTATATCCATAACAGAAATGATGGAGATACATAGCCAAATCGCGCCGACGCTGGATAGGCCGATGTACATCGAAAGCAGGTTTCATACAATTAACGCGGTAGGAAACAATATAGATGCCTTTTTTGACTTCGAAACCGGACGCGTAGAGTTTAATACGCCGGAATTTATTGAATTTATCACTCTTGCAAGAGAGCTTACCAGCCCAAGAAGGGATGCAAATCCCCCAAACTTTTCTGCTACCCTTGGAAATCGCGAGCACAACCATTTCGAATCGCAAAACTATCTTTTTCGCCGCACATGGACTTCAGATTTTGGTATTTTCGATATCTTTGAAGAAGACATACCCTTTGCAAACCCTATTTTGCTGGGCAATGATAATGGCGAAATGCTGATAACGCCCTTTAACACCATGATTTTAAACAATGCGGCAACGGATACACAAAAGGCCCTGGCCCTGGACTTTCTTAGATTTAGCATGCTGCATGAAGATGCTGTTAGCACCACGCATCATTATACGGCCATCAGTTCGTCCGCTAGACGGCTTGATGAAGTTTTTACAAGGCGCACCTTTAATACAGTGGACACCCACGTCTTTAGAAGGGACGGCTGGAGTCTTCGTGAAAATTCCAGCTATGCCCTTGCTGCTGTGAGAAATAACACAACAGCCGCAGGAGAAATGCCAATGCGGGATGCGCGCTACGCGCCGGGGATTGTGCGGGAGGCTATTTATGAGATACTGCTTCAGTTTCATGATGGGCTGCTAACGGCGGAGCAGGCGGCGGTTGATTTGCAGAATCGGGTTGTGCTTATGCTTATGGAGATGGATTGAAACATTGTCCGTCGTTTATGCTGTCATCCTGAGCGCAGCGAAGGATCTTCTGCGTCGGACAAGATCCTTTGCTGCGCTCAGGATGACAAAACTAGAGCTCGTCATTCCGGGCTTGACCCGGAATCCCCTAATTACCTAAGGGGATTATGCTTCTGGTTCTCTTGTGCTCTTTCGTGCTTTTCTTGATTAAAGTTCTTGTTCTTTATAAGTACACCATCATAACACATATAATTTTTTCAATCAACAGACTTTCCAAAAAAACCTGCGTATGTTATAATAATTGAGGTGAAATATACTTTGAACACAAAAGACATATTAGAATATTGCATGGCCAAGCCCTGGGCGGCTTTGGACCACCCATTTGGGCCGGAGCTGGATGTGTTTAGGGTTGGCGGCAAGATATTTGCTATGCTATACGAAGAAAAAAGCGGCATTGCCAATATCCGGCTTAAATGCGACCCTGTGCTGGCGGATTTGCTGCGGCAAAAGTATGAAGCGGTTACGCCGGGGTATCATATGAACAAACATCATTGGAATTCGGTGTACTGCGACAGCAGCATTGATGACAACGAGATTTACGAATGGATAGACCATTCCTACGACTTGATCGTAAAGTCATTAACCAAGAAAGTGAAAGAGCAATTGATAAATCAATAGTTAGCAAAGTGGGTGATGCAAATTGGGTTATGAGAAAATGACAGATTATGAGCTGGTTTTGGCTTGCTTGGAGGGCGAAAAGGATAGCTTTGGCGAGCTTATTGCACGCTATAAAAACCTGATATATTCTGTGGTGTTGCGCATGGTAAGCGATAAGGAAGATGCAAACGACCTGGCGCAGGAGGTTTTTATCAAGATATATCGCAATCTGGAAAAATATAGCGATGAATTTAAATTTTCTACATGGACAATACGCATTGCCACAAACCATGTGATAGACTGGCGCAGGAAGAAAAAGCAGGATACCGTGAATATTGAGGACGCGCCCGAGATTGCAGCTGCCGGCGGTGCATCGCCGGAAGACGAGTATATTGCCAAGGAACAAAGCCGTATGCTACGGGATTTGGTGGCATCCTTGCCAGATATTTACAGAGTACCCATTGTGTTGTATCACGATCAGGGGCTTAGCTATCAAGAAATTGCAGATGTTACGGGCGAACCCCTATCCAAGATAAAAAACCGCATTTTTAGAGGGCGCAAGATGCTAAAAGAAAGCCTGATGAGCATGAAGAGAGGAGGCGAGAGTTATGGACTTGGTATGTGAGAAATATGGCGAATTGATGATGAAATATATGGACGGACTGCTTGACGATTTTGAACAAATGAATCTTGATAAGCATATTGAAGCCTGCGAAGCTTGCCGCGAGGATTTTGCCATCTACCAAGAAATGCTGACGGAATTTAATACCGAAGAAATTATAGAAGCACCAGAGGGCTTTGCCGCCGCCGTAATGGAAAAGGTCGAGGACATTAATATCTATTTCCCGAAAAAAGTGCGCGACAAAGGCAAGATGCTGGACAATGTGATTTTTGTGGTCTGGGGGCTTATTGCTGCATCGGCCGCCGCCGGAACCACGCTGTTTTTGCATAGCGAAGTAATTTTTGCATGGCTTTCAACAAATGGCCTGGGCGGCCTGGCAACCTTCCTGCAACCATTTACAGACTTTGCAATAGGCTTTGGCAATACGCTGGAATACTATACCGCCACGGCCTCTGGCTGGTTTGGCACAAACCTATCCGATTTTGCAATAGTGTTCTTGCTGGCCTTTGTGGCTCTGGTGGCTGTGCAATTCTATATGTCGCCAAAATACGCAGAAATTAAAAGAAAGCGCAGGAAAATTATATGATGAAGAAATTGATACTATTGGTTATGCTTTTGATGGGGACTATGTTGCTGGGCGGCTGTGTAATGGGCGGCCATGCCGCCAGCGGCCCTATGGTTTCCCGGTCGTTCGATGTGGGGGATTTTGATTCCATTAGCATTGGCGGCAGCCGCGAGATTATCTTTAGGCAAAGCGAAAGCAGCTCTGTAACCATAGAAATGCAAGAAAGTCTGTTTGAAATTTTAGAAGTTTATGTTAGTAGTGGCACATTGCATGTGTATACCCAAGGGGCTGTGACTAATGCAGGAAGACAGCGGGTTTATGTGTATGCGCCAACCCTGGTGGCTGTTACAATAAGCGGCTCGGCTACTGCAACTGATTGGGACAACATACAAACACAGAGCTTCCAGCTTACTGCAAGCGGCTCTTCCCGTGCAACCATTCATGTGGATGCCGACGATATTACTGTAACTGCCTCTGGCTCGGGGCGTGTAGAGCTTTCGGGCAGGGCTGATACGGCAGATATAACAACCAGCGGCTCTCGCAATGTGCTGGCTTTCGACCTGCAAACACAGAATGCCGATGTACGTAGCTCTGGCTCTAGCCGCGTAGAGATTTCGGTTTCGGATAGCCTGGATGCCAGATCCAGCGGCTCTAGCCGAGTGAGGTATAGAGGCAATCCTAGCATTACGCAGAGCCTTTCGGGGAGTGCAAGCGTCGGCAGGGATGATTGATTCTCTAGATTAGGGGGCGATGCTGTGAAAGGTAAAGATTACGGCTATTTTACTGCCATAGATGTTTTTGGCGGGTTCGATATGATTTTTAAGCATAGCGAAGAATGTTCGGCAATATTCGAGCAGGAAGGCATGCTTACCCGCCATCTGGACATTTTTGTGCGGGATGAGACCTTGCATATCCATTTTAATGAACCCATGGTTAGGCCCAAAGATGTCAGATATAAAGCCTATGTTTTCGCCCCTAAGCTGGAATCCGCCGCGATGAGCGGCGCATCAAGAGCAATCGACTGGGATACTATAGCAACGCAAAACTTCTTGCTTGCCGCATCGGGTCAGGCGGATGTCAATATATCCTTTGATGTAAAAAGATTGAAGATTCAGGCATCCGGCTCGTCTTTAGTTGAAGTATCGGGCAATGGGGGTAGTGTTGATATTGTTGCCAGCGGCTCTGCAGAGGTGCGGCATAGGGGCTTCGAAAATGCTCAGCAAAGCGTGTCGGGTAGCGGCAGCATTAATAGGATTGATTAAAAAATTGCTTGACAAATTTGATTATATGCGGTACAATGTATCTATACACGTTTTGGCATTTGAACACCGAATTTCAAATGGAAACAACGCCCCGGGGTGGCAGCCCCGGGGCGTTGAACTTTAACGAAATACCTTAGAAGAACAGGTCTTTCAAGTTTTTGGCTATAGCTAAGAGTGTTTTGAGGGCTTTCGCCGCCTTATAAATCTTAGCTATGTAAACAGTAACACTTTCTCGTTTTGACATCTTCCCACCTCCTTTCGAATGGGGTAGAATCATAGTATCACAATCCGTCAATTTTCGCAATACAAAGGAGCAAGCCATGAACAAAACCAAAATACTAGGCATAGAAACATCCTGCGACGAAACCAGCGCGGCGGTAGTTGAAAATGGCCGCACCGTGCTGTCCAATGTAATACACTCGCAGATTGACGAGCACAAAAAATACGGCGGGGTTGTGCCGGAAATAGCCTCGCGCCGCCATATTGTTAAGATTGATGATGTGGTGGCCGCCGCGCTGGATGAGGCGGGCCTTGGCCTGTCGGATATTTCCGCCATAGCCGTGGCGCATGGCCCCGGCCTTGTAGGCGCGCTGCTGGTAGGCCTTAATTTTGCGAAGGCCATGGCATATGCGGCGGATTTGCCGCTTCTTGGGGTGCATCATATTGCGGGGCATATTGCGTCGAATTACTTGGGCGCGGATTGGCAGCCGCCCTTCGTCTCGCTTATCGTTTCCGGCGGGCATACACAGCTAATACATGTGAAGGGTTATGACGACTTTACGATTCTTGGCAAATCCCTGGACGATGCCGCCGGAGAGGCCTATGATAAAGTGGCGCGATGCCTGGATTTGCCATACCCCGGTGGCGTGCAGATAGATAGATTGGCCACCACCGGCAATGCCGCCGCCATAGATTTTCCGCGGGTCTGGCTTGGCTCTGGCAGTTTTGACTTTAGCTTTAGTGGACTAAAATCTGCGGTGCTAAACCATCTTAATAGCGCGAAAATGGCAGGGCGCGAGGTCAACCCTGCCGACATTGCTGCATCTTTTCAACAAGCCGTGGTAGATGTATTGGTAAAAAAATCCATAATGGCCTGCCAGCATCTGGCCTGCAACAAATTGGCCGTGGCCGGCGGCGTTGCGGCAAATTCCCATCTGCGCCGCACGCTGGAAGAGGCCTGCACCGCAAATGGCATCGTCCTAAATATTCCCAAGCCCATATATTGCACGGACAATGCCGCAATGATAGTCGCCGCAGGGTATTATGATTACGCCAAAGGCCGCTTTGCAGACTTAAATCTCAATGCCATGCCATCGCTTGTACTGGGTTCATCATAACTATACATGACGGAAGGAGCAAAGACAATGGGAATGAAACATAGAAAATGGCCGCCTTTCAAAGAGATGCTGTTTATCTATCTTGCAATCACAAAAATTTTTTACTGGTATAATACTATCATCGAGACAGCCCAAAATGACTTGGGCAGCGTAGGCTGGGTGATATTGAATCGGCTTTTAGGACAGGATTTGATAATTATTGCGAGCATAATTATCATGTTTTTATTAGACAATTATATTCAAAAGGGAAGTTACATAGAGGGTCAAAAATACAGCAGAGTTCTGAGAGAAATCAAAATTTATGCCTTTGGTTATGTGGCATTTATTGGGTTCATTCTCATTTATTTTTGGACATTAAGTACGCTTCTGGGCGACCGAATGAACTGGGGCTTTGTTATAGTCTATTCTAGTGCCGCGTATCTTGTGGTTAGTGCCGGGCTGGAAACCAAGCTCTATTTCAAAAGAAAGTTCGCGCCTGCCGATGCCTTGCCCATCCATAGCGTAGAGGACAAGCTTGCTATGCTTAAAGCCCTGCACGATGACGGCATTTTGACCCAAGAGGAGTATGATAGCAAGTTGCAAGAAGTTAAGCTACTGTAAAAGCAGGGAGTGGCCAAATAGCGTTGACATAGAAATGCTTCTGGATTGCTTCGGGCTTGGCATCCCCGTTTGTGCTTTTTTCGTAGCCCTCGCAATGACGCTCCTGATGCTTTGTGGTTTCTTTGTTGAGAACGTAGCCTCGAATAACGTCATTGCGAGGGCAACGGTACTACAGAGATCGCCAGTCATAAGGCCCGAAGAATCCAGCAACGTAAATTCCTTAATGGCCTGGCTGGCCACTCCTTCATAAGCGTTTTATAACCCCCCAAAACTGAGTGATGTAAAATGCAGCAAGGCATAGTCCATACACATAAACCACGATTTCAAATATTGCATTAAACGGCGTGAGTGCCACAAAAGAGCCCGTGTAGAAACCAAACATCAAACTGATTAATGCATGGAAAATCAGTCCACCAGCGTTTAGCAATCCGGACATGGCAGCCAATGCATCATGCTTTTTTAATAATGAGTATACCAGCAGCCACGCCAACAAGGCAAAAGCGGCGTTGGGCAATGCGAATGACATAAACCACGGCACATAGCCATAAACGACTTCTTCGGGCCCAAGCACCCCAAAAAACCTTACCAAATACAATGTATTTACCGTTGCGTTAAATATGCTTAATGCAATTAGTAGCTTGCGATGTGGCATATAAACCTCCCTATGGGCCTTTCGGCTTCAACTGCGCCGCATATCGCCCCTCGCGCCCTTCGTTTGTGGGGTGATAATACACTTTATCCGCCAGTTCATCTGGCAGGCATTGCATGTCTTTTGCCACCTTTTCCGGCAAATTATGGGCATATTGGTAGCCCTTTCCATAGTCCAGCTCCTTCATTAGCTTGGTGGGTGCATTGCGTATCACCAGCGGCACAGGGGCGGTGGGTGTTTTTTGTGCATCCTCCATGGCGGCTGATAGGGCTTTGTCCATAGAATTGGACTTGGGGGCGGCGGCCATATAGATGGCAGCGTGGGCCAGGTTTACGCCACATTCGGGCATGCCATTAAAATGGCAGGACTGGTATGCGGCCACGGCCAGCAACAGGGCATTAGAATCCGCCAGCCCTATATCCTCGCTGGCAAAGCGAATTAGGCGGCGGGCTATGTACAGCGGGTCTTCGCCGCCATCCAGCATGCGCGCCAGCCAATACACGGCGGCATCGGCATCGCTGTTGCGCATGGATTTGTGCAGGGCAGAGATGAGATTATAATGTTCCTCGCCCTTTTTGTCGTAAAGCGCGAGACGCTTTGTTACGGACTGCTGAACCAGCTCATCTGTGACCGTAAGCCGTCCATCCGCAATCTGCGCGCTATTTAGCACCATTTCTATTGTGTTAAGAGCCATGCGGGCGTCGCCATTAGCAAATTCTGCTAAAATCTCCAGATGCTTATCAGAAATATCGGCAATCAGCTGTGCATCGGCGCAAAAATGCGCCACGGCGCGGCTTATAAGCTCCAGTATATCAGCAGATGTAAGGCCATATAGCAAAAACACCTTGCAACGGGAAAGCAAAGCGGAATTAACCTCAAAGGACGGATTCTCCGTGGTTGCGCCAATTAGTATAACACTGCCATTTTCTACATATGGCAAAAAAGCGTCCTGCTGGCTTTTATTGAAGCGATGGATCTCATCCACAAACACAATGGTCTTTTTGTCCCATTGCTGCTGGGTTTGCGCCGCATCCATCACATTGCGCACCTCTTTTATGCCGCTGGATGTGGCAGAAAAATTTATAAATTCGGCCTGGGTTACACCTGCTATAATCTGCGCCAGCGTGGTTTTGCCCACACCAGGCGGCCCCCAAAACACCATAGAAGGGATGTTGTCGGCATCTATCAGGCGGCGCAACAAAGCCCCTTCGGCCACCAGATGTTTCTGGCCTACGAAGTCGGCTAGGGTTTTTGGCCTCAGCTTTGCGGCCAGCGGTGCGTAGATTCCCCATTTGTTGTCAGACATGTTAAAATCTCCCTATTATACAGAATCATGCGTAGCCATACCGCTTTCGCATTGCTCTAATGAAAATGATGGTCATAACAATGGCCATGGCTTCTGCGGCTGGTATTGCTGCCCATGCGCCTGCCAGGCCAAACAGCTGCGGTAGGGTTAAAAAGGCAATGGCAACGAAGATTAATGTTCTAAACAGCGAAAGTATGGAAGACACCACGCCGTTGTTTAAAGCGGTGAAAAACATAGAACCAAAGGAATTTATGCCCATAAACACAAAACTGCCGGCCAAAAACCTAACCCCTGTGCGCGCCATGCCGTGCATTGCAGTATCCGGCGGTATATCGTAGATACTGATTAAAACATCGGCAAACAAAAAGGCCAGCCCAACAGAGGCAAGAGACAAAAGGGTTATTAGCCGCATGCTGTTGGAAAAGGCTCTTTTTAGGTTGTCTTTATCGCCCTTGCCATAATTATAGCTGATAATTGGGGCAACGCCGGAAGAATAGCCCATAAATAGTGCCGAAAAAATGCCCATGCCGCCAAACATTATGGCGGCCGCGCCCACAGCCATTATCCCGCCGTCTTCCAGGTCCATCAAAATATTGTTCATTAGCACGGCGGTTATGCTTACGGCCAGCATTGTAACCATTTCTGATGCGCCGTTTACAGATGCGCGGCCCAAAGCCCTGTAATCCCATTTTGGCAGAACCAGGTATATTTTGCCGCTTCTATTGAATGTAAAGTACAGGGAGCCTACAACAAAGGGCAGGGTGAAGCCGATGCTGGTGGCAAAGGCCGCGCCGCTAAGGCCCATATCCAGCAGGTAGATAAAGACATAGTTTAGCCCTGCACTAATAAGGCCGCCCAATAGGGACATTATCGCGCTGTAATGGGCTTTCCCTGCGGTTATAAGAAACTGCTGAAAAATCATACCCAGTACGGCTGTTGGCAAAAACCACAGCATGGGTTGCAAATATTGCAAAGACATTTCCCGGGCAAAATCATCCACGCCCAAAACCCCCAGTATAAAATCCGGGAACAACACGCCGATGGATGTTAGAACCAAAGACACAGCAAAGGATACCAGCGCAATAAGGCTAAAGTTTTCGCGCCCCTCTTTTTCGCGCCCTTCCCCGATTTTTTTGGCGACAAGGGCATTGCCGCCCACGCCCATCATAAACCCAAATGCCATAATAAAGGCCATAAAAGGGTAAACAAGGCTAACAACTGATAGTGCAACAGGATCTATTAATCTTGATACGAAGATGCCATCCACTATACCAAATGTGCTCATTATCAGCATAGAAAGAATGGTGGGAAATGTAAATTTTAGCAGATGTTTCCATGTTGGGATTTTGCTGATGCTTTCTGATGCCGCCGCTTTTTCTTGTCTGGCGGCCTTAAATATACTTGCGTTTTTTGTATTTTTAATGTGGTTTCTTGGCATGTGGTCTCCTATAGCAGCTTTATTCCTGCACCTTTGCATATTTTCATGGTTTCGTCATCCCATACAGACACCTGCACCTCGCCTATATGCGCTTTTGCCATCAACAGCATGCACAGGCGGGATTGGCCTATACCGCCACCCATTGTAAGGGGCAACTCGTCGGCCAGCAGGGATTTGTGGAAGTCCAGATTGCGGCGATAGTCGCAGCCGGCCTCTGTTAGTTGGGCATCCAATGTGGCCGCATCCACGCGTATTCCCATGGATGACAGCTCCAGGGCGTGGCCGGATAGGTCGTGCCAATACAGTATATCGCCATTTAGATTCCAATCGTCATAATCCGGCGCACGGCTGCCATGGGTTTTGCCAGAGCGCATCTTGCCGCCTACGGCCATCACAAACACAGTTTTATGCTCCCTCGTAAAGGCATCCTCGCGCTCTTCCGGTGTTAACGCGGGATACAAATCCTCCAGTTGCTGGGCGGTTACAAAGGTGACATCGCGGGTTAGCAGGGGCAGGTCTGGATAGTCCCAGCGCAGCCGCTCCGAAGCGGCATAGATAGCCTCCGTAATGCGCTGCACGGTCTGCCGCAAAAGTACCTCATTGCGCTGCTCCCGCGTGATTATAACCTCCCAATCCCATTGGTCCACATAAATGGAATGGGTATTGTCCAGCACCTCGTCGCGCCGAATGGCGTTCATATCAGTATAAAGCCCATGCCCGGCAGAAAAGCCGTATTTGTGCAAAGCCATGCGCTTCCATTTGGCCAGAGAATGGACAATCTGCGCAGTACCGCCTGTCTCTGGCACATCAAACTCCACAGGCCGCTCCACGCCGGAAAGATTGTCATTAAGCCCCGTGCGCGGCTCCACAAACAGCGGCGCAGACACCCGGTGCAGGTTTAAAGACATAGAAAGGTTATCCTCAAACACGCGCTTTAGGCGGCCAATGGCGGACTGAGTTTGATAGACTGTCAATATGGACTTGTAATTTTTTGGGATTATGCAATGGCTCATTTGGTTGCTCCTTGGTGGATGATAATCAATTGATTATACTGCATATGTTGGGGGATTGTCAATGTCCTAAATTCACAATCGCCGCCAGCCGCGCCGCCTGCCATCCTTCGCTGTGCATAGGATAACAGGCTATGCACAGCGATAGTTTAAAATTCTGATGCAAATTGGATTTACTGGTGGATTTATTTTGTCGGATATGGTATGATTTTGATATAGATGATGGATGTGGTATGAAGTTGGACGCGTAGAACCATATGTTGATTTTGGCTATAATGCGAGCTTCAAGATAAACAAGCGAGTTTCACATAATTTATATAACACAACGAGGTAAATTACAATGACTTACATTTTAGTTCACGGTTCCGGACATAAAGCAACAAGTTGGAATGAAACAATCTCGTATATCGAAGGCAATAAAGAGATATTGTACCCGAATTTGTCTTCCATTCTTAACGGAAAAGAAGCAAATTACGCTAATTTATATGCTTCGTTTGCAGAATATTGCAACAAGATTGATGGGCAAATCAATTTATGCGGACTTTCATTAGGGGGTGTTTTATCATTAAACTATGCCTTGGATTTTCCGGATAAAGTAAATACATTAGTTTTAATTGGCGCACCGCACAAAATACCAAGTGCAATGTTTGCCGTTCAAAATATTGTTTTTAGATTTTTACCCAAATCAATTTTTGAGAAAACAGCGTTTAGCAAAAAGGATATGTTTATTTTTGGCAACTCTATAAAGAAATTGGATTTCAGCGATAGAGTGCAAAATATTAAATGCTCAACTCTGATAATTTGTGGAAAAAAAGACACCGTAAACATCAAATCAGCATACTACTTTGCTGAAAACATTAAAAACGCAAAACTAAAAATCCTTGAAAATATAGGACATGTTGTAAATGAAGAGAACCCAAAGGCGTTAGCAAAAGAATTAAATGAATATTATAACGAAAATGATTAGGGTCTGTTCCTGCTATAAGCGTACTGCGAGCCAAACAGAACAACGCATTATCCATAAAATAACCACCCAAACCCACACCACAACCTCGCCCTAAGACCTCACAAGCCAACTCGTAATATCCTCATGGGACAAGCCTATGTCAAGCCGGCCACATTCTTCTAGGCTCTGGGGCAAAACCTTGCGGTTGGGTTTGCGCTTAATGGGCAGCAGGCGGATAAAGTCGTCTATCAGTTCTTCGTCGTATATGTCAAACCCAAGCCATTTGCCATCGTGGTATGTATGTGCGTCATCATACCCTTTGCGCACTACCTGGCTGAAGGCCTCCCGTTGCTGATCAAATTTCTCTCGCTCGTCCTTGCCCAGCACGATGCAGGCTATAAAATAGCCTTCGCGAATGCAAAGGGTGATCAGCGTTTTGCCGCCGCGCCTAAAGCGCAGGTTGTTGTAGTGTTTGTGGTTTGGGTTGCCTTCTTCCCATAGCTCGTCCATGGCATAGTAAAAGCGAATATGTCCTGTTAGTTTTTCCCAGGCTGGGGCTGCGTTTCCAAGTGCTGTTTTAACCTGCTCGTAGGGTTTGGTTGCTCTATTCATTTTTTGCCTCCTGTTTTCTATTTTTATCTTTGGTTTGAATCGTACCATAATTACTTGACTATCTAAAATTATACCACATCCCATACAAACATCCTAATAAACTTTCTATTAAATTTATAGACCCATTTGTGTTATAATGCTTAACATCCCCGTCACAAATATGCATAATATTTAACATAAAATTTATGGGATAATGGCTTGATTTGTGATATAATTCCAGTTGACATAAGAGTATCCAGCACAGGGGAAAAGGAGTGAGGAAATGAAACGTGAATGTCTTTTTGGTTTTGTGGTGGTCTTTTTATTTTTTGCTTTATCCGGTTGTGGTAGTCAAGCGGAATATAATGGGATGGGATATCATGTAGAAGCCGCGCCGATATATATAGGTATTGAAATGACCCCAGAGGATACCGCAATTGACGAAACTGAAATGCCGGGCCATATATCATCAGAAACTACACCCCTCGCGCTGGACATCTCTCTGCCTATTTTTCAGGAGGTAGTCTATCGTGATGGCCTCATTCACATAAAGGATAATGATGGGCGATGGGGCTTGTTGGATTACAGGGGCAATGTGCTTGTGGCTCCCGAAAGGGGTCTAACATTCGGCAGATATGGCGAAGGGCGTATTCTTGCTGCCACTGGTGTTGGGTCTGCTTTCGGTTTCATTGACGCATTAACAGGGGAATGGGCAATCCCGCCTTATTTTTCTGCTCGCTCGCACGATTTCATCGCCTTTCATGATGGGGTGGCCGTAATTTATCTTGTAGATGACACACGCGGCGTAATTAATCTTGATGGCGAGTGGATTTTTGGGCCGGCACCGAGGGGAACAGGGATAACCTCACAAGCTCACCATGGACTTTTACGAATCTCGCGGCATTCATATCAAGATAACCAAGGACGCTGGGTGTCGATTCCGCCTGACGAGGACGCAAGGCCATTTTTGATTAACACAGCAGTAGAGAGGGTTTTTCCGCTGGAGCATATGGAGATTTATCATTATGATGGGTCTATGTCCATCAGTATAGAAGGTTGCAATTTAGTTAGGGTTGGTACTGGTGCAGGCAGATATACAAAATTATTTGACCTAGACGGCAATATGGTTGCCCGCATTGAAGATGATTACACCTTTAACCACATGAGTATCTTCGTGCAAGGGGATGTGATAATTGCATACTATACAGATGTACTCTGCCAGGTGTTGGTTGACTCTACAATGGAATTTCGTGTCTTTGATATGCAGGGCAATGAAATTACCAATCGCTATTACACCAGCATGGGCAGATTTGTGGATGGGTTTGCCCCTGTGGAAGCTGGGCGGCCCCGTTGGGTTGGCGATGCCGCGGATTGGAACGACCTGTATGACTGGGATAATGTTTTCTGGGGCCTTATAGACATGCAAGGAAATGAAGTTATTCCCCCCATATACTGGCATGTAAGCAATGTTACACATGGGCTTGTGCAGGTATATTCTTCTGATGGCTTCGCGCTTTTAAATACATCAGGCGAATACATAATCCCCTTTGGGGAGTTTGGTAGCATTGGTATATGCAACCAAGGGGTAGTGATTGTTGGCATCGGCGGCCCGTTTGTTCCGCCGAGCAATCAACTAAAAGGGCTTGTAGACCTGGAGGGCAATGAAATCATTCCTCCGAGGTACAATATAATCCGCAGTTATTGGACTTACGATCATATCCATAATGGATGGGAGTATCTGCTTTTGCAGGCAGGGATTCGTACCCCGGCCCTATTTGGCTGGGACGAATCAATCATACAGGAAGGGTTTGGCACTCCAACATTTGTAGATGGCAGGGCGGCAGTTGCCTATGATGGGCTTTGGGGTTATATAGATATGAATGGCTACGAGGTTATCCCTCTACAATTTACATATGCGGGCACATTTATAGATGGGATGGCTCTGGTAAATGTAGGCGGCACACGTGCGCGGCCTGATACATGGCAGACCAGCTGGGGAAGCCATATTGCCGATACACGCCATTATTCTGCCTTTGGCGGCACTTGGCACATAATTGACCTATATGGCAATATCCTTGAAACATTTGAGCATGAGTTTATGATGCGTGTAAGCGCGAATATTCTTGCATTCTCAAATGATGTTTCCTTGAGCGAAGTGTATGATAGATATTCACATCATAGGCGTGAGCCTCCGCATATAGGGGGCAGATATACGCTGCTATGGGATGATTATGGGTTTATAGATGCTGCGGTGGCTGATGGGTGTATCTACATCACCTTGGTGCAGATGGATATTGAGAATCTGGGGGTTATTGTGATTGAGCCCTAGGCTATAAGAGGGGATTCCGGGTCAAAGCCCGGAATGGCGGCTTGTGGAGGTCTCGTCATCCTTGGCAAATTCACAATACAACCCGCTTTCCCATAGAATGTCACCAGAGACTTTTTTAGAAGGTGATATGGTGGCGGTGTTTTTTGCGGTGACTCTTAGTATAGATGCCTTGGGCGTGGGTATTGCCTGCGGACTGCGGGATAGGCGGCCGAACTTCTTTACATTTGCTATTATTTTTGCTGTTAGCCTTGTGGTTATGGGTGCGGCGGTGCTTTTTGGCACATGGATTTCCGGGTTTTTCGCGCCGGAAACAGCAGAGATTGTGGGGGCCACATGGATAATGCTTCTGGGGTTGTGGATATTTTTTGGTGCGTTACGCAAAAAGGATGATGAGCAAAAGTCCAATGGCAAAATCAGCATTTTGCAATCGCTGTCACTTGCACTTATGCTTTCGATAGATTCTATGGGCGCAGGCCTTGCCGCCGCCGCTCTTGGGCTAAATATAGCCTTTCTGCCATTTTTGGCTGCGGCCTTTCAGGTGCTGTTTTTTTCGCTGGGAGTGCTGGCCGCAGAGCGTCTGCCGCTGAAGAAAAAGGGCACAAAGCTGCCCAGCATGGTGTCCGGCATAATTTTGGTATCCATTGGCATAATTGGGCTTGTGTAGATAGGATTATCAAGGTATAATATAATTAGGAATTTATAGTTGCTTAACCCAAAAACCAACACAACAAACTTGTCTTTTTACAACAGGGCCACGTCAGCTCCTCCTTATGTGCCTTTGGGCATACTGCGTCGTCGCTTCCTTGCCCTGATGCAAAAATCCTGCGTTTCTTGTATCGGTTTTTAGGTTAAACAACTATACGAAGGAAGAGGGGAAGAAATGAATAGAGGTATGATAAAGCGATATATTTTCTTGCTGGCGGCGGCCGTGGTGCTGTATGGGTTGTATATTGTTATTATGATTGTGATGGGGCAGCCGCTGTTTGTGTTGCTGCTTGTGTATATTGCCATTATTGTGACATTCTATTGGCTTAACCGACGCTCTATTTGGGCTTTGCGCGGCAATTATTTTTATGTGACGGGGCACAAGGCGCGGGCCAAACCCATCCTGAAAAAAGCTGTAGAGGCGGGCACAAAAAGCCCTTCGGCCTACATATATCTGGCTTTGATGGCTGTGCAAGAGGATAAGGACGCCAGAACCGCCTTTGACCTGCTAAAAAGAGCGCAGGAGCTTTCTGTTGGGATTATTGACGAGCGAAACGCATTGACCACCCTGGCCAGCTGCCATTATTTGGTGGGCGAGATGGATAAAGCCATAGAGGTGCTGGAAGACATGCGTGCAAGGCACGAATACACAAATGCCGGGGTGCTTACCACCTTGGGCTATTTGTATTTTAGAAATAATGATTTTGACAAGGCCATAGAGCTTTCGGAGCTGGCAATGGAAGATGACCCAAACCATGGCGCGGCCTGGGACAATGTGGGACAGGTCCGCTACAAGCAAGGCGATATGGAAGCCGCCAAGGAGGCTTTCCGCACGGCTCTTTCCAAGCGCGAAAATCTGGCGGATTCTGCGTATTTTTTGGCATTGATTTATGAGGCCGAAAGCCATGTGGAAGATGCCAAAGAATACTTCCGCCGCGCGGCTATTTGCACGATTTCGATTTACAATTCGGCCACGGCAGAGATGGTGGATGAGAAGTATAGGCAGTATCACGGTTAGGGGATAGGGGATTGCCATGAAGGAAAAGTTCGAGGCCATGGAGCGGGCCAAAATGGATGGCGAAAATATAAAAATGATGGTGAGCGATACACGCCTAAAGGGCAAAATCACCACCAATATAACCGAGCCAAACGGCACGGTCTATTGGTATATCCGCTTTAACACGCCGCTAGACCCAGATTCTGTCACAAAGCACTCTATGAATGTGACAGAGACCAATGGCTATATTCTTAATGTTATCATCACCTACGATTCTTCGCGCAACCTTATCGTGCTAAATCCCTGCGACCTGTATCGTCAAAACGAATATTATCTGCTTAATATCTCCACCAAGGTGCGCAGCGATAAAGGCAAGCCGCTGCCCAAGTCCGTGCATATAATGTTTAAGCTAAAAGGCGACGAGATTTCGGATTTTAAGATGATAAAAAACACCGCCAGCGTGCCCAAGCCCCGCAAAAAGCCAGAAAGCGTGCGGCGGGCAGAAATTAAAGAGCTGATGGAGGCGCGAGCGCAAGAAGAAGCTGCGCCCATACGCAAATCTGTTGGCCGCCCAACCCTGCCATATGGGCCTGTCGCGCTGAAAATGCAGCTGGCTCTGCTTGGCATGGTATGGATGGGCTTTAGCCTGTTTTTTAATGATTTTTACATCACATTGATTGGCCTAAGCCTTCTTGTGTTGGGGCTTTTGCATATTTTCATACAGCTGGCCAAGCGGCGTACGCGTTCTATTATCAGCTATACACGAGGGGTTATGCGCTTTAATAGGGGCGATTATAGGGGGGCGCAGAGGCTTTTTGATAAGTCCCTTGCACAAGACCCTTATAGCGATTTGGCGAAATATGCGGTTTATAAAGTCAAACTGTATAGATGAGCGTGGGATTGCGGGTCAAGCCCGCAATGACGGCGAAAGGGAGGAAGTTATGGCATACGCGGATAAGGTGTTTATAGACAATTGCAGGGATATTTTGGAAAACGGCTCTTGGGACACAGGACAAAATGTGCGTACCCGCTGGGAGGATGGTTCGCCTGCGCATACCATAAAGCAGTTTGGTATTGTAAACCGCTACGACCTATCAAAGGAATTTCCCGCGCTTACCCTGCGGCGATTGCCCATCAAAAGCTGCCTAGACGAGATATTATGGATATGGCAAAAAAAGTCAAACAAACTAAGCGAGCTAAAGTCAAAAATATGGGATTCCTGGGCGGACGAAGAGGGCACAATAGGCAAGGCCTACGGGTATCAGCTGGGTGTAAAGCACAAATACGCCGAAGGGGATTTTGACCAGGTGGACCGCGTGCTGTACGACCTAAAGCACAACCCTGTATCCCGCCGTATAATGACCTCTATCTACAATTACCAAGATCTGCACGCCATGTCACTATACCCCTGCGCCTACAGCATGACATATAATGTAAAAGACGGCGTGCTAAATGGCATATTAAACCAGCGTTCTGCCGACTTTTTAACGGCAAACAACTGGAATGTATGCGGCTATGCCATGTTACTGCATATGTTTGCCCAGGCATCGGGCCTAAGAGCCGGAGAGCTGGTGCATGTAATAGCCGATGCGCATATCTATGATAGGCATGTGGATATTGTGCGCGAATTGATAGAAAAAGAGCCACGGCCTGCGCCAAAGCTGACCATAAACCCCGATGTGACGGATTTTTATGCCTTTACGGTGGATGACTTTGTGCTGGAGGGCTATGAGCCGCATCCTTTTAAGGAGAAGATACCGGTGGCGATATAGGGGCGGCTCTATGCCGCCCGGCTGTTTTCAAATAACGGGCGAGCGCAGCTCGCCCCTACAGGGTTGGGTGTCATGGTTTTTAATTAGAAACCCGCACATTCGTAGGGGCGAGCTGTGCTCGCCCGTTGTCTTGGCGATATTTTTCTAAAACAGATTGCCGTGGGCTGGATTGCTTCGGGCTTGACATCCCCTGTCTGTATAAGTATTGTAGCCCTCGCAATGACGTTGCTGGGGGCTATGCTATGTCCAGCAAGAATCGTCATTGCGAGGCCAACGAGGGTTCGAAGGCAGAAGGCACGAAGGCCGAAGCAATCCAGTTATGTCATTCCCTGTTTAGTGTGCCCGTTAATCCTATAGTGAAGAAGCTTCCTCCAACATTAGTCCAATTAATTAATCTTCCCCCTAAAATCTCAATATCTATTACGAGGATGTTGCCCTGAACATCGTCTATTGTCAATCGGTTGTCCGAAATGCTCCATGTCATTGATCGTTGCGTGGCTGTTGCGCCACCGACACCGGGCTCCCATGTTCCTTCCCCGTTTTGGAAAAACTCTACGTGACGGATCACACCTCCCCACCATCTACCTATCAATTCCTCCTCAATGCCACCACCAACAGGCGGCGCGACATCCGGCGTAGGTGTAGGAGATGGCACAGGAGACGGCGTGGCCGTAGGCTGCGCCGCCACATAAACATCCACCGCCACATCCACATCCCAGGTTGTAATAGCCAGCAAATTCATACTGCCATCCCAGCTAATATCATAGCCAATATAATTAAGTATTGTTACGGGAATCATGGTGCTGCCGTCTACAATCTGCGTAAACAAAGCCATGCTGTGGCCTTCGCCGTTTATGTAAAAAACCTCGCTGTTGATGGGGATAACTATTGTATAGCCATTGCCAGAGGCAATGCCTGTTTGCGCGGCCTCGTCCCAAAACACATTAAAACCCAGGGCTTCGAAGGTGGCGCGCATAGGTACCAGATAGTTGCCGCCTACAGAAATAGGGGCTTGTCCCGTCCAGTCTATTGCGCGGCCATCTAGTGTAAGGCTTACAGGTGGGTTATTGGCATTACCGGCAGGGGTGTCTGCCGATGCATCGGCAATAGCAACGCTTATATCCAAATCCACATCCAAGCCAACATCAACATTAACATTCTCTGCCGCCATTTGTGTTTGGTCGGATGGTGTTGTGAGTATAATGACAATTAACCCCACAAACAATAACACCACCAATCCCAATACTATCACCATCACTTTTATCACTTTTTGCATAATACGCATCCCCTTCCAAAATTCGATATATAGACCATTATAACAAAAAAAAAAAAACGCAAGTCAATATAGAATTTTGAGAGGGGATGATTGAACCACGAAAAGGCATCACGGCCTATGCAAAATCCGTGATGCCTAGGTATTAGCCGTGATGTGATGTGTTTATTCCAAACCTCTTACATCATCACTAGAAAAGCTAAGTTCTGATGCAACTTCTGTGTCTTGGCCTGTGCGGTTTTTGTGGCTATAGCTTTTAAAGCTCTTCACAACGCCGATAATGTGGTCTAGTTCCTCTGCGGTAAAGGTGTTTATCATGCCTACTATCATTTTTTGCTTGCGCTCTACCTGGTCTTTTTCGCCTGTGCCTCCGGCTTTTTTCTCTCTTACGGTCAAAGAGCCTTTAGGCATAAACATATCTTCGTAGGATTCCCCGAAGAAATCGCAGATTTTTAAAAAGGTCTCAAGGCTGGGGCAACGTTCGCCTCTTTCTATGAGGCCCACATAAGCCGTAGAAATACCAAGAAATCTACCTAAAGCTTCCGATGTAAATCCGCGTTCTTTGCGAGCTACACGCATGTTTTCGCCGAAAATAAGGCATTTAGATGTAAGATAGTCTTTTGCTGGCGCGACAACAGAACCGGCCGCATTGCTTTCATTGTTTTTGGGCTTCATAAGTCTCCTCCGTCAAATTTATTAGCTTACCCACTAGCTATTATACCAAGATACTTGGAAAATGTAAACCCTAAATGCGCTATGCTCTACAAAATATTGCAGGATTTTTCTGGCATGCTGTGTAAAATTGTATTATTTTAGGGGAATTTTCAGAGAAGACCACAAGCTTGATGTCCAGCCCTCCGTCACCCCGGGCTTGAACCGGGGGTCTTCTGCTGGATGATGCTAAATGGTTTTTGGTTTTGATAATAAGAGGATTCCGGGCTGTTTGCGTAGGGCACGCACTAATGCGTGTTGCAAAATATTTTGAATGAACCCGCAGCAGCATCCAGCATGGCCATAGCCCCCAGCGGCAGCGATGCCGTAGGGCTGCAATGGCCGCATGCTAAATTGTATAGCACGGGTATTTTAAGGCGCAGGCCTCTTATGATATCGGGTATGGAGAGCGAATTTGCCGGATTTTCGGGCTGGCAGTCTGCAAAATCGCCAAAGACAATACCTGCGGCGGCATCCAGCTTGCCTGCCAAGCGCAGTTGGGTCAGATGTCTGTCTATTTTGTACGGCTCTTCTCCAATATCTTCTATAAAAATGATTTTGCCCCGCGTGTCCGGCTCATATGGCGTGCCCATTAGGCTGGTGATTATGGATAGATTGCCGCCGCAAAGCGGGCCTTGCGCGCGACCGTTTACCAAAAATTCCCATGCACGGCCCTGGGGGTTACGAAAATCGCCATGAATAGCCGGCTCGAACATATATCTGTTAAGATGCCCAAGTGTATAGGCATCGGCCTTGCTAAAACCCGCTTCGCACAGCATGGGCGTGTGGAAGGTCATAAGTCCTGCCAGCCGGTTGATGGCTACGTGCAATGCCGTCACATCGCTGTAGCCACAAAAAAACTTGGGATTGTCCGCAATCAAGGCATAATCAATTCTATCCAAAATCCGCGCCGCACCATATCCGCCGCGTATGCAGAAAATACCCTTGACGGCGGCATCGCCAAAAGCCCAGTTTATGTCATGGGCACGTATGTAGTCCTCTCCGGCCAAGTATCCATGCCTGCTATGGCAGCTTTTGCCGACTATTGGCGCAAGCCCCAAGCCCTCTAGGTATGCCAAGGCAAAATCAAGCCGCCGCTGCTGCAAAAGCGGGCCGCTGGGTGCTATCAATGCCACCCTATCACCCGGTTTAAGAGCTTCGGGCCTATATAGTTGTTTCATCAAAATTACCCCTTTACATTTTCGATTTTTTTCTGTATTATAACATATGATAGGGACAATATTTTAATTGACACAGCCAAGGAGGAATTCTTTATGGAAACACTAAAGGTCTCAGCAAACTCTGTACCAAAATCTGTGGCAGGGGCAATAGCCGCCGTGGTTCGCAATAACGAACCCGTGGAAATTATCACCATTGGTGCTGCCGCTGTAAATCAGGCGGTAAAATCCATTGCCATAGCCCGCGGCTATGTGGCACCAAATGGCATAGACCTGGTATGTATCCCAGCTTTTTCGCAGCTGGAAATTGAGGGCAATTCTAAAACATCCATAAAATTTGTGATTGAGAGACGATGACGAATATCGACAAAGCCGCCAAATATAGGCGGCTTTGTTAAGGGGGAGGGGCAATGAAAAAATCTAAAGAACGCGCAAAGGGCTTTGTGATAGGCTTTGTGGCGGCCATGGTAATATCATCATCCATCATGGTTGCGGCCAGCACCGGCGTTATGCGCGAGATTTTCTTTGATGTAACTGTAATGCTGCACGGCGAACCGCTGGAGCTGGATGACGACATGCAGCCATTTATAATGGATGGCCGCACATTTTTGCCTGCGCGCATTGTGGAGCAAATTGCAGATATGCCTGTGAACTGGGATGGAGAGACACAGACGGTTTACATAGGCCGTATGCCCATAGATGCCGAAGATATCATTGGCGTATGGCGGGCTGTGCGCCTCGAAACCATATACGAATCGCCTTTTTCCTTTGTGCATCCAATAGAAGAAAATCACATTGTAGAGGAAATGGAATACCCCTTTATTTACATCGAATTTACTGCCGATGGCATCTGGAAAGAAGTGGATGGCGACCCGGAAGACGATGTGCTATACTGGGCAATCCAAAGCGGCCAGCTGCTTTTGAATTTTACGAATACTTTTGGGGAAGAGGGTACAAAAGAAATGGCGGCGATAGGGATTAATGTGGATGCTGTGGCGGCAGATGTTGTAATAACGGATTCTACCATGGTTATGTCGTACAGGATGTGGGGGTCAACAATGATTATGACCTTTGAACGTGCAGAATAGGGGGAGCAAAATGTTTAGACATATAGTGATGTGGAGCTACAAAGAAGGCGCGACGGCGGAGCAAAATGCTGTGGGTGCGCAAAAGGTAAAGGCTGCGCTGGAGGGCATGAAAGCCCTGATACCGGAGATTGTGGACATACAGGTACATGTTAATGAGCTATCCTACAGCACCAAGGATGTGATGCTGGATGTGAGCTTTGCAGACGAAGCCGCATTTTTGGTGTATGTAGACCACAAGGACCACAAGGCGGTTTTTCCCACAGTTGGCGCATATCTAACCGACCGTGTGGCGTTTGACTATCATGCGTGACAAACAAAAGGCCCAGGGCCTTATGAGAACATATATGCTGCTGGGGGTTATATACCTTAGCTTTATTGCCCTTGGCATGCCGGATGGCGCGCTGGGCCTGGCCTGGCCCATTATCCGCGAGGATATGGGGATGCCGCTGGAGGCCCTAAGCGTGCTAACAACCGTGGCCTCCATATCCTACATCACTATCAGCAGCCAAAATGGCCGCCTATCCAAGTATATGGGCACGGACAAGAAAAACCTGTTGGGCCTGTCTTTGCTGGTGATGGCCTATCTTGCTTTTTCTATTGCGCCAAACTTTGTGGTGCTGGTTATTATGACCATATTTGCGGGCACGGGCGCAGGGTTGATAGACACCGGGCTAAACGATTTTATGTCCAAAAACTTTTCTTCTCGCTATATGAACTGGATGCATTGCTTCTGGGGCATGGGCGCGGCTATTAGCCCTATCATTATGGCGCAGATGATACTGATAGGCGGCTGGCGTATGGGCTATGCGGCTGTCGCCGGTTTGCAAGGCTTTGTTGCGGTTTTGGTGGTATTTACCATCATTAAAGGTGTCTGGAAAAGGGAAGAAAGCAAGGAAGAAGCAAGTGCGGAAGGAGAAAAAGCGCAGGCCGAGGAGCGTCGCTATCTATCCGCAGGCAAGCATGGGTTTTTGCAGATGCTGGCCTTTTTCCTGCTTGTGGGCGCAGAAGGCTCGCTGGCCCTGTGGATTAGCAGTATAATGATAGAGTCCCGCGGCATGACCGTGGAGGCCGCCAGCATCTTCCCTGCCACATTCTTTGCCTGTATTATGATAGGCCGCTTTGCCTTTGGCTTTGTAGCCGACAAGCTAAGCAATATGTCCATAATGCGCATAGGCATGGCTCTAAATGCCGTGGGCGTCCTGGTGCTGGCCACCACCGGCAGCGTGGCGGGCATGGCCATGGCCGGGCTGGGCATGGCCCCCATGTTTCCCTGCCTACTACACGAAAGCTCGTATCGCTTTGCCCCTAGTGACCTCTCCAAGCTGGTGGGCTACCAAATGGCCGCGGCAGGTGCCGGCGGCGCGACATTTGCGCTGCTAATGGGACAGGTTCTTTCCCGGGTATCGTTGGAGGCCCTTTATCCTATTGTGTTTGGGCTTGCGGTGGGGGTTGCGGGGATTAATGAGGTGTTGGCGTGGAGACTGCGACGGGCGTGATTGATAGCATACTATACTGTAGGGTAAATAATATTGTAAATAGTATTTGCTGCATGTTCGGCTTCAATTTCGTTAACATCTATTTTTATCGTATCCATTTTCTCGAAATTTGGCCTTGTTGATAATGCGTGTTCCCACGATACATTTTTTCGCACACCATTATCAACATCCCTTTGAAGCCGCGATATTAAAGTATTTTCAGAACAGATAAGTGAAAATTTGTATAAGTTGTATTGGGTATTTCTTAACATAGAAAGTACATTCTCTGTCATGCCTTCTTTATGTAAAACCCAGCCGAAAATTATGTTTTCGTATACCGAGCAATCTAAAAAACTGTTTAGCAGATAGCTCATATTTGTCATCGCCATTGTTTCAGTTTCATTTGTTACCTGCCATGGATTGGCGTACCAACACCAGTCACCATCAAGGAAAACAGATTTGGGCAGTAGTTCCAATAATATCTTACATGTCGTTGTTTTTCCTGCTCCCATAACACCATTTATGATTATTAAGTTTTTCATAACATATCACCTACCAAAAATAAATTACGCTCGAAAAAATTGGCCAACAAGGCGTCGGAATGGAGGTGCTAAACAGGCTCTAAGCGGTATAACATGAATAAAAATGTTGCAAAAATATTTGGTCTTCAGGAGTGGCCAATTTGCGTCGATATAGAAATACATCACTAGATTGCTTCGGGCTTGATATCCCCATCTATGCATTTATCGTTGCCCCTGGTCGCAGGCTTTGCCTGCTGCTCGGGTATGCGACCTACCTCGCAATGACGTTTTTGATAGTGATGTTGTTTCCCTGTTGAAACGGTAGCCTCCAGCAACGTCATTGCAAGGGCAATGGCACTACAGAGGCCACTAGCCATAAAGCCCGAAGCAACCCAGCAACGTAAATTACCTAATGATGCAAATGTCCGCTTCATCTTTTTCAAACCCCTTGACAAAACTACAACTGCTTGCAATGGCTTTGATGTCATATAACTATAGCACGAAGCATTTTAAAACAAAAAGTCTTTGAAACATTTTGTACAACCCTGTCACTCCGGATCAAGCCCGGGATGATAGGGTTGTTGCTTTATTTCTCTTCCCTCTTCACAAACCGAATCCGCAACTCCTCCAACTGCTCCGGAAACACCTCATTAGGCGCGCCTGTCATCGGGCATGCCCCATCCTGCTGCTTTGGAAATGCGATAACATCACGGATATTGGATGTTTTGCATAGCAGCATTATCAAGCGGTCAAAACCCACCGCCACACCGCCATGGGGCGGCGCGCCGTATTTTAGGGCCTCCATTAGGTGGCCAAAGTTTTCGTGGGCCTGCTGGGCCGTATAGCTTAGGATTTCGAACATCTTTTCTTGCATGTCCTGGCGATGTATACGTATAGAGCCACCTGCCGCCTCGTTGCCGTTTATAATAAGGTCGTGCTGCTTGCTGCGGGCGGCTTTAGGGTCGCTGTCCAGCAGGTCGTAGTCCTCGTCCATGGGGGCGGTGAAGGGGTGGTGTACGGCATAGTAGCGGTTGTCGTCCTCGTCCCAGATAAACAGGGGAAATTCTATAGTCCATAGGGGTTTGAAGACATTGGGGTCTGCCAAGTCCTCGCGGCGGGCGATTTCGCAGCGTAGATTGCCCAGGGCGTCGAAGACAATTTCGTTTTTATCGGCGCAAAACAGGAGTAAATCGCCATTTTGGCCGCCCATGGCCGTTATAATTTCTTGTAGCTTGGCCTCATCAAAGAATTTGGATATCGTGGTCTTTATTTCGCCGCTGTCGGTCAGTTGAATCCACGCCAATCCCTTGGCACGGTATGTTTTTACATATTCAATCAGGCTATCAATCTGCTTGCGGCTGTATTTGCCACAGCCATTAGCATTTATGCCGCGCACAGAGCCGCCCGCATCCAACGCGCCCTGGAAAACAGCAAATTCCGAACCGGCTACTATGCTGCCAATGTCCTTTAGCTCCATACCAAAGCGCAAATCCGGCTTGTCGCTGCCAAAGCGGTCCATGGCCTCTTTATAGGCCATGCGTGGGAAAGGGGTCTCTAGCTTTACACCTATTGTATCCTCAAAGACCCTCGCAATAAGGCCTTCAGTCAATGTAAGTATGTCTTCCTGGTCTACAAAGGACTGCTCTATATCAATTTGTGTAAATTCCGGCTGGCGGTCGGCGCGCAGGTCTTCGTCCCGCAGGCATTTTGCTATTTGGAAATATTTATCAAAACCCGAAACCATCAAAATCTGCTTTAGCACTTGTGGGGACTGGGGCAGGGCATAAAACCGCCCGGGATGCACCCGGCTGGGCACAAGATAGTCCCGCGCGCCCTCCGGCGAAGAGTTTGTGAGAATGGGGGTCTCGATCTCTGCAAAGCCCTGTGCCGACAAGAAATTGCGCACGGACAAAGCCGCCTCATGGCGCAGGCGCATGTTTTGCTGTAATTTATCCCGGCGCAAGTCCAGATAGCGATGCTTTAGGCGTAAAGAATCCGACACATTTTCGTCGCCAACCTGAAAAGGCGGCACTTCGGATGCGGACAGAATCACAAGGTTTGTGGCCATTATCTCTATTTTGCCCGTAACCATTTCGGGGTTAATATCCTTTTCGCGGCGCAAGGCCACGCGGCCTGTTATGGCCACCGCATATTCGCTGCGCAGGCTTTCGGCTTTGTCGAAAAGCTCTGGCGGAGTGCTTTCGTCAAATGCGATTTGCACCAGCCCGGTATGGTCGCGCAGGGTTACAAAAATCAGCTGGCCAAGCCGCCGCACGCGGTTTACCCAGCCCATGGCCGTAACATTTTGCTCTGCAAAGGCCTCTGTAATTTCGCCGCAATAGTGACTGCGTCTGTGCTTGCCTAAATTTTCCATTATGTTGTCCTCCTAAAGTGCTCAACAATTTTATCAATCTCTATTTCGGCGGTTTCGCCGTTTTGCATATTTTTCACCAAAACGCGACCACTCTCCAGCTCGGTTTCGCCAAGAACCAGCGAAAATGCGGCCTCTAGCTTGTCAGCATATTTTAGCTGCGCCTTAACAGAGCGGTCGCAAAGGTCGCTTATCGCCGAAACACCGGCCTTTCGCAGGTCATACACAAGCTGCCGCGCCTTGGCCGCGCCTTTTTCGCCCATTGACCCAACAAAAATGTCGATAATGGTCTTAATAACAGGTAGTTTGCCCTGTTCTTCCATCAAAATCATCAATCGCTCTATACCCATGCCAAAACCCACAGCCCCGGTCGGAGACCCGCCGTGGCTGCCTATCAGTCCATCGTATCGCCCGCCGCCCAGGATAGTCGCCTGCGACCCTGTGTTGTCTGTTGGTATAATCTCGAAAACCGTGTGGGTGTAGTAGTCCAGCCCTCGCACCAGACCTTTGTTGATGATGAATGGAATGTCCAAGTCATTAAGATGCGCCTGCAAAGCCTCAAAATGCTCCATGGCTTCTGGCGAAATGTGGTCTAGCGGCACGGGGGCATTAGCTACAATCGCCGCACAATTGGGGTTTTTGCAGTCCAGCACGCGCATGGGGTTTTTTTCCATGCGGCTATTGCATAGCTCGCAAAGCCCGTCTATGTGTCCTCTCAAAAAGTCCAGCAATATGGTGTTATACCGCTTTCTATCCTCGCTGCTACCGATGGAGTTTATATGCAAATCAAAATTAGCCAGTCCAAATTTTGTCAAAAAATAATAGCCCACGGAAATAAGCTCGGCATCAGATGCCGCAGAATTGCTGCCAAAAAATTCTACGCCAAACTGATGATGCTGGCGATAGCGGCCCTTTTGTGGCCGCTCTGCCCTAAAAATATGGGCGATATAAAACATCTTTACAGGCATGGGCATATTGTGCAGCGAATTCTCCAGATACGCCCGCACAGCGGGTGCTGTGCCCTCGGGCTTTAATGCAAAAACGCGCTCGCCCCGGTCTGTAAAGGTATACATCTCTTTTTGCACAATATCCGTGGCCTCGCCCACGCTGCGCACGAAGAGCTCCACGCTTTCAAACATGGGCGTGCGCATCTCTTCCAACGCGAAAAGATCTGCTGTTTTGTAAATCTCGCCCTCGATATATCGCCACATCGCGGCGTTTGCGCCATATATGTCTGCTGTGCCTTTGGGTCTGGTTATATTTGCCATGTGGTCAACCTCCATTAGACTTGTCCAGTCATTTCAACTAGGATAGCATATTTTTACATGATTTGCAAGCTTCTGGTTGCAAAATTTGTATTATTCAGCTATAATGATACTGCGTGTTCTGCGTAGGGCGGCATGGTTTCACGCCGAGTAGGGGGTCTAGAAATAGGTTTCCGAAAGGAGGTGACATCATGACAGTTTATAATTTATTATATTTGATATGTATCGGCATTGTGGCATTGAGCTCGGTTACGCATATAGTCGATTACATAGAAAAGAAAATAAAGAAAAAACACCGCCCCCGTAGCAAGGACTAGCGGTGTTTTATAACCTAATAACATCGTGAAACCTGCCGTCTGGGCAGGACACGTACTGAGGACGCCACCAGCGTCCTTTTTTATTTACATAAATTATACTACAAAAACCACGTGTTGTCAAGGTCTTTTGGCGTCGGGTTTTATTCCAAGCATGGGCCATGCCCAATGGATATATCTATTCCTACATCGCCGCCTCCAGAAGCTTTGCCGCCGCCAGCAGCACATCCTCCCCAAACCGCCGCGCCATCAGCAGGCAACCGGCTGGGCGACCATTTTCGGCCACAGCCAATGGGAATGTGATGCTGGGAAAGCCCGTGGCAGCCGCCAGGCCGCAATGGGCAGACATCATCATAAGCACATCTATGTTGTGGCGGTCAAAATAAGCATCCAGCGCGGTTTGGGCGGCGGCTCTTTTGGCTAAGGCCTCCACATATTCCGGCCGGGTTTGCCAGTCCTTACCAATTTCGCTTGCAGCCACAAGATTGCCCTGGCCATGCTTTAGGGCAATATCGGAATTGCGCTTGTTGTATTCGATGATTTCCCGCAGATTCTGTGGAATATTGGGGTTGCGCTGAAGGGCCAGATAGTCATCTATGGCATGCTGAAATTCGTAGCGCATTAGCGGGAAGATAAAGGCATCATCCTTTGCCTCCGCGTGCTGGGCTATGTCGTCATCGGGCAGGTCAATCACCTTCATGCCGATTTGCTTCATGGTTTCGCCCAGCCCCTCGTTAGCCACGCGCCAGGCCTCGCCCACGCCCTGCATCCATCTTGTGTTATCCATGCCTATGTAACAGATGCCGACATTGATTTCGGCGGGCTTGAGTGCCCTATTGTAGGTTTTGCCGCCAAGCACAGAAAGCAGCAGGGCCGCATCTTCAACACAGGTGGCCATAGGGCCTAGGGTGTCCAATGTAAATGAAATAGGAATTACGCCGGACTTGCTGATAAGCCCATCCGTGGGCTTTATACCCACGATACCGCAGGCCTGGGATGGAGAAATGATGGAACCATAGGTTTCGCTTCCCACAGCAGCAGGCACAAGCCCTGCGGCTACTGCCACAGCAGAGCCGGTACTAGAGCCGGATGGGTCGGCATCGGTATGGGTAGGGTGTACGGCCTGGCCGCCGCGGCTGGAATAGCCATTTGGCATGCGCTCGTCCTGTCTAAAGTCGCACATATAGTTAGCAAATTCTGTCATATTGGCTTTGCCGACGATAACAGCCCCGGCATCGCGCAGATTTTTGGCCGCAGGGGCATCTGCCTTGGCGATATTGTTCGCAAGGGACACAGAACCCGCTGATGTAGCCATTTTGTCCCCGGTGTTGACATTATCTTTCAGCAATACGGGTATGCCGTGCAACGGGCCGGATTTATTGGCCGCGGCATCAAGGTCGCGGGCAATGTCCATAGCATCTGGGTTTTGTTCTATCACGGCGTTAAGGCTGCTTTTTTCTTCAATTTTAGCCAAACTGGCGGCCACCAGCTGTTCGGATGTTGTCTGGCCCTGCTTTAGGGCTTCTTTCATTTGTATGATTGTCATGCGTTCCCCTCCTTTTCTTAAATTATACCATGCTTTTACCATATTTGGAAAGCTTTTATATTTTTAAGTTGATAAAAGTCCGACAATAGATTATAATTGTAAGGAAATATATTAGACCTGTCCGCTAACCTGCTTTCGCCAGATTTTCGAGCGTTTTTTTATCTGGCAAGGAAAGCCCGACGACGCAAAGCCAAAGCTTTTGCTAGGAGGGCTTGACGCAGTCCAGATAAAAA
>Ga0131853_10000140_pt1 | contig 117732 bp, 105 predicted proteins | sample TergutLab28metaG_FD_92764 | JGI IMG/M metagenome (GOLD analysis project Ga0131853, IMG submission 92764) | Labiotermes labralis P1 segment gut microbial communities from Petit-Saut dam, French Guiana - Lab288 P1 (version 2) (version 2) | ecosystem: Host-associated > Arthropoda: Insects >...
GAGTATATATGTATAGCGGAATAAAGAGTAAAGAAGAGATTCTTACAGAATGACAAAATTTTAAACATTTCATTAAATAGCCCTGGTCTTGAAAATAAAATAGGAAAGTCTAGTGGAATCTATATTTTGTTCAAAAACTCCGCATTCGGTCGTCAATACTGCTAGTATAGCCTCTCTCAAGTGTTCATTTTTGTCCTGGCACGAGAAGTGCATTGCCACGAATACTTCTTGGCACGGCAATCAAAAATATGCTTACTATATACCCAATTTATTTTCAAGACAGGTCTATTGAAAAATACAAACATTTAAGTTTAATAATGAATATATAATTAGTAGTGTTGCTTAATTTTTTAAGTATGCTGCTTTTTTTATAGGGAGGATTTTATGTCAGATATAAGCGTGGTTAAAAATGTGAGCTTAAAAGATTTTTGTACATATAAAATAGGGGGAGTGGCAAAGAAGGTTGTTAGGGTGGGTGATGTTGAGGGATTGAGAAGGGTGATGGGTCTTGATGGGAAGAAGGTGATAATTGGCAGGGGGAGTAAGGTATTGTTTTCCGACGAGGGGTTTGATGGAGTTGTAGTAGTTATGGGTGGGGAGAGGCTGAAGTTTTTTAGTGAAAATGATGCAGTATTTACTAGCTTTGACACACATAATATGATGAAAAATATAGATTCTATGATATATAACATGGATTTTTTTGGAGTTTATGCAGAAAGCGGGGTATTTTTGCCTAAGCTGGGCAGAGAATGTTTAAAGAGAGGATTGAGTGGGTTGGAATGGATGGTAGGTATTCCTGGAAGTATAGGGGGAGCGGTGTGGATGAATGCGGGAGCTCATGGTGGAGATATGGCGAGTGTAATAGAATGGGTAGAGATTTTTAGGGATGGAGAAGTTGTGAGGGTGCCAGGTGAAGAGTGTGGATTTGGATATAGGAGAAGCAGATTTGTTGATGGAGATATTGTGTTGGGCGCATGTTTTAGATTGGCAGAGGGTGATAAAGGTGACATTGAGATGAAGATGGCGGAATATGTCAAAAAGAGGAAGACGGCACAGCCGGCGGGACGTAGTTGCGGGTCGGTTTTTAAGGCGGTGAGGTTGGAGGGCGGAGTGGTTCCTGCGTGGGAACTTATTGATAATTGTGGATTAAAGAGAGTGAAAATTGGCGGGGCGGAGATTAGCGGTAAGCACGCTAATTTTATAATGAATGTGAAAAATGCTAAGGCGGAGGATGTCAGGGCGTTGATTAGATTGATTAAGGCAGAGGTTTATTTAAAGTATGGGATTAAACTAGAAGAGGAGATTGTGTTTATGTGATAAGATACATAATGGCGGGGACATGAGTTTAAAAATAAATTTTAAACTATTTAAATGATGGGAGGTGAGTAAGAAAACAATTCATTTTGAAGGCATGTGTTTGGTTTTGATATAAAAGCTGTAGGGGGAGAAAATTGTTTAATGTATTGTTGAAAATTGTTGAGGACAGTATGGATTTATAAGAACTGGATTTCAAGACCCGCTTGAGCCAGTTTTTATTTTATAGAAAGTTTACTATAGGGCAATATTATATGTGATATAGTATGATTTTTAGAATACTATATCACATATTAAGTTGTTAAATAGTAAAAAATTGATGATTAAAATATGGTTGACATGGTGGGGGTGGTTATGGTAGAATAGTAGTATGTTATTAGGTGATTATCATACGCATACGAAATATAGTCATGGCAAGGGTACTGTGTTAGGCAATTGTCAAAGAGCTTTAGACATGGGGTTAAAAGAAATTGCTATAACCGATCATTCTTTTTCTCATTTGGGTCATGCAATTAAGCGAAAGAGGGTGGGAGTATTTATGGATGAGGTTAGGCTGGCTAGGGAAAAATTTCTTAATCTTAAAATATATGCGGGGTTAGAGTGTAATTTGCTGGATGAAAAAGGGAACATTGATTTATGGGAAGAAGGATATGGGTGTGAGTTGATAATATTGGGATATCATAAATTTGTTAAGGCAAGTAGTTTTAAGGATTTGTTTGCTTTTAATTTGCCTTTATTTTTTGGCAGGAGTGGTGCAAAACGGAGAGTGAGGACAACTGATGCATTTATTAGGGCTATGGAAAGGTTTGCTGTTGCATTTATATCTCATCCTGCTGTTGGTGTGGCTGTGGATATGAAAGCTTTGGCTGAGGCTGCAGCACATTTTGGGACATATATAGAGTTGAACGGGAAAAGGATTGCTTTGACTAGAGGTGATGTAGACGCTGTATTGAATAGCGGGGCGAATTTTATTATTAATTCTGATGCGCATTCAATTGATAGGGTGGGTGAGATTTCTAAACCGCTGGGATTTATAAAAGAGATGGGGATTCCAATGGATAGGATGGTTAATTGGGGTAAGACGGCAGAATTTAGACGAAAATAGAGATGTTCTGTGTGTATAATTTGGCAAATAATAATGAAATAAGGGGAAAATAGTATGAAAAGAAAATTTGCAGTGATAGCTTTTATGTTAATTATGGTGATATCTATAGTTGCAGGTTGTACTTTATATTCTGGTGGAGTGGGTCAAGACGGACAGGACGGAGCGGACGGCAGGTCTGCTTTTGAGATATGGCTTGCTGCTGGTAATGAAGGGAGTGAGGAAGATTTTTTGGAATGGTTGAGAGGGTCTGTTGGACAAAGTGGTCAAGATGGTCAGAATGGTATGTCGGCATTTGAGATTTGGCTAAGTCAATCAGGTAATTATGGAAAATCTGAAGCAGATTTTTTGGAGTGGCTGCGTCGCCCGCCTGTTGAGGTTCAAAATTTTATGATTACATTTTATAGAGTAAATATTGATGCTGTCACTGCATCAAAAGGCACTTTAATTTGGCAGCCATCTAATCCTATAAGCGGTGAGCATGAGTTTTTGGGCTGGTATTTAGATAGGAGTTTTGAAAATAGGGCAAACTTTCCGTTTATGTTGAGTGAGAATATAGTATTATTTGCAAGATGGGATTTTGTTGCTGATTATGGTTTGTTTTATGGCGTTAGATTTGGAGTGGAAACTTTTATTAATGGACTTAGTGAAACTGGCAGGCAGCAGTCTAAAATTGTTATTCCTGCGTCTGTGACACATATAGGTTATAATGCATTTAGAGATGAAGAGAGTATAAGGTATGTATATTTTGAAAGAGGTAGTAGGTTGAGAACTTTGCCTGTGTCTGCATTTAGGGGAACAAATTTAATAGAGATAGAGCTTCCGGCATCATTAACGAACATTAATGCTAATGCATTTTTGAATGTGACAACTTTAGAAAGAGTGACATTCGAGCGAGAGAGTCAGTTGGAATTTATTGGTCCGCAAGTATTTTTGGGGGCGGTGAATTTGTTGTCAATTATTATTCCTGTTTCAGTGAAACATATTGGTCATCATGCCTTTGCGCATTGGACAAGTGATCAGAGTATTTATTTTAAAGAGCGCTTGTTTGCGTCTAATGAATGGGATTCAGATTGGTTTCAGCTTTCAAGTGCTAGACTTATTTGGGGGGGGCTGAGTTTTAAGAGTGATGTGGTAAATTGCGGTGCTATGTGTGAAATAAGTATGTAAAGTAGAGATAGTATATGTTGTATAATGTACAAAAAGGAGGTGTTTAGATGAATATTACTGAAGAAGTGGTGTTTGAAATTGATGGGAGTATTGATAGCAGGTGTTGCAGGGAGACTGTTAATAATGGTGAGCGAGCGGCGGCGGAGTGCTGCAAGCAGGCGTTGTTGATTCATTGTTTTTTGATTGGCGGCTTGCTGCTTATTCATGAAAAAGGCGGATATAGTTTAGAGTTTTATGTGGGTGAATTAAAGGATATATTTAAAAGAGTGTTGGATGAATTTGGATTTAAGGCGGGTGAGAATAAGGGCGGGGTGTATATTAAAGACAGAGATAGTATTTGTGATATTTTGGCAATGATGGGTGCTAATAAGGCTGTTTTAAAATTGAATGATTTGATTGCGACTAGAGAATATAGCCAGACGATTTCAAGAAAGGCAAATTGTGATATTGCTAATGTAGACAGGACGGTGGAAGTAAGTTTGAAGCAGTGTGAGGTTGTTGAGAGGCTAATGAGAAGCGGGATAATTGAGGATGAGAAATTGCTTGAGGTGGCGATTGTTAGACTTAACTTTAGAGAGGCGTCTTATGAGGAATTGGCGGACAAATTGGGCATTAGCAAAAGTTCTATCAGATATAGATTGGATAAATTGATGAAAATGAGCGGACAAATTGGTGATTATTAAGAAATGCTAATAAATGACTGTATTGATTTAAAATCTATAATAGACAAGTTAAAGAATGACTGCCCTATTTTTCATGGCGAGAAAGATTTTCAATTTGAGTTAGCATGGAAAATTAAGCAGCAAAATTCAAAGGCTAAAATTCGCATGGAAAAACCAGTAAGGGGGAGACAAAAATAGGCGAGTTGATATTGGCGGAAAAATATCCTATTGAATTAAAGTACAAAACTGCTGAAACTAAATGTGAATATGCAGGTGAAGAATTTAATCTTGTCAATCAAGGTGCGCAAGATTTGGGGAGATATGGTTTTTTTTGAAGATATAGAGAATATTGAAAATTATAAGAAGGATAATAACATAATCCTTGTCATTGCGGGGGGCTTTCATTTTTGTTGGTTTGAAGAGGTGATTTGTGAAGCTGTTTCATTTTGGATGCTGGATTATTTGTCGGGATTACTAGGGGCATATGGTGTTTATGTATAAAGAGTATGGGATTAATGAGATGAAAAAATATAAGCAAGAGGATAGCTTTATTTTTTATGCTGACTGGTATCATAAATCTGAAAATCAAAGGGGCGAAAGACTCTGTTTAAAAATGTCAGTGGATTTATTTAGATTGTTAAAACAGGATGAAAAGACTTGGCAATTTATTATTTCATATAATGCAGAGAGCAAGCCTCAAGGATTGTTTAGACCAGATTGGCTGCATATTGTTGATGATAAACAAAAGAAGTGGTGGACTAATTTTTTAAGGATGAAGGTTCTTGTGGGGTTATTAAAAAATTATATGGCAATTAGGATTTATTAAGTATGGATTTTGCCTTACATAATTACAAAAAAATTTTGCCTTATCTTTTTTCTAAAAGGGTAGGGAGGGAGATGTTATATATTATGAATAAAGAGTTTGCACATCTGCATTTACATACAAGTTTTAGTATGCTGGACGGGGCGCTTAAGATTAAAGATTTATTTAAAAGATGTCATGAGTTGGGGATAACAAGTGTGGCTATTACTGATCATGGAAATATGTATGGGGCGCTTGAGTTTGCTAAAGAGGCGGCTAGGTTTTCTAGTGAAAACGAAAAGCAAGATTTATTTGACTTTATTAAAGAGGGCAAAGAATTTAAAGTCAAGCCTATTATTGGGTGTGAGGTGTATATTTGTGATGACATGAAACTTAAGAATACAGAGAATAAGGGTTATTATCATTTGGTGCTGCTGGCTAAAAATGAAGAAGGGTATAAAAATTTAATTAAGCTGGTAAGTTTAGGCTTTATAGAGGGATTATATTATAAGCCAAGGATAGATTTTGAATTGTTAAAGTTGTATAGCGAGGGGTTGGTTTGTTTGTCCGGGTGTTATGGGGGACATATTGCTCAAGCTTTAGACAAAGGGAATTTAAAGCTGGCTAATGAATGGGCGGCTAGGTACAAGGGATTATTTGGCAACGATTTTTATATTGAATTGCAAGACCATAGGATGGTGGAGCAGCGAAGGATTTTGCCGCTATTAAGAGATGTGGCGGCATTAAATGGTATTAAAATGGTGGCAACAAATGATGTGCATTATCTGAATAAGGAGGATGCGCTTACGCAAAAGGTATTGCAAAATGTGGCGTTTCAAAAGACGATGTCTTTTGATGATGATGTCTTTAAAAAAGATGGGCTGGTGGATAGCAGAGAGGGACAGACTGGGGGCGGAGATTATTTTCCTACTGATGAGTTTTATTTAAAAAGCGGTGATGAGATGGCAATGTTTTTTGAAGGGTATGATGGAGCTATAGAAAACAGTTTAGAAATAGCGGACAAGTGTAAATGCGATTTTTTTGTTAAAAAACCATTGCTTCCTAATTATGTGCCTCAAGATAAAAGTGACCCATATGAATATTTGAAAAGGCTGACAGATGAGGGGTTAAATGCAAAATATGGTCAAATTTCGCCTTTAATTAGGGCTAGAGCGGATTTTGAGTTAGAAACTATAAATCGCTTAGGGTTTGTAGAGTATTTTTTGATAGTGTGGGATTTTATTGCTTATGCTGAAAAAAATGGGGTATCGGTTGGACCTGGCAGGGGGTCTGGGGTAGGGAGTATTGTTGCATATGCGGTGGGGATAACTAAGGTTGATCCTATTAAATATGGCTTGATTTTTGAAAGATTTTTAAATCCTGAAAGAGTTTCAAGTCCAGATTTTGATATAGATTTTTGTGTGGATGGCAGGGAAAAGGTTATTGAATATGTGGTAAATAAGTATGGTGCGGAAAATGTCTCTCAAATTATAACTTTTTCTACCATGGCGGCAAAGGCAGCTATAAAAGATGTGGGAAGAGTATTTGATAGACCGTTTGCTGAATTAAACAGAATAACAAAGGCTATGCCAAAACTTATGCTTAAGGGCAAGATTGGGCATGTGATTGGCACATTAAAAAATGAGTCGGGCGATAAAGAGATTCCGCCGGCTATTTTAGAATTAGTAGAGCTTTATAAAGAAGATGCGGATGCTAAAAGGATATTGGATATGGCGATGAAGATAGAGGGACTGCCTAGGCAGACGGGATTGCATGCTGCTGGGGTTATTATTTGTAAGGATGAGATTTATAAACATATACCTATGGCTATGAATGGTGATGGTGTGGTTAGCACTCAGTTTAATATGAATGAGTGTGAGGAGCTAGGGCTATTGAAGATGGATTTTTTAGGACTTGCTACGCTTACGGATATTTCTAATGCATTGAATTTGATTGAGAAAGGCGGCGGAAAAAGGATTGATTTTTATAACATGGAATATAATGATAAAGAGGTTTTCAAGCTTTTTGGTGAAGGAGATACACATGCGGTTTTTCAGTTTGAAAGTGCGGGCATGAAGCGGTTTATGAAAGAGCTTAAGCCAAGCAGTATAGAGGATATTATTGCGGGGGTGGCATTGTATAGACCAGGACCTATGGACTATATTGGAGTGTATGTTGAAAATAAACGGAATCCTGAAAGAGTCAAGTATGACCACGAGATGATGAAGCCTATTTTAGAGGTAACCTATGGGGTGATGGTGTATCAAGAGCAGGTAATGGATGCGGTTAGGAGTTTGGCTGGATATAGTTTAGGGCGTGCGGATGAGATAAGAAGGATGATGGGCAAGAAAAAGTTTGAAGCTATGCAAAAAGAGAGAAAAGTTTTTATAAATGGGTCTAAAGACGGAAGCGTCATAGGATGTATAAAAAATGGTATAGATGAAAAAACGGCTAATAAAATTTATGATGATATGTGCAAGTTTGCAAGCTATGCGTTTAATAAATCGCATGCGGCAGCTTATGCATTTTTGGCTTATCAGACGGCTTATTTAAAGTGCTATTATCCTGCTGAATATATTTGTGCGGTGCTTAATAATAGGATAGGCAATTCTGATGAGGTGGCAAATTATTTAAGATATCTAAAGGATAAGGGAATAAAGGTATTGCCGCCTTGTGTTAATAGGTCGGGTGCATATTTTACTGTGGAAAAAGATCAAAAAGGTGACAAAGCAGTAAGAATCGGGCTTGCCGCATTAAAAGGTGTGGGGGGCAATATTGTAGAGTTGGTTGGGGGTGAGCGGGATAGGGACGGAGCTTTTAAGGATTTTGAGAATTTTGTAGAGAGGTTGTCTAATGTGCTAAGTGAGGGCGGCAGGGCTACATTAAATAAAAAATTATTAGAAAGTTTGATTTTTGCGGGGGCATTTGACAGTTTTGGTGTCAATAGAAAGCAGCTTAGTCAATCTTATGAGATGATTGTGGATAAGTACAAAAGAGAGGCGGCACAAAAAGCAAGCGGACAAGTTTCGTTGTTTGAGGTCTTTGAGGGGTTGAAGGATGTGCAAAAGTTTAAATATCCTGCGCTAAGTGAGTTTGAATTAAGCTATAAACTAATGATGGAAAAAGAGGTGGCTGGGGCATATTTAACGGCGCACCCGCTTGATAAATTTGAGGAGAAGCTTAAAGAATTTGAATGGAACAGTGCAGAGATTAAAAAGGTAATGGGAGATGGGGAAGAAGAAATTAGCGGGGTTATTGAATTAGGCGGGATGCTGGTGGCGGCTGATGTGAGAGTGGCAAAGAGCGGGAGAGAATACGGTGTGGGTGTAATAGAAGATTTATATGGGAGTGTGGAGTTGTTGATAATGGGTGGTGCGTTGGGCAAGAATAGAGATGCTTTTAAAAAGGATGCATTGGTGAGTATTAGAGGCAAGGTTAATGTGCGTGACGATGGATATGTGCTTTGGGTGGACGGGATAGAAGAATGGAAGAGTGAGGGCGGCGATGGTGAGAAGGTAAAAAGAGTGGTTATTAAATTTGATAATGAGGAGAGTGCAAGGGTTGGGATGAGGGAAGTGAGAGAGGTGCTGGGGGGGTATGAGGGTGTTGATGAAGTATTTGTTAATTATGGGCAAGGTGATAAAAAGATGACTGGTGTTGGGGTGCTGGGGTGTGAGGTGCTAAAGAACGAGCTGGTGGGATGTGATGGAGTGGTGGAAGTAGTGCTGGAATGATATATAATAATTTATAATGAAGAACGGTGTTTGAGAAAAATTTTCTTGGCATCGTTTTTTATAGCGACAATGTTCTATCACGCAATATATTAAGATTAATATATTGTGCGTGGTAGAGGTTGTGGTTTTTGGAGAATAAGATTCTTTTGCTTGGCAGACAGGCAGTGCGTTAAGGGGTTGTAGATATTGTGGAATAGTGAAATAATGATGAGATTCTTACGCTTACTTGTGTTTGCTAAAGGCATGACAAAACTTGTAATGGATTATTAAAAGTAAAAATTATTTTACTTAACCCTAAAATTATGTCATAATAAAAATGTTAATTAATTATTATTTTAGGCGAGGAAAAAAATCATGAAATTATGATTTTATCATAGATAAATCAGTTGACAGACGACGACGACGACGACGCTATACTATTATATAGTGTATAATTTATTAAAATTGTTGATAGATTATATAAAATTTATTATTTAGGGGGATAAAACTGTGAGATATAAGCTGGCTACTTTGTCAAGGGGGAATGAGTTTGAGGTGGAGGAGAGTGAAGGTGGTATCGTAATTTATTATAAAAAAGGTGCATCTTATAGATTTACGCATGATGAGATTAAGAAGGTTTCTGAGCATTTTAGGGGAAGTATTTCTAATCTTGATAATGATATGACTAAAAAATTTAATGGGAGTAATGGTGTTGGTTGGTTTATTTATAATATTTTAGGTAAATCTTCTCCAAGACCTGCAAGCAATTTGATTGCATACATGGAGTATAAAGGGATAGTCAGAAAAGTTAATGAAAAGATAAAGAGTATGGAATTTGAGATTATATAATATTATATCATGTATAGTTGCTATAAATAAGGTATTATCTGTGACAGAGATTGTTTTTTAAGTGCTTACACTTAATGCTTTATAGGGAAATTTAAATAAAATAGGAATAATAAATATTTATAAAACTGCTGCAAAATAATTGACTATTTAATAAGCTAGACTTTATAATAGTTATAATAATTTTTGAGGGGTTTATCCAAATGAAAAAAATGACTATTGATGGGAATTATGCTGCTTCATATGTTGCTTATTCATTTAGTGAAGTGGCTGCGATTTATCCAATTACTCCGTCTTCTGGCATGGCAGAATATGCTGATGAGTGGGCGGCTGAGGGTGTGAAAAACATTTTTGGACAGCCATTAAAACTTGCTGAAATGCAAAGTGAAGCAGGGGCGGCTGGTGCTGTGCATGGATCGCTTTGTGCGGGGGCATTATCTACTACATTTACTGCATCGCAAGGCTTGCTATTAATGATTCCTAACATGTATAAAATTGCGGGTGAACTGCTGCCTACTGTTTTTCATGTTAGTGCTAGGGCGCTAGCTGCACATGCATTGTCTATTTTTGGTGATCATCAGGATGTAATGGCATGCAGGCAAACTGGATTTGGTATGTTGTCATCTAATTCTGTGCAAGAGGCACTTGATTTAAGTTTGGTAGCACATTTGGTTACACTTAAATCTAAGGTGCCTTTTTTACATTTTTTTGATGGGTTTAGGACTTCTCATGAGGTGAGTAAAGTTGATGTGTTTGAGTATACAGAGATGAAAAAATTGGTTGATAAATTGGGAATTATGAAAGATATTGAGGAGTTTAAAGCAAGGGCTTTAAATCCAGCTCATCCTATTCAAAAAGGGACGGCACAAAACCCTGATATTTATTTTCAAAATAGGGAAGCAGCTAATAAATATTATGCTGCTGTACCTAAGATGGCTGCTCAGATGATGGAAGAAGTATCTGAGTTAACGGGCAGGAAATATGAGTTGTATCAATATTATGGACCAGAGGATGCAGAGCATGTTGTTGTGATGATGGGTTCTGGAGCAGATGCGGCGGAAGAGACTATTGATTATTATAAGACATTAGAGAATACGCCTAAAGTCGGGCTTTTGAAAGTAAGATTGTATAGACCTTTTGCAGCTGAGTATTTTGTAAATGCTTTGCCTAAGTCTGTTAAGAAAATTGCTGTTTTAGATAGGACTAAAGAGGCGGGGAGTTTGGGTGAACCATTATATTTAGATGTAATTGCTGCATTAAAAGAGCAAGGCAGAGGTGACATTGAGGTAATTGGGGGTAGATATGGATTGGGGTCTAAAGAATTTAATCCATCAATGGTGCATGCGGTTTATAAAAATTTGGCGGCTAATAGCCCAAAAAATAAGTTTACTATAGGTATTAATGATGATGTGACATATTCATCATTGCCTAATAATGAGTTTATTAATGCTTCTCCTAAAGGGACCAGCAGGTGTAAGTTTTATGGTTTAGGGTCTGATGGTACTGTGGGTGCGAATAAAAATTCTATCAAAATTATTGGTGACTATACAAATATGTATGCTCAGGGGTATTTTGTGTATGATTCTAAAAAAAGCGGGGGATTTACTATATCGCATTTAAGATTTGGAAATCATAAAATTAAGTCAAGTTATTTGATTGATGAATCAGATTTTTCTGCATGTCATAATCAGTCTTATGTGACTAGGTATGATATGACATCTGATATAAAAGAAGGCGGGGTATTTTTATTAAATTGTCAGTGGGATATAAATCAATTAGAAAAGGAATTACCTGCAAAGGTAAAGCAGGATATTGCCAGAAAAAAGTTAAAATTTTATACTATTGATGCATTAAAGATTGCTCATGCTGCTGGAATGGGAAACAGAATTAATTCTGTTATGCAGGCTGCATTTTTTAAATTGGCAAATATTATTCCTTATATGGATGCTGAAAAATATATGTATGAGGCAATTGAAGAGACTTATGGAAAGAAAGGAGAGGCGGTTGTTTTAAGCAATAAGGCAAGTATTGATAAAGCGATTGAAGGTTTGGTAGAAATTAAAGTGCCTAGCTCATGGGCAAATGCAGATAAAGGCGCTGGGTTAGTATTAAACTCAAAAGATAAATATTATACAGATTTCATTGCGCCTATTTTAGCGCAAGAGGGCAATAAATTGCCTGTATCTAGCTTTAGTCCGGATGGAATGGTGCCTACGGGAACTACTCTTTATGAAAAAAGAGGGACGGCGGATGCTTTGCCTATGTGGATAAAAGAGAGCTGTATACAATGCAACCAATGTGCACTAGTGTGTCCTCATGGTTGTATCCGCCCTGTTTTGTGTGATGCTAAAGAAACGGTTAATGCTCCTAAGACTTTTGAAACATTGGCGGCAACTGGGTTAGATGAATTAAACTATAGAATACAAGTATCACCGCTTGATTGTATGGGGTGTGCACAGTGTGCTAATATTTGTCCCACTAAGAATAAATCTTTAATAATGAAACCATTTAGTGAAATTGTAAAAGCGTATGAAATCAATTGGAATTATGCATTGAAAGTAAAACAAAAAGATGTGTCTCATAAATTCAAAAAAACCAGTGTTAAAGGGAGTCAATTTTTGCGGCCGTATTTTGAGTTTTCGGGTGCTTGTGCTGGGTGCGGAGAGACTCCTTATGTTAAGTTAGTGACTCAGTTGTTTGGCGATAGAATGGTAGTGGCTAATGCGACAGGGTGTTCTTCAATTTTTGGCGGCTCTGCTCCTACTTGTCCTTATTCTAAAGATGATAAGGGCAAAGGACCAGCTTGGGCTAATTCTTTATTTGAGGATAATGCTGAATTTGGGTTTGGATTTGAATTAGCATATGTGGTAAGAAGAAATAAATTAGCAGTTGATATGGAGCTTGCGTTAGAGTTGGGTATTGATGCAAAATTAGCTAGGCTTTTTGATGAATGGATTAAAAATAGGTTTGAAGCAGATGAGACTAAGAGGCTGCATGGGGAGATTATGGCTATATTGCCTAATGAAGTTAAGGCGGCTAAAGGTGAAGCGAAGAAGGTATTGAAAGACATTTTAATGCAAGAGGATTGTTTAATTAAAAAAAGCATTTGGATTATTGGCGGTGATGGTTGGGCATATGATATTGGGTATGGTGGTTTAGATCATGTATTAGCTAGCGGAGAGGATGTAAATTTATTGGTGCTGGATACGGAGGTTTATTCAAATACAGGCGGACAGACATCTAAGGCTACGCCTACTGGGTCGGTTGCAAAGTTTTCTGTAGCAGGCAAAAGGACAAGAAAGAAGGATTTGGGTCTTATGGCAATGGCATATGGCAATGTTTATGTGGGGCAGATTGCGCTGGGGGCTAATATGCAGCAGGCAATTAGTGTACTTGAAGAGGCAGAAAAATTTAAAGGACCTAGTGTGATTATTGCGTATGCTACTTGTCGTGACCATGGGATTGACATGTCTAATGGACAACTGCAAACAAAGAGGGCGGTAGAGAGTGGATATTGGTCGCTTTATAGATATAATCCTAATTTATCAAATGAAGGAAAAAATCCATTTGTTATGGAGTCGGCTGCCCCTTCAAAGGATTATATAGAATTTATTAAGAGTGAAGGGAGATATCAGGCGCTGTTAAAATCACATCCTGAATTAGCTGAGGAGTTATTTGAAAGAGCAGCTAAAGAGGCTAAGGAAAGATTAGCGATTTATAGTATGATGGGCAAGAGGGAATAGATTTAAACAATAAAAACCTGTCAACTTATTAAAGACAGGTTTTTTTATGCTCTAGGAGATATAGCAATTTAAGATTATTGCATCGGAAACCAAAAACCCCGCCCAAAGCAATGGCGGGTCGGAGGCTAAAGCCTCCTTTTTTTATAGCATAAGGAAAAATTGATTATAAAATTAGAATACGATAACTCAAAAAAGCCGAGCTATTAGCGGGCGAGGGGAGTGTCCCTTTGGGACATTTTTTTATTATGGCATAAATAAATTTTATAATAGCAAACAAATTAACTAAAAACAAAACATCTTTTTTGCAAAGGCGGTTTATGAGTTTCGTGGGGAGGATTAGGCGGAGATTTTTTGCTTTGTGATTGGTATATTAAGTTTCGTGATTGTCATATTTCAAAAGGATTATATGTTGCAATACGAAAAGAATAAAGAAGAGATTCTTACAGAATGACAAAATTTATGTTTTAAGCTGAGTAGTTATTGTGTTTATATAATAATTTCAAATAAATGTCATGCTGTAAGCACCTTTTCTTGCTTGTTAGGAATTTTAATATTATTCAGTTGGGGCGTTGTTGATTTCATCTGTATCAAAAAACTCTGCTAAAGATATGTTAAAAGTATCACATAAGCGTTTGACTGTCAAAAGATTGGGTAGTTTTGTATTTTTGGTTTGCACGATATCATATAGTGTAGCGGGCGGCATTCCTGATTTTATGGCAAGGCGGGATGTGGTTAGACCACTTTCATTAGCAAGCTGAAGAATTCTATTTGTTATTGATTCTTTAAAAGTAGGAATATTTTTTGAATTAAATTCTTCGGCAAATTCCTCTAAAGATAGGTTAGTATCTTTTTGATCTTCGTTAGTTGTCATTTTTTTATTTAACCTCATATATTTTATGCCTTTTAAATTCGCTTGTTTTGATAATTTGAGCTGTAAATCCATATAGTTAATAAGTTTAAAATTGTATCAAAAATAAAGATATTTAATTTTAAAACTGATTGAGTATAAAAATTCTAAGCTAACCCAAGCGAGGGAGATAGAATAAAGCCTGCCTATATTAGTATATGATAGCTGAGTTTAAAATATATATAGAAAATAGGTATAGACTTTATTGAAGTTGTATTTTGAGTGTTTTTAAATAGATTGCTTATTATTTTGGTTTGTCATTTTGAAATGGTAGCCATGAATCTTGTGTTATTAAAGAGTATCAACTAGAAAAATATTGTAGAAAAAAGCAAATATAGGTAGTTGGCTATTATGCCTGCAGCAATGCCGCCTATGGTGTGAAAAAGTATAGAAGAGCCGGCTAATTTTTTAAAGCCCATACTATCCATCATGGCAACATGTGTTGATAAGAATCCGCTCCAAAACATGCAAATTGCTGTGAAGGCCGCTAATTCTCTTGCCATGAAAGCGTTATCTCTAATTAATCCTACTGCTGCGCCTGCACTTCCTAATGCTGTTAGCGGGATTGATATTGCATCTGGGTTATCAAATCCAAACAACCATCTAAAAGGATATCTTAGTGCTTGACCAAGCCAAGGGATTAATCCTACGCCTTCACCCATAGAGCCTGTAAAAACTGCATTAGCATATAAAATTATTCTTTGACCTTGATAATAGATATATTGTCCGTTGTCATATGTTGCATATACATTGCCTCTTACTCCAGTCAATAGCATTACTAAATTGGCAATAATTAATACCCCAGGGATAAGCGCAAAACCTGTTTTAACTCCGTCACCAGCGCCCTCAAGTATACTAGAAAATGCACGCTGCCCTCTAGATCCTTCTCTTACTTCTCTTAATCCTGCTGAGTCAAATATTGCTTTTGGTTCTGCTTCATCAGTTGTGCCAAATACTTTTTTAGCTTTTCTAAGCATTAATCTTGTGGAAATTATGCTTCCTGCAATTGTGCCCACTATGCCCATTCCTACTGCTAAAACAATACTGCCTATGCTAGGTTCTACTCTTAACATGATTACTATTATGATAAGTGCCATAGCAAAGCTTGTGCCTAGATTGGTGAGGGTAGCCAGCTGATATTTTTTAAAATATCTTTTATAGCGGCGGTCACCTGCCAAAGTGAGGATGGATGGGGAATCTGACATAAAGCATGATATCATGGCTGCGGCAGATGCGCCTGGCATTCCGTATATAGGTTTCATAACAGGAGATAACGCTTTATTTAGCAATGAGATGATGCCAAACTCTGTTAAAAGTGAAGATAGTGCGCCTATGACAACAGTGATTGCCATTATCCAAAAACAGATTTCTATTAATAAAAAGAAGGCGTTTTCAAATAGGGTGGACAGCATATTAGGAAAACCCATAATTATGCCGATGGGGACAAAAACTGCTAATAAAATGCCAAGCACAACAAAAGCTTCCACACTGATAGCTTTTTGCATCATGGGTGGAAGCGGTGTTTTCTGTTTTTTATGGCTATTAGTATCTTGAGTAAGATTATCTGTTGTGAAATTATTAAGTGCAGCATTGTCAGATAACTCTATTTTAGAATACTCCATTGATATAGAGTCATTATTTTCTATAGTCATTGCTATTATAGTGTAGTATATTTGGTTAAGGATTGTCAAGTGGTTTTTGGGCAGTAAAAAATATTATTTTAAGAATAATATTTAATGTTGTTTTAAATTGCTGTTATGCTTTTATTATGTGGTTAAATATCATCACTCAAGCCTAAGAGATAATCTAATGAGCACTCAAAAAAAGTGGCTAGGCGAATAAGATTATCTAAAAGCGGCTTGCGTGTGCCTTTAATAAATCCATGAAGTCCCGCTAATGAAACTTTGGTTTTAGTGCTTAATTCTCTAAATGACATACCGCTTTTGTTCATGATAAAACTAAATCTTATATGGAATGGTGTAGGATTCACAGCTTTAATTATGCTATGTTCAGTGCGACCACATAAATAATCCACCGAGCAATCAAAATAGTTAGACAAAACACTAAGACTATCTACGGTAGGAATACAATCGTGTCTAAACCACGCATAAATAACATTAAGACTAATTTTTGTTGCTTTATGTATGTCAGTAGGTTTAATATCTTTTGTGGTCATAAGGTCTTGCAGCGATTCGACAAATGCCGACAAATTATCCATAAAAAAACACCTCCAACACTGACATTGTGTTCTTAGTATGGTAAAATTACTTGACTTTGCCAAGTTCGGAACACATAATATAAGTACCAATTCATAGCATGAGTTGAGAATAAAAGGGAGGTTAAATTTAATTATGGAATATATGACAAAAGAATTAAAGGATACAATAGTTCAGCTTTTGAAAACGCAGCATTATGCGATTTTGGTATCTGCAAGTATCAACGGCTTTAATTTTTCGGCTAGTGACATAGCGATAAAAAAAGGTGATGATATAGAAGTGTTTAGAATTACTGTAGTAAAACACAAAAAAAGCTGTTTAAAATATTTTACATAAAGATGAGATGCTTGACTAACATGACAAAATAAATATAGAACGAGTAACATATAATTATAATAACATAACCATTTAATTTTTGTCATGTTAGTCAAGCATCTCATCTTTGTATTATTTTTATGTTTCGGCTATAAAGCAAATTAATATAAAAATCGCAGTTGATTTTAGATATCAAATTTATTCATAAGATACTCTTTAATATTTGACTTGTGATTTTTGATTTGATACAATTTGTTTATGAGTAATTTACAAAAGGGAAATGTGGTGATGGTGCTTGAAAGTACTAAATCTATACTAGAAAAAATAGAAAAATCTAAATTAAATGCAGTTGTGACTAGATGTGACAGTTTGGCTTTTGAATTGGCTGATGGCATAGATAAGGGCGATAGAGGCGGGAAGCTAGCGGGATTACCTATTTTAATTAAGGATAATTTATTATTAAAGGGGCATAGGATTTTTTGCTGCAGTAAGGCTTGGGACGGAGTATTTGATGATAAAAATGCGGTGGTAGTGGATAGATTGATAGATGAGGGTGCGGTTATTGCTGGGATAGCTAATATGGATGAGTTTGCGATGGGGGCAACTAATTTGACTTCTTGTTTTGGCGGAGTGACGCATCCGATTGATGATAATAGAGTAGTTGGGGGAAGCAGCGGAGGAAGTGCGGCGGCGGTGGCGGCAGGACTTTGTTTTGCTGCATTAGGAACGGACACAGGAGGGAGTATTAGACAGCCGAGTTCATATTGTGGAGTAGCGGGGTTAAAGCCTAGTTTTGGTGCGGTGGATATGGATGGAGTTATTCCTTTAGTTCCGATGTGGGATGTGGTGGGACCTATTGCTAGGACAGTGGCGGATTGTGAATTGATGTTTGAAAGTATGGTACAAAGGGAAATAACGTTTGTAAAAAAAGAAAAATATAAAATTGGTTTTGTTAGGGAGTTTTTTGAATTTATGAGTAGAGAAGATAAGGGTGCTTTTAAGGAGGCTAAAGATAAACTAGAGGGACTTGGACATGAGATTATAGAAGTTAGAATTCCTAGTGTTAAGATGGCGGGGGAGATATATGAGGTGATTGGGTGCAGCGAGTCTTATAAGAGCTTGATTAAGACTGGGGTGGATATTGAGAAATTGGGGGTAGAGGCTAGAGGGAGGGCGGATAAGGGGAGAAGGTATTTAGAGGATAAGAAATTATTGGATAATATGAGAAAAAAAGGCGAGCAATTGAAGATAGAGGTTGATGCCGCCTTTGATTTATGCGATATAATTTTGTCGCCTACTGTGCCAAGTATTGCTTTTAAAAAAGATAGTTTAAATAGTTTTGAAGCGATTAATAGTGATTTTTATTTAAGACCTTTTAATATATCAGGGCATCCTGCATTGAGTATACCTATATATGAGAGTGATGGATTGCCTATTGGTATACAGATTGTTGGAAGGATGGATGATGAAGGATTGCTTTTTGAAATAGGAAAAATGATTGAAAAATAATTATTCGACAGTGACAGATTTTGCTAGGTTTCTTGGCATGTCTATATCACAGCCTTTGTTTAGGGCAACATAATATGATAATAGCTGACAGTATATGGCGGCAATAAGGGGGGCAGCTGTGTCCTCTTTTATTTTTATTTTGTGGTCAGATTCATTTAAGATATTATCAAATGGTGAGATGCTTAGGACAATTGCACCACGTGCCTTGACTTCTTTAATTGATGATAGCATTTTGTCTCTAGTTTGTTTGTTTGTAGAAATAGCGACCACTAGTGACCCTTTTTCTATCAGTGCGATTGTGCCGTGTTTTAATTCTCCTGCGGCATGTGCTTGAGCATGTATATAGCTAATTTCTTTTAATTTGAGTGCTCCTTCTAATGCTATTCCAAAATCTGTACCTCGCCCTATAAAAAATGCGTGATTAACATAAGAAAATTCTGTTGCTATATTTTGAATATAATTTGTTTTTTTAAGCAGGCTATTAATATTGTGAGGAGTATTTTTAAGGTCAGAAAACTGTATGCAATCATATGTTTGATTGGCATTTTTTGCTGTTAAATTATGGACATTTATATGATTGGCGGTGTTTTTCTTGTTTCGTTTTTTTAATTCTATTGCTAGCATAAATAGGGTTGTTAATTGTGTGGAATAACCTTTTGTAGTAGCAACTGAAATTTCTGGACCTGCTTGGGTTATTAGGGTGGCATCAGCGATTCTTGCTAGGGTGCTGTTTTCTGAATTGACTATTGCTAGAATTTTATCATATTTTTTTGCCTTTGTGATTGCACCTATAGTGTCTGCTGTTTCTCCGCTTTGACTTATTGCGATAGTTAAAGTTTTGTATTTTGATGTGTTTCTAATTGTTTTAGAATATCTATATTCGCTTGCCATTTCTACTTGTACAGGGATGCTTGTTAACTCCTCTATATAATGCTTAGCAGCAAATCCTGCATTATATGATGAGCCGCAGGCTATGATATTTATGCGTTTGACATTATCTAATATGGACATATTGTTAAGTGTGTTTTCTAGTGTATGCAGAGTTTTTTGAATTGCTTTAGGCTGGTCAAAAATTTCTTTTAACATATAATGTTGGTAGCTTTTTAAAGATATATCTCTATGGTCAAATTTAGCTTTTATGATATTTTTATCTATTTTATTGAGCGAGTAGTCAACAATTATAGATGCTTCTTTTGTGACGATAGCGATTTCGTGTTCATTAGGTTCAATAAAATTTTCTGTAAAATTTCTTAAAGCAGACATATCTGATGCTAAAATTCCGCATGAATCATTTAGACCTATTAGCAGGGGATTATTTTTTCTAAACCCTAAAATCATTTCATGGAAATCACTGCAAATTAGTGCAACGGCATAAGAACCTTTTAATTGTCTAGTAGTTTTTTGGATTGCTTTAAATGGATTGTTTTGATAGTGGAACTCTAAAAGATGAGCGATTACTTCTGAGTCGGTGTCACTTGAAAATTGATAACCTTTTGAAATTAAAAATTCTTTTAATTCTTTATAGTTTTCTATTATGCCGTTGTGTACAATAGAAAATTTTTTTGACATAGATAAGTGCGGATGAGCATTTTTATCAGTAGGGATACCATGAGTTGCCCAGCGAGTGTGTCCTATGCCTAAGCAGCCATTTTGGATATTGATATCTAATTTTGATAATTTTTCAAGATTATCTATTTTTCCTGCTGCTTTAAGTTGGTGGATAGTGTTGTTATGATGAATGGCTACTCCGCTTGAATCATAGCCTCTGTAGTTTAGTTTTTTTAGCCCATTAATTAAGATATTGATGGCTGGTTTTTCGCCTATGTATCCTATTATTCCGCACATGTTTTTCTTTTAACCCCCTTAAGTTTTGGTGTAGTGGTAGTATTGTCATAGTATTCAAGAATAGATTATGGGGTTACTATTTAATAGATTGATTAGTATTTTGTGCATTATAAAATTATTTCACACTTCGGTTATTTTTTCATATGTTGTATTGAATAAATAATTTTTTTGTAAGGAGTAATATGGGAAAATATTTTGGGACTGATGGAATAAGGGGAGTGTATGGTAAGTGTCTGACTGAAAGGATAGCATATTTATTGGGGTTAGCACTTTCTGAGTACTTTGGAGGATTATGCGTGGTGGGGCGGGATACTAGGGTTAGTGGTGAGATTTTATTTAGTGCACTCAAAATGGGATTAGAAAAAAATGGGGCAAGTGCTATTAATATAGGGGTAGTGCCTACCCCTTGTGTGTCAATGATTGCAAAAGAATGGAGTGCAAAGTGCGGGGTAATGATTACGGCATCTCATAATGAACCGCAATATAATGGTTTGAAAGTTTTTGCTAAAGATGGGATTAAGTTAAGTGAAGATGAGGAAATACAAATTGAAAAATTGATGGATTCATATGCATATAAAAACTTATTTAATGATGGTGATATATTAAAATTTTTGAAGTTAGAGGATGAATTTAATGGACATAAAAAAGCAAAAGAAACGTACATAAGTCAATTAACAAAGGTATTTTGCCAAAGGGAGTTTGACGGACTAAAAGTATTGCTGGATATAGGAAATGGGGCGGCTGGTACTATTGCTAGTGAGGTTTTTGCTAGGCTTGGTGCTTCTGTGATTTCTATAAATGATGAAGGTGATGGCAGCAAGATAAATGTGGAAAGCGGTGCGCTTTATATTGAGAATTTGATTGATAAGATGGATGGCTTTGATTTAGGGTTTGGTTTTGACGGTGATGCTGATAGAGTTGCTGTGGTTGTAGGAAAAAGAATATTAGATGGAGATTCTGTTTTATATTCTTTATCTAAAGGCACAAATTTAAAAGACGGGGTTGTTGTGGGAACATTGATGAGTAATTCTAGCTTGGATAAAAAACTTTTAAATGACGGAAAAAAATTGATTAGGACTGCTGTAGGGGATAAATATATTTTGGATGCAATGCTTAAAAAGGGTTATTCATTAGGGGGCGAGCAAAGCGGGCACTATATCTTTTATCCTGAGAGAAAAACTGGGGATGGCATATTGGCTGCTCTTAAAATTTGCAGAGCATTTAAGAATGATGAATTGGAGTTTTTGGAGTTATTGCCGCAAAAGACGATATCAATTAAGGCGGATAAGCGGGTATTTGATGATAATAAGATAAAAGAGCTGATTGAAAAGTATAGCGGAAAGGTAGAAAGTCTATTAGTAAGAATGAGTGGAACCGAGCCCAAAATAAGAGTAAGCGTAGAAGATGAGGATGCAAAGCTAGTTGAAGTGTTGCTAAAAGAGTTTGTAGATTTGGTTGAGGAAATTAAATCTCAATAGAAACACTATTTTTTAAAATAAGGAGAAACAAAATGAAAATTGGCATTATATTTGGCGGGCGGTCTTGTGAGCATGACATTAGTATTCTTACTGGTATTATGACTGTTAATGCAGCAGCTCAAAAGCATAAAGTTGTCCCTATATATATAGATGGCGTTGGGGATTGGTATAGCAGCAAAGATTTTTTCAGCACAAAAATTTTTGCTGCTGGCACATATAAAAAAGGTGCAAAAAAGGTTCATTTAAGACCTAATTCTAAATATTTATATTGCGACAAAGGGAAAAAATTGCATTTTCTAGATGCGGTTATTGTATGCACGCATGGAAAAAACGGTGAAGATGGTTGTTTGGCTGGACTTTTGGAGATGAGTGGAATTGTTTATGCCGGAAGCGGGGTATTGGCGAGTGCTGTAGGGATGGATAAAATTACACAAAAAAAATTGTATGATGAGGCGGGGATTAATAGTGCAAAATTTGTGTATATAGAAAAAGATGGGGTGGACGCAAATTTATATGATTTAGTGCAAAAGATTGGGGAATTAAAGTTTCCGCTTATACTAAAACCATCTAATTTAGGGTCTAGCATAGGGATTGTTAAAGTTAATGATTTTAAAGAGTTATTTGAGGGGTTAAAAACGGTATTTTTGTATGATGAGAAGGTGCTTATAGAAGAAGCTTTTGAAGATTTTATAGAGCTAAATTGTGCGGTATTAGGCGGAAGCAGCGGGCAGATGCTTGTGAGTGAAATTGAAGAACCTATAAGTAATGGTTTTTTAGATTTCTCTGATAAATATGAGTTGTTTGGAGGGTCTAAAGTGGACGGTGAAAATGGGGCTAGCAAGGGACATATGGGGAGATATCTGCCAGCTAGGATTGAAGGAGACTTAAGGGATGAGGTTTTTAGAAAGGCTAAAGAAGTATTTAGGTTGCTAGGGTGCAGTGGTGTAGCAAGGGTTGATTTTTTATTAAAAGATGAGGTGCTTTATGTTAATGAGATTAATACTATTCCTGGGTCATTGTCATTTTATTTGTTTGAGTTTGGAGGATTAAATTTTGTGGAGTTAGTGGATAGATTGATTAAGATAGCAATAGAGGAGCATGAAAGGAAGAAAAAATTGAGGCTTATATTTGATAGTAATGTGTTAAGGGGTAGTGTTGGCGGGAAGATGTAAGTGATAAAAATGACTATAGTATATGCTAAAGGGATTCTTGACTGCATTCAGAATGACACAAACATAATATGTCAATTTTGAATATATATAAAGAATCCTTTTTTTATAGCATAAGAATTATTGACTGCGTTTGAGAGTACTCGAGCTCAAAAAAACCCGCCACAGGGGGCTTTTTCATTGACCGTCCACAAAATGGGGTTCACACTAGCTTTGGGCGGGTCGGGGCTTTAAGCCCCTTTTTTTATTTCTGTATATTTTTTGTATTAAAACAACAGTGTCTCTCTTTTTTAAATGTCTTATTTGCAGTTGCGGTAATAAGCTTATTAGACCTGTTCAGCAACCTGCATGGCACATCTAAAACAGCTCTTTTTTATTCAAAATTTTATTCTTTTTTTTGTTAATACATCTAGTATTAACTGCAAAAACAATAAAATTTTGCTTTAAAAAAATCCATGCTTTATCTGACCACGTAGGTTGCTGAACAGGTCTATTTAATTTTTTATACAAGTTTATGAAATATTTATCGGCTAAAAATTGTCAATAATTTCTATAAAATAATATGAACACTTTTTAAATTGTTGACATGCTGTTGTCAACAATTGAGTGATATTATAGGGGTGTAAAAACAAAAAGGAGGTGCAAAATACTAAAATGAAAGGATGGATTAAGTTGTTGGTTATTATTGGCCCTAAAGTGAGAGGACTTTATCAGTCTATTGAAAAAAGGATAGAAAAAGAGTCCCTTTGTATGGGTGGGACTTGTGAGATGATGATGGATTTGATATATAATCTAAATGAGAGAAAAAGACGTATTATTAATTTGGCAGTGTTGCATAGGGCGCTTAAAGAAGGATTGTCTGATGAGGAATTTTATATAATTAAAACAGAGGGGAAATGTTTAGAGGGGAAATTTAAAAGAAATTCTTTAGTTAGAAGGGTGGACAAGGCTTTTTTTAAGGCGGCTAAGGTGATACATAGTATGGGATATGATGACGCAGTTTTGATAAGAGAATACCCTGGGTATGCTAGGCAAGCAGAAAGATATGCGGTATAGTTGATTTTATTGCTTTAATGAGACATATAAACAAATATTTATCATTTATAATTGTCAGCATATTCTTTATCTATATCAGTATCTTTTTTTGGTTTAGAAAATAGGGCAAACATTACTATTATGGCGGGGATGCTTAAAAGTACAATATAAATCCAATCGAAACGCTGCGGCGGGGTATTTGGATCTAAATTATTATTGTTATCCGGAGGATTTGGTACTGCTTGGATAATATTGGGCGGGATGGTATCAACAATACCTTGTGCAGAGTAGACATATCCAAATCTATTAACAGTCCCATCTAAAAATCTAACAAAATACCATCTGCTGCCGTGTGTAGTGATTAATGCTTCGCCATTTTTTTGTCCAAAGAAAAAAGCTTGATTGTTGTGCGGAATTGCTGTGATGATTTCTGCGGTTGAGTTAGGCAGGGCACGGATGTTAACTGGGTGGGTATCGTTTTGGGCAGTGAAAAATACATTTTCATGGAATTTTGTAACAGGTTCAAAATTAACACGGGTTATGTGGGTACGCAAGATTATTCCTGTCAGTTCTAAATAGGTCACTCTATAATAATTTTCAAAATCTGTTTCGTTTATAATGATTACAAAATATGTGGGCGGCAGTGTAGTGATTTTTTCAAAATTGCTATCTAAAAGGATGGCATTTTCTCTTAATAAGCCGTATCGTGAATAAGTATCATTGCTAGTTGTATTTGCTTTAGTTGATGCAATATAAAAATTTATATTAAAAAGCAGCATTATTAATGATAATGCTAGAGTGAGCAATAATTTAATTTTCATGGAATTTTTTTTCATAAGGGTTATTTCAAAATTACAGATTATTGTTAATAGTTGCAAACTATAGTTTGACACATATTTTTGGTTGGATTTTGCATAAAAAGGGAGGATTATATCGAAAAATGACACAGGATGAATTAGTTAAGAAAATTAAACAAGTAGAGAAAAAAATTGAGATTAAGAGAAAGAAGAATGTTATTTTTAGATATAATGCTGGGGATGTGGTGCATCAAAAACAGATGGAGTTTCATAGATGTTTAAAGCGGAATAGATGGGTTTTTGGTGGAAACAGGAGCGGTAAAACTGAGTGCGGAGCGGTGGAGGCTGTTTGGAGATTGCGGGGGATTCATCCGTATAGAGAGAACAAAAATAATGTATTTGGATGGGTGGTTTCTCCAAGCTTTAGTGTATCTAGGGATGTTGCACAGAGTAAGATTTTGCATTATCTTAATCCTGATTGGATTGAGGATGTGGTTATGCAGCAGGGGAAATCTTCAAATCCTGGCGGCGGTGTCATTGACTATATATTAGTGAAAAATGTTTTTGGCGGCGTGTCTAAATTAGGATTTAAAAGCAGTGATCAAGGACGCATAAAGTTTCAAGGAACATCTTTAGATTTTGTATGGTTTGATGAGGAGCCGCCTATGGATATTTATGATGAATGCCGCATGAGGGTTCTTGATAAAAAAGGGGACATTTTTGGGACAATGACACCGCTTTTGGGACTTACATTTGTTTATAATCGCATTTATCTAAATGATGGCGGGGATAATGAAATTTGGCATACATTTATGGAATGGGCGGACAATCCGTATTTGGATAAGAATGAGATTGAAGCATTTAGTTTTAGTATGAGTGAAGAAGCGCTGCAATCAAGGCGATATGGTAAATTTATTAACAATAAAGGGTTGGTTTATTCAGAGTTTGATGAAAATATACATATAATTGAACCATTTAATGTGCCTAAAGAGTGGTATGACAATTTAAGTATTGATCCTGGGCTTAATAATCCGTTGTCATGTCATTGGTATGCGGTGGATGGTGATGGCAATATTTATGTGATGGCAGAGCATTATGAAAAGGGACAGACGGTTGACTATCATGCGGGTGTGATTAAAAGCATATGTGATAATTTGGGGTGGCATAGGGATAGTTTTGGAAGGGTTGTTGCGCTTATTGATAGTGCGGCGTCACAGCGAACATTGGCGGCGGAGAAGAGTGTTGTAGAACTATTTTTAGATGAGGATATTCAAGTTAATCCTAAAGTGGATAAAAATTTATTTAGCGGGATTAGTCGGGTTAAGCAATATTTGAAAGGGGCTAATGGACATGGCAAACTGTATATATTTAAAACTTGTATTAATTTAATAAGAGAGATAAAAAGCTATTGGTGGGGGGATGGTGATATTCCTAAAAAGAAGGATGATCATGCATTAGATGAGCTAAGATATTATATAATGTCAAGACCTGAGAGTTTTAAACCTATGGTTAAGCTATCGATGATTGAAAAAGACAAGAGGAGATTAAGTAGAGAATTGATTAGAAAACGAAGGAATAGTATGAACCAGCTTTAATAATGGTATAAAACTATTGCAAACTAGTGTTTAGACAGATTTTTCAGCAGGAGTCATGGGAGGAGAAACATGGATAGAAAAAAATTAATAGATGTTTTATGGAGAAAAGCAACAGGATATGAGGTGAGTGAAACGATAGACGAGATGATAATGGAAAATGGCAGGTTGGTTCCTATAAAACAGCGTATAAGCACAAAAGAGGTTGCTCCGGATTTAGCTGCTATTAAAATGCTGATAGAGCAAGCAGATGATGAATATGAGTATATGAGTGAAGAAGAATTATTGTGTGAGAAGGAAAGATTGATTAGGATGCTAAATGAGATACAAAATGGGTGATTTAAGTTTGATAGATTTTTAATGGGAATAAGTCCTTACGGGATGACAAAAAACTGTTAATTAAATGCAAAAACTACTCTGAATAACATAATTTATATCATCTTATAAGGAGTGTAGTATTAAAAAACATTTAGGATACTTTGAATAAAATAAGGAGAGGGAAATTATGAGAATTGAAAAAGAAGAGAAGGGCAGATGTGAGATGGGGCAGTGTGGAAAAAGAGTAAGCAATATTATAAGAATGGATAGGGCTGGTGTCAAAAGCAGGATTTATATTTGTGATGAATGTATCAAAAAATTGTATAAGGTATTAAGTGAGTATTTGATTCCGAAAAGTATTGAAACGATAAAAAAAGAGAAGATTTTGCGATAAAAAAGAGTGGATTATTTATATACAAAGAGAATTGAAAACTCTAGCTAAACATATGTTTGGTTAGAGTTTTAATAATTAATGGGGGATATAATGAAAAGAAAAAAGGACAAAAATTTTGCGGATGATTTGATTATAGAGATTAAGCAAAGTTTTCATGATAGGCGAGAAGAGAGGAGACGCTTTGAGTCGCAGTGGAGGCTTAACACAAACTTTTTTTTGGGTAATCAATATAGCGCTGTCAATGTGATGGGTGAAATTGATACTATGGGACGTGATTATTTTTGGCAAGAGCGTGAGGTGTATAATCACATTGCATCTATAGTTGAAACTAGACTAGCAAGACTTTCTAGGGTAAAACCTAAAATGAGCGTGCGTCCAAAATCTGGTAATGATGGTGATATCAAAAATGCTAATGTAGCTACTAAAATACTTAATAATGCTAGAGAAAAATTGGGATTAGCTACTATCTTAGCCAAGGGGGCACAGTGGTCAGAAATTACTGGTTCAGTTTTTTATAAATTGAGTTGGGATCAAAATGGCGGAAGAGTAATGGGGCAAAAGGATAATAAGCCCATATATGAGGGGGAGGTGCGCATTGATGTTTGTCCGCCTTATGAGATTTTTCCATCAAATATAGCTAGTCAAGATATTGCTGAATGCGATAGCATTATTCATGCAAAATGTATGACGATTAGTGAGATAGAAAAAACCTGGGGTATAATAGTTGCTGCTGAAGAAGTGGATACATTTACGCATGATGGAGTTAGCATAATTGGTGGGCTTGGAGTAAATAGCGCAATGCGCACGCAAAATAGAGGGCGTGCATTAGATAGTGCTATTGTTTTAGAAAGATATACAAAACCTTCTAGTGAATATCCTAATGGAGAGCTAGCAATAGTTGCCGGAAATAAACTTTTATATCATGGCGACTTGCCTTTTAGATTGGGTGATGACGGAGGCTTTGCTTTGCCTTTTGTCAAACAAGATGCTCAAATCAATCCTGGCTGCTTTTATGGAATAAGCATGATAGAAAGGGCTATTCCTGTGCAGCGTGCATATAATGCGGTGAAAAATCGCAAACATGAATTTATGAACCGTATTGCTATGGGTGTATTGGCGGTAGAGGATGGTTCGGTAGACACAGAGAATTTGGAGGCCGAGGGATTAAGTCCTGGCAAAATTCTAGTTTATCGTCAAGGTGCTGTCCCGCCAACATTTATGAATCCTGGTACGATTCCTTCTGAATTTAATCGTGAAGAGGATAAGCTGTTATCTGAATTCATAATGATTAGCGGTGTTTCTGAAGTCATGAGATCTTCTGTTGCTCCTGGGTCAAATATGTCTGGTATGGCTATACAGCTGCTATTAGATATGGATGATACAAGGCTTACGACTACGGCAAATCGAATAAGAGATGCAGTCAAGCAAATTGCTAGATTTATATTGCGTCTTTATCGGCAATTTGCTGTGACCCCTAGACTTAGTCGGGTTGTAGGAGAGGATGGAGATGTAGAATTATTACACTGGAAAGGAAGTGCTTTGTCAGCAGATGATGTAATCTTAGATACTGAAAATGAGATGAGTGACTCGTTGGCATCTAGAAAAACCATGATATTTGATTTATTGAATAGTGGACTATTGCATGATGAAAACGGCAAGTTGTCGGATCAGATGAGATTTAGGATTCTTGATATGCTAGGGTATGGTGCATGGGAGCATGTGAGAGATACTCATAGGCTTCATGTTGCTAGAGCGCAAAGAGAGAATTTTGGTATAGGCGGTTTAAAAAAGGGATTGAGTAGTGATATTGTTGTTGAAGATATTGATGATCATGGGATACATATTGCCGAGCATACAAAGTTTATGCTCACAAGTGATTTTGAGAATATGAGGGTTGATAATCCTTTGGCAGCAGAAAAGTTGTCGCAGCATTTGGGTGCGCATCGGCTTAGGCTGAAATTAGGGAGCATTGATTTGAGTGGAGTGGCAATGGATATGACGGATGCTTTAAATCAAAAGATTTTTGGTAGTGAGGAGTTTGACGATGAAACAATTATTAAAGAAGGCAATCAAGTTTTAATTGATGAGGAGAGGGGGTAAGTGAATAATGAATGAATTATCAAGACGAATTGGAAAATTTTCTTCTCCTGAGGCATTGTTAAAAGCGTATGAGTGTTTAGAGAGTGAGTTTACTAAGAGGTGTCAAAAATTAAAAGATGCAGAAAAAGAGAATACAGATTTAAAAGCCTTAGCTGCGGATAAAGGCAGAAGAATAGCGGATGCAAAAGAAATTTTGTCGGATGAGAATTTTTTGGTGGAGAATGTATTAAATAATGATGTGATAGTAAATAGGTTTATTGTTAATTATTTAGAAGGGCTAGAGAGCGGTGTTGTGCCTAGTGTGATGACAGCAAGAGGCGGAAGTGCTGTGCTTACTCCGCCTAAAGTGCCAAAAAATTTGGAGGAAGCTAAAAGGCTTGCGGATGTTATTTTAAATGGTGGTTAGGGCATGTTGATACCTAAAGTAGAATAAAACAAACAAAATTATAAGACAAGGAGAATAATGATTTGAATTTAGGAACTTGATAATTTTCAAATTCCTAAAATTCAAATTCTAAAAAAGAAACAATGGTTACATTAAAAAGTGCGGAGGCGGCGCTAAAAACCGTCTATTTAGGAACAGTTACTGAATTATTAAATACGAGAGTTAATCCTCTCTTAACAAAGATTCAACAAACATCTAGTGATGTTTGGGGTAAAGAAATAAGAAAAGCGGCTAAGGCTGGTATCAATGGTGGTATTGGTGCGGGTGATGAGGCAGGTTATTTGCCTAATGCTGCACCTACAAATTTTATTCAGTTTGTGACTACATTAAAAAACCTATATGGTCAAATTGAGATTTCAGATAAGGCTATTAGGGCAAGTGCAGATGGCAGAGGTGCTTTTACTGATTTACTTAATAATGAATTAGAGGACTTATTAATTGCGTCAAAATTTAACTTAGGACGTATGTTATATGGTGATGGGACTGGTGTTTTGGCTAGTTTTACTAATGGTGCTAATAGGACAGTTGATTGCGTTAGAAATCTTATGGAAGGCATGGTGGTAGATATTTATAATGCTGCTGGTGTTATGATAAGAGAAGGGATAAGAATAGCCGGAGTTAATCGTGACACTAGAGTGATTAGGTTTGAAAATGAGGGTGCGCTTACGATTCCTAATAATTCTAAGATGGTTATTCAAGGGTCTACTAATAAGGAGATTACGGGAATTGGTGCGATTTTCTCTAATTCTATGCAGCTTTATGGTGTGAATAGGGCGGACCATGAGTTTATGCGCCCGCATATTAATAATACTGCAACTAGGATTAGTGATAGATTTTTACAAGAGACTATTGATAGATTAGAACTTAATTCTAATTCTATTATTAATTTCTTGGCATGCTCTGCTGATGTAAAATATGCTTATCAAGAATATTTATCTAGCTTTAAAAGAAATATTGATATCATGGAACTTGCGGGCGGCTTTAAGACATTGTCATTTAATGGTATTCCGCTTGTATATGATAGATTTGTTGAGAATGGTACTCTTTATATGCTTGATACTACTGCGTTTAGAATGCATCAATTATGTGATTGGAGATATTTAGAGACAGAGAATGGCAACATTTTGCGTCAAGCAGAAGGAAAGCCTATTTATAGTGCAACATTAGTTAAATATTGTGATTTAATTTGCGATAAACCTAATGGGCAAGGAAAAGTAAAGATTAATACAACTCCGCTATAGGATATTTTCAACAGGTTTTTAGTCATTGCTAATAGAAATTTTTATAGGAGTAAATTTTGGTTGCTCCTATGAAAATTTCTATTGTGCGATAATCATTATCTTAAAAATTATAAGGAGATTTTTTATGATAGGTAAATACAATATAGTCAAAAATGATTTATTTGGTATTTGTAAAAGAATTAAACAAATTGATAAAGGCTATTTTATTGTCTATTCATATAAATTGAGGCGTTTTGAGATTCATAACAGTTATCAAAAAAGAGGAGGTTCTTTTTGTTTAGTTGTACCTTATGATTGCTTAGATGCTAGAGTGTTAGATTTAGTTTTAAAGACAAAAAGTGAAAACGCTAAAGAGTTGTTCTTGCAAATTGAAAGAGATAATGCTAGGCTACTGAAAGAAAGCAGAGAGATGGCAGTAAAAAATGCGGAAAATCAGATGGAGAATCTATTGTCTAAAATGTGATGATAAAATATTAAGAGTTTTTTGCTTAACTTAATTTAATCAAAAAAAGCAAGAAGGAGAGAATTTGGCAAACATGACGATAAGAAGCTGTGCTATAAGGGCAGCAAAATATTTAGGGTTAAAGGAATTAGCTAATAATATTGAAGATAATATCATGGGGGATGAAGATAGAGATGCTTTTATTGCGATGACTAGGGATGTCGTACATGAGATTGTTACTGATTTTTTTCCTTTAAGGGTGATAAGAATGGTTGATATAAGTAACGGAAGTTTTAATTTAAGGGTGCTTAATGATAGGGTAGCACATGTGTTTTCTATCAAAAAAGACGGAGTCAATTTTAGATTTAGGACTCGCTTTGACAGGGTAGAAACTAATGCAGAAGGCTTGTGCGAGGTTGAGTATTCTTATTTGCCGATACTTACATCTATGAACACTGTTATTCCGATTTTTGCTAAAATTAATGAACGCATAATAGGGTATGGAATTGCTGCGGAATATTGTTTGATAAACGGGTTATCTGATGCGTTGATTTGGGATAAAAGATATAAAGATGCTTTAAGAAGAACTTTGGCAACAAAAGGAGAAAAGCAATTAAGAAAAAGGGCATGGTGGTAAAATGGTGATAGATGATTATATTAAAGTGCCTATTAGAAAAAAAAGGCGGATTAGGATAAATAACTTTTTTTCTGGTATGGATTATTCTGCTGATGAAGGGGTGTTATCTAAACATATAGCTAGTGAAAACTATAATTTTGATTTTTCTAGCGGGGCACTTACTGATGGTTATGGAATAGTTGATGCTAGTATTAATAGTGATGATCAGATAAAGAATATCTTTAGATTTAAAAAAGGTGATGAAGATATTTTATTAATGCAAACTAGTGTTGGGTGTATTAAATATTTAAAAGACGGCATGATAAATAAACTTGAAGGGATTAATTTAAAGGGAAATATAAAGGGAATTAATTATCGGCTTTTAGACGAAGATGTAATCTTGCTGTGTTCTGATTCTGAAAATATGGTGGTGTGGAATGGGATAAATTCTGCTTATTCTGTGCCGTCATCACCTAAAATAGGGTCGCTGGCATTGCATTTTGAAAGACTGTTTGTTGCTGATACTGATGGTGAGACTGTTAGATTTTCATCTGACCTAGATCCTACTAATTGGACTAGTTCACTTAATGAGGGCGGTTATATAAAACTGGTGGATGATAGAGGCAGGATAGGCAAGCTAATTAGTTTTTTAAATCATATATATATCTTTAGAGAATATGGAATTTCTAGGCTTACGGCATTTGGCGACCAAAGAGATTTTTCTGTAACCAATTTGTTTGTGTCAAGCGGGCGTATTTATGCGGATACTGTGGCACTTATTGGAGATAGGGTAATTTTTTTAGCTAGTGATGGCTTGTACAGTTTTGACGGGTTAAGTGCAAGACGAATTTTAAGAAACCTAGATGGGTTGATTGTGCCTGATAAAAATGCTAAGGCGCACGGGGCGCTTGGCAGTTATTATTTGAGTTGTTGTTTAAATGGCAATAAGGGTATTGGCTGTGAAAATGGAAAGCATATTAATAACGGACTTTTAAGTATAAAACATGGAAAAAATAAATATTTGGTGACTAGGGGTGTTGATATAAAAGAATTTAGCACATATAAGGGAGATTTGTTGGCAGTATCAAATGGAATTATTGGTAAAATTGAAAAAGTTAATAGAAATTTTGATCAAATTATTGAAAAATTGTGGCTGTCGCCTAAAACAGATTTGGGGACGGATAGTGAAAAAGTTTTAGAGGAAATTCATATTGAAAGCAATGTGAATGCTGATATGAGTATAGAGAGTGAAACTGATAAAAAGAGTTTTAAAATAAAGGCAAAGAATGGAATAAATAGGATCAGGGTACATTTAAGAGGCAGATTAATTGGGTTTAAGATAAGTGTCAAATGTGAAAATGCAAGGATAAATCGCCCTGTTTTGGTTGTGTCTGAATTATGAAAAACCTGTACATAACATATGTCTGTACATATTTAAACATGTGCATACATATGTTATGCGCAGGTTTTAAACAAGGAGAGAAGATATGAATTATTCTAAGTTAGCATTGTTAAAAACTGAAGAGTTAGAGACTAGATTAAATGAGGGAGCAGGTCAGGCAAGTGTTTCTAAAGCAAGTATATTAGATATTAGATTAAATGAAAATATGATTAAAAATTTGACTAGTATTAAAGGTAAAGATTTAGCAGGAATTTTCATAAGCATTAAGTTTGATAAAATTTATGATGGTGCAACTATTTTTTTAATGCTTGACGGCAAAGTGGCTGCTAGTGAGATAATTGATAGTCAAACTGTTTCATTAAAGGCTGCTGTAGATTTAGATGCAGAAATTAAAATAGGATTAAAAAGCGATAAGAGTATAAAGATTTTAAGAGTAGATATATTGACAACAGGCAGGGCTAATTTTAGTATAAAATCTCCTATGTTTAAAGCGTGTGATATTGAAAATAGTTTTGGATTGGTAAAAATAAATAATGGTGAGATTAGAGTTTTTATTAGCGATGATAGAGTTAAGCGCTTAAATATGAATAACTCGCTGTTATTGGGTTTTGGTGATAATGCTGATATTTGTGGTCTTATAATAGACGGACAGCCTGCTTATGCTGTGGTTTTTAAAGATAGGCATAGCAATGCATTTTTAGCTATTATTAGACTTGATGGTGATAGCTATAAGATTATAAATAGCGCCTTTTTAAAAGAGAATGTGGCAAGTGTTGCGCTGTCATATATACAGCAGACAGGTATAGTATTTGGGTTTATAAAAGATGATATTGCATATGCAGGTATGATAGGTGATAGCTTAAATTTAGTAAATGTGCAAAAAATTGATAAAGGTGACAGAATAAATTTTGTTAAAAAATCTAATCCTGTTGTGGCGCATTTTATGCAAGGCAATCGCAATTTAATTAGAGTTTGTGAAAATGAAATTAATGCTGGTTTTGAGTTGGACATTGATATTAGTGCAGCATTAGCTGATAATGCTCATAAGATTCCTCCTCCAATTAGCAAGGGTTTAGAGAATGACAGTTGGAATATAATAGCAGCAATTTCTAGTGCGATATCAAGTGGCTTGTATTATGATCCGTCTAATTCTTTTAAAAACCCATACACACTAGGAGACCAAAAAACAATAACATTAACCAATGGAGAGCAAATTACTTTAGAGATTTTAGGATTTAATCATGATGATAAATCTGACGGGAGCGGCAAAGCGGGAATTACTTTTGGTATGCGCAACTTGATGTCGATTACTAGAAGAATGAATCCACCACATAACGGAAATATAGGTGCTGGCAATCTTGGTGGGTGGGAGCATAGTGAAATGCGCAATATACGCATGCAAGAGATATTTGACTTGTTGCCACAAGACTTGCAAGAATCAGTATTGACTGTCAATAAATTATCAGGCATTGGAGGATTAGAGACAACACAAGCACAAATGGCAACAACACAGGACAGATTATTTTTGCTGTCTACAAAAGAAGTTTCTCAGGCTGCTGCATCGTCGGAGGGTGCTACTTATGAATTATATGCTAGACCTGATTTAAGGCAATACATAAAGCAGCTTAACAATGGACAAGGAGTGCCAAATCAGTGGTGGACAAGGTCAACAAATCTTAACAACAGAAATTCATTTTTGTCATTGAATGCAAACGGGTTTATTGTAGTTGACTGGTTTGCTACAAATAGCTTTGGTGTATGCTTTGGTTTTTGTGTTTAAATTAGGGAGGGGGTATGATAATCAATGAAAAATATTTTTGAACTTAGTGATGGATTGAGTCAAATTGATGGCGGAATATTTAGGATGAAAGGATATGATTTTGATGTTTTTAAGGCTATGAGTTTGGGCAAAAAAGCATGTGAGTATATTTATGTTGTCACAAGCGACAATGATATATATTATTATGAAACTAGGCTTATTGCGTATAATTTTGACAGAATTAACGGCAGCAATTATGCTAGCTATCAGATTAAACTAGATTTTCATGATTTATCAAATAAAAATATAATTAAAGTTGGTTTTGCGTTTGATAAAAATGAGCAAACTATTATATCAGAATGTAATGTAAATTATAAAAAAAATGAGAGCAGCCGTCTTATAATTAGTGGGATTGTTTATCTTAATGAGTTTAGTAGTGGAATAAATAGTCCGATAAGAGGAGCGATGATAAGCGGAGGTACTTTTAGCGGCGGGGATAATCCGTTTATAAAGGCTTTATTGGGGGCAGAAAGTTTTGATAGTGGTGCACTTAAAATAAAAAATGGTTTATTAAACACGCCGTTGATTCATTTTGAAAGGGAAAATGACTTTTTAGAAGATGAATTAAATTTTAATCTTGAGTTTTTTGACGGCGGGATGAGGATAATTACTTCAATCAGTGAAAATGCTGCTAATGAAATTGTTTTAATTTATAAAGACATACCTTGTGCTAGATTTTTGCCGCTTAATACGGATATATCTATAGATTCAATAATGTCAAGTCAAAATGGTCAGGTAATTATTGGCGCAAATACTGTGGCTGTATCAAATATAGTGCTTAGCGGCGGGAATAGGGCAAGTAATTTTAATATTTTTTTTCAGCCTGCAAGAACCACATTGGTTAGAGAAGAAAAATTTTCGATAGGTGCAAAGTCCAAAATAATTTCTGATCCTAATAGGAATTATTTTGCGGTGTTAGATTTTATAAATCAAGATGATAACATAGCACAGATTACGCAATATGAATTTATAGACAATAGATTGATTCCAATTGCATTTAATCAGGGACTAGATGCATCATGCTGTATTGACGGGTCATTAGTTGTTTATAAAGAGGATACGATTGAGATTACAAATTTTGAAAGAAACACTAATTCTCATATGGTGCTAAATATTAAATCAGGGCAAAAAAATGAAACAGCTTTTTTAAATGGTAGTTTTGTTATTGTCACGCTTGATGGCAGCGATATAAAAATTTATTCTATTAACCAGAATGGAGAAATCTTTAATGAGCGGCAACATACATATGATACTGATAATTTAAGGCTGGTTAATTTTTTTAACGCTATATCAGTGGTTGCTTTAGGTGAGGCGGTTAGATCCTATACTCCATTTGCAATGGGTTCTGAATTTGATGCTTGGCTTACAAATAATAATGTAGCAAATTTTATTAGAAGTGATAATCCTGTTTTTGAATCAGGCAGACTTGTCGGGACAAACATAAATATATCAAACTCTAGAAGGATAGAGCCGTTTGCGGCCACTATTTCAACGGTGACAAACGCTAGATTAATGGATGATTATTTGTTTATGCCCAATATTTTAGGCGGTTCTATTCAGCCTTTAGTTTTAGGTGATGATTTTAGAATAAGGGATATAGGGACAAATTTTGGCGGTATAAATAAAATGTATAATAATCAAGGAAACTTGATTGTATTTTGCGGCAACGGAAAAATTTTGATATATGTATTTGAACCATCTAATTTAAGGTTGGTGGCAAATGGTATTTCAAGCAATGATGTAGTGCATGTGACTAGGACTAGTTTAGTCAGAAGAAACGGTGCAGTTAGTATAGAATTTAATAAAAGGAGGTGAGAAAAATGGATATGACTTTAGAAATTTTATCAGCAGCGCTAAACAGCGGTTTATTTGCGGCTTTATTTTGTTTTTTATTTATTTTTCAGATAAGAGATTCAAGGGAGCGAGAAAAAAAGTTTACAAAAACCATTGACGCTTTGTTAGAAGGGTTAAGAGGAATAAATATGGTGGATGAAAAATGTGGAGATATTCATGGCGAAGTCAAGCTTATTAGAGCAGATTGTAAAGACATTAAGAGTATTTGTAGTGAAATAAAAAAGAGTGTAAACATTAGAAGAGCAAAAGAAAAGAAAGAAGGTGCAATAAATGAATTTTAGAGGAAACACTTTTTCATTAGGCGGAGGAGAGTTTGTGAGCGCTAGGGCAATTAACGGTGGGCAATGTGAGTTATTTATTAGGAATAGCGGTATCACAGCAAGAAGAAGCTTTTGGCAATGGACTAGGAATTTGCAAACTAGTGAACGCAATGCATCATTTTCGGATGCCTGCTGGTTAGTAGATAATGGTATGATTGAATTAAGAGATAATAGACTATTTTTTGAGACAAGGAAAAATTGATTATGGAAAACAAAATGGAAAATAATGATATTGATGTTGAAATTGACACTTTAAAAAAAGAAGAAAAACTAGATGCAAATGAATATAAAGATTATTTATTTTCATTAAAAAGAGCAGGCAGGCTTTATCATCTAAAGGCAAAAGAAGATGCGGTGTTAGAAAAATTTAAAGATAAATAAGCTTAAGAATAATTTAACAAACATATGCTTGCGCAAGATTTTAATATAAAAAACTATGCGCAAGCATATGTTTGTTAAATTATTTAAAATGGAGGTTGGATGGATTTTATTTCATATTTAAGAAGAGTAATTCAAGATGTAAGAGGAATAGGCAATAATAGTGCTGCAGGTACTAATGCTGCAAATACTATTAGAGATTTTATTAGAGATTATGATACTAATCATGCGCCAAGAGATGTTGTTGCAGATGTAAAAACTGATGATGAAATTAGGCAAGCGGCAAATGCTCATTATCAAGTTTGGCGGGACGGAAGAGAGCAAACGATTCAAAGTGACTTTAATATTAGATCGGATGCTGAAGAGTTTAGGCGTAATGAACTACAAAACGAGAGAGATATTGGCAAGGATAGGATTAATAATACATTTGATGAGCGGATGCAGCGTACAAAAAATGATAATATCAGGCGAGGATTAGCAAGGAGTTCTATTGCTGATAATCGTGGTGCAGAAGTTGAAAATGAGAGAATAAAGACACAACATTTTTCTGAACAATCGCATTTAAGCGGATTAGAGCGCATTGACCAAAATTTAAGGACGTTAGAGCAAAGAAAAAATGCGGCACTTAATGATTTAGATAATGATCATGCAAGAAGAATTGAGACGCAGATTGGGAGGTTAGAGAATGAGCGGCAGAGAAGAATTGCAGAGGCGGAAAGAGCAAATGCGGCAGGGGCAACAAGAGCAGAGAGTGAGGCATTTAGGATGCAGCGAAGTGAAGCAGTATTTTTAGAGGCGGATCAGCTGCTTAGTCAAATGACGCCAGCAGAAGCTAGGGCATTTATGAGGGATGATGTGCAATTAAGAGCTGTATTGTCTAGCTATCACTATATGAGACTTAGAAATAGGTTTGCTTAATAAAAAACAAGGACTGTCTTTTTAAACAGTCCTTGTTTTTTATTTTTTTGCATTAAATATGCACAAACTAGTGAAAAACAAAAATTATACAAAAATAATTCTACAAAATAATTCTATAAAAACGCTTGCTTTTTTATGTATAAGATAGTATAATAATAAATATGATAAACTTAAGAGCGAGCCATAGCCAAGCAAGCAAGCAAGCAAGCAAGCAAGCAAGCAAGCAAGCAAGCAAGCAAGCAAGCAAGCAATTTTTAATTAAGGCCTTTTTAAAAGGGCAGTCTTTTTGTTTGCCTAAAAATATTGATACATAAATCGTTTCCATTATTTTAGTGGAGGCGATTTTTTGTATAAAACAAAATAAGGAGATATTTTATGAAAAAAAGAAATGTAGTACCAATTTTTATACTTGCTTTAATTTTGATGTTAGGTATTGTCCTAATGGGATGCAGATCGACAGATGATGAGGAGGAGCTCTCAATAGGGCTGGGGGCAACATCAGCATCCTTTCAAATCAGAGACTTTGATGATTTTGCTGGAATCGGGGTGGGGAGTATAGATGCGGCTAGTGTCAGTGCGGCTAGTGCAATACAACCACTAACAATGCACCAAGCAATTATACCCTTTGATGAGGAAGACGAGGTTGCTGATAGATTTTTAGTGGGTGAGACACAAGAAGGTGAGATTTTGCCGCTTGAATTTGATTCATTGGGTGCTGATAGTTTGCCTGACGGTTTAGTCATGAATTTTATGCGTTTTGAAATGATGACTATATATCAAATTTGGATTGGTGATATTCCGCCAAGTATATCGGGTATGGGAGAGGCTGTTGAGGCGACTATGGTTAATTCAAATTTACCTCTGCGCTTATCGGGATGGTATAATACAAATATACAGTCTCATATTTATGTCATCAACAACCAAAACGGTCAAGTTTTTAGATTAAACAGATGGTTTAGAAGGATATCGGTTTCTAGTGTTGACCATTCAGAAGCTGAAAGCGGGGTTTTTGTTAAACTTGAGTTTTCTCCTTTATTATTGCATTTTGGTGATCCTGATTATCTTGCAGCAGAGGGTATCGTAGAATTTGGCGACGATCAGGTTGGAGAGCAGAGGATTTTCAGATTATACTTTGATGAGGATGGAAATTTAACACAAGAAGAAGTAGCTTCGGTATATAATGCACAAGTATTCGGTGGTATTGAACATCGTTTTTATAATATTCATATAGATACACCTCCGCAAGTAGACAGATACGGAAATTTTTTGGTGAGGCGCATTTTAACTCCGTCTCATTGGGATGGCTATGACATGCATTATTATTGGGAACTTGCAAGAATTTATTATACTCTTTATACTGCTAACGGAGAATTAATTGATGTGACTATGGGGACCGGAGAATATCATAATATGGGCTCTATAGAAACTGGCGAGCTTTTTAGAGAGCTTGCTATACCGTTAATAAGGCGTGCATATAATGGTAGATTTTATCGAATTGAAAATATAGATGACCTTTATAGTCAAACATTTTTAAACTCAAATGGTCAATTTGTTTTAGATTCAAACGGACCTGTTAATTTAATTCCATTATCAAGGCAAAATTATTTAGGCACATTTAATGGTTTAAGACATTATTTTCACGCTACTACTGGCTATGAGTTTTGGGGAGTATGGTTGTCGGGCACAATTAGACATACTTGGGGAATATATTCAGTGCAGCTTAGGTCTAATGATAATACTTTTTTTGAAGTTAACTTAGTTCATGATAAATCATGGATATATTTAGAAGCAGGTCAGATGCAAAGGTTTGTGGGAACAGGATTTAGTCCAAGTCCGGCTGAGTTAACTATAGTATTTGATGAATATATTCTAGCTGTTGAGATTGATGCAATCTTATCACCTATTGAAACACCTTATTGGTCTAATCCAAATAGGCTGTTGCATAATATTACTCGTATTGCCTTTATGAATATTCATGACAATACGGCATTGGTTAGGACAATAGATTTAATGGATTATCTAAATGGATATGAGTATTTTGAGACACTTATGGATAGAGTCTTGGGTATATGCGGAAACATAATTTTTTGGTATACTCCAACTGCTGACTGGGCACTTGGATATCAAGAAATGCGTTTTGCACGGATTGTACTTGATGAAGAACTTAATATAGTGCGAATTGATTGGAATATTAGTGAGATTTATTATTTTAGTGCTGTTGCTATTAGACCTAGATGATTAAAGCTTTGGGTTGATTTAGATTTGGATACCGATAAAATTGAAAACGATAAACATTTTGTTTATCGTTTTTTTTAATATAGATTATTAATTTTTTTGTGTAGTATTTTTTTGTTTCTATAAAAAATATCTCATAAATATTGCTTGCAAAAGATTTGTTTGTAGTATATAATAATTGATATGAAAAGTGAAAAATTACAAACAAAAGTGGCAATTGTGATGGGGAGCGATTCTGACTTGCCTGTGATGATAAATGCGGCTAAGATGCTTGATAGGTTTGGGATAGGGTATGAGATTGATTTTGTGTCTGCTCATAGGACTCCTGAAAAGGTGACGGCTTTAGGTGAAAGTGCCGCTAAAAGAGGTCTTTTTGCTATTATTGCAGGGGCGGGCGGTGCGGCGCATTTGCCTGGGATGCTGGCAGCTGAAACTGTTGTGCCTGTGATTGGGGTGCCCATTGCTTCTAAAACCATTGGCGGCGGCGGTTTTAATGATGCTTTGCCGTCTATTGTGCAGATGCCTCCCGGTGTTCCTGTTGCAACAGTTGGGGTAAACAGGGCAGAAAATGCTGGAATTTTGGCAGCACAAATTATTGGAGTGAGCGATAAAAATGTGCAAAAACTAGTGTTTGCATATAAAAAGGAATTAAATGATATGGTTTATAATAAGAGTGAAAAGCTTAAAAAAATTGGTGCAGAGGAGTATTTAAAAGGGATGGAGTAAGATTTGCGTTTAGTGAACAATTTAAATTTATGTCATGCTGCAAGCATCTCATCTTTAAAAAATATTAAAGCATAAAAATAAACGTATTGTATAATTATTTATGCGGTGCGTTTTTGCATTGTGGATAACCATTTATAAAAATATAGTCAAAGGAAGTGAAAAACTAGAGGCGAAAAAAATGTTAAAGAGAGTCTTAATAAATAAAGACTTTCTTTATTTATGGCTTTATAAATTTTGATGTGAATTTAATTGCTTATTGTGTATTTGTGTGATATGATTATAAATATAATATTAAATTTTTATAAAGATGAGATTCTTATCAGAATAACAAATTTAATATTGTTCATTAAATGTAAAAACTACTTGCTATAAAAATATAAATGGAGATTGTTGGAATAATCATGATAAACAAATTTGACATAAACGCAATAAAAAAAATTGGAATAATAGGCGGTGGGCAGCTTGCTAAGATGATGATTGTTCCGGCTCAAAGGATGGGGCTTGAAGTTTATACTCTTGACCCAGATTCAAATGCCAATGCATCATTTTCTGCAAATGACCATGTGGTAGGGGCATATTCTGATGAAACTGCTTTAAGAAAATTGGCGGCTTTAGTCGGCAAAGGCGGAGTTATCACTTTTGACTTAGAGCATGTGGGACTGGATGCTGTAAAAAAACTAGAGCAGGAAGGCTATAAAATCAGGCCAAACACTAGTTCGCAAGCAATTATTCAAGATAAATACCTGCAAAAAGAGGCACTAAAAAAAGCAGGTATTGCGGTTGCCGACTTTGAAAAAATGGAAATTGAAAGTGAAATTAGGGAATGGTTTAAAATAAATAAGAAAGGTGTCTTAAAATCACGAAGGTTTTCTTATGACGGATACGGGAATTTTGTATTAGATGATGAAAAGGATATTGCCGAAGGTTTTAAGAAATTATCTAAAAATACTGGCGGATTATACATAGAAAAATGGGTTCCGTTTAATTTAGAGATTTCTGTTAATGTGGCAAGGGGATTAAACGGTGAAAAAATGTGTTATCCTTTGTGTGAAAATGAGCATGAAAATAATGTTTTGTATACTACGATTGTGCCGGCTAGGGTGAGTGAGAAAATTGCTGATAGGGCAAGGGAGCTGGCTTTAAAGACGGCAGATGTTTTTGAAGGAGCGGGGAATTTATGTGTGGAAATGTTTTTGACTAAAAGCGGTGATATATTGGTCAATGAGGTTGCGCCTCGGCCTCATAACAGCGGGCATTTTTCTATAGAAGCCTGCCATGTATCACAGTTTGAAAATCATATAAGAGGAGTGGCGGGGCTGCCTTTAGGGGATACAGAGCTAAGAGATGAGATGACAATTATGCTCAATATTTTGGGGGACAGGACTAAAAGCGGAAAGGTGAGATATGAGGGGGTAGAAAAAGCAATGGAATTAGGTTTTAGCGTGCACTTGTATGGAAAAGAAGAAACTAGACCAGGACGAAAAATGGGGCACATGACTATATCGGGGGATAGAGAGAAGCTGCTAAAAATATATGAAAACATAGAGAATGTCAGAATTAAAGCGACTACATAAAATTAAAGATAGGAGCGTTTTATGGCTAATATAAAATTAATATGTCAAAGCTGCGGCGGGTCGCAGGAAGTGGATGACTGCAATCAGTTTATTAGTTGTATTTATTGTCTACTAAGGTTATGATTACAAAAGGGCAGGCAAGTGGAGGAAACAGCGATTTAAGAAGCGATTTAAAAAAGGATGTTGCAAAACGAAAAAAACAATCAAGAATAGCTTATATTATAGGCGGGATTATGGTGCTGATAGGAATAGTATTAATTGTTGTTGATAGCGTGGGAGAGAGTGAAAGGACTGCTCTTTTTGGAATAGGAATAGGACTTATGGCGGCGGGTGCATTGATAGCTTTTATAGCATGGGGACATACTTTAGAGGGGTCAGACAAATTAAAGGATCTATGTAGAGAGTGTGATAAGGGTATGATGAGGAAGGTGAAGGGCGGGGATAAAAATAGCCCAGCTTGGCAGTGCAGTTATTGCGGAAGGGTTTCACATATTGAAGGAATATAGGTTTTAATCAATGCACAATGGAATGCAGAATTAAAACGATTGTATTAGACATAACTATACCAAATGCACTGTGATTTTGTTTACCCACAGTGCGTTATATGAAAAAGAGTGGGAGGCTAAAGACGCATACCATTCTTTTTTATAGTATAGGAAAAATAGTCTGCGTTTGAGAATAAACTAACTCAAAAAAGGGGCGACACGGCAAGTCGCCCGAAGTGTCCGAAGGACACCTTTTTTATTTGTTGATAACTCTATACAAAAAAACATGCAAAACTAGTGAAAAACCACAGTTTTTTGTAAAAATGCTATATAAATTACTTGACTAGACGACGACGACGACGACGATATAATTGTACTGTATGGTTATCTTTGAAAAATTGTGGATAACTTTATATAAAGGAGAGAAAACTTTTATGAAAAGAGTTTTGAAAATGTTGATAGCTTTATGCTTGCTTGTAGTGATGGTCATTCCTTTTGCTGCATGCAATGACGATGGCGGTGAGGGCGGGGGCGATATAGTCTTGCCTGATGGTGCGCCGGGCTTTATTGCGGACATGCCGACTGACCCTGATGTTGTTTTGGATTTGGCAACAGAAGAGGGGTTTATTGATGAGGGGACAACTGAGATTGGCGGGATTAGATTGCAGCTTTTTGTTAGGTATGAAATAAAAGTTGATGGGCAGTGGGTGGTAGTTAGTGAAGATAGCAATGAAAATTTTGAGCCGACAGAAGATGATATGTTTAGATGGTCTGTCATGCTTGTTTGGTTTATTGAAGATGGGGTGGATAGAAGTGCGGATGTTAGTGAGGATTTTGTTGATTATTGGTATGAATGGACTTGGTGTGATGAAACTGAAGAGGAGATTGAAGTTCAAATAAGAGATGAATGGACATGGGTATTTAATTTTTATCAAGAGATTCAATATGAGGTGGGAGTAGATTTATCTATTAATCCGCCGACTATTGATTTAGACGATGTTGAAAACGATTTATTGTATGTGGGTGTGACAATAGGTATGGATTATCTTGAGTATGTGATAGTTGATAATGATAGGACGGGTGTGATTTTGTTTGTGATAACAGGTACATTTAGGCAGATGTGGATGATATGATAAGAGCTGTTAAGTTTTAGACTTTAAAAAGCGATGCAATATTTTTGTTTCGCTTTTTTTTGTTTATGTATGAATTTAATTGCATGATGATTGTATGTGTGTTATAATTATTGCAATAGGAGATTTTGTATATGAGTAATAAAGCTACTAAAAAAACAATCGATTATAAAGACGCTGGGGTAGATGTTGAAAGCGGCTATGAGGTAGTTGAAAAAATAAAGGCTCATACAAAAAAGACATTTGACAAAAATGTTTTGTTTGGACTGGGCAGCTTTGGCGGGTTTTATTCTATAGCGGATGCAAAAAACATGGAGCATCCTGTCTTAGTTTCTGGTACGGATGGGGTGGGGACTAAATTAAAATACGCATTTAATTTAGATAAGCATGACACAATCGGCATTGATTGTGTGGCAATGTGCGTAAACGATGTGGTTTGTCAAGGGGCAAAGCCTTTGTTTTTTCTGGATTATTATGCTAGCGGCAAAATCAATCCAGAAAAAGTAGAGCAAGTTGTGGCAGGAATGGCTAAGGGGTGTATTGATGCAGGCTGCGCATTAATAGGCGGAGAGACTGCCGAAATGCCTGGCATGTATAAAGACGGAGAGTATGATTTGGCTGGATTTAGCGTAGGAATTGTGGACAAGAAAAAAATAATTAACGGACAGAATATTAAAGAAGGTGATGTCTTAATTGGTTTAGCGTCAAGCGGATTGCATTCAAACGGATATTCATTGGTTAGGAAACTATTGGGCGAAGATGAAAAAACTCTTGCCAAACATGATGATTATCTAAGGTGTGACACAAAAGAATTAATAATGACTCCTACCAGAATTTATGTTGATACGATTTTAGAATTAATAAGACATTTCGATATTAAGGGAATCGCTCATATAACAGGCGGCGGCTTTATTGAAAATATTCCCAGAATTTTCCCTAAAGGACTGGGTGCACAAATTGATTTGACATCTTATCCTGTTCCTAAACTATTTAGGCTATTGCAAAACTTGAGCGGACTTGATGATGAAAAGATGTATAATACATTTAATATGGGGATAGGGATGGTATTGTGTGTTGATTATAAAATTGCAGACAAAGTGATAGAAAGGGCAGAAAAGCTTGGAGAGAGTGCATACAAAATTGGTGAGGTAATCAAGGGTGAAGGTGTAAAATTGGGCAAGTGTAGTTTAAGGATGTGCAATTAAATGAAACGATTAATGATTTTAATAAGCGGCGGCGGGTCAAATATGCAAGCGGTGATTGATGCTTGTGAAAGTGCAAAATTAAATGCAGAGGTAGTGGCTGTTGTGTCTTCTAATGCAAATGCTTTGGGGATTGAAAGGGCGGCAAAAAAAGGGGTGGATACATATGTTTTTATTAATAAAGAGGATAGAGACAGGAAAATTTTAGCCATTGCAAAAGAAAAAAATGTGGATTATATTGTGTTGGCTGGATATTTGGGAATTATTACACCATTACTTATTGATGCTTACAAAAACAAAATAATCAATATTCATCCTAGCTTATTGCCTAAACATGGCGGAAAAGGGATGTATGGGATTAAGGTGCACGAGAGTGTGATAAATAGCGGGGATAGTATAAGCGGTGCGACAGTTCATTTTGTAAATGAGGGGATAGATGAAGGGAGTATCATTTTGCAAAGAGAAACGGATGTTTTAGATGGAGATAGTTTAGAAGATTTACAAAAAAGAGTGCTTGAAATAGAGCATGAGTTGTTAATTGAGGCGCTGCAAAAAATTTTATAAGGTGAATGACAAAAGAAATAAAAACAGGGGGGCTATGAGTATGAAAAAAAGGGCTTTATTAAGCGTATCTGATAAAACAGGTATAGTAGAATTTGCTAAAAAATTGGTTGGATTAGGCTATGAAATAATTTCAACGGGAGGGACGGCTGAGGCTTTAAAAAAAGCTAATATAGCTGTTGTTAAAGTGAGTGATGTCACTGGTTTTGATGAGATTTTGGATGGGAGGGTAAAAACTCTGCATCCAAAGATTCATGCTGGGCTATTGGCAAGGCGAGAATTAAAAGAACATATGGATTGTTTGAATAAATTAAATATTGCGCCGATTGATTTGGTTGCTATCAATTTATATCCCTTTAAACAAACGATTGAATCAGGTGCTGACTTTGAAACAGCAGTTGAAAATATTGATATTGGTGGACCTGCTATGCTTAGAAGTGCAGCCAAAAATTATAAATCTGTATTATCGATTTGCGATCCAAATGATTATGAAAAAGCAGTAAATGCGCTGCAAACTAGTGTAAGTGATGAATTTAGGTTAAGATTGATGCAAAAAGTTTATTCGCATACGGGGTTATATGATATTGCGATTTCTGTTTATTTGAATAAGCAGCTTGGGTTTGTTGCTCCTGAATCAAAAAATGGGATATTGCCTTTTGGGTTTAGACCTAGTTTTGAAAGAGATTTATTTTTAAGATATGGTGAAAATCCTCATCAGCAAGCGGCATTTTATGTTGAAAAGGGAGCAGAAGATAGTTTTTCTAATTTTGAGCAGCTGCATGGAAAAGGTTTGTCATTTTTAAATATATATGATGCATATGCAGCAGTGAGTGTAGTCAGAGAATTTAGTGAGCCGGCAGTTTGCATAATTAAGCATGCTACTCCGTGCGGGGTTGCGATTGATAATGATATAACTGCTGCATATAAAAAGGCGCTTGGGTGTGATAGCGTGTCAGCATTTGGCGGGATAGCGGCACTAAATAGAAAGGTTGTTAAAAACTGTGCAATAGAGCTGAGCAAAACATTTTTAGAAGTGGTGATAGCTTTGGATTTTGATGATGATGCTTTGAGTATTTTAAAAGAAAAACCTAATTTAAGAATTGTTAAATTGCCTGCGATTATTAATAAAGAACAAAATTATCTTGATTTTAAAAGGGTAGAGGGAGGATTGCTGGTTCAGCAAAATGATAACAAACTAGTGTTTGACAAGGATAATTTAGTTTGTCCGACAAAGAAAAAACCTAGTGAAGAAGAGTTGAAAGAATTAGAGTTTGCTATGAAAGTGGTTAAGCATGTAAAAAGTAATGCTATCGTGATTGCAAAAAATAATATGGCGATAGGAATTTGCGGAGGGCAGACATCTAGGATTGCTTCTGTTAAAATGGCAATAGAAAGGGCTGGTGAGAGTATAAAAGGAGCTGTTGTTGCATCTGATGCATTTTTTCCATTTTCAGACTGTGTGTCTATGTTGATTGATGCAGGAGTTAAAGCCATTGTGCAGCCAGGCGGGTCAGTTAGAGATGAGGATAGTATTAAAGTTTGCGATGAGAAAGGGATAGGCATGGTTTTAACGGGTTCAAGACATTTTAGGCACTAAGGAGAGTTTATCAAATGAATAAGAAAAATATATTAGTGGTGGGTAGCGGCGGTCGTGAGCATGCTATTATCCATACATTGAAAAAAAGTGATAAAGTGGGTAAAATTTATGCTTGTCCAGGCAATGCTGGGATTAGTGAATTAGCAGAATGTATAAATATTTTGGCTACTGATATTAATGGAATTGTTGAGTTTGTCAAAAATCACCCTGATATTTATATGACAGTGATAGGTCCTGATGACAGTTTAGCATTAGGATTAACAGATTTGTTATTATCAAAAACACATTGCAAAAGAGTATTTGGACCTAGCCAGGCGGCGGCGATAATAGAGTCAAGCAAGGCTTTTTCAAAAGATTTCATGAAAAAATATAATATTCCTACAGCGGCTTATGAGATTTTTTCTGACTATGAAAAAGCAAAGAAATATCTGGCAAACATTAGTTTTCCTACAGTTATTAAAGCGGATGGATTGGCATTAGGCAAGGGAGTTTTTATTTGTGAGGATTTTTATCAAGCTGAGAGCGCCTTAAAAGAAATTATGCAGGATAAAAAATTTGGGGCGGCTGGTGCTAGAGTAGTGATTGAGGAGTATTTAAAAGGTTTTGAATTGACTGTTTTGTCTTTTACTGATGGTGAATCTTTAATTCCTATGGTCACAAGCAGGGACTATAAGCGAGCGTATGATGGGGATAAAGGACTAAATACTGGCGGAATGGGGTGTTTTTCTCCGCATCCGCTATTTAACGATGGGTTAATGAAAGAGGCGTTAGACGAGGTGTTTATGCCTACGATTAGGGGCATGAAAAAAGAAGGGAGGCTTTTTCAAGGATGTTTATATTTTACGTTGATGGTTGATGTTCAAAAAAAGGGCAGGGCAAAGTTTAACATAATTGAATATAATGCTAGATTTGGTGACCCTGAAACTCAAGTTGTGCTTCCTAGATTAAAGACCGATTTATTTGAAATTTTTGAGGCTATAGTTGACGGGGAATTACATAAAATGGAGATTGAGTGGGATAATGAGTGCAGTGTGTGCGTGATAGCGGCATCAAATGGCTATCCGTTAGATTATGAAAAAGGAAAAGAAATCGGCATTGGAGAACTAAATAAAGACACACTTTTATTTGAAGCGGGTACAAAGTTTGCTTTGAGCGGCAAAAAAGTGACAAACGGCGGCAGGGTGCTAGGTGTTGTGTGTAAGGGAGTTGATATTGGTGAGGCTAGAGACAAGGCATATCAAGAGATTAAAAAGATTGAATTTGAAGGGATATTTTATAGACAAGATATAGCAAAAGATTTTTAAAAATAGGAGCAAAGCATATGATACATAGGATTTATGTAGAAAAAAAGGCAGGTTTTGATGTAGCGGCTAAAAAGATTGCTGCAGATATTAAGGCTGTTTTGGGTATAGAAAATAATGTACGATTATTAATTAGATACGATATGCAAGGAGCAAAGGCTGATTTTGAAAAGGCGGTCAGTGTTGTTTTTTCTGAACCTCCGGTGGATGAAGTTTATTTTGAGCTGCCAAATAATTATGCGCATTGCTTAGCAGTAGAGCTATTGCCTGGTCAATATGACCAGCGTGCAGATAGTGCGGCTATTTGCGTGCAGATGTTATGTCTAAATGAAAAGCCGCTGATTAAATGTGCAGTTTTATACTTATTTGAAAAATCTATGACAGATACAGAGTATAACAAAATAAAAAAATTCCTTATTAATCCTGTTGAGTCAAAAGAGGCTGATTTAGATGTGCTTAAAAAGCTAGAAGAAAAAATCGCCTTGCCGTCAAAAGAGAAAAAGGTGGATGGCTTTATAAAAATGTCACTTGAACAGTTGGCGGATTATCATAAAGTGCAGAGTTTTGGTTTTACATTTGCGGACATAAAGCATATACAAAATTACTTTATCAAAAAAAATCGGGATCCATATTTTGTAGAGTTGAAGGTGCTTGATATCTATTGGTCGGATCATTGCAGGCATACTACTTTTAATACTGAATTAACCAGCATAAAAATCAACTCAAAAAACCCTCATATTCAAAAGGCTTATGATTTATATAATGACTTGTATGCTAAGCATAAAAAAGACGGCAAATATAAATCTCTTATGAGCATGGCTACTATTGCTGCTAAAGAATTAGATGATAGAGGGCTGCTTCCTCATTTAGATAAGTCAAAAGAGATAAATGCTTGCTCAATCAAAATTGATGCAAAAATGCGTGATAATCATAATGATGGTGCAGAGTTTAATGAAAAATGGACGGTTATGTTTAAAAATGAAACACATAATCATCCTACTGAAATAGAGCCCTTTGGCGGAGCGGCAACTTGTGTGGGGGGGGCTATTCGCGACCCGCTTAGCGGCAGAGTTTATGTGTATCAATCTATGCGTATAAGTGGTGCAGCAGATATAAATCAGGATTATAAAGATACTATAAAAGGCAAACTTCCGCAGCGAGTGATTTCTAAAACAGCGGCAAGCGGTTTTTCTTCTTATGGAAATCAAATTGGATTAGCAACCGGGTTGGTTAAAGAAGTTTTTCATCCAGGGTATGCAGCAAAGAGAATGGAGGTGGGTTTTGTTGTTGGAGCGGCTAAGAGTGAAAATATTATTAGAGAAGAACCATTAAAAGGCGATGTAATATTGTTAATTGGCGGGGCAACGGGGCGTGATGGAGTAGGCGGTGCAGTAGGAAGCAGCAAATCACATGATCAAGATAGTGTTGCAAAAGCTGGGGCAGAGGTGCAAAAAGGCAATGCGATTACTGAAAGAAAGCTGCAAAGGCTGTTTAGAAATAGCTCATTTTCAAAATTGATAAAACGGTGCAATGATTTTGGGGCAGGAGGTGTGTCTGTTGCTGTGGGTGAAATTGCTGAAAGTATTGATATTGACTTGGATATGGTGCCAGTTAAGCAGACGGGATTATCTGGATTAGAGCTTGCTATATCAGAATCTCAAGAGCGTATGGCTGTAGTTGTGGATGCAAAAAATGAAAAAAAGATAAAAGATCTATGCGGGCAAGAGAATGTTGAGGTAGCAAAGATTGCTGTTGTGACGGATTCTAATAAAATGCGCATGAAGTTTAACGGTGAGTATATAGTTGATTTAGACAGAGATTTTATTGATACTAATGGAGTTAGGGGTAGTATGGATGTGGAGATTGTAGATATAGAGCATAGTTCGCAGTATAGAATGCATAATGAATGCAAATATTTAGATAGAATTAAAAAAATATTATCTTCAAACTCAATAGCCTCACAAAAGGGTATGGTTGAGATGTTTGATTCTACTATTGGGGCTGGGTCAGTGCTTATGCCGTTTGGCGGAAAAAGTCAAATTATTCCATCTCTTGTTATGGCGGCAAAATTACCTGTTTTGGATGAAAATATCACAACAGATACTGTCACGATTTCTAGCTTTGGCTTTGACCCGTTTTTGTCTGAAATGTCACCTTTTTTAGGCGGAGTGTATGCTGTGCTTTTGTCTGTCATAAAGATAGCAATAGCCGGGGCAGATTATGATAGTATATATTTATCACTGCAAGAGTATTTTGAAAAATTAGGAGTTGACCCAATCAAGTGGGGCAAACCTACGGCGGCACTTTTGGGGGCGTTGACTGCACAAGTCAATTTAAAAAAAGCGGCGATAGGCGGCAAAGATAGCATGAGTGGATCCTTTGAAAATTTGCATGTTCCGCCTACATTAATTAGCTTTGCGTTAGGGATTGGAGATGTGAAAAGGATTACTAATAATGTGGCTGAAAGGGCTGGAATAAATGTTTTAAGGTATCATATACCTAAAGATAAAGATGGCATGCCAGATTTTGAGGCGGTAGAAAAATTTTTAAGATACTTTGATAAAATTAGAGACAAACTAGTGTTTGCTACAGTTTCTGAAGAGGGCGGGACAGCAATTGCTATGATAAAATCTTTAATGGGGAATGATATTGGTTTTGAATTTTTTTGTATGCATGATGAGCTGTTTGAAAATGATTTAGGGGATATAATTTTTGGTGTGAAAGAACCAATAGATTCAACCAATGAATTTAAGCTTGAGTATTTGGGGATAACTAAGGATGAAGCTAAAATTGTTTTGGAAAAAAATAATGAGATTTTGTTGGCTGAATTAAAAAATTCATATACAGCTACATTTGAAAATGTTTTTCCTACAATGGCTGCTTCTATTGGTGAGGCAAAAAAAACAAATTATCATGACGGGCAGCTGGTTACTAGAAAAACTAAGATTGCAAAACCAAGAGTTTTTATTCCTGTGTTTCCTGGGACTAATTGTGAGATTGATACTGCAAGAGCGTTTGAAAAGGCAGGTGCAGTAGCTGATATATTTGTCATCAAAAACTTGTCGGCAAATGACATGATAAAATCTGTTGATGAAATAATAAAACGCATAAGTCAGGCAAATATTATTGCTATTCCTGGAGGATTTTCAGGTGCTGACGAGCCTGACGGCAGCGGAAAATTTATTGCCTCAACTTTCTCTAATCCTTATATAAAAGATGCGATTGAAAACTTGCTGTATGTTAAAGACGGACTTATGTTAGGAATCTGCAATGGATTTCAAGCTCTGATTAAATTAGGATTACTGCCTTATGGAAAAATCTTACCGCTGCAAAATGATAGTCCTACGCTTACTTTTAACAATATAGGGCGGCATGTATCAGGGATTAGCCAAATTAGAATTGCAAGCAATTTATCACCTTGGTTATCTTCGGTAAAAGTGGGAGAAGTTTACTCTCAAGCAATTTCACACGGAGAAGGAAGATTTTTTGCAAATGAGGCACATATAAAAAGATTGGTCAATGCTGGGCAAGTTGCTACTCAATATGTAAACAATGCGGGACAAGTGACAATGCTGTCACCATTTAATCCAAACGGCTCGGTATATGCTATAGAAGGTATAACAAGTCCGTGCGGAAGGGTGCTGGGCAAGATGGGGCACAGTGAGAGGATTTGCAGCGGGTTATATCAAAATGTGGATGGCAATTATGATATGAAATTGTTTTTGTCAGGTGTTAAATATTATGATTAATATCCCTTAAAAATAGTTGACACTGTTATAAATATGTGGTATTCTGTTTGTTATATAATAAACCTAAATTGATTTATTAGGGAGTCATTATGAGCGCAAAGGCAAAGATTTTAAGTATAAAATCTAAGTGTAAAGACAAAATTGAAAGCAAAAACACCAATCACAGGCTGGTTAATATCTGTTTTGTGGCGTTTTTTTCTCTTATTATTTTGTTTAGCATGGTTGGTGGTGTCAATGTTGATGTTGGTTCTACCGTAAGAGGCGACGGGGACAGTGTTATTGTTAGACAAAATTACTTTCAAATAATGCGTGCTGCTGCAAACGGAATTTTCATGTCTGATGAGCAAGCGGTCAATCATGTTAGACAGATAAACCAAATTCTTGAAAATGAATTTTTTGTATTAGGCTTATCTCCTGATATAAGGACGGCAGGCAACTATACTGCAACAGGCGATAGAGACGGAAATGCTTATCCTGCGGTGTCATCTATTGGTGAAGTCGCAAGAGTGGTTCAAGATATTATAGATAGAGGCGGCAATCCAAACTCTATTAACTGGGTGCTTTATAGATATGCTTTTGCAAGGGCAGTAATGTATTTATATACTGAGGATACTTTGATTTCTGATCCTGAGTGGGATCATTTTAGAGCATCTTGGCCTGGCAATTTAGCTGTTGCGATGGCGGGGCAGGCGATTTTGAGGGCAGCGATTTCTACTATGGCACTTGCTGTCGCCTTAGTTATGCTTGCATTTAGTATATTAGCATTGATTAAGAAAAAAGAGTTTAGCAAAACTAAGCTAGCATTTGTGTTGTTGACAGTTGCAGCATTTATGCAAATAGTGTTTAGGTTTAACTTTATGAGGCTTAATTGGGCGTGGATAATAGTGTTAGTTATTACGTTTATTATGCTAGCGGCTTTTATCTTATACAAGCATATTATGCTAGATGAACGAGATTTTTCTATGACTATGTTTATCCATAATGCGGCACTTTTAGGCGGTGGAATTTTATCGTTTATTTTATTGACTGGACCTTTATTTAGGGTAATTACTGCGGAGTATAATGAAACGTTTTATGGAATCAATTTGCTGTATGATTTGACTGTTGCACAAACTGCTTATATTTCTGTTGTGCCTATGTCGTATGTATTGACACTGGTGGTAGTAATGGTAATTTTAGGTTTGCCGTTTGTTATGAATATTATTTTCTTGATGGTAAATTTAATTAAGTTTATCAAAGCGGATTATACTCATAATGAAAGGCGCATAATGTTATCAATTTTTGTTGCTGTTAATATTATAGTTCTTTTGATATTTGGTATTGCAAATATTGGTATTGTGGATTTATATCTAAATGTTGTGCCGCTTTGGGCGATATTTGTTATTCAACCATTGGTTGTTATCGGAATGCTTGTGTTTGAAATCATTTATAAAGTCAAGCCTGTTAGAAAAGAGCTTGTAATAAATTAATAAGACTAAAACATTTACAATTTAAATCAAAAAAAGACAAATTAATTAAAATAGTTTGTCTTTTTTTATTATATAATAGTATCATGAAACGATTAACCAAACAGCAGTTAAGAGTAATAATCTCAGTAAATTTTTTATTGATAGTCATTATGGGTGTAGCCATTTTTTTGCTTATGCGTGATGGCGGCGATGTTCCTACAGGTGGTCCTGATCCTGATTATCCGCCGGGAGCACAGCATTCTAGACGCAGAACAGCGCAGATTTCATTAAATCCGTTTTTAAGTTGGGAACTTGAACTAGTAGGGGAGGCGCAAAGTATTTTTAGTTATGTTAGAGAACAAACAAATACGCTGTTTATTTTTGGAAATGCATTATCGGCAGGTTATGATTTTGATAGTGAAGGGGTGTTTGTAGTGGCAATGGATGTATATGGAGTGACAAGAGAGGGTGGGTTTTGGTCTTTTGGTGCACCAACTGATAGATTAAGGGCAGTAAGTATTGCTGAAGGCGGGTTTATTTTAGCTATTGAGGGCGCACTTCCATATTTATTACATATTGATTTTAATGGTGAAGTAATATCAAGGATTGATGGATTTATTAATGCTTTTGAAAGTATACACTCTATAAGACATTATGGCGGGGGTTTTTTAATGTTTACTAAACCTCAAAATGTATTGACTGGGGTAAGCGGTTTAAGGGCAGTTTTTTTCGATAGTGATTTTAATTTTAGAGGAAGCGGATTAGCAGACTCTATTCATTCATTAGAGTTGGTTGAGATTTTTGTTATATCGGGGAGAGTTGTAGTTTTCGCTAATGCGTCTAGCGGGGGGCGTAATATTCCAAGTGTGTTGCAGTTTAATTTGGGTGGAAGCACATCAGTGACTATTTTTGATAATTTTGCTGGTAGGCTTATGGGAGTGACTATACATAATGGAGATTTTTTGATGATGGTGGGTATAAATGGCAGCAGTTTATTAAGGATTAATAACAATTTTATGGTAGTAGGAGAACTAAGGCAGATATCTATTCAAGCACCTGTGTTTTTTGATATGCTTGATGTGGATGGAAATTATTTTTTGGCATTGTTTGAGCGCAGCGGGGCGATATTAAATGATAATTTGGTTAATATAAGACAGGATCTTCCGACCATGAATAAAACTGATATGCGCTTTATTTCTAATGCGACTATTTTTGTAGGGACTAGCATGCCGCCTTTAGCAGAAGATTATTTTGTGACGGTTAATATTTTTAATGAGGGCGATCTTATAATGAGTGCGCCTATTAGGGTAGGGGATAATGCAAACTTGGCTCTGTCTAGGCGGCATTTGATAGTGACGTTTAATATGGGAAACACTGTTGTGGTTTCTTCACTTAGGTATCCATTGTTTTTGTGAATATTTCAATAATTTTTTTTGTCCCATCAATTAATTTAGAATTATTTAAAGACTCTCTTAAATTTTTATCTTCAGCACAGTTCTCTATTGCTTTTAATAAAGAATTATTTTCTAGATCCTCTTCTTTTAGCATGTGAACAAGTCCTTTTTTTAAAAAATATTCTGTGTTAAGAATTTGGTCCCCTCTTGATGTGCCTTTAGGGAGTGGGATTATTAATGAAGGGATTTTTAGGGCAATTAATTCAAAAAGTGCAGTTGCTCCGCCTCGGCTTATCACTATGCTAGCCCTTGCATAAAGCTGTCCAATATTATCTGAAAACTCTAGTTGTTTATAGTTTTCATGTATTATGGTTGGATCAGTTTTCCCTTTTCCTACTAGATGCATGATATCAAATTTTTTTAAAAGTTTAGGCAAAATTTCTTTAATTGCATTATTTATTTTTAAAGCTCCGCTAGAGCCGCCCATTATTAGCAATACAGGTCTTGCCGTAATTTGCTTTGGCAAAAAAATTGATTGTCTTAAGGGAAGCCCTGTATGAATAGCTTGAGGAATATTGTCAAAACTTGCTAAAACATGTTTGGCTTTTTTTAATGCAAGTTTATTTGCTAGACCAAGCGTCATGTCGCTTTCATGAATAATTACAGGATAGTTTTTCTTTGCCGCCATGGTTATCGGCAGGGCAACAAATCCGCCTTTAGAAAAAATTATATCAGGATTAATTTTTTTTAATAGTTTTCTAGCTTGTTTGACTCCTTTAATAAGTTTAAAAGGAATAGCAAAATTTTTTATTGATATGCTTCGTCTAAATTTGATGGTTTCAACTGTATGAAATTTCACACAGTTGAATTTGGCAATCAAATTCTTTTCCATTCCATTAATAGATCCTATATAATGAATTTCATAGTCATTTTTGATTTGTTCTATTAATGCAATATTTGGCATGATGTGACCAGCTGTGCCGCCGCCAGTAAATACAATTATAGGTTTCTCCATAATATTAATGTATGCGTTTAATTAATGCACAATGCGTAATTCATAAGGCATAATTAGGTGAATTCTAATTTATTTCATATATTTATAATGCATATTTATTCATTATAATGCATATATATGCATTATAAATATGTCAATAGCGTTTGAGTAAAAAAAATAACACAAAATAATGTATAAATATTAGTTGATTTAATAAAAAAAGTGTGTTATAATACTTCTCATGAGAAAATATGAAGCAAAAGATATTAAGGTTTTAGAAGGTTTAGATGCTGTTAGGCTTAGACCTGGCATGTATATAGGTACTACTGGTGCTAAGGGATTACATCACTTAGTCTGGGAACTTGTAGACAATGCAATTGATGAATTGGCAAATGGACATGGAAATTGTGTGTCTATCATATTAGAGCCAGATGGTTCTGTTTGTGTTGAAGATAATGGAAGGGGAATCCCTGTAGACTTGCATCCTACCTTAGGCATAAGTGCTGTTGAGGTGGTTTTTACTCATTTGCATGCGGGAGGCAAGTTTGATAATGAAAACTATGCGCACAGCGGAGGCTTGCACGGCGTTGGGGCATCTGTTGTTAATGCGCTGTCAGAATGGCTGGTGGTAGAAGTTTATAAAAACAAGACTACTTTTAGGCAAGAATTTGAAGCAAAAGAGATTGAAGGCAAAATGAAGGGAGGAGTACCTAAGTTTAGTCTTTTTGATACTGGTATTCAAGGCAAAAAGCAAGGGACTTTTATTAGATTTAAGCCAGATGCTAGGATTTTTGATACAGTTAATTTTAATGTTGAAACTATAGCAAGGCGGGCTAGAGAATTAGCATTTTTAAATAAAGGCATAAAAATAATTGTTGAGGATAGCAGAAGCGGTACTCCTAGCAGAAAAGAATTTTTGTATGAGGGCGGCATTATTGATTTTGTTAGATATTTAAATGAAACCAAAGTGCCAAGTTATTCTGAGCCTATATATATAAGCGGAAAAGAGGGTGGTGTATTATTAGAATGTGCTATTCAACACACAGATGCTTATACGGACAACCTGTTTTCTTATGTAAATAATATTCCGACTACAGAAGGCGGGACACATGAGACTGGGTTTAAGACTGCATTAACCAGAGTATTAAACGGAGCGGTCAGAAAAGCAGGATTAATTAAAGAAAAGGATGACAACTTAAAAGGCGAGGATTTTTTAGAGGGGTTGACGGGTGTCATCTCATTAAAAATGGCATCTGTTCAGTTTGAGGGGCAGACTAAAACAAAGCTGGGTAATGTTGAGGCTAAATCTGCGGTAGAAACAATTGTGGCATCTGGACTAGCAAAATATTTTGAAGATGCTGAAAATAAGCCAATATTAGATTCTGTATTGAAAAAGGCGGTGCTTGCGGCTAAGGTAAGAGAAGATGCAAGAAAAGCTAAAGAGATATCAAGGGCTAAAAATAGTATTGATAGTTTTAATTTAGTGGGTAAATTATCAGCTTGCAGCGGAAAAAGACCAGAGCAAAATGAATTATTTATAGTAGAGGGCGACAGTGCGGGAGGTACTGCAAAGCAAGCAAGAAACAGAGCATTTCAAGCGATTTTACCCTTAAGGGGAAAGCCGCTTAATGCAGAGAAAAAACGTATTGATCAGGTGTTGGCAAATGAAGAGATAAGGACTATTATTTCTGCATTGGGTGCAGGTATAGCAGATGATTTTTCTATTGATAATTTAAATTATCATAAAGTAATCATTTTATCAGATGCTGACCAAGACGGGGCACACATTAGGGCAATACTTTTAACTTTCTTTTTTAGATATATGAAACAGCTTATTCAAGATGGAAAAGTTTATATTGGCATGCCTCCGCTATATAAAGTGCACAAAAAAGATGTGATTGAGTATGCTTATGATGATAATGAATTAGAGGCGGCAAAGTCAAAAGTGGGCAGAGGATATGATGTGCAAAGATATAAGGGACTAGGAGAGATGAATGCGGATCAATTGTGGGAGACTACTATGGATCCAAAACGCAGGACGCTAATCCAAGTGAGTATAGATGATGCATTTGCAGCAGAGATGCTTGTGTCTACTTTGATGGGTGATGCGATTGAAAAAAGAAAAAATTATATCATTGAAAATGCTAATTTTAACAGAGAAGACGGGTTTAGATAGGAAGTATAAAATAATGATTAGGTAGCAACGAAGCAAGCCAGAAAAAACAGTTTCTAAAAATATTGCATTGTAAATCAAGGAAAATTACCATGGAAGAAAAACAAATACAAGAAGAAAAAATAGAAACCAAAACCATTATTAAGACAATGGAAGAGGTTATGCATGAGTCTATGATGCCGTACTCTGAGTATGTCATCATGGATAGGGCACTGCCTAGAGTTGAGGATGGATTAAAGCCTGTTCAGCGCAGGGTATTATATTCAATGTATGATTTAGGAATATTGCCAGACAAACCTTATAAAAAATGTGCAAGAATTGTTGGTGATTGTTTGGGTAAATATCACCCGCATGGGGATACATCTGTATATCAAGCGATGGTGCGTTTGGCGCAACCCTTTAACATGGGCAGCATTTTAGTAGACGGGCATGGAAATTTTGGTTCAGTTGACGGAGACGGTGCTGCAGCAATGAGATATACTGAGGCTCGCTTAGCTCCGCTTGCGCTAGAGTTAATCCGTGATATTGAAAAAAATACGGTTAGATTTTCACCAAACTTTGATGATACCACTGAAGAACCTGATTATTTTCCTGGCAGGTTTCCTAATCTTTTAGTCAATGGAGTAGGCGGTATTGCAGTAGGATTAGCCACAAATATTCCTCCGCATAACTTAGCAGACAGCATTGATGCAGTAATTTCTTATATAATTAATCCAAGGGTCACTTTAAAAGAGATAATGAAAATTATTAAAGGTCCTGATTTTCCTACTGGTGGTGTGGTTATACCAACTGAATTAGAAAAAGCATATGAAACAGGCAAGGGCAAAATTCACATTAGGGCAAAGGTGCATATTGAAAATATTGAGAATGAGAAAAAGCAAATTGTCATTGATGAACTGCCTTATCAAGTAAACAAGTCGGCTCTTTTAAAAAGCATATTAGACTGTCGTGAGGATAAAAAGGATTTATTGGGAGGAATCGCTGAGATTGTTGATGAATCGGACAGAAGCGGGATAAGGGCGGTTGTTAAGATTAAACGGGATATTGATCCTATGCCTATATTAAATGCATTATTTAAGTACACTAACTTGCAGACTACATTTGGTATAAATATGGTGGCAATTGCAGACGGAAAGCCGCAGCAGATGGGGCTATTGGATATCATTGCATATTATGTTGATTATCAAAGGTCGGTTATTGTCAGGCGTACTAAATTTGATTTGGATGCAGCAAAAGAAAGGGCTCATATATTAGAAGGCTTGATTATTGCTGTTAAAAATATTGATGAAGTTATTAAGATAATTAAGGCAAGTAAAAATACTACTGAAGCTAAAGAGAGATTGCGTGCTAGATTTGAGTTGTCAGAAAGGCAAGCTCAAGCTATTATTGATTTAAGATTAGGTAAGCTAACATCGTTAGAGATATACAAATTAGAGCAAGAATATAAAGAATTATTGGTATTAATAGAGAGATTGCAAGCAATATTGGCATCTAAAAAAGAGCAGTTTGATGTATTAAAACATGAGTTGTTAGCTATAAAGAAACAGTTTAAGTATGCTAGAAGAAGTGAAATAATTGGGACAATAGCCGATTATAAGGTTAAATCAGATGATGATGAAAAAGTTATAGAAGAGTTTATAGTTGCTTTAAATGCGGACGGAAATTTGAAAAAAATGACTCCTAAAAGCTTTAATCAGGCGGTTAAAGAATTTAGTGAAAACTCTGCAAGAGGTGAAATGTGTAATCAAATTATCAAGATGTTATCAAATCAGCGACTGCATTGTTTTACATCTTTAGGCAACTGCTATAAAGTAGATTGTGATGATATACCTGATAATAAATGGAAAGAGACTAAGGCAGTTAATATTAAAAAAGCTATACCTCAGCTTGTAGAGAATGAAAGGGTTGTTTATATAATTCCTTTTGGAGAGCCTATTAATGAATGTTTACCGCAAGGTGAGGTGCTTTTCTATACTAAAAAAGGTATGGTTAAAAAATCTAACTGGAGTGAATATGGCGTATTAAAATCAAGTTATCAAGCGGTTAAAATTAATGATGGTGATGAACTTGTTAGCATGGAACAATATAGAAAAGGGGCGAGTTTGATGTTTATTACGGCGGGCGGAATTTGCTTGAATGCGGACATGTCGGATATTCCTAGTCAAGGCAGAGTGTCTGCGGGGGTCAAAGGTATTAAGCTTTCAGAAGGGGATTATTGTATTAAGATTGGGCAGGTTGGAGGAGAAGTTGCGGTTGAGAGTGAGAAAGTCAAAAAGGCAGAAGTTGTGATTGTGACGGGGGATGGATTTGCTAAGAGAGTAAAAGCGGATGCTTTTGATATTATAGGCAGATATAGCAAAGGTGTTAAGTTGATTGATTTTAAAGGGAGCGGAGAAAGACTTGTTTTTGCTCATATTATTAAAGAACCTATTAACTTGGTCATTGAAAGCGATGATGGATATAAACAGGGCTTTATTTCTAGTGTGTTTAGTTTAGAGAGCAGGACGCATATAGGCAAGCCTATTTCCAAAAAGGCGATGAGGGTGGCTGATGTTCTTGTATATGGTGATAAGTTGGAGCACGTTTAAATTTGTTTGATAATCATGGAGAGACAGTATGTGAAAAAGAAAATAGCTATTTTTTGTTTGTGTTTGATACTAGCGGCAAGTTCATTCTTGTCGCTTTTAGGGTGCAGATATTTTAGAATCACAGGTTTTTATTATGGAAATTATGATAGTAATCATATTGTATTAACAATTCGTCCAGATGGAAATTTTATGATTGAATGGTATGAGTTTGGCACATGGGGCATAGCATCTAGACAAAATGCAGCTGGGAGTTTTGTTTTAAGAGGTGATTATATAGAATTTGATTATCCGATTGAAAATATAGGCAGAATACTAGATGATGGAAACATTGAATTAGAGTTTATGGGTGCAACATTGTTTATGTTTATAAGGAGATATTGATGTTTGAAAAACACGCAAAAATCAAAAAAGCCCGTCATTACAAGGCGGGGAAGTGAGCTTTAGCCCACCTTTTTATTTGGCAAGAGAGAAATTGATTAGATACGATAAAATGCTTGCAAAGATTTAAATGATATGATAAGATGGGTTGCATACAATTTTGTGCATAACATTAATCGTGCTATTGTGGCGCAGGGGTAGCGCACATCCTTGGTAACTACGATAGCTTAGTAACATTTTACCTTAAAACACCCCGTTTTTAGCCTTTTTTGATATGTTTTTAGCAGTTTTGATAATTTGATATAATAATTTTATAATAAATTTATTCAAAACTGCTAATATATGCTGATGTGGCGCAGTTGATAGCGCACGCCGTTGGTAACGGCGAGGTCGCGGGTTTGAGTCCCGCCATCAGCTCCAGTTGTCCATAGACAGTTGTCCATAGACATTAAAATTTTTTTATGTAAAATTAACAAAAAGTCAAGCATAAAATACAGATTCTTTTAATATACATAATTCGTGTATGAAATACGCACGGAGATTTTTATGAAGAGAATTAAAGCTGTTTTTTTTGCACTGATTATGGCTGCGATAAGTTTTAGTGGTGTAGTCATTTTTTCTGCATGTAATAGGGTGGAATTTAGCAACTCAAAATATACAATTATCGCTGATTTTGATTGTGAAAATGGAATAATCAATGCTGAATTAAATTTAGATTTTATTAATTGCACAGATATTGCTATGCCCGGATTAAAACTGCATTTATTTCCAAGAGCATATCGTGAGGGTGCAAGGTTTCCTGCAATATCTGCTAGTGAAATTGCAACAGCTTTTCCTAATGGTATTAGCTATGGAGATATGACTATTTTGTCTGTTTATAGAGAAGGCAAAGAGGTATCTATTATAAAAACAGGAGAAGATGAGGATATTTTATTCATTGAAGGCGAGATAGCGCCAGGAGCAAGAGTGGTTTTTGACATCAAATTTAGGGTGGATCTACCTAGAGTTAGACATAGATTAGGCATTTTTGATGGGGTAGTCAACCTAGGGAATTGGTTTCCTATAGCAAGCGTTTTTCAAAATGGTGAATTTTCTACTTTTCCATATTTTTCTATTGGTGACCCATTTTTTAGCCGAGTAGCAGATTTTGATGTGACTATTAGTACTAGAGAAAGTTTGGTGGTTGCAACTAGCGGGAGTCAACAAACTAGAGTAGAAAATGGGAGAAGAATTACTATCGCTAGGATAGATAATGCTAGGGATTTTGCAGCGTCTATTGCAGAGTTTAATGTAGTGAGTGAGACTAGGGGCGGCGTAGAGGTAAATTTCTATTTTAAACAGCATACAAATGCTAATGAGATTTTGACTGTTGCATTTGAGGCGCTGGATACTTTTGGAAAATTATTTGGGAATTATGCATACGATAGTTTGTCTATAGTAAAAACTCCGTTTTTGCATGGAGGAATGGAATACCCTGCGATTATTTTTATTTCTGATGCTTTGAGTTTAGATTTTTTTATTGAGGTGGTGGTTCACGAAATTGCTCATCAATGGTGGTATGCGGCTGTAGGGAATTGTCAAATTACAGAGCCATGGATTGATGAAGGATTGGCAGAGTACTCTACTTCTTTATTTTTTGAGTTTAATCCTAGGCATGGTGTGACTATGGAGCAAAGGATATCAGCAGCTTGGAGAAATTATGTGTTGTTTATTGATTTATATAAGGATGGAGGGAGAGGTGATACAAGTATGAATAGACATTTATACCAGTTTAGCACATCTATTGAATATGCGATTTTGGTATATACAAAGGGCGGATTGATGTTTGATACTTTAAGGGCATGGATAGGTGATAATGCATTTTTTGATGGTCTTAAAAATTTTTATAGTGAGTTTATGTTTGGTATAGCAACAGGTGATGATTTGATTAAAGCGTTTGAAAATGCAAGCGGAAGAAACTTAGCAAGTTTTTTTGATAGCTGGCTTAATGGAAGGATAACGGCTGTTAGATAATTTTATAATTATTATTGCTATACATTATATTTAAACAAGGAGTAAACATATGTTTGTTACAATTAAAATGAAAACAATTGCAATTATTTTAGTAATAATAATTGTAATTGGTGCTGGTATTGGGATATATTTTGCAGTGCGTCCTGCAAGTGCTGACATTGCTAATGGCAAGACGATTGTACTTGATCCTGGGCATGGCGGCAGAGACGGAGGAGTGATTGGCAGCACTGGGATAAGAGAGTCGGATATAAATTTGGCTATTGCTTTGGCTGCTGAGAGGTTTTTGCTTGAGAAAGGGTATACTGTTGTGCTGACAAGGAGAAATAGTGATGGATTATATGCGCCTACTGATCAGAATAAAAAAATGGCGGATATGAATAGAAGAAGACAAATTATTGAAGAGGCTAGACCAGATTTGGTTGTGAGTATTCATCAGAATTCTTTTCCTGGGGCTAGTGTGCGTGGACCTAGAGTTTTTTATGCTAAGGGGAGTGAAGATGGAAAAGCGGTTGCCGAGCATGTGCAGTCTAGTATGAATAATGCGCTTGTATCTAGTGCGCCAGCTGCGGTGGGGGATTATTTTATATTAGAGAAAACGCAGTTCACCAGTATTTTGATTGAGTGTGGTTTTTTGACTAATCCAGAAGAGGAGAGGCTTTTAGCGACAACTGAATATCAGCAAAAACTTGGTTTTGTGATTTTCTTTGCGATACATACTTTATTAAATGATGCAAGCATGACAGGTATAGTGGTTGGGTAGCAGCTAGAATATAGCACAAATAAATTCAATGAATTTAAGTTGACATTAAAAATCTATTTTGCTATTGTTTATCATTAAAATTGTTTCGAGTTCAGATGAATGAATATTATTATTTGCTTTAAAACTATTAAAAAAATTTTAATAGTTTTATTTTTATATTAAAAAACTGTTGACATATATATGTTTTATATGGTATAAATAATTAGTAATGATTATTAATAAGTAATTATTACTAATTATTTATAAATAGGAGAAAGAAAAAATGAAAAAATTTAGTTGTACAATTTGTGGATTTATGCATGAGGGCAAAACTGTGCCTGATAAGTGTCCCACTTGCAAAGTGGGAGTTGACAAATTTGTGGAGGTTAAGGAGGGCAGTCTTAACTTTGCAGATGAGCACAGGATTGGTGTTGCTAAGGGCATTGATCCTTGGATAGTTGAGGGGTTAAGGGCAAATTTTGTGGGAGAGTGCACAGAAGTTGGTATGTATCTTGCAATGAGTCGTCAAGCTGATAGAGAAGGATATCCTGAAGTAGCAGAGGCTTATAAAAGGATTGCTTTTGAAGAGGCAGAGCATGCGGCAAAATTTGCAGAGTTATTAGGTGAAGTTGTGGATATTTCTACTAAGAAAAACCTAGAAGCTAGAGTTATGGCAGAGCAAGGAGCGACGCAAGGTAAATTTGATATTGCGAAAAAAGCAAAAGAGCTAGGGCTTGATGCGATACATGACACTGTTCATGAAATGGCAAAGGATGAGGCAAGGCATGGTAGGGCATTTAATGGTTTATTGCAAAGACATTTTGGCAATAAATAATCAGGTGGAGAGGCTTTTATGAGGCTGATAAAAAGAAATACTATACAAAAAAAATGGATATTAGAAGCGATTAAAGAGCTTAATACCCATGCAGCAGCAGAAGAAGTGTATGATTTTATTGCTAAGAGCAATCCGACTATTAGCAAGGGCACAGTATATCGCAATATGAGTCAGATGGCAAAGGATGGAGAGTTATTAAATATAGGTTCATTTTTAGGCGCAACGCATTATGATCATAATTTACATGAGCATGCACATTTTGTGTGCAATGTTTGTGGTATGATTTTTGATGTTGAGTGTGATGAAAATCTATTAGGGAGTTTAAAGGATACCATTGTGGTGAGTGACGAGTATAAGATAAGCAGCTGCAATGTTTCTTTTGGCGGAGTATGCGCTAAGTGTGGTTTGAAAAGGGAAACAATATGAGCAAATAAAAAAGTCTTGTAAATTTTCATTAATTTATGAGACTTTTGTTTAAGTATTAAAAATGAGTTGGCTAAAAGTATTATTGATTAAGAATTAAGTGGAATTTATTAGACTTATCTGAATTTTTGTGGTATAATCCACCTATGATTAAATTTAATTATGGTGGATTTTCTCATTCTGAAGGGATGTATGGTATCTTAGAGGGTATTCCTTTTGGATTGAAAATTGATGAGTTTAAGATTAATGAATTGTTAAAGGAGCGGCAGTTTGGATTAGGTAGAAGTGAAAGACAGGCAGCAGAAGTTGATAAAATTAAGATATTAAGTGGAATTATTGATGGGATTAGTGTAGGCGCTCCGCTTGTTTTTTGTGTAAATAATAAAGTCAAAGATAGAGTGAAGTTTAGTGTGCCAAGACCTAATCATGCAGATTTGGCTGGGGCGATTAAAAATGGGATGATAGATACTGGAGGGGACGTTGATTTTTCTATAATTAGTGAGGCGGCTAGTGGAAGGAATACTGTTATTGTTTCTGCAGCTGGGGCGATATGTATGCAGGTTTTGGATAAATTAGGGATAGAGTTTGCACACAGAATTATTAATATTGCTGGTATTGATTATAAAGATAAAGATGGTATAGAAAAATTTATTGAAGGATTAAGATTGTTGGAGGATACGGCTGGCGGCGCAGGTGAAGTTGTGGTTAAGGGATTAAGAGCAGGAGTGGGCGGTTATGCTAGTTTGAATGATAAACTTGATGGAAAATTGGCGGGGGCAGTGATGAGTGTGCCTAGTATTAAGGCAATTGAGATTGGGAGAGGAAAAGAATTTGAGATGCTGCTTGGAAGCGAGTGTGCTGATGAAATTTATTTAGATGCAAAAACAATCAAACGCAAGTCTAATAATTGCGGCGGAATAGAGGGTGGTGTATCTAATGGACAAGAGATTTTGGTTAGATTTAGTGTTAAACCTTTGCCTAGTGTTTTTAAAGATATAAAAAGCATTGATTTTAATACTTTGCAAAAAGCGAATTTAAAAAAACTACGTACAGATGTTTGTGCAGTTGAAAGTGTATCGTGTGTAGTTAAGGCTGTTATTGCAATAGAAATTTTAAAGCAGATTATTCTGCAGTTTAATTCAAGTACAATGGATAAATTGATAAAGGACTATGAAGCATGATAGAATTAAAAATTGAAAACTTAAAGGCTTTTATTAAAAATTATTTTACAGTTATAGATAAAAATGTTTATGATAAATGGCATATGTTTTTACCTGAAAACTGTATTGTAATGAGTGGCGGAGAGTCTATAAAAAATTTTGATTCGGTTAAAATATTGATTGGGGAGTTAGTTAAGAAAGGGTTTAATAAAAATGATAGAATAGCAGCTATAGGTGGTGGTGCACTTTTAGATTTAGTTGGATTTGTTGCATCTATTTATATGAGAGGGATAGAGTGGGTGAATGTTCCTACTACGCTTGTATCGATGGTTGATAGCAGTATCGGTGGAAAAACAGCGATTAATTTTTCAAAAGAAGATGGGATTAGTTTCAAAAATCTTGTAGGGAGTTTTCATGTTCCTAAAAAGACTTTTTTTTGTTTTAAATTTTTAGAGAGCCTTAATCAATCAGAAATTAAAAATGGCTGGGGTGAAATAATTAAAACAGCACTTTTAGATAGAAACATTTTTGATTTAGTTAATGTGTTTGGCAAAAAAAATATGATACAAACTAGTGTTTGCGAACAATTAATTGATATTATTAAAGCATGCGTTAGATTTAAAAATGAGATTATTAAAAAAGATTTGCTAGATACAGAGATTAGAAAATTTCTAAATTTAGGTCATACGATTGGACATGGTTTAGAAAGTGCATATGGATTTAGTCATGGTGTGTGTATAGCAAAAGGGATTGAGTTGGAGTATAAGATTTTAGGTGACATCAAAAAAGACATAAAGAATTGGATATATGATAGGACTAGTATATTATGCGAGGGTGTGTTTGAATTTGGTATTGACATTGAGAGGGTGTTAACGGCTATGATGATGGATAAAAAAAATGAGGACGGTCTTTTAAACTTTGTTGTTTTAAAAGATATTGGGGCAGCTGAGATGATTAAAATTACAAGGGAAGAATTTCAAAATAGATGGAAAAATATAGTTTAGCACAATTTAATGTAGTTGACAAAAGTATTGCACAGCGAGCGATTATAATTAGCGAGCTTTTTTTTGATGGACGAGTGAAAATAGATTATTTAGACGGCAGCTTATGTGAAGATATTTTAAGTGCAAAAAAATGTGTGAAAATGATGAAAAGTTCTAATGAGATTATTAAGCTAGATGCTGGAAATTCTGCAACTACTCTTAGATTATTGGTTGGGGCAGCGGTTGGCTTAAGGAGAGAAATTGAAATTAGCGGAGATGAAAGTCTAAATAAAAGGTGTATGAAAGGTTTGATAAATGCATTAAAACATATGAACGCAAGTGTGTTTGGCATTGAAAAAACTGATAAAATATTGCCTCCTATAAGGGTGAAGCAGAGTGATAATCTAAAGGCAATTGAATTTAATAATGAAAAACTGTCCGCTCAAATTAAAAGTGCGGTGCTGCTTGCGGGTTTTAATTTAGATAAAAAGACTATTGTTTATGAAAGGGTGCATACAAGAAATCATACTGAGCTTATGCTTGAATATTTAAATAGTTTTTGTAAAAATAGTGAAATTGATTTAAAGATTCCTTTTGATATTTCGGCTGCGGCGTTTATTATAGCGCTAGCTATTTTAAAACAAGGTGCAATGCTTAAGATTAGCAGTTTAGGGATAAATCCTACTAGAACTGGATATATTGAAGCATTAAAAAATGCAGGATTTAATATCAATATAATTGAAAATGGATTATATGGGCTAGAAAAAGTAGGCAGTATTTATGTAAAATATGATGCAAACATTAGTTTGTCACCATTTAATCTAGATGGCGATGACATAGCTAGGGTCATTGATGAGGTGCCAATTTTATGTATGGTTGCAAGTTTTATTAAGGGTGAGAGTGTTTTTAAAAACTTAGGAGCATTAAAAAATAAAGAGACAAATAGGATAAACGGAATCTTTTATATGCTGAAAAGCTTTGGAGTTGATATAAAAATGATAGGAGATACTTTAAAAATAAATGGCGGAGAGTTTAAAGAGACTAAAAAACCTGTGATTAAATCTAAAGATCATAGAATAATAATGGCTGCTTTTATAATGGGCAAACTATTAAAAGGATGTGATATTATGTATCCAGAGTGTGTTTCAGTTAGTTATCCTAATTTTTTTGAGGATGTTAAATACATATGAAAAAATTCTTTTTAATAGGTAATGATATTTCTAAATCGTTGTCTCCAAAAATTCATAGTATTATTTATAGAGAATACGATATTGATGCTAAGTATGAGTTATATCAGATTCAAGATATTAAAGAAGCCATAAAACTATTTAATATTGCTGATGGATTAAATATCACTGCTCCATTTAAGGATAAAATCACTAAATATTTAAAACATAATTTTGCTCAAATAAATAGTGTAAACACGATGATTGTACATAATTTAAGCGGGTATTCAACTGATGGATTAGGATTTATGCTTGATGCAAAAAGACTTGGTTTGAATATAAAAAGAGTATATATAATTGGGAGCGGCGGAGCGGCAATATCAATTATGCACGAATTGAGTAAAATTGAGAGTGAAATTTTTATACATGATAGAAAGCACGATGTTTTTGATACAATAAAAAAAATCAATCCATCTTTGGTTATTAATGCTACACCAGTTAAGTTTGGGCTTGACAAGGTGTATGATTTAAAGTATAATGATTATGAGGGGATAAGTGGGATTGGAATGCTGATTTATCAAGCGATTTTGTCATCGGAGTTATTTTTAGGGACTAAGATTAATTTGAGCATTTTTTCAAAAATTTTAAGGTGTATACAAAATGAAAATTAAAATTATAAGTGGAGCAAATCTTAATATATTAGAGCGGAGAGGGAGTGAATACGGGAATATAAGCTATAATGAGCTGGTCAATAAGATTAAAGAGTTTGCTAAAGAAATCAACAGTAAAATCAAATTAGAATTTTTCATTTCTAATTATGAAGGGGAAATAATAGAAGAGCTTCATAATAATGATGCAGATGCTTTGATAATAAATGCTGGTGCTTATTCACATTATTCACTGGCGATTGCTGATGCAATTAAAAGCTTGACTGTTTCTATAATTGAGGTTCATCTAACTAATATTCACTCAACAGGCAGGCATATAAGTATAACTGGAGCGGTATGCGATGGGGTAATTAGCGGTTTTGGAATTTATGGTTATAAATTGGCAATACAGCAATTGCTGAATAAAAAATAAGAAGGAGAAACATATGAAAAAGACATTAAACAGGATTGCATTTATTGGAATGATGGGAACAGGAAAAAGTATAAGCGGCAGAAAAATTGCAGAAAAATTGCAGCTTAGTTTTTCAGATTTAGATGATGTATTAATCAATAGGATGGGGATGTCTATTGCTCAGGCTTTTATTGTGTTTGGTGAAAAGGTTTTTAGAGATTATGAGACTAATGCACTTTTAGAGGTGGTTTGGAACGAAAGGATAGTGATAGCATGCGGCGGGGGGGTGGCATTAAAAAAAGAAAATATGGATATATTGGACGGTTATATCAAGGTGCGTTTGACTGCAAGTCCTGATACTATCTATAATAGAATAAAAGATGATTTTACTAGACCGCTTATAAAGGATAATTCTCCTCCAGCTTTGGCTAAAATTATTGATGAAAGAGAAAGCAAATATGCTGAGTATGCGGACATAACGGTGAATACTGATAATAAAAGTATAGAAGAGGTAGTAGAGGAAATTATAAAAGAGCTGGAAAAACATAAATAAAGAAAATACAATATAAAAATCGCACTTTCATAACTAAGTGCGATTTTTATATTAATAATTTTTTATAACGGGCTGATAATATTATGCAACAAAAATAAATAAAGAAGAGATTTTTGCAAGATGACATGAAATTTAGATTTAAGCGGAGTAGTTTCTAGTGTTTATTGAACAATTTTAAATTTTGTTATGCCGTATCTTTACTATCTTATTATAAATACAAATCATTAGAAAAATTCCAGCAGATATTATAATTATTTAAAGCGTGAGGGAATAGTCTTATTCCGTCGCAAGAGAATAGGGTTTTGAAACGGTTTTTAAAAAAGCGATTTATAAACAGTTTATAATATTTTTTGATTTCAATCTTGCTCAATTTAGGAAATGCATTTATTGCCCCTTCAATGATTTGGGTTGAGGTTTCATTAAAGGCAATAAGGTGCAACAAAAAATATTCGTGCAAAGGATAAGGACCTAATATTTTTTGGGTATCTTGTCCTTTTTTTAGCTCAGGTGAAAAAGGGGTGTCCAAGATATCTTTTAGTGCTTGTATTAAAATTAAATTGGTGTTTTCACTAGTTTGTGCAGAGTTTTCTTCTAAATTTATTAAATATTTTTCTACAAGCGTTTTAACTACAGATTTAACTAATGAACTAAGTGGGTTGTAGTGTGCTAAAGTATCGCCTCCATAAGTGCAAAAGCCAAGCGCTGATTCTATCATGTTTGATGTGCCTATAAAAAGTGCCTCGTGTTTATTGGATAAATCCAGCAGAATTTTTGCACGTTCTCTACTTTGTGTGTTTTCATATACAATATCTTTCTTTTGGTGTGAGATATTTTTTAAGTGGCGAGATACACTTTTTGCGATAGAGATTTCGTGAAAGGTTACTTTAAGCTCTGTTGCTAGTGTGTATGCGTTGTTTTTGGTTCGGGTTGATGTTGGATTTGATGGCATGCTTACTGCAATGATATTTTGGCGGTCAAGATTATATTTGTCAAATGTATGGATAGTTAATAACAGAGCACATGCTGAATCTAATCCTCCGCTTAAACCTAAAATTGCTTTTTTATTGCCCGTTTCTTCCATTCTATAATAAATTCCCCTGGCAATTATATCAAATGCCTCTTTGTAATTTTCTGGCATAAATGATAAAACTGAAGGTGAGTCTATGGGTGAGGGAAGTGTGGTTTCGCTGTTAGAGATGATAAAATTATTGTTGTCTAGGGTAGATGCAGCTAAAATTTGTCCTTTTGATGCAATTATTTTGTCTCCGGCTCTAATAAAATCTTTTGTAGAATCTGATGGGTGAGAGCATGATAATGCTGTATAGCAGCCATCGTTTCTAAAACTTAATTTTCTGAGTGCGCTTTTTTTATTCTCAAATCCGTTTAAATAAGCTGGATAGCTAGCAGGGATAGCTATAATAGACATCTCATCAAAAAGACGAGGTATTTCCTCTAAAATATGTTGCCCTTCAATTAGTAATTTTTGTCCGTCCTCTAAAATAAAGTTATTAGTAATTTTATGTGGAAAATCTAGAATTGTTTGATTTTTGTGTTCATTTAATATAGCTACGCCTCTAACTTTTTTATTTTCAATAAAGGCGGCAAGATTGTGTTCATAATAATAAAAGCCTACAACAGCAGGGATAGATATATTTTGTGCTATTTTAGTTAATGCGCTTAAAGTATTTTTTGCTACAGCGGAAAATATACGCATATCATAAATCTCTCCACTAATGGCATTAGAAGGTAAAACTGCTAAATTTGCATCGCAATTATTTATCTGCTCAATTATATGGGCAGTATTTTTTTTAATGTTTCCTATAAAAATATTGGGAGTAATGGCTGCTATTTTAAAATTTTTATTCATATTAAAAAAATTTTAACATTTTTTATTTTTTATTGCAACTAATTTTTTATCTAATTTTTTGATAAATTATTCAAAAAAACTAATGTCAAACTAATGTTTGCACATAGTTTTGACTAATTTATAGGGATTTTTTATAAATTTTTTATAAAATTTTGTGGGTCAAAATCTCTTGCGTTAATTTTTTTTAAAGGTTATAATTAACAGATGAATATTAAAGATTTAAAAAGTGGTACGGATATTAGAGGAATTGCTATTGGTGAATGTGCTAATTTAACAATTGATGCTGCAAAAAGATTGGCTGCAGCTTTTACTGTTTTTGTACTAAATAAGAAAGACAACAACAAATCTTTAAGGATTTCTATAGGGCATGATTCTAGACTTAGTGCGGACAATATAAGTGAGGCTGCAATAGAGGGGTTGATGTTAAATAGCGATGAAGTATATTTTTGTGGTTTATCATCTACTCCTGCAATGTTTATGACTACCGTGTTAAATGGATGTGATGGTGCAATAATGCTTACTGCTTCTCATCATCCTAAAAATAGGAATGGCTTTAAATTTTTCACAAAAGACGGCGGCATTTCAAAAGCTGACTTGGATCAAATTGTAGAAATTGCAGAAAAACTAGTGTTTGCACGGGATTTTATTGTGTCAAAGTCTTGTATGGTTGTCAAAAAAGATTTTTTAGAAGACTATTGCGCTTTTATGAGAGATTATTTTATTGGTGAGTTGAGACATAATGAACCACTTAAAGGATATAAAATTGCAGTAGATGCAGGAAACGGGGCAGCGGGTTTTTATGCGACTAGGATATTAGGGCCGCTTGGTGCAGACATATCCTCTAGCCAGTTTTTAAAGCCTGATGGAAATTTTCCTAATCATGTGCCTAATCCTGAGGACAAAGATGCTATTGAAAGCATTTCTAAACGAGTAGTAGACACAAAAAGTGATTTAGGTATCATATTTGATACGGACGGTGATAGAAGTGCTATTGTATTAAAAAATGGTAAGGAAATTAATAGAAATCGTTTGATTGCTTTAGCTGCAGCCATTATAATTGAAGAAAATAAAGAAAAACAAGCACCAATCATAGTGACTGATAGTATTACTAGTGAAGGATTGAAAGATTTTATAAGTAAATTGGGTGGAATACATATCAGATATAAGAGGGGGTATCAAAATGTGATTGGATATGCTAAAAAGCTGCATTCAGAAGGCAATAATGCTCCTTTAGCAATTGAGACTAGTGGTCATGCTGCTTTAAAAGAAAATTTCTATTTAGATGATGGGGCTTATTTGGCGGCTAAATTATTGATTAAAGCGATTAAACTAAAAAGAGAAGGAAAAGATTTAGATTATCTTATAAAAGATTTAAAAGAGCCTAAAGAGGAAAAAATATTTAGATTGGATTTGGTTGGGCAAGATTGGAAAAAAACGGGAGATAATGTTTTAAAGGCTTTAGAAAAGCTTGGGCATAAGTATAAAGTGGCAGAGGATAGCTTTGAAGGTATAAGAATTTATTTAGAAGGAGGTTTTTTGCAAGCAAGGATGTCAGTTCATGATCCTGTGCTAGCAATTAACATTGAGTCGGATAATGAGGGTGGAGCTGAGAAAATTGAGAAAATTTTATTTCAAGTACTGCATGGCATTGAGGGATTAATAATTTAATAGTTAAAACCATGTGCAAACTAGTGTTTGTATACAATAAAATTCATTTTTAGGAGAGAAAAAATGAGAAACGACTTAGATAATCAATGCGTAAACGCAATCAGGGCATTATCGATAGACGCAATTCAAAAAGCAAAGTCAGGACATCCTGGTTTGCCTTTGGGTGCGGCAGCAATGGGTTATGAATTATTTTCTAACCATTTAAAATTCAATCCGAAAAATCCTGATTTTTTCAATAGAGACCGCTTTGTTTTATCTGCAGGACATGGTACAATGTTGCTTTATAGCCTGCTTCATCTTTTTGGATATAACATTTCAATAGAAGACATTGAAAATTTTAGACAACTTGGATATAAAACTCCAGGACATCCTGAAACACACATTACACCTGGTGTAGATTGTTCAACAGGTCCGTTAGGGCAGGGCATTGCAAATGCGGTGGGATTTGCAATGGCAGAAACAATGCTGGCAGAAAAATTTAATAGAGATAAATTCAATTTAATTGATCACTATACATATGCACTATGTGGTGAAGGGTGTTTGATGGAGGGAATCGCAAATGAGGCAGCGTCGTTGGCGGGCACGCTTGCACTAGGCAAATTAATTGTTTTATATGATTGCAATAAAATCACAATTGAAGGTCATTCTGATATTGCGTTTTCAGAAAATATTGCGACACGGCATATTGCTCAAGGCTGGCAAGTATTAGCGGTAAAAGACGGTAATAATCTAGATGAAATCTCAAAAGTGATAACGGACGCAAAAAATGAAAAAAATAAGCCGTCTTTAATCATAGTCAACACTAAAATCGGTTATGGCTCTCCAAAAGAGGGTACATCGTCGGCTCATGGGGCACCATTGGGTGAAAATGGTATTAAGCAAACTAGAGAAAAAATCGGTTGGAATCATCCGCCATTTTATATTCCTGATGAAATTTATGCGCATTGTGATATGGTTGCAGAAAAAGGTGAGATTTTAGAAAAAGAATGGAATACTCTTTTAAATAAATACGAGGCTGCACATCCAGACCTATATAAACAATTTAAAGATTCATTGGCAGCTATTCCTGCGTTATCAAGGATTGATTTTGAAAGGATTTATTCGGAAGTTAGTGCCTCTACAATGGCAACAAGAAAAGCAAGCAGTATTGTCTTAAATAATTTATCTGAATATATGCCAGAGTTTTTGGGGGGAAGTGCGGATTTAGGTCCCAGTAATTTATCAATTTTAGACAATAAGGGCAGTTATTCTAAAGATAATCGGGGCGGAAGAAATATTCATTTTGGTGTGCGAGAGCATGCAATGGGTGCAATTTGCAATGGATTGGCTTTGCATGGCGGAATCAGACCGTATTGTGCTACTTTCTTTTCATTTAGCGATTATATGAAAAATGCTGTGCGTATGAGTGCGATTATGGATATCCCTGTTGTGTATGTGTTTACGCATGATAGTATTGGGGTTGGTGAAGATGGACCCACTCATCAGCCGATAGAACATTTAACAGGTCTTAGGGCTATGCCGAATTTAAAGGTTTTTAGACCAGCAGACGCATGTGAGACTGTGGCGGCTTATAAATCTGCATTTTCTGAAACAAAACCTGCTGCAATAATTGCTTCAAGACAAGATTTGATAGGTTTAGATAAGTCGGATTTGGATGAAGATTATATTGGGACTAGTGTAGACGAGGCGCTTAAAGGCGGGTATGTAGTGTATGATGCTAAAAAAGCAAAGGCGATTATATTGGCAAGCGGGTCTGAGGTTGCTTTAGCAATTGATGCGGCTAGGAAATTAAGCGAGGAGAGGATTCCTGTTAGGGTTGTATCAATGCCATGTATGTCAGAGTTTGATAGGCAAAGCGATGAATATAAAGAAGAGGTGTTGCCTGATAGGATTAGAGCAAGAGTGGCTGTTGAGGCTGGTTCTAGTTTATCATGGGGGAAATATATTGGATTAGATGGGGATTATGTTTGTATTGATAGATTTGGAGAAAGCGCAAAGCCTGAAATTCTATTTGAAAAATATGGGTTGACTAAAGATAATATTATAGATAAGATTAAAAAATTGATGTAATCATATGATTGATGTATATATAAAGATTATCGTGAAAGAGTTGCAGGATAGTTTTAACAGATAATTTAAATAATGAATAAAATCAAACTAGAAAACATTAAATTAAGCTATTTTAAGACTCCTGCTTTGACTATTGATAAGCTGGAGTTTTTTAAAGTGGGAGTTATTGGGGCAAGCGGGGCTGGAAAGACTAATTTAATTAAAATATTAAGTGGTCTAGAAGAAATTGATAGCGGCAATATTTTTATAGGAGATAAAGAAATAGGGGCGATTAAGTCCAAGAATAGAGAAATTTCTTTATTATCATCAAGCACTCCTTTATTTATTAATAAGTCTGTGTATTTTAATTTAAGCTATCCTTTAAGGAAGAGAGGTATTAAAAAAAGTGAAGTTGAAAAAAAGATTATAGAAATTTCTAGCGAGTTTGAACTAACTGAGCTTGATAGAAAGGTTAAAGATTTATTTGAGAAAGAAAAGATTAGGGTTATGATAGCAAGGGCATTTGTTAAAGACATAAAATTACTTCTTGTAGATGAGCCTATTACATTTATTGATGATGTAGATTATTTTTATGAAATTTTAAGTAAAATGTGTGACAATCATATGTTTAGCGCAGTATTTTGCACCTATGATTATGATGCTATTAAAGACTTGGTTGACAAAATTATTATATTGAATCAAGGAAAAATTATTTTTGAAGGATCAGATGATAGCTTAAAAAACTGTACTGATGAATATATTAGGGCTCTTTGTTTTTTAAGTAAGGAGGAAATCTATGAGTATATTAGAGATTAAAAATTTATCACATTTATTTGATCACAAGCCGCTTTTTGAAGATGCATCATTGTCAATTAATAATGGCGAGCATGTTGGAGTTGTGGGCTTAAATGGTGCGGGCAAATCTACTTTTGTTAATATTCTAGCAGGCAAATTGATTCAAGACAGCGGTGAGGTCAAGTGGAATAATAATATAAGAAAGGGTTATTTAGACCAGCATGCACAAATAGAAAAAGATCAAACCATTATGGAATATTTGCAAGGATCTTTTGCGCATCTTTTTGAAAAAAATGTGCAAATGGAAAAAATGTATGCGGCTATGGAAATTGCAATAGGTAATGAGTTAGAAAAATTAATCACAAAATCTAGTACTATTTTAGAATATTTAACAAATGAAGGTTTTTATGATATAGAGCCTAGTATAAAAAAAGTAGCAAATGGTTTAGGAGTTGGTAGTTTAGGTTATGAAAAAATGATGTCTAATTTAAGCGGCGGACAGCGTGCAAAGGTTATGCTTGCTAAGCTTTTATTAGAAAATCCTGATATGATGTTGCTTGATGAGCCTACTAATTTTCTAGATATAGAGCATGTTGATTGGCTTGTTGATTTTTTAGCTGGCTATCAAGGGACTTTTTTAGTAATTTCTCATGATACAGCATTTTTAGATAAAGTATGCAAGGTTATTATTAGTATAGAAAATGGGCAAATCAAAAAATATTTTGGGAATTATTCTGAGTATAAAGAGCAAGCGGATCAAAATGCCAAGCAATATGAGCATAGCTATCATAGACAACAAGAGCAAATAGAAAAAATGAAAGATTATATTGCTAGGAATTCAGCAAGAGCTGCTACGGCAGGCATGGCAAACTCACGCAAAAAAATGCTTGACAAAATAGATATTTTAAGAAAACCAACTACAATTTATGATGCTAAGTTTAGTTTTCCTTATTTGGCGCTACACACTAAAGAATTACTTAATTTAAAAAATCTTCAAATAGGGTATGATGGAGTTTCACTTTTGCCTCCAATCAATTTAATATTGAATTCCGCCTCAAAAATTTGGATTAGGGGTACAAACGGAATAGGAAAAACTACGCTAATTAAAACTTTAATAGGTGATTTGCCGCTAATTAACGGTGAAATTTTTTGGCATAAGGCGGCTATAAAAGGATATTTAGAACAAGACATAGATTTTGGGAAAATGCATAATATGCATGCAGCGGCTTATATGTCGGATAGATTTCCTAAAATTAATTCAAAAGATTTAAGAAGTATTCTGGCAAATGTTGGGATTAAAAATGATTTAGCAACAAAGCCTGTGTCAGATTTATCGGGTGGAGAGCAAGTCAGGGTGCGATTATGTGCGCTTATGCAAAAGAATTCTAATGTGTTATTATTGGATGAACCTACAAATCATTTGGATACTAGGGCAAAAGATGCATTAATGAGTGCGCTTATTGACTATCCAGGCAGTATTATTTTAGTCAGCCATGAAAAAGATTTTGCTGAAAAAATTTGCAATGAGGTTTTTGATGCAAGATAATTTATTGAAAAAAAGAGATATAGAATTATTGGCTCCGGCAGGCAATTTTGATGCATTAAAAGCTGCAATTTCAAGCGGTGCAAATGCTGTATATTGTGGATTAAATAAATTTAGCGCACGGGCAAAAGCTGATAATTTTTCTATAAATAATATAGAGCAAACACTAGAATACACACATTTATTTAATGTAAAAGTCTATGTTGCGATGAATACTTTGTTGTATCAAAATGAATTAGGACAAGCACTTGATTTGGCGAAACAATTACATAAATTTAAAGTTGATGCTTTGATTGTTCAAGACTTGGGTTTTGCATGTGTTTTAAAAAAAGAAATACCATCGTTAGTTTTGCATGCTAGCACACAAATGGGTATTCATAATCTTGAGGGGGTGCTAGCGGCAAAAAAACTAGGGATAGAACGAGTTGTTTTATCAAGAGAGACTACGATAGAGGATATTAAAAAGATTAAAGATAATTGTGATATTGAATTAGAATATTTTTGTCATGGGGCGCTATGTGTCGGGTTTAGCGGAAATTGTTATTTGTGTAGCTTATTGATGCGTCAAAGCGGGAACAGGGGCAGATGTTTGCAGCTTTGCAGAAAAAAGTACGAATTAAGAGGCAAAAAAGGATATTGGCTGTCTGCAAAAGATTTAATGATGGCAAATAAACTTAAAGAGTTGGCAGATGCGGGTATAGATAGTTTTAAAATTGAAGGAAGAATGAGACGAACTAAGTATACAGAGGTGGCTACAGGAGTTTATCGCAAAATTATTGATAATGGATTTATATTTAATAAGGAAGATAGATTGGAGTTAGATTCTGTTTATTTAAGGGATGGCGGAACTGAAGGATTTTTGTTTAATGCCAATGCTAAAACAATTTGTGATTTGGATAGGGGACATGTTGGTGTTTCTAATATTGATGAGAGTACTAGTTTTGACCCGAAGTTAAAAGTTGATGCTGAGTGCATTTTAAGGGTGGGAGAGAAAGTTAAGTTAGTGTTAGAGTATGGTGATGTTAGGGTAGAAGTTTTTGGTGATGAGGTTAAAGCATCTATATCATCTCCGCTTAATGAAGATAAGATAAGAAAAAATATTTTGAAGATGGGCATGACTGAGTTTATAGTTGACAATATGGATATTAAGATGGATAATGATGCATTTATGGCGGTATCAATGATAAATGATTTAAGAAGAAGGGGAATAAATGTTTTAAAAGAAAAAATACTTAAAAATTATAATGTAAAAACTTCAAAAAGAGAAAATATTTTGTTTGATATTAAATCTGATATAAAAAGTGCATTGAGACATTATAAAAAAGTGGCGATGGTAGACACTTTAGAGAAGTTTAAATTAATTAAAGATGGAGTGGATTGTTTAATTTTCTCGCCATTTAAATATGATAAACATGATATTGAAAGCCTTGTTGATGCTTTAGAAATTCCCGTATATTTAAATTTGCCTATTATTGCTAGACATAGCGATATAAAGCTATTAAACCAGATTCTATTAAGCGATAAAATTAAAAATGTGGTGGCAAACAATTTATATGCACTTGAATTGGCAAAAGATAAAAATGTTATGTTGGGGCTGGGATTAAATTTAATTAATAACACATTTAAAAATTATAATAGAATATTATCATTAGAATCTAAAGGAGAATTTTTAAATAGTGATATTGTTTATGCTTTTGGTATACCTCAGCTTATGATATTTTGTCACTGCTTTTCAAAAAATTGCCATACATGCAATGCTAACAATGCCTTGCTAAAGGACGAAATTGGCGCTAGTTTTATGATAAAAAAAACAAAGCTGGTTAATTGTTATCATTCTTTATTTAATAATATTCCTGTTAATGCAACAGCTGCTTTAGAGTCAAGAAATGCTTTATGCGGCAAGCTCTTTGACTTTACTGCTATAAAAATTTCAGATTTAAAAAACTTTGATTATAATAATTTCAATAATATTTTCCCTAAATTTACAAAAGGACACTTATATAGGGGAGTAGAGTAGTTAGAAAAAAGGAGTAAAACATATGTTTAACATAGTTTTAATAGAGCCGCAGATACCGCAAAATACTGGGAATATTGCAAGGACCTGCGCTTGTGCTGGTGCAAAACTTCACTTAATAAAACCCTTGTTTGATATTAATGATAAAACTTTAAAAAGGGCGGGATTAGATTATTGGGATAAATTAGAAATTTTTTATTATAAAGATGCTGATGATTTTTTCAATAAAAATCAGGGAGAGTATTTTTTTATTGAAACAGGTGGTGTGCAAAATTATACTCAAGTAAAGTTTTATAAAGATGCATATTTATTTTTTGGGAAGGAAACAACAGGAATAGATAAACAAATCCTTAATAAATATGAAGATAGGATAATTTCTATTCCAATGAGTAAAAATCTTAGATCGCTTAATTTATCTAATTGTGTTGCGCTTGTTTTATATGAAGCGTTAAGACAAAATACTTTTTTTGATTTGTGTTGACCATATGTTATTATAGTTAAAATCGCACACAAGACTATCACATTAGTAGGGAAAAAACCGTAAACAGGGTTAAAAAACACAAAAAAACTAAAAAAACTTCAAAATAATGTGAAAAATATGTGAAAATTGTGTGAAAAACAGTTGACATGTATATTATTTGTGTGTATAATGTGTGTATGGTTGATGATGAAATTATCACATTATACATAAATTAATCACAAAAAAGGGGGCTTTATCATATGAGGGGATTTAAGCAATTTAAGTCAATTAAAATTAAACTAGCAGTTATATTTGTTTTATCTGCAATTATGGTTTGGTCTGTAGTTCTAAGTATGTCATTTAGTGGTGTTGTTATTTCAGGCGGACAAACTTATAATCCTTATAGTGATCAAGAAGGAGGTTATGACGATATTGATTTAGTATTAAATGAATATTGTTAGACTGTTAAATATTTTTTTTACAAATTAGTTGGTGTGATGAGCCAAATAATGAATAATGACTTTTAAATTATTAAGGTCAAAAATAAGACTAGGGCAATAAATTTTATGATTTGCGGCTTTAGTCAAGAAAACAGTGAAGACTCTCTCTCCCTTTACTGTTTTTTTGTTTTAAGAAACAAAAAAACTCTGTACAAACTAGTGTTGTCGCCAATTTAGTACAGAGTTTTTTATTAAATAGTCGGGACAGCTAATATTACTTGTTAAAAGTTTCTTTTTCTTTTTCTGCAAAAGTTTGTTTTGCTTCATCCATTTTTTCAGTGCCGGCATCTTCAGTTTCATACATTCCGTTTTCATTCATATATTGAAAAGTATGAAACTGGTCGTCAGCGCACTCGCTAAATTGGTTGTGCAATAAGTTTCTTAAATTAGGGCAAGATACTTCTGTAATTGCTGTTCCATACATTTTGCATAATCCCTTTTGAGTAGTTAATACATCAGTTGCAATTGATTCATCATCTAGTGACACCATATCTTGTGCTGCTTCTAAATTTGATGCAGTTTCATTCTCTTCATCATCGGCACTATAATTGCTCGTACCTGTATAATTTGCATTTTTACTTCCTATATCTTTAAAATTCATAGGATTTGGTCTATTGTCTGTTGTCATTTTAATTTTTCTCCTTGTCTTATTTTTTAGAAAAAAAGTAAGCAAAAAACTTTTATGATTTTGCATTCAAGCAGAATTAATCAATTTTTACTCTTCGCTATTTAGATAATTGAATAATGCTTCAAATCTAGCTTTATGTTTATTTGCATAGCAGCCTAGTTTCTGTTTTAATTCTGTATCAGAAGTAGAGCCAACATAATTGCAGCATTTTTTATAAGCTAAAAGCTCGCTGTTCATTAATTCAGAAATTTCTGTCAAATTTTTAGTTGTCATTTGATTTTTACCTCCTTTATTAACATTTGTTTTTTTAATGAAAAATATTCTTGCTTTTTAATAGGATAATATGGTATATTTAAAAAATGGGAATAATTTCTAGTATTGAAAAACAAAAGAAAAACAAAAATCGAGTCAGCATTTATGTTGATGGTGAGTTTGTATTAGGATTAGAAGAAATTGTATTAATACAAGAACGCATAAAAATAGGAGACGAGATTAATGAGCAAAGATTAAAAGATGTTGCGTTTAAATCAGATATAAATACTGCATTTAATAAAGCAATAAAATATTTAGGAAGCAGACTACATTCTAAAAAAGAAATTGAAAAATATCTGTTTAGCAAAGAATATGATAATGAAATTGTGGATTTAGTTATAAATAAATTAAATGAATATGGCTATATAAATGATGAAAATTTTGCAAATGAATTTATTAAAAGTTATTCTAAAAAATATGGGAAACACTATGTTTGTATGCGATTAAAAGAATATGGAGTTGATAGGGATATTATTGATAGACTATTAAATTATTCGGATAATGACAGCTTAAAGAGGGTGGCTGAAAAATATTTATCCACAAGAAAAGATGTTTCTAAGCAAAAATTGTATGGATATTTATATAGCAAAGGCTATTCATCAGATGACATATTATTCGCAATAGAAGATCTTAAGGAGATAAAGGATTATGAAAATTAACAATAAAAAAATAAAGAACATGTCTAATATAGCTTTATATAATGAAACATATGATATACAATTGCCCAAAGGAATTAGGATAGGACATGCTGATAATGATTATACGGGAGTTAGTGTGATAATGACTGACTTTGACTGTGTGGCAGGAGTTGATGTGAGGGGAGCTGCCCCTGGCACAAGAGAAACTGAACTTTTAAAATCAGAGAAAATGATTAGGGAAGTTCAGGCCATTGTGTTGTGCGGCGGGTCGGCGTACGGACTAAGCGCAGTAGATGGAGTAATGCAGTATTTGCGTGAGAGAAAAAGAGGATATTATATCAAAAATTTTGATAAATATGTACCTATTGTCCCAAGCGCTGTAATTTTTGATTTAGATGATGCGGAATATAATTTTCCTGATAAAGAAATGGGGTATCTAGCTTGTGTAGAGGCGAACTTATGCCCAAAAAGTGGAAGTGTTGGTGTTGGAAGGGGGGCTACTGTGGGCAAAATAAGGGGACCTAAAAATACTAGCCGAGGTGGAGTGGGTATTGCTACTGTGACTGTGATGGGCGTAATGGTGACAGCGTTTGTTGTAGTCAATGCGTTTGGTGATGTATATGATCATAAAAATGGAAAAATTATTGCCGGAGCTTTGGATAGAGGCGGCCAGTTTTTTAATACAAATAAGTCTATGTTAGACGGAAAGCTTTTAAGGCTGCTGATGGGGGTGGGCAAAAGCGATGAAAATTCGGGGTTTGATGTAGGTGGCAATACTACTATAGGATGTATTATTACTGATGCAAAATTAGATAAGGTGGAAGCAAATAAGTTGGCGAGTATTTCTCATAACGGTTTAGCTCAATCTATTAAGCCTGTGCACACTGATTATGACGGGGATACTATGTTTTGTTTGGCAACAGGGAAAAAGAAGGTTTTTAATTTTGCGTTTTTGCAAGCGGCTGCAGTTGAGGCTGCAAGCAGAGCTATTACTAATGCGATTGAGTACGCAAAGAAATCTGAAAAAGAGGTAATAGAATGATAGGTACAGATTTAATAAATATAGAGAGAATAAAAAAGGCAGTAGAGAGTGAGTATTTTTTAATAAATACTTTTTCTAAAAATGAGATTGAATATGCTAAATCTAGAAAAGATTATTTTGAAAGCCTGGCGGGGATTTTTGCTGCTAAAGAGGCTGTTTTAAAAGCGACGGGGACAGGGATAGTTGATTTAAGACTTAATAAAATTGAGATTTTGCATAATGAAAAAGGACAGCCTTATCACAGATTAAATTCTGACAAACTAGTGAATGTTTCAATTTCTCATGACAGTGGTTTTGCAATTGCGGTGGCAATGATTATTTGATAAATTAATGAAATCTTTGAATAATAATTGTTAAAACACTAAAATGAGGAGGCTAGAACATAATGCAGTCACATAATATTAATAAGCAAATGGCGGCAATTAAGCCGTTTTTGGACAACACTTGGAAGAAACTTAAACAAACACAGCAAGAAAAATTAAAAAAAGTCAACAAGAATTTTGTTTTAAATTTAATGCCTAAAGTGTTTGAAGAATATAGATGTATTGCAAAGCAGTGCGGCATGAATAACCAAGTTTTAGATGTTGGCAAGTTAGATTTGGGTAGATTTGCCGAATATATATTTCATTATCATTATTTTACAGTGTCTCATTTAAATAACAAGCAAAGAGAGGCGATAAAAGTAGACGAAAATTATATTGAGAAATTAGCAAAAAATGTTGGGTGGTCGATTTATCTTGATGAAGAAGCCCAAATGAGTATTTTATCAATGACGTCTTCAAAATCGCCAGAAGTTATAAATTTAATGAATTTTTATAATAGGTTATTAGGTGTTAAGTTGAAAGTCAAGAATGATGAGAAAATTTGCATATTGAAGGGTTTATTTCAAGTGGCAATTTTTACTATGAAGGGTGTGGCAAATCTAGTAGGTGACGGGAATACAATTAGTGCAATAGCTCTTTGGCGCAATTTATTTGAATTAGAGTGTACTATAGCAATACTGGCTAAACAGAATGAGAGTGTTGTTAAAAAATATTTAGAACATCAAAAATTTGCAAATTATGAAGATGATGATTCAATAAAGGCGCAAGTAAAAAAAGAAGCAAATAAACATAGTGTGGAAAATTATAGAGAATTTGCTAATTATGGTTGGTTGATATATTGTGATAATTTTGATTTGAAACAAGGTTTTCATTTGAACTTTAGGCGAGGAGTATTAAAGTTGGCAGAGTGTGAAGATGGATACAAGGCATACTCTGAGGCAAGTAAGATTATTCATGGTTCCTCAATAATTCTTACAGAAGCTATAGAGAACTATTATTATTTTTCAGTGATGCAGCTTTTTGAATCTACAAAATATATAGCAAAACTTTTTGACGGTTTTATAAAAGATAATAGCTTATTAGAAGAAAGTGATTTTAAAGATTATGATTACTGGATAAGACTTCTTGGCGATATGATTTCTGATACTTATGATATTGTAAAGAAAAAAATTAACATACAAAAAAATTATAATTTTTGCCAAAAAATTACATAAAAACATATATATTAGAAAATAATAAAATTAAATCTTAGTATAGACTAAACAAAAGATGGAGATAAATTATGTATAAACTAATAATTAATGTGGATAAGGAGATGCACAACCTTTTGCTTGAAACATCTAAACTAAAAAATATCGGTATAGAACAATTTGTTAAAGAAATCCTAGAGCAATATGTTGTCTCACCGCATATAATAAATGAGGAGAGCATGGCAAAAGGGTATGAGGAAATGGGGCAAATAAACTTAGAGTTGGCTAAATAGCTTTTTTATTTCCCTCATTCTTTTTACTTAAAAAATTCTGAGTAATCATATGATTATTGCAAATTTTTTTGTGTTTTCTTTATAATCCACAAAAGAGAAGGGGGAAATAATCCCAATGGAAAAATCTTTTTTAACCACGCCCATAAGTATTAGAAGAGGCGATTTATTTTATGCGGATTTGTCCCCAGTCATAGGCAGTGAGCAAGGGGGTCTAAGACCAGTACTTATTATTCAAAATGATATAGGAAACAAATATTCACCCACTATTATAGCGGCAGCGGTGACATCTCAATTAACAAAAGCAAAATTACCTACTCATATTGAAGTCAAAGAAGGTGATTTTGGTTTAGCAAAAACGTCAGTAATTTTATGCGAACAAATTAGGACGCTTGATAAGCGGAGGTTAAAGGAGAAGATCGGCAGCGTAGACAAAATGACGATTAATAAAGTGGATAAGGCATTATTGATTTCATTAGGTTTTGTAGGGAACAATAAAGAGTAGCGATATCAAAAAAACGCTTGTGTAGTTTTGTAACACAAGCGTTTTTTATAAATTTAGTTAGATCTCTTGTTTTGGATATGCCCACAAGTTGTGCATATGAAATTTGTTTTATAACTTCCTTCACTTTTGTTTCCTTCTTTTAAGTGTGCCCGTATAAGTATCACCCTTTTATGCTTAATCTCAATTTTGGGGTCACCATAACTAACATAAGAGCCTTCATCTATGGCAAATTCGCAGTATTAAAAACAGACTAGCTCCAAATAAAGCTAATGATATCTACTGCCCAAAATCCTAATGCATTGCCCATTCTTGCTAAAAAATTACTTTCATGATATTCAGGCAAAGTTTGAACTTGCTCTGTGTATGAGGCAAAAAACGAAACTACAAAGAAAACTAATGATATTGAGAATATAATCAAAAGCATTCTAAGAAATTTGCACAAATTAGTATCATGCTTATATTGTGTTTCCTTTTTTTATGGCATAGGCAATTTCGCCATCTTTATACTTCTTTGAGTTGCTGCTTAACTTTATCGCTGTCAACTAATATAGAATCAAGAGTTGCATTGATATGTATCGTACAATTAGTTGGTGCTTTAGGTTCATTTTCCACCCAAAAATCACATATCTTACAATTATTTTCATTTTTCCAAATTAACTTTAATTCAGCAAAGGAAATATAATGCCAAGCAATTTCTAATGCTTTTAATTCAGATATAGTTCTAAGGCAGGGAGGATTTTTCTATATTCACAAATAAATTATGAAATTCCTTGACAAAGCAAAATTATCAAGATACAATATAATAATGCTTGATAAGGAATTACAGAATAATGATAATCAAACTCCGCATAAATTTAAAGTAGTGTCGGAGTTTTTGCCTAAGGGGGATCAGCCGCAGGCGATTGAGAAATTAGCTCAAGGATTAGAGGACGGATTAAAGCATCAGGTATTGATGGGGGCAACTGGGACAGGAAAAACTTTTACTATGGCAAATGTGATTGCTAAAATAAATAGGCCCGCACTAGTGATTGTGCACAATAAAACACTAGCGGCCCAGATTTGCAACGAGTTTAGAGAACTATTTCCTAATAATAGAGTAGAGTTTTTTGTATCATATTATGATTATTTTCAGCCAGAGGCATATATTGTTTCGACAGACACTTATATAGAAAAAGACTTAGCGATAAATGATGAAATTGATAAATTGCGTCATAGTGCTACTAGTTCATTACAAGAGAGAAGAGACACTATAGTTGTTGCATCGGTGAGTTGTATATATGGATTGGGTGCACCTGAGGATTATTATAGATTAGGAGTGTCGCTAAGACCTGGGCAGGAACTAAATAGGGATGATTTGATAAAAAAATTGATTGCTATTAATTATAAAAGGAATGATGTGGAATTTATAAGAACAATGTTTAGAGTGAGAGGAGATACTGTTGAGATTTTTCCTGCGAATAAAAGTGAGAGCGGTGTTAGGGTAGAGTTTTTTGGGGATGAGATAGAGGATTTAAGCGAGTTTGATGCGATTAGCGGAAAAGTGATTTCTAAATTAAAACATGCGGCTATTTTTCCTGCGTCGCATTATGCTGTAGAAAAGTCAATTTTGGATAAGGCAATTGGGCAAATATTGATTGACTTAGAAAAACAAGTGAAAATTTTTGAAGAAAGCGGACAGTTAATTGAGGCACAGCGGATTAGTCAGAGAGTGAAATATGATGTAGAGATGATGAGAGAGTTGGGATATTGTACGGGTATTGAGAATTATTCTAGGTATTTTGATGGCAGAATTCCTGGTGAGCCTCCATTTACGCTATTGGATTATTTTCCTAAAGACTTTGTGCTGTTTGTGGATGAGAGTCATATTACATTGCCGCAGGTGCGAGCAATGTATAGAGGTGATTTGGCAAGAAAGACTAATTTGGTTAATTATGGTTTTAGACTGCCTGCAGCGTATGATAACAGACCCTTGATGTTTGAAGAATTTAATAAAAAGATTGGACAGGCAGTGTATGTATCGGCAACTCCTTCTGTTTATGAGCTAGGATTAATTGATACAAACACTAGTGAGGCGCAAAATTTTAAAAATAATAATGTGGCGTTTAGTGAGCAGGTTATTCGTCCGACGGGTCTTGTTGACCCAAAAGTTTTTATTAGAAAAGTTGATGGTCAGATTGATGATTTATTGGATGAAATTAAGGATACTGTTAAAAATAATGAAAGGGTGCTAGTCACTACACTGACAAAGAAAATGGCGGAGAGTTTGTCAAAGTTTTTGTCAGAAAATGGGGTGAAGGTCAGGTATTTACATTCTGATATTGATACGCTTGAGAGAATAGAGATAATTAATGGGTTGAGGGCAGGAAATTTTGATGTGCTAGTTGGTATAAATTTGTTGAGGGAAGGCTTGGATATACCAGAGGTAAGTTTAGTGGCGATTTTGGATGCGGATAAAGAAGGCTTTTTAAGAAGTACAACATCGCTGATACAAACAATTGGCAGGGCGGCAAGAAATGCAAATGGGCGGGTAATAATGTATGCAAATACTATAACTAGATCTATGGAGGCGGCGATTGGTGAAACAGATAGAAGAAGGGCTAAACAAGAGGAGTATAACAAAGAAAATAAAATAGTGCCTAAGACAATTGTTAAACCGATTAAGAATACACTTAATATTTCATCTAAAGAAGAAATTAAGGTGGATGCAAAAGATATTCCGCAGACTATTGAAAAGTTAAAAGCTTTGATGGTTATAGCTTCTAGCAGTTTAGATTTTGAACATGCGATTGAGCTGAGAGAAAAGATTGCACAGTTAAAGAAGATGCAGGGAAAGATGAAATAGAAAACTATATACAAACTAGTGTTTGCATATAATTAACCTAAAAAAACTATGTGCGATCATAGGTTTATACAGGGTTTTATAAAATGAGCTGGGATTGAATGGGAAATAATATTGCATTGATAAAAATGGAAGCAAATGATATAAAAAATCTTAGAGAAGGAAACAAATGAAAGAATTTATTACCATAAAAGGCGCAAAAGAAAATAATCTTAAAAATATTGATTTAGTTATCCCTAGAAACAAGTTGATAGTTTTTACGGGGCTTTCGGGCAGTGGGAAAACTTCTTTAGCATTTGATACTATTTTTGCTGAGGGACAGCGCAGATTTATTGAATCCTTAAGTTCATATGCACGTCAGTTTTTAGGTCAAATGCATAAGCCCAATGTTGAAAGCATTGACGGACTTTCTCCTGCAATATCTATTGACCAAAAGACTACGGGCAGAAATCCTAGATCTACGGTGGGGACGGTTACTGAAATATATGATTATCTTCGTTTATTTTATGCTAGAGCAGGTACAGTATTTTGTCCTAAATGTGATAAAGAAATATCTACTCAAACAATTGACCAAATTGTTGATAAGGTAATGTCTCAAAAAGAAGGCTCAAAGATTTTGGTTAATGCTCCTGTGGTTCGTGGCAGAAAAGGTGAATATTCAAAACTATTAGAGTCTTTTAAAAAAAGCGGTTATCAAAGAGTAATGATTAATGGTCAGATTCATTCTCTTGATGATGATATTTCTTTGGACAAACAAAAGAAACACAGTATTTCAGTAGTAATCGATAGATTAGTCATAAAAGAAGATATATCTAAGCGCTTAACTGACAGTATAGAGGCTGCATTAAAACTTGCAGAAGGTTTGGTTATAATTGATAATGACGGTGAGGAAATTTTATTTAGTACAAAATATGCTTGTACAGAATGCAACATTTCTATATCAGAAATTGAGCCTAGGTTATTTTCATTCAATTCTCCATTTGGAGCGTGTCCCACCTGTAGTGGCTTAGGCTATAAAAATGAAATTGACCCTGTATTAATTTATGGTGACGGTGAAAAATCTTTAAGAAAAGGAGCATTGGCTGTATCGGGTTGGAATTTGGATGCAAGTTATTATGGTGAAATGTATTTTGAGGCCTTATCAAAAAGATATAATTTTTCTTTGGATACACCTTATAAAGAATTGCCAGATAATATTAAACAAATTTTATTGTATGGGAATGGTGGCGAAAAACTCACTCTTGCATATCAAAGTTATAGCTTTAGTGGAAGTTTTCATAAATCGTATGAGGGAATTATCCCTAATTTAATGCGCCGCTATCAAACTACTGCATCGGAAAGTTCTAAAGCTGATATTGAAAAATATATGAGGTCAACACCTTGTTCTGAGTGCAATGGTTTGCGTCTAAAAAAAGAGGCGCTGGCAGTCAAGCTGAACGGACAAAATATCGCTCAAATTTGCAGGTTGTCGATAAAAAAACTATGTGCATTCATAAGTAATTTGCAATTAAACGGTACTCAAACATTGATTGCTGCACCTATAGTTAAAGAGATAAATGAGCGCTTAAAGTTTTTAATGGATGTTGGCTTAGATTATCTTACATTATCAAGAAGTGCAGGATCGCTAAGCGGAGGTGAAGCGCAAAGGATAAGGCTGGCTACTCAAATTGGGTCAGGCTTGATGGGTGTTTTATATATCTTAGATGAGCCAAGTATTGGTCTGCATCAACGGGATAATGAAAAATTAATTGCTACACTTGAAAGACTTAGAGATTTAGGAAATACTTTGATAGTGGTAGAGCATGATGAGGATACTATAAAAAGAGCAGACCATATAGTGGATATTGGTCCTTTTGCAGGGGTGCATGGGGGAGAGCTTGTTGCTCAAGGAAACTTGCAAAACATAATGAATGCACCTAATTCTTTGACTGGAAAGTATTTGTCTGGCGAAAAAAATATTCCTATTCCTAAAACTCGAAGAGAAACAATAAATGGATTTATTGAGATTGTCGGGGCAAGTCAAAACAACCTAAAAAATGTGACAGCAAGTATTCCTTTAGGAGTAATGACGGCTATAACTGGGGTATCAGGCAGCGGGAAAAGCAGTTTAATCAATCAAATTTTGTTTCCTGCTGCATCAAACACTATAAATAAGACACGACTGCCAATTGGTAAACATGAAAAAATTGACGGCTTGCATCTTGTTGATAAAATTGTTAATATTGACCAAAGTGCAATAGGGCGTACTCCTCGTTCAAATCCTGCTACTTATACTGGTGTTTTTACTCCTATTAGAGAATTATTTGCAAAAACTAACGATGCAAAAGAGAGAGGATATGCTCCTGGACGCTTTAGTTTTAATGTAAAGGGTGGTCGATGTGAGCATTGTACGGGAGATGGAATCATTAAAATTGAAATGAATTTTTTGCCTGATGTGTATGTCCCGTGTGAGGTGTGTAAAGGTGAAAGATATAATCGTGAAACTTTAGCAGTAAAATATAAAGGTATAAATATTTCAGATGTCTTAAATATGACTATTGAGGATGCGTGTTGCTTTTTTGAAAATATTCCTCAGATTTACACAAAAATCAAGTCACTTTATGATGTGGGGTTAGGATATATAAAATTAGGGCAGTCAGCAACAACTTTAAGTGGCGGTGAAGCACAAAGGGTTAAGTTGTCTACAGAATTATCAAAAAGGGCTACATCAAAATCATTATATATTTTGGATGAGCCGACAACGGGTTTGCATATGGCAGATGTGGATAGATTGATTGTAATATTGCAGCGCTTAGCTTCAAGCGGAAATACTATTGTAGTAATAGAGCATAATTTGGATGTAATAAAAACGGCAGATTATTGTATAGATTTAGGATATGAGGGCGGCGATGCAGGCGGGCAAATTATTGGCGTTGGAACGCCTGAAGAATTGGCTAATAATGAAAAGAGTTATACAGGAATATTTTTAAAGAAGATATTAGATAACCGATATGTTGTGTAGAAATTACGAATAAAGAAAATTTCTTACTTAAAAATGTAAAATAATATTATGTTTAGTAATAAATTAAAAGAATTAAGAGAATCAAATGAGTTGACTCAAATAGCCTTGGCAGAAAAGCTGGGTGTGACAAGGCAAAATATTTGTGATTGGGAAAATCGAAGAAGTGAAACTGATTTTGCCATGTTAATAAAGATAGCAGACTTTTTTGACATATCTTTAGATGAGTTATTAGGCAGAAAAGAGATATAATCTAAAAAACTTTTACAAAAGAAAAAAATAATAGAGGAAAACATATGAAAAAACTAATTTTTATCATGATTTTGTGCATGAGTTTCATGGCAATCTTTTTTATTGGTGCATGTGATGATGCTATTGAGTATAGAAATGAAAATGAAATTGAAGAGTGTTGTGGTCAGGTGGATGATAAAGATGACTATGATAGTGAGAATGACAATGACAATGACTATGATAGTGATTGTGATAATGATGATATAGTGGATGAGGATAAGGAAGAGGATTACGATTGTGAGAATAATAATCAAGAATGTAATATTGGTGAAGAATGTAATGATGAGGGTGGTGGAGATGAAGAATGTGAAGATAAGGAAAAAGAATATGAAGATAATGATGAATGTAATGAGTATGAAAAAGAAGATAATGAGGATAATAAATGTGATGTTGAAAATGATGAGTGTGATGAAGATGAGTATAATAATGATTATGAATATGATGATGTATGCGATGATTATGGAGATACATGTGATATAGAAGAATGTGATGAAGATAAGCAAGAAAATAATGACATAGAAGAAGATTATAATGAATATGATGATGCATGTGATAAAGAAGAAAATTGTGATGATAAAGAAGAATGTAATGAAGATAATGTTGATGATGAAAATATATGTGATGATTATGAACAAGAGTGTAGTGAGAATAATGAAGAAGAATATATTCCATCAATACCTGTTTATTTTTTAGTTACATTTGATTCAAACGGCGGTCTTATTCTAGAGTCTATATTAATTAGAGACGGACAAAAAATATGTCAAATACCTATTCCCTATAAAAACGGATACATATTTTTGTATTGGTCGCTTAATAATGAGTATTTTGATGCTGACATGCCAATAACTTTGGATGTTATTCTGCTAGCAGTTTGGAAACATGATTATGAGTCTTGTGAAAATGATGACATAGAAGAAAATGATGACATAGAAGAAGATAATGGAGATGAAGAAGAATACAATGACTGTGAAAACAATAATAAAGATTGCGATATAATTGAAGATGAATATTGTGAAAATGAAAAAGAAAGTGATGAGCATGATAAATGCGAAGAAAATGAAGATGATGAAAATGAATTATCAAACTATTTAACGATAAATTTGCAGATAAATCCACTTTTTAGATATACATTTATTGAATTAAACGGACATGTATATTATGAAAAATATATGAACACCACTAGAGGCTCTAAGATTATCTTAGAGATTTTTGGCAGGCGAGCATGGTATTATAATTCAGCGTGGCAATTACAAGTTCCGATAGTTTATATTAATAATCAAAGACTAAATGTTTATATTATAGAAGATTTATTTTTAGGTTCAGTTAGATTTGTGTTTATTATTTATGCTTATTCACAAGATGATTACTTAAATATTCAAATTGCTTGACTATACAAAAACAAGTATGGTATTCTATGATTAGGAGAGAAAAAAGAATGGATATCAATCAAAAAAACAATAATTTTATCAGAGAAATTTATTCAGATGGCAGTCACTATGAGGGACAAATAAAACATGGTAATCGTGAAGGCAAGGGAATATATTGTTATTCTGACGGTTCTAAATATGAGGGTGATTTTTCAAATGGAATAAGGCATGGAAGAGGCATTCAAATCTTGTCGAATGGTGACCGCTATGATGGAGAATTTAAAAATGGGCATCAAGATGGCAGAGGAGTTTTTTATTATGCAAATGGTTCAAAATATGACGGTGAATATAAAGAAGGGATAAGGCAAGGGCGTGGGATATATACCTATGCGGAGGGCGGCAGATTTGATGGTGAGTTTAAGAATGGACTTCCTGAAGGCAGAGGGATTTTTTATTATCCAGATGGCAGTCGTTATGAAGGTGAGTGCAAGGACGGAAAGCCGCATGGCAGAGGAATTTGCTATTATTCAGATAATTCAAAATATGATGGTGAGTATATTGACGGCAAACAGCAAGGCAGAGGTTTATTTTATTATCCAGATGGAAGAAAATATGACGGTGAATATAAAGATGGAAAAAGAGAAGGCAAGGGAGTATATTATTATACAGACGGAAGTCGCTTTGAAGGTGAGTTTTTAAGCGGAGATCCATCACAAAAAGGAGTTTATTATTATTCGGACGGGTCAAAATATGACGGGGAATTTAAAAACGGAAAGTCAGACGGTGTTGGGACATTAATACATGCAAATGGAGATAAATATGAAGGTGAGTTTAAAGATGGGCTGCCAAATGGTAGGGGAAGTGAATTTTTTGTGGATGGAAGTCGTTATGCTGGAGAGTATAAAAATGGTAAAATAGGCGGAAGAGGTATATATTATTATGTAGATGGTTCTAAATATGAAGGCGAATTTTTAAATGGAGAGCAAAATGGCAAGGGTGAGTATTTTTATTCGGACAGGACTAGGTATATAGGTGAGGTTTCAGCTGGGAGACCAAGCGGAAGAGGAGTATATTATTTTGCGAACGGGTCAAGATATGAGGGAGACGTTGTAGATGGAAAGCCGCATGGCAGAGGTGCATTTTATTATGTGGATGGCAGAAGGTTTGAAGGTAATGTAAAAGACGGAAAACCAGAAGGTCGGGGTCAATATTATTATGCTGATGGAAATAAGTATGAGGGAGAGTTTAAAGACGGACATCCAAGCGGTCAGGGGGTTTGCTATTTCATAAGCGGCAATCGTTATGATGGTGAGTTTAAAAATGGTCAACCAGACGGCAAAGGTTTTTATTATTATTCTGATGGTCGCAGATATGAAGGCGAGTTTAAAGATGGTCGACCAATTTAATGTGATTTAGGCGTCTAATATAAGGCGCCTTTTTTGATGCTCTAGGAAAAATACTTCGTAGAACACGCTGGTTTGAGAATGCTTGGAAACCAAAAAAACCGCTACTGCAAGGGCGGGTCGGGGCGAAGCTCCTTTTTTGATGTGTGAAAATTTTTATGATATTGATATTTTATAAGGCACAAAAACATTTGACAAGTTTATTTTATTATAATAGAATAAATCAGTAAGAGAGTAGAAGAGTTTACGGAAAGTGCTATAGGATGGGATGTCGCCTATAGACGAAAAAGATAAAATTAAAAATTTATCTTTGTGATAAACTCCTCGCGTCCGCTCTAAAATCATATAAAAATTATTGCAAACATATGTTTGGCGCATAATTTTTAAGTGTTTTTAATCGGACCTCTTAAATTTAATTAAAGAGGTTTTTTATTTTATGGAAGAAACAATGCAAGAGCAAGAAGAAGCGGCTGTTGCTCAAGAGCAAGAAATTGCTGATGTAAAACAACGCATTTTAGCAACAGAACTAACAGACACAGACAGCACACAAAAAGTTCCGATTTGGAAAAGAATATTTCTTCCTCCTAAAAGATTTGGACAAGGTCAAAATTTTAGAATCACACTATTCATTGCAATGATGGCAGTTATGATTGCTATGGGCACTGTATTAAATGCATTTTCTTTTCAAGTTGCAGGATTAGGGCGTGTCAGTTTTGTATATATGTTTATGTATTTAAGCGGAATGTTGTTTGGTCCTTTTTATGGTGCACTAGTTGCTTTCACTGCTGACGGATTAGGCTGGATATTAAGACCAGAAGGTCCTTATATGCCGCTAATAGGTTTATCAAATGCAACAGTTTCAATGATAGTCGGCTTTATTTTTATGATCAAGTTTAATAGAAAAACGCTAAAAAATGTATTGCTTGTTGCCTTTGTTTTGATTTGTGTGGCTACAGTTATGTCAACATATTATGTAGGTCCGTTTCAAGCAGCTCAACCTGAGCGATTTGCTAGAATACTAGAAAGAGCTGCTGGACATGAGTTTTATGGCAATGAATATCTTTATGTTCCGTGTGCAGATGGGGGAGATGGAATCCATGAATTTGTTAGACGGCTATATATATCAACCCCACGAGTATATAAGACTGATGAACATGGGCGATTTTTGTATGAGGTTATTCCGCCAACAGCTGCGACAGGAATGCACAACGGCGTAAGAGTAGCAATAATCGCCATAACAATATCATTATTAGTCTTTGGTGTATATAAAATAATGGGTATGAGAATTCTAGAGGGCAAAGAGAATGAACTAGCAAGCAATCAATGGTTCGCTAAAACGATATTTGCAGCAATTGTCGCTTTTGTTCCTACTACACTAGGCTTAAGTGTTTGGGGAATCCATTTATTAATTCAAATGGGAATGGCAGGATTTCCGCCGACTTGGAATTCGTTCTCAATCATTTTAATGGCGCAATTAGTGTCGCAGCCAGTTTGGGTAGGTATAAATTTATTCTTAATGAGTATGCTTGTGCCTGCTTTAAACAGGTCAGTGTTTAAACGGCAGCCTTTAGGGGAATGTAATTGGTGATGATAGCTCATAGGAGTGTTTAAAGTCTTCTGCATAATTTGGGCGGTCTGGATTGCCCGCTCCTAAATAATGAAATGAAAAGCGGGCGATTGATAGTCGCCCCCTAGGGAAAGAATATTTTAATAATCTTAAACAAGAATAAGAAACGGATAGTTTAATAATGTTGAATAAAAAAGTTGTACGCCCGAATATCGGGCGTTTTTTTGTTAATAACTTTTTTTGCATAAAATACAAAAACTAAAAAAAACTGCATAAAATTCCTCAAAAAGTACAAATTTCGCTTGACAAGCAGCAGCAGCAGCAGCAGTTAAACTATACTTGAAAATTTAATTATTGATAACTAACGATTTTGTGTTGACAATGGTTTTTTGAAAATAATTGAAAGGGGTTTTTATGGCTGATAATAAAAAAAAGGGCGGCAAGGGCTATATGATTGTGTCAATAATTTTGCTGGCATTGGGCGTGGTTTTTTTCAGGTGGCTTTTTGTTGTTTTTCCTTTTTTAATTGGGATTCCTTTAATTGGTACAGCGGGCACAGTTCTGGGGATAATTCTTGCAGGCTTGGCTGTGCTTATATTTGTTAACGGTATAACTAAAAGAAATTATGTTTTTGTGATTGTGCCGGTGATTTTGATGATAGTGGCTGTGTTTTCTTTTACAGGACATCTTACTGTAAGCGATGATTTGGGAGTCAGGATTATTGTTGGGGCAGTTTTTGCTGTGCCGGCGGTTATTATATTTATTAAAGGTGCGACTCAGGTTAAGTTTAAGCATAAAACAAAGCAAACAGGATTTAAAAGGACATTTTGGACTATCGCAGGACAGCGAAAGGGTTTTACGATAAGTATTGAAATGGATTTTAATACAAAACAGTTTTTAATTAAAAACAAGGGACGCATTGTAGGAATGTATAAATTTTCAGAAATTGTCAGAGTTGAAACATCTAATACGGTTGATGAGGTTACATTCTCTACTGTTGGCTTTGGTTATATGGTGCGGTATGTTGCCCCTAATTATACTTATGATAATTGGGTGAAGGTGACTGCTTGTCAAGATGGCAAGACAAAGCCTTATTTAATTTATAGAGCGTCTAAGGACGACCAAACAAGTTTATATGACAAAATTATCAGCGCAGCAAAGGCGGGCGGATTAACTATGGTGAGTAAATGATTAGTCAAAAATAGCGCTTTACTGATTTATAAAACTCTGCACATTCACGGTGATTTTCATGATACTTATATAATGTTTTTTGGTTGTTTAAAACAAAAACGGCAAACTAAAAGCTTTTGCAGCTCTTTGAGCTCCTTTATCTAAAAGGGGCTTTTTGCCTTTTTTACCTTGAAAAAAGTATTCTATTTTGAAGTTGCCAAACACAAAGTTCATTAATACTACAAATACAATCCCGATTCCTCCACTAATAAAAATTCTTAAAAATGTAGGCATCATCCCAAAAATGCTATATAAACCACTAGTTATAAAATTGCTGGTACAGTCAAGCTCACACTTATTAGCAATGTCCATAAAAAGCCCCATTTAAATTTGGCTTTTCTTTTGATTGCCCAAATATTTAATATAGATGATAAAATCCATCCAGAACCCATGCCGATTGCCATTATTCTGATATTAAAATTAGATCCAGCAATTAAAAAGCTTGAAAACATAACAGTTGCTCCAATCAAATAATGAATAAATGATTTTAATTCCATATCTAGTGAATTCATCATAGATGAGGTTATGCTTTCAATTGAAATCGGCAATAACAGCCATGCTGCAGCTCTTAAAAATCGTCCAGAATCAGCATTTCCATAAACAAAAATACCTATTGGTTCTCCTAGTGCAAAAAATAGCGGAAAAAATATGCTTCCTAACACAATAGACATTTTTATGGCAGCTTCAGTTTGCCGCCTAATTGCTTTTTCATCTTTTGCTGCCATAGCTTTTGACAGAGTAGGAATCATTACAAATGCTAGACTGCCAACAAAAGTAAGCGGAATAAATAAAAGAGGCATAGCCATCCCCATACTATAGCCAAATTGATACATAGATTCTGTTTGAGTTAAACCGCCTCTTGATATAAGCAAAAATGGGACTAAGATTGCTATAAAACCGTTTACTGCTGCGGTTGCTGCTCTTCCTGCGGTGACCGGGGTGCTTTGTTTGATGAGCGGCTTTATAAAACCTTTGGGGCTTTTAAACCTTGCACCTGTGGCAAAATAGCAGATGATGCATGTTAAAGCTGCAACTATACATCCAATTGTCATAGCAAACGCTGCTACCCTTAATCTATCAAAGCCTAAACTAAATAAAATGACGCATGTGCCGATTCTGGCAAATTGTTCTGCAATTTCTAATAGGCTGACAGCTGTATATTTTCCACGTCCCCAAAGATTGCCTCTTAAAGATGCATAGATAGAAGAAAAGACCAAAGCGGGAATCATAAATAATAAGGCGGTGCGGGATAAATCGTTTGCAAAAAGGCTGCCAATTGCACGGTTAAAGATTAAAATGAACAAAGTTAGGGCAGAGGATATAACTATATTAATTAAAAAAGCGGCAGTTGCAGTAGAATTTTCTTCTCGAATTTGTTTGTTGGTTCTTAATTTTGCTGTTTGCTTAGATACAATTAAAGGCATGCCGCTTGTGATTAATGTGACCATCACCATAAAAGTAGATAGCGCAACTTGATAGATGCCCATCATTTCTGCACCTAGCTGTCTTGAAAGATAGATTTTAAAAAAGAATCCTAAAAGTCTATCAAAAAAGGTAAAGAATGACATAATAAAAACGGCTTTAACAATTGTTTTCATATTAAGTATTATTATGTCGGATATTGTCATATTATGATAAGGATTGGATTTAGGTTTAATTGTGAATCAAGATTTTAAGATGTTGTAGGATTATGTGACAAAAAATAATTCTGTACAAACATTAGTTTGTACAGAATTACATAAAGTATTTTGCTGTTAATTTTTATAAGATGTTTAAATTCTAAATTTTCACAAAAAAACGCTAGTTTTTTAGAAATTTTTATGATACAGTATATATAATGAAAATCAAAAAATTATTAAGTATAAGTTTAGTTATTGCTCTTGCTATAGTTTTGCAAGGATGTTTTTTTGTTTCTTGTTTTGAAGATGAGAGTTCTAACGGAGGAAACACACAATACATTTTTTATCCGCCGCATGCATTGCGTCTAAGATATACGGGGCAGCTTTTTCAAGAAATAAATAATACTAGTCCAGTTACTTTTACTGCTACTACAAATTTAGGCTCTAGACCTGATCTTAATTTTAGATGGTATATAAACAATCAGCGTCAAATATCTTCAAGTACAAATTCGTTCACTCTAAGTTCTCAAAGCCAAACAGGAGAGTTTGTTATTCGTGCTGTTGCGCAAAATTATCCAAACATCCAAGCAGTCAAAACGGTGAGAGTATACAACAATTTTCAAATGCCGCTTTTAATTAATAATGGCAGCCAAACATATGATTCAATCGATTATACGGCCGCTTTTTCATTGGTAGATCATGGCATTAATACATTTTTTGTGCAAAATAATCCGCCTCTTTATATAGAATGGTTAATAAACAATCAAGTGTTTAAAAGCGGCATAGCAATTAATTCTAATTCAGAATTACTAGATTTTTATTTTAATCCTGATAGGGCAGGAAAATTTTATATAAGTGCAAGGGTTAACGGAATATCAGTTTTTTACGATAGAGAGATTGATTATATCGAGATTATTTTTAGAGGGTCTATTCAAATTGATAATCTTGCAGTTTGTTTAAATCGTTATCCGCAGATTCAAATAACATGGGATAATAGAGAGAATACAATGTTTAGCGTGCAATTGTTAAATGATATTAGCTCATTAGCATTTTATCAAGTATGGGTCAATGCTAATGATGGCGGTGTAATTGTTTATTCATCTTCAGTAGATGGCGGGTCATTTAATATCTTACAAAATATTTATATTTTGGTGGAGAATTTAGCAGGTGAAACTTATGAATGTATTTTTATAGATGGTGGTTTTGCCAGTTATGAGTTTGCGGCGATATCAAATTCTGCGCTTTCATTCGTCCGCTCTACTTATTTATTAGGCAATTACTTTATGCAAAGTGACCAAGATATTTATGATATACTAAATTATATGATTGTATTTAGACCAAATCAAACTCGTCAAACAGCTTCAGCTGGTGCAATATACCATTTTAATGCTGTACAAACATATGTTTCTAGAGTTATTGTGTATATCGGCCATAACTCAATTTATTCTCCAAATACTTTAACTAGTACTATCGGAAATCATATTAATTTTACTGGAAGATATTTTTTTTCTATCACGAGTACAACTGGAAACACAAATAGATTAACTATAGGTTCTAGATTAACTATCTCAATAGAATTTGTAGACCAACTAGAACCCAATATGCATGGCATATATGTTTCCTCTCAAGGAAAAGTAACAGCTAATCCTTTTAGAGCACCGCAATTTTCTCAAACAGGCTGGCAAGGCTGTTCTCTTCCTATTGATTATTATCCGATTGCAAATTCAGTTGCCCGCACATCTGATCAACTATTTTTTGCGGTTACTAATGGATTTAATCCTATATTTGATTCTAATAGTGCTGCTAGTGCTGCTGAAAGAATTTATAATATTGCATACAATGCTTTAAAGAAAATAGTGGATGAAAACATGACAAAAGCACAAAAAGCAGCTGCCATTTATGATTATGTAATGTTTTTATCAAGTTATGATTATGCAATGTTAGATCCTAATATGTGTACAGGGACAGCTGTGCGCCATCCTGCTTTTTATATGGAGGGAGTTTTTGAAACAGGGTTTGCTGTGTGTGATGGGATGGCAAAGGCATTTGGCTTGATGGCAAAGATGGTTGGCATTGAAACAATTAGAATAATAGGTCCCGCTAGATTTGGATTAGAAAGTGAATTTGGGCAGCACGCTTGGAATAAAATTAATCTGTATGGAGAATGGTTTATTGTTGATACAACATGGGGGATTCCTAGTTTCAGCTTGGGTACAATAAATTTTAAATTAATGAGTCAAGGCTGGTTTTTATTGAATGATTTTGATGTTTCAGGCGGGCGAATTGAGCAGGGAATAAATAATCCATTGAGCAGCTATCATAATTTTAATTGGTTTTATCAAAATGGGCGATTTATCCATGATTCAGATTGCTTAAATGAGCAGCTTAATAGAGTGGTAGATATGATTGTGGGCGGAGCAGAGGAATGGGCAAGAGCAGGCGGGGCATTCTATACGGCATATACAGGATATTTGACCATTCAATATTTTGTATTAGAATTTGATAATAGCTCCGCCATTAATGAGTGTATTAGCATCTAATGTAGCCAATAATCCATTAAGACAACGCTTAATATCTGCATTAGGTGCAAGTGATTATTTATCATCTCATAATTTAAGAATTTTTGCAGGTAATAACACGGTTATAATAGGGGTGAGATAATAAGCATACAACTAAGGTGCAATAGCCAATAAACCCTCGCTTGCCTTATAAACATCTTGTCTTATTTTACGCTGCTTAATAAAACTGCCATCCAAGTTGCTATATACTAAGTATCCAATAGTTTTTAATTCTCCTCTAGGATAATAAACTACTTTCTGCTCACCGCTTATTGCATCCTCATTATGATACTTATATCCCGTATCAACTATTTTATTAATTGGAGGAGCTTCTTTTCTATGCACTATTTCGTATTTTCTGCTTAAGATATGCGGCATTTTTTCACCATAAAATTCCACCACTGCACGCCCGTTTTCAGAAAATGCTTTGATAAAAACAGGAGTTTTGCCATTATTTTTAAATTTTAAATCTTGTGCACTTGATACCATTGCATCGAATGATGGTAATTCATATCCGCATTCTAAAGAATGATTCTTAACCAAAGTTATATCCATTCCACCCAATAGTGCTGCATTATAAAGTGTTGTAGATACTTGACACACGCCGCCTCCTATTCCTTTTTCATACTTTCCGCTCACTATAATATTTCCCTCTTTAAAACCTCTGTCTTTTGTCCTTTTACCAACTACTTGATTAAAACTAAATTCTTCGCCTGCTTCAAGTCTTGTTCCATTAATTTTTTTTAAGGCAAGCTTTATATTGTGTGCTCTATTTTCTGAACTATTAGAAAAATTTGTGCTGTGTTTTGCTGTTAAGTTTATTAATTTTGCATTATCTTTTGCGGTGATATTGGGTGACAATGCAATAGTTTTGATATTTATTTCGACATTAGGTGAAGCAAGAAGTGAAAAATATATATCCTTATACAAAGCTTCTTCATTTACTTTATATCCTGGCTTTTCTTTAGTGATATCAAACATATTTTCTTGATTAGGATTAAAAATTATTTTACTATCTTTAGCATCAGAAAATACTGTGCAAACTAGTGAATTGACAATATTTTCTAATAACGGCATAGAAAAAAGCACAGCATATTTATATGTAGATCCGCTTGTCAAGCATTGATTCATTAGTTGTTTTTTTTCTGTATATGTTCCGTTTATTTTTTTATTATGAAAATCTAGTGCGACTAAATGGTTGCTAGGAGTCAGTTTTTCATCAGCATATTTAAAAACTTTATCACCGTGTTTAAGTTTAATAGAAATTTGTTCTGTGCAATCTTTAATGGATTTAATTTTTAATGGAGTCCTTTTTTTATTGTAATATAAAATTTTAGAATGGGTTTCATTAATTTTAGGATTACCTGGTTTTGTGTAAGGTTTTAATTTGGGAAAGATTTTTTTCCAAACGGGTTTTGTTTCTTGGTTATATGATGAAGGGGCAGCAGAGGCTCTTTTTTCATCAAGGCTGATAAGCATATCGGCTGTGACTACTGTATTAGTATTTGCATTAGCAGCAATTGGTCTAAATAAATGGGAAAAACTGGTTATACATAACAGTACAACCAGTAAACTTAAAATCATGGTTTTCATTATCCACTTGTTTCCCATAATAATATTTTATGCAAAGTTTATTTTAATATTGTTGGATAAAAATGGGTATGTAAATATTTTGACAAAGTTTTACAAAATATGATATTATAGCTTTATGATAGAGATAATTATTTCAGGGTTAATCATTTTAGGGTTAATAATATTAGCGTTGATTATAATATTGGCTATAAAATTATCGCAAAAAAAACATTTTGAATTAGTTAAAAATTATAGTGATAAATATAAGGCATTAATTTTAATGAACGAAGAGATTTTATTCTCTAGTTTAGGAAATCTCTATTATCATAAGTCTTTTAAAATTAAGCGAGATTTTGAAAAAAACACATTAGAAGAAATTGCCTTAGAATATATCAGGCATTCATTAGATATTATTAATTCAGCCTTTAAAGCAATTCAAAACAATATTAATTTGTATGATATATACTGTCAAAAATATCAAATATTATTAGAAAGTGAAAGTACTAACACAAATTTGAAAATCTCCAAAGATAGATATAATGACATTGAAAAAAAGCTGCTGGCAAAAAATAAATTGATGCCTCAAATTTCTATCAATTTAACTATCACTAAATCTTATACAAGCGACAAGGGCAAAAATCACTATAATGACAGCGGATATTTTGACTATAATCATATAAAACATATGCATGCACAGATTTTAGATGATTTAACAAAAAAAAGCAGTGAACATTATAGAAGGAGAATAGAAAGGTCTAAAGTGACTGACGGCATAAGATTTGATGTATTTAAAAGAGATGGTTTTAGGTGTAAAATTTGCGGGGCTAGTGCGGACAGTAGAGTTAAGCTGCATGTTGACCACATCAAACCAATTTCAAAGGGCGGAGATTCTAACATCAATAACTTGCAGACTCTATGTGAAAGTTGCAACATGGGAAAAAGTGATAAATATGATGAAGGTGAAAATTGGATTAATTTGCAATTATAATTTTCTTTTTTCAAGCTGCTTTAATAGCCACTCACGATTATTTAAGACAGGATTTATAATGCACTCTTTCCATAATTCGTTTAAAATATTTTTAATTTCACTTTTTTCAAAACCAGCTTTTATTGCATCATTTCCATTAATTTTTAAGTCTCTAATATCAATTGGAGCCTTTTCTTTAATTAATTTATCTTTAAAATATAAAAACCTAGGAGGAAAAAATTTTTCTCTATCTTTTCCTGTTGCTAGTGCATCGGCATATTTTAGTGCTTCTAGTTTTTCTAAAATTTCAAAATTTTGAGCGCAGAACAATTTCATTTTAGCGCCTGATGTATCTGCAGCCAAATCATACATATGAATTGCACATAATTTAGAAACTTCATTTATCACTGAGTTAGGATATTTCAATCCGGCTTGCCCTAGCTCTTGCATTGCAATTTTACTAGAAATTTCAGCATGCTTATGCATATTTCCAAACTGTATTAGTGATACAGGTTTTCCTGTATCATGCATGAGTGCAGCCAATCTTAGATTTTTAATATTCCCATTGCTAAATTTCACTGCCATAAAGGTGTGTTCTAGCACATTATACTTATGCCATTTAGGGTTTTGTTCAATTTCCATTTTCAGCATACTTGGCAAAATAAATTCCCATAAGCCTAGTTTCCATAATAGCTTAAGTCCTTTATAGTGACCATCGTCCACTTCATATTTTTTATCTGCATGCAATATTTTATCTAGTTCATCACGTTTTCTTTCTGGCGATATATTTTCAAGGTGATTTTTAAATTTAATTGCAGTCAAACTAGTGTTTGTATCTATTTCAAAACCTAATTCAGCGCTAAATCTAACTAATCTTAAAAGCCTTAGTCCATCACTTTTAAATACGAATTCGGGGTCAAAGCACCTTAATATTTTTTTCTTAGCATCATTGACTCCGTTTAACGGATCAATAATTTTTTTGTTTAATACATCATAATAAATACTGTTAGCCGTAAAGTCTCTTCGCTTTGCATCTTCATCAATGTCCAAAATAAATTCAATATTAATAGGTGAGTGAGCACCATCTAGGGCATACTCTTCTTTTCTAAATCTTGTATACTCATACTCCTCATTTTTATAGCCTATCCACATTGTCCCAAGTTTTTTATTAACTACTTTTACTTTTGCTCCAGCACTCTTTAAAATTTCACCGTCAAAATCTCCTGCAATATCTATATCAACTTTTAAAGGTAAATTGCAAAATTGATTTCTAATAAATCCCCCTACAACATAAATAGGGCGATTGATTTTTTTTGCTAATTCAGTTAAATGAGGCGGACAATAAATCATAAGAAAGAGTTTACAATAATTTACAAATTAAAGCAAACGAATCGTTGACAATCAAATAAAAATATTGTATAATATTAAGATTATGAATTTTTTATTAGCATCTTCATTTAGTTGGTATGGTTTTTTAATCGGAATGGCATTTATCATTGCTGTTGCCGGCGGCTATTTTATGCTTAAATACAAAAAGTATAATTCTGAAATTATTTTTGATTTGGTACTTATTTGTATTCCGCTTGCTATCATAGGGATAAGATTACATTTTGTTATTTTTGATGTTTTGGCGTATCCGACTAGAACTTCAAATTATCCTTATCATTGGATTCAATATGATACATGGATTGAAGCCATTGGGTCAAGAATTTCATATTGGTTTGAAAACGGCAGAATTTTTGGCTTTGATAGAGGGGCAGATGGTCGTTTAGCTTTTCAAGGCTTATCCGGTTTAGCCATTTATGGTGGTTTGATAGCGGGGGCATTGGGTGCGTTTTTAGGTAAGAACTTAAACAACAAAAAATTTAAGGATAAACCGCACAAGCAAATGTCAATTTTACAAATTTATGATGTGTTTTTTATTTTGATTATATTAGGACAAGTGATAGGGCGTTGGGGGAATTTTGACAATGTTGAACTATATGGACAACAGATTACAAACCCTAATAATCAATGGTTTCCGTTAGCAGTTGTAGGAAGAAGTGGCAATTATTATCAGGCGCTATTCTTTTATGAAGCATTCTTTAATTTGATAGGTTTTGCATTTATGGTATGGATGTTCTTTTCAAAAAGACGCAGTTTTGACGGATTTATTTTTGCGTTTTATTGTGTATGGTATGGCATTTTGAGAACGGTGTTAGAATTCTTTAGACAGCCTAACAGTATTATGAGAGTATGGGATGGGGGGCCTCCAGTCAATGTATTGATAAGTATAGGCATTTTGCTGCTTGGGGCAGGAATTATTGCAATGCATATTTATAAATCAAAAAAGGCGGGCAAAAAATTGTTTTTATTTGTTAAGCACAATGATTTATCAAACGCATATTATGGATATGAGAATACGATTGAATATTTGATAAAGAATGCTAAAAAAGAAAAAAAGAGTGAAGAAACATCAAGAGGCGGGTTTAGTTTTGCAAGAGAAAAACAACCGCAAACACTAGTGAGTGCAGATAATATTAATGATATTTCTAGCGACGATAAAGAATCTGAATCAAGTGATGAATCTCAAAATAAAGCGGAGCAAGATGAGTTTATTGACTAAAAGACAAATTATATTATGTCAAATAATTATTGCCGTTTCTACCATTTTAATTGGGGTCATGTTTTTGCTAGTTGCTTTAGATGTTTTGCAGTTTCAACTATGGCAGGCGGCGGTTTTATTTATCCCTTTGATTGGGGGAATAGTGTTATTTATTCTTGGTTTTATACAAGATAATACACTTTTAATTTGGGTGTCTATAATATTTTTATGTGCTGCTATAGTGTCGTTTATATCTATTTTTGGTTGCTGCAATCGCAATTTTTCTACTCTATATCCAATTTATATTTTGTCTCCAGCACTTGCTTCATTAATAGTAGGAATTTATGACAACTTTAAATTAAAGCCGCATTTAAAAATAATTCTTCCCTTATCAGCATTAAGTTTTTCATTTGCATTAAACAGTATTTTTAATCTCCATTTTGGCATTGTGATTGCTTGCATCTTTTTGTTCATTGCTTTAGCTTTTATATTATTCATTATTATAACGTTTAAAGGGAAACCTAATGACAAAGACAAAAAATAGCCCTATTATGCACCAACGCAACTTGAGTATGATGACTGACCTTTATCAACTGACAATGATGAATGGTTATTTTTTGTCTGGTTCTTATAAAAATATTGCTACCTTTGATATGTTTTTTAGGCACAAGGGTCAATTAAATTATGCTATTTTTGCTGGATTAGAGCAAGCAATAGATTATATAAAAAACCTTGCATTCACTAGTCAAGATATAGATTATTTAGCTTCATTAAACATATTTGACAAGGAATTTTTAAAATATTTAGCTAATTTCAAATTCACTGGCAGCTTATATTCATGTGAGGAAGGTGAAATAGTTTTTCCGTATGAGCCTATTTTAATAGTTAAGGCTCCGCTAATTGAGGCGCAGTTAATAGAAACAGCTCTTTTAAATATTATTTCTCATCAAACTTTAATTGCAACTAAAGCATCAAAAATAGTTCAGGCAGCAAAAAGTAAATCTGTAATAGAGTTTGGACTTAGGCGTGCTCAAGGACCTGATGCAGCAGTGTATGGCTCAAGGGCAGCAATCATTGGCGGCTGCAATGGGACAAGCAATGTTTTAGCAGGGCAACTATTTGATTTAGATATTAAAGGTACACACGCACATTCATGGGTGTTGAGTCACAATACTGAATTAGAAGCATTTGAAAATTTTGCTAATTCTTATCCAGATTCTTGCCTTTTATTAATTGATACTTATGATACATTAAACAGCGGACTAATTAATGCTATTAAAGTTTTTAACGATTTAAAAGCAAAAGGACATAAACCTATTGGCATAAGGTTAGATAGCGGTGATTTAGCATATTTATCAAAAAAATGCCGTCAAGCACTAGATTGTGCAGGATTTAATGATTGTATTATCTTTGCAAGCGGGGATATCGATGAAAAAGTGATTTCTTCATTAGAAGCCCAAGATGCCAAAATTGATGTATATGGAGTAGGCACAAAATTGATTACTAGCCAAGATACTCCGTCACTTGGCGGAGTATATAAATTAGCAAGTATCAATATAAGCGGAATAGAGCATCCTAAAATAAAAATTTCTAATTCATTAGATAGGATGACAAATCCTGGATTGAAAAAAGTGTATCGATTATATGATAAAGATGGTATGGCAAAGGCAGACTATATTGCATTAGAAAATGAAGAAATAAATAGTCCGCTTATATTAAAGCATGAAACAGATGTTTGGAAAAAGCTTATTTTAAAAGATTTTACTAAGCGAGAATTATTGTTGCCCATATTTAAAAATGGCAAACAAGCATATCAACTAAAAAGCATCAATCAGCATGCAAAAAAAGCTAAGTTTGAGTTAAATAAATTTTGGGAAGAATACAAAAGAGTAGATACTCCTCAAATATACAAAGTGAATCTGTCACAAGAATTAATAAATCTAAAAAAGTCATTATTAGGAAAAAATGGTTATGAAATTTAATAAAGAAAGAAAGGGTTATGATAAAAATGAAGTTGATAAGCATGTTAAATCAACTAATGCTACAATTTTGACCCAAAAAGAAAGAATACTAGAGCAAGACAAAAAAATCGCTAGCTTAGAGAGCGAATTAATTTCTTATAGACAAAGGCAAGAATTAATTGCCAAGTCTATAATGAATGCTATTCAAAAAGCAGAGCAAATTGAAAATATTACTAGACAAAAATATTCTAATGATTTAGCACACTTAAAAGCTTTTCATGAAAGATGGTTATTATTTTATAATAAAATAATGCAAAAATATCCTTTGACAGACGATTTAGATGCGCTAGGGGAATTTAATAAAAACATGACTAGTATATTGATGGGAGATGCAGATGAAAGAGAAAAGGTAGGAGAGATTGAGGCTCACTTTGAAAAAGAGCAGCAAAGATTAAAAGTAATAAAAATGCATGGTAGTGAAGAAAAAGAATTTAATCCTGAGGAGAGCATTAGAAAATTATTAAGAAGGCAGGTTGTAGAAGATGAGCAAAAAAAGATTAAGCAAAGAGAATTAAAAAAAGAGGAGAAGGTGTTAGAGACTTTGAATATTCCGCAAAAAGATAGTTTTATAGAACCAGGTGAGTCAAGCGGTTTTTCTTATGAAGAATGTCTTAATCCTACGCAAGAGTTGTCGGATATATTAAAGGACTTAGGGCTTGATATTGCCGAATAGAATCTGGTTAAAATTAATTTCAGAAATGTGGTAAAAATGCTTGACTAAAGATTTTATTAATTATATAATTGCAGTTGAGCCGTCTTTAATAAGGTGTTGTAAATTTTTGTTTTACAAAGCAAAATACCTTATGAACGGAGACATTTAATAAGGAGGACTAAAACAAATGTATGCAATTATTGACATTGGTTCTAAGCAATTTAAAGTACAAAAAGGTGATATTTTAGAGGTTGATTCTTTGGGCGGCAATGTGGGTGACAAACTTGATTTTAATATTATCTTCAAACCTGATAGTGATGCTAAAGATCAAAAAGCTAAGGCTGAAATCTTGTCACATGGAAAAGGTAAAAAAATTGTAGTTTTTAAATATAAAGCTAAAAAGAACATTCGTAAAAAACAAGGTCATCGCCAACATTTAACAAAAGTTAAAATTTTGAGTATCTAGGATTAAGATGACAAAAATTATTATTACAAAAAAAGATGGGCACATTATATCTGTATCGGCAGAAGGTCATACAGAGTATGCTTTAGAGGGTGAGGATATTGTGTGTGCCGCTGTTTCTAGCATAATGCAAACGGCACTTTTGGGTTTATTGACTGTTGCAAAAATCCAAATTGATTTTAAGCGAAACGATGAGGAAGGTATATTGAAATTTGATTTGCCTAGACTAGATAAGATGCAAAGACATGATGCTGACATTATTTTAGAAACTATGTTAATGGGCATAAACGATTTATATGAAAATTTTTCAAAGTTTATTTCTTTGAAAATAAAATAGGGGCGACAGTGCGTTGCTTGAATACACTAACAAGGAGGAAATCAAAATGTATAATTTTAAGTCATTTATTAATATTCAATTATTCGCTTCAAAAAAAGGAGGCGGATCAACTAAAAATGGTAGAGATTCACACGCAAAAAGACTAGGACCTAAAAGAGGTGATGGTCAGTTTGTTTTAGCAGGTAATATCTTAGTAAGGCAAAGGGGAACAAAATTCCATCCAGGCTTCAATGTAGGCAGAGGAGGAGACGACACTTTGTTTGCTTTAACTGACGGTATTGTCAAGTTTGAAATGCGCAGAAACAGAAAGCAAATTAGTGTTTATCCAAATGCGCCAGTAGTTGCTGCACCTGTTAAAAAAGTAGCAAAAGCAAAGTAATCTTGAATTTAAGAATCAATAAAAACTGACTGTTTAATCAATAGTCAGTTTTTTTGTGATTTTAGTTGACAATTTAATTCTTGGGATAAGGATGGTAAAGTTGTGCCTATAAAATAATCTACGACTTAGAATCAACACACAATTTTTTTGCATTACTAGCCCTGGTCTTGAAAATAAAATAGGAAAGTCTAGTGGAATCTATGTTGTTCAAAAACTCCGCATTCGGTCGTCAATACTGCTAGTATAGCCTTTTTCAAGTGTTCATTTTTATCCTGGCACGAAAGTGTATTGCCACGAATACTTCTTGGCACGGCAATCAAAAATATGCTTACTATACACCCAATTTATTTTCAAGACAGGTCTAGTGATGAGATTCTTACAGAATGACATAAAATTAAATTGGATTACTAAATGCAATTACTGTACCGTTTTAAAATTTTGTCATTCTATCTATAAGAATTTTATTCATTATTTATGCGCTAGGAAAAATCGTCTGAAAGGAAAGATGCTTGCATCAACAAAAAGGGCGCCTATGCAAGGCGTCCAGTAGCCGCAAGGCGGCAAGCCCACGAAGACCCCATAGCACGGGCTTATTATGTGCCCGAAGGGCACTTTTGTTTCTTTTTGAAGGATGCTTGCGGGTTGTTCGTTGAAATATTACTATAAAATCGCATGATGCTGTAATCACAACAAAAAAAGAATGCTTTTGGACAGCATTCTTTTTCATATATTTATTAAAGCTTGCCAGCTCTTTCAATACCTTGCTTTAAGCATTCAATGTTTGATGGTATGAATTTTTGTTTATCTGGAGCAGAGAATGTTTCTTCAATTGCTTTTATTGCACTTTCTTGCTTTAAATCACCAATCAATTTCACAAATGCGCCAAGACCAACAATGTTTCCGCCACGTTTGTTAATATTGACAGCCATCTCATCCATAGGCAATTCATAAACTTTAACACCCTTGTTTAATTTGTCACATTTTTTAAAGACGATGTTTGAGTTTGTGATGATTATGCCGTTTTCAACTACTCTAGGTCCAAATTTATCTAAAGACGGCTCATTCATAGCAATTAAAATGTCAGGCTTATCAACTACCGGTGCAGATATTTCACCATCAGCATATTGTACTGTACAGTTGCAAGTGCCGCCTCTCATTTCAGGACCATAAGATGGCATCCAAGTAGTATTTAATTTTTGTATTAATGCAGATTCAGCAATCAGCTTACCTAATAAAAGCACGCCTTGTCCTCCGAATCCACTAATAATAATCTTTTTATTCATTCTATTTGCCTCCCTTAATATCTTTATAGACACCCACTGGATAGAAATCCATAGCACGCTTCATATCTTTTTGAGCATCAGATGGTCTCATATGGAAACCAGTAGGGCAAGTAGCTAATATTTCTATCATAGAAAAACCTAATTCAGCTTGTTGATATTCAAATGCTTTTTTCAATGCTTTTTTAGTTTTCAATACGCCCGCAACAGTGTCACAGGCAGTTCTTTCAATATAAGCAGGACCTGTTAAAGTTGCAAGCATTTCTGATACCTTAATAGGATGACCATGAGTTTTTGGATCACGACCCATAGGGCAGGTACTTGCTTTATCACCTAACATAGTAGTGGGAGCCATTTGTCCGCCTGTCATACCATAAATACCGTTGTTAATAAAAACAATAGTGATATTTTCACCTCTAGTTGCTGCATGCACAGTTTCAGCCATACCAATTGATGCTAAATCACCATCACCTTGATATGTAAAAACTAGACTTTTTGGCGCAACTCTTTTAACACCTGTTGCAACAGCAGGGGCACGGCCATGAGCCGCTTGCACTCCGTCTGCATTATAATAGTTGTATCCAAATACAGAGCACCCAACAGGGAATACACCAACAACATTTTTATCAGCATTCATTTCTTCTAATACTTCGCCAATCAGTCTATGCACAATACCATGTGTACAACCAGGGCAATAGTGAAGAGGAACTTCGTTTTGTAGTCTTGATTTACCAAATACTTTTTTCATTATTTTTTGCCTCCTTTAACAAAATCAACAATTTCAGAAGGAACCATTACAATACCGCCTGCTCTGCCATAAAAATCAACTGGTTTAACGCCGTTTACTGCTAGTCGCACATCTTCAACCATTTGCCCCATAGATAACTCTACTGTAATAAAACGTTTAACAGATTTTTGTTTAGCTAATTTTTCTAAACAAGCAGTAGGATAAGGATATAAAGTAATTGGTCTAACTAAACCAGCTTTAATTTTTTGAGCTCTTAACTCATCAACAGCTGCTTTAGTTATTCTTGCAACAGAGCCGTAAGCAACCAAAATTACTTCAGCATCGTCGCATTTATATTCTTCAACCATCACCTCATTTTTTTGCATTGCTGCATATTTTTTGAATAAGTGGTGGTTATGAGCTTCTAAATCATCTGGAGATATATGAATAGACTCAATTATGCGTTGACGATACTGGTCATTTCCGCATGTAGCCCAATCCTTTTTAGGTAATTTATTTAAATCTACCATAGGAGGAATTTCAGCTGGCTCCATCATTTGACCTAATAAACCATCAGAAATCATCATAACAGGACTGCGGTATTCATCAGCTTTATCAAATGCTTTTGCTGTCAAATCAACAAACTCTTGCACTGAACTTGGTGCATAAACTAAACATTTATAGTCACCGTGTCCGCCGCCTTTTACTGCTTGAAAATAATCACCTTGTGCAGGTTGAATTCCGCCTAAGCCAGGACCTGCACGAGAGATATTTACGATAACGCAAGGAATCTCAGCGCCAGCGCAATAGCTTATGCCTTCAGTTTTTAATGAAATACCAGGGCTTGATGAACTTGTCATTACTCTGCCGCCTGCAGCGCCTGCACCGTATACCATGTTGATTGCAGATACTTCTGATTCTGCTTGAATAAATGTGCCGTTTACCTCAGGCATTCTCCAAGAGAGATACTCAGGGATTTCGTTTTGCGGCGTGATAGGGTAGCCAAAGAAAAATCTGCAACCTGCTGCGATTGCTGCTTCTGCTACTGCTTCATTGCCTTTCCATAACTTTTTCATAGTTAATTTTTACTCCTCCATTAGGATTTTTTAATTAATTAGGTTTTTGTTCTCATATTTAGTTTTTAATTTTTCTAAATCCTTTTGATTATCAACATAAAACTCTGTATATCCGCATTTTGAACATATGTATGGTTTAATAATTGCAGAGTTTAATATCCCAAAGGGGATGCGGATCATAGGATTAGTATAATGAGAACCTATTGTAATAATAGAATTATTATTACATTTTGGGCAAACTTTTGTGTCTTTCATAGCAATTTATTATCCTCTATAGACATCAATTACTACATCTGGACACATTGTAGCGCAAGCAGCGCAACCAACACAAGCGTCAGTGTCAATGCATTCAACTATATTATAGCCTTTTGCATTGGTTTTAGCGCCAAGTTTAAGGATTTTTTTCGGGCAAGCGTCAACACAAAGGTTGCAGCCTTTGCATAATTCTCCCGAAATTTCAATCTTTCCTTTAGCCATAGTTTTATATACCTCCATTTAATATTAACAAAATTAAGTAAACAGCATAAAAGCAAGCATCAAATTTATGCCTGCTTTTATAGTGTATCATTATAAATTTTTTCAGTCAAGCATTTGCAATGCTCTATAACATTTATAATCAATAATTATATTTTATCCATTTAGGGATTGTATTAGCACTATCTATAGTATTTATATTATACATGCTATTATTTAACATAGGGGAGGAGGGTGCGCTGACAAAACGTGGAGTAAAAGAACTTATTCGTCCCCAAATTATATTTCTTGAACTTGCAGAATGTGTTGCGCTTAGCTGAATCTGTCCAATAGTATTGAATTGAGGAATGGGAAACCCTAGCCTAAAGGTTTGATCCCATACTAAAACATTAGCTCTGTTTGATACTTGTATTCTAAAACTGCTAGTATTAAAAACTATTCTTATAACTCTAGCATCAATATTTCTGTTAAATGATTGAAACTCAGATGCATGTGTGCCAAAAGTTGTATAAGCACTGTTGCCGCGTATATGCAGTGTCCTTGTCTGTCCATTAAAAAACTGCAATTGAATATTAACAGTATTATAGTTTCCGTGCAGATGAATTATTCTGTTTGTAGAAATTGGCAATTCATATGTCCCTGGCTGTATTATTGTTGGCGCATAGTCATTTGTGATAGGTCTGACATTTAATGCTGACATAATATTATGTATGCGGCTGGCAAATCCAACTCTTTCTTCCCACCAAAGTATACCTGTATTTCCAGTAGCAAAATGTAACCCCATTAGATATAAAGTATTATTTGCTCCTCTGATATACACTGGTCCTCCGCTGTCACCGCTCATACCATAATTGGTATAGGTGAAACTATCACGCATTGTGCGTCTAGAACCTTCAAATATATTACTAGTAGAAGCATTGCGGCTTGATATTTGACCAAAAGTAATTCCGGTTGCGTAACCTATTCTTTTTACAGCAGCACCTTGCACAATTTGATTTTCATTGCCCAGTCTTATGTTTCTAAAATAATCTTGTCTTATTACTCTAAGAGTAGTAGGATCAAGAATAGTACGCCTTGCATAAGGAGAAGGTTGCCAAGCGCTTTGATTTTCAAAGGCAATAAAAGATGTATCAACATTAGTGCCAATTTCACCTCTCGTTACTTGCCCGATACGAGTTCTGTTTCTTTCAATAATTCCGACATTAAATCCGGAATTATAAGCAACATCACGACGAATACTAGACATCACATGCTCATTAGTCAATACTCCAATTTGTCCGGTTATTGTGCAAATTGCTTGAGCACCTATTGTGCCTGCATGCCTAAAGCTATTTTCAGAAAGCCGTTCATATAAATAATCGCCTCCATGCAATGAATTTAATGAAATACCGCCATAGGCATCAACGATAAAATTAATAGATGTTTCACTATAAAGTCCTTGATATTTTAACAAGTTAATCGCATAAGCTTTGCAATTATAATTTGTTAAAAAAACAACTACTTTATTATTCATTTCGTCAATGGATATTCTAAAAATTTCATGCGTATACATTAGCGGGAAAATTGTTTCTTTTATAAGCAGCAGGTGATTGTATGAATATGCAAAATGTCTATGCTTGACTGTCTCGTTAAATTGTCTAGTATTTAATGATATTGTACTAAATCTATTGGTCACAGTTGCAATATTCAATATGCCGTTTTCATCAATAAAAACACCTGCAAAGCTGTCATCATAAACATAGTGTACTTTATTTTCACTATCTATAGTTTCTGTCCTAATGCTAGGCATTATACTTTCAAAAATTTCAATACTGCGTGCAGAATTATTAAGTCTTTGCTGTGAAAATGTTTCTGCACTGTCAATTTCAAAAGCATAAGCATTGTCAGAATTTATAAAACCCATATTTAATAGTGCAAAACAAACTAATGCTGAGCATAAAATGAATATAAAAATTATTTTTCTTTTGATTTTTGTTGCCATAATTTTTTTCTCCTATTGATTAAGTGTTTTGTAGTTTGTGTAGCTCACAATAATTATCTATGATAATTTCTATCACGACTAGAAAATGTTATTGTTAGATTATCCGATATTCTTGTTATTTCAATAATTGCTTTGTGAGAATAAGCTGAATCTCTAATTGTTCCGATTCGCATAGTCGTGATAAATTCTATAGTTAACGTATTATTAGCATATTTCATAATATTTACCTCATAACCTGTCACATCAGGAGGTCTTCCCATAAATTCAATAAAAATAAGTTGATATGATACAAAAAAAGCATTATCATACTCTGTTAGAAAATTTTCATAATCAAAATTCTCTAAGTGATTAGTGCCAACCTCTCCCCATTCATCCCATTTTCTCAATTCTTCTTTTTGCCATTCTATTAATTCATTCCTATTGTTAATGAGCTTTATTTCATTGTCACTAATACTAAGAATTGTGAAACTCTTATCAAAATGAGCAATAAACCTAGCATTATCTAGCCCATAGATATATCCCTCATTAGGGTTTGAACCATCACACCCGCTAAGCCCTATCATTCCAAATATCATAACTAGTGCAATACCCAGAC